>Ga0164306_10000594_pt1 | contig 15047 bp, 9 predicted proteins | sample Whisoiple_242_MG_FD_110213 | JGI IMG/M metagenome (GOLD analysis project Ga0164306, IMG submission 110213) | Soil microbial communities amended with fresh organic matter from upstate New York, USA - Whitman soil sample_242_MG | ecosystem: Environmental > Terrestrial > Soil > Unclassified >... | reverse complement strand
TCGGCGTCGACGCCGTCCAGGCCGTCGTCCAGCGGCGGCGCGCCCGCGTCGTCGCCGGGCGGGGCGCCGGTCGCGCCGGCGTCGGCGGCGTCGGCGGCGTCGGCGGCCGAGGCGGGCGCCGCGGGCAGGGCGCGCGGCTCGGCGCCGGGGCCGCCGGCGGCCGAGCAGCCGGCGAGCGCGAGGGCGAGGAGCGCGACCCCCGCCGCGGCGAGGGCGGCCGGCCGGCCGACACGCGGGCCGGACGTGCGGCCCGGCGGGACGGGGCGGGGGCGGTCGTGTCGGGGCATGGTCCGACGGTGCCGCCCGACCCCGTCCGACCGCGTCGCCCCGCGGGCCGACCGCGCCGAGCCGGCGTCCCACCCCGGTCGGACGCCCGCCTGGTCCCGTCGTCCGACCCCGCGCCGGCGGGCCGCTCCCCCGACCCGCCGGTCCAGGTAGGTGGACCGCGGCCGCCCCGGCGCGGGGCCCGGGCTGCGTAGGTGGCGTGCCCGACCCCCGGCCGCCGACCCGGTGCGAGCCTGTGCGGACGCCGGGCGGAGACCCGGCCGCGGGAGTCGAGGAGGGACCACGTGACGGACGGCAGCACCCCGGACCGGCGACCGGCGACGGCCGACGACGCGGCGCGCACGCTGCGCGCCGACCACGCGCGCACCGCGGCGGCCCGCCGGCTGCTGTCCGCCGTCGGCGCCGAGCCGCTGGCGCGGGTGGTGCGCGTCGTCGGCCGGGCCCTGGGCGCGGAGGCCGCCCAGGTGTCGCTGCTCACCGACACGCGCACGGTCGCGGCGACGACCGCGCCGGCCGCGGTCGGGGCCACCGCGGACCTCGCCGACGCGGTCTGCTCCGTGACCGCCGCCACCGCCGAGCCCCTGGTCGTCGCCGACGCGCGCGAGGACCCCCGGCTCCGCGACCTGCCGCCCGTCGCGGCCGGGCGCGTGCGGTCCTACCTCGGCGTGCCCCTCCTCGACACCGCCGGCCACGTCCTGGGCTCGCTCTGCGTCTACGGCCCCGAGGTGCGCCGGTGGACCAGCACGGACGTGCACGCGCTCCAGGGCCTCGCCGCGACCGCGACCGCCGCGATCGAGGCCGCCGCCGGGGCGGGCGCGCGGGACGCCGACCGGCTCGCGCTGCTGGCCGGCATCAGCGAGGACCTCGCCGCCGCGCACGACGTGCGCGACGCCGTCCGGCTGCTCACCCGGCGCCTGGTGCCCGCGCTCGGCTCGTGGTGCGTGATCACCCTCGTCGACGAGCACGGCGGGCTCGACGACCTGGCGAGCTGGCACGCCGACCCGGACCGCCGCGCCGCGGTCGCCCGGTACGCGGCGCTGCGGCTCCGCGCGCTCACCGACGACTCGATGCTGCACGAGGCGCTGCGCACCGGGCGGCCGGTGGTGGTCCGCGACGGGCGGACCGTGCTGCCCGATGGTCGCCGGCGAGGCGCGGGCCGTGCTCGTCGGGCTGGCCCCGGACGCCGCCTACGCGGTGCCCATCCGCGCCGGCGACCGGGTGGTCGGGGTCCTCTCGCTGTACCAGGACCCCGGCGCCGCGGCGCTGACCGCCGACGACGTCGCCACCCTGGTCGAGGTGGCCGACCGCGCGGGCGGGCTGCTCGTCAGCGCCCGGCGGCACGAGCGGCACCGGGAGATCGCCGAGACCCTCCAGCGGGCCCTCCTCCCCGAGCCCGCCCAGCCGCGCGGGGTGCGCGTCGCCGCCCGGTACCGCGCCGCCGCCGTGGCCGCGCAGGTCGGCGGCGACTGGTACGACGTCCTCGACCAGGGCGCGCGCGGCTGCCTGCTGGTGGTGGGCGACGTCATGGGCCACGACACCCTGGCCGCCGCCGCGATGAGCCAGGTCCGCACCCTGCTGCGCGGCATCGCGCACGCCACGGGCGGCACGCCGGCGGCCCTGCTGGCGGAGCTCGACGACGCGATGGCCGGCCTCGGGGAGTCGACGATGGCCACGGCGGTGGTGGTGCGGGTGGCGCCGGCCGGCGACGGCGAGGTCGTCCTGCGCTGGGCCAGCGCCGGCCACCTGCCGCCGCTGCTGGTCACCCCCGACGGCGGGGTCCGGCCGCTGCGCGCCGACCCGGAGCTGGTGCTGGGCTGCGTCCCGGGCACCGCGCGCGCCGGCGCGACCGCGACGGTGCCGCGGGGCTCGCTCCTGCTGCTGCACACCGACGGCCTGGTGGAGCGCCGCGGCGAGGACCTGCGCGCCGGGTGCGCGCGGCTCGCGGCCGTCCTCCGGGAGCGGGTCGCCCGTGCCGGCGGCTCCGCGGCGGTCGACCCGGACCGGCTGCTCGACGAGGTGCTGGACGCGCTGCTCCCGGCGGGCGTCGGGGACGACGACGTGGTGGCGCTGGCGGCGGTGCTGGGCGTCGACCGCATCCCCGATCCGCGCCCGGGGTCGACGGCCGGACAGGCGCACCTGGGCGGACTATAGTGCGCTCAAGCGGAGTATTGTTGGCACCGGTCAGGAGGTGCGTCGTGCTGCTGCAGCACCCGTTCGGCGTGATCACGCCCACCGTCGACGGCGACGTGCTCGCGGTGCTCGCGGGCGCCGAGGCCGCCTTCACCACGGGCGACGTCGCCCGGCTCGTGCCCGACCGGTCGATCGAGGGCATCCGCCGGGCGCTCACCCGGCTCGTCGGCCACGGCGTCGTCGACGCCGAGCAGGTCGGGCGTACGGTGCGGTACCGGCTGAACCGGGAGCACCTCGCGGCCGACGCCGTCGTCGCGGTCGCCCGCCAGCGCTCCACGCTGCTGACCCGCGTCCGCGAACGCCTGGCGGCCTGGCGCCCGCGGCCGGTGCACGCCGCCCTGTTCGGCTCGGCGGCGCGCGGCGACATGCATCTGGGCAGCGACGTCGACCTGTTCCTCGTGCGCCCGGACGACGCTCCCGCCGACCGGTGGGAGGACCAGGTCGACGCGCTGAGCAGGGACGTCACGCGGTGGACCGGGAACGACACCCGCGTGCTGGCGATGACCGAGTCGGAGGTCCGGGCCGGCGCGGCGTCCGGCGACCCGGTCCTCGCGTCGGTCCGTGACGACGGGCTGCCCCTGATCGGGCCCGAGGGGTGGCTCCGCCGCGCGCTCCGCGAGGGCGCGGCGTCGTGACGGCCCGCACCGTGCCGGCCGACGACCGCGTGCGCCGGGGCCGGCTCGCGAAGGCCGAGCAGTTCGCCGACGCTGCGGTGGTGGTCCGCGCCCTCGCCGACGAGGCGTCCGACGTGGCCGACGCCTACGTCACCCTGTGCGTGCACGCGGGCATCGCGGCCGCCGACACCGTGTGCGCCGCCCGGCTCGGGCGCTGCGCGCGGGGCGAGGACCACGGGTCCGCGGTGACGCTGCTCGCGAGCGCGGAGCCGTCCGCGGCCCCGCACCTGCGCGCGCTGCTGGCGATGAAGACCCTCGCGGGGTACAGCCACCAACCCGTCAGCCGGGATCGGGCGGTCCGGGCCGGGCGCGCGATGGACGTGCTGCTCGGGGTCGCGCGCGCGGCCGGATGAGACGACCGGCGGGCAGGCGTCGGCAGCCCGGTCAGCCCCGCACGCGGGTCGCCCAGAACGCCACCGCGCCCGCCGCCGCCACGTTGAGCGAGTCCACCCCGCCGGCCATCGGGATCCGCACGGTCAGGTCCGCCGCGGCGATCGTCGCCGGCTTCAGCCCGTCGCCCTCCGCCCCCAGCACCAGCGCCAGCCGCTCGGGCGGGTCGGCCTCCAGCGCGTCGAGGCTCACCGAGTCGTCGGACAGCGCCAGCGCCGCGGTGACGAACCCGGCCTCGCGCAGCAGGTCGATCCCGCCGGGCCACGGGTCCACCCGGGTCCACGGCACCTGGAACACGGTGCCCATCGACACCCGCACCGACCGCCTATACAGCGGGTCCGCGCACCGCGGGGTCACCAGGACCGCGTCCACGCCGATCGCCGCGGCGGACCGGAACGCCGCGCCGACGTTCGTGTGGTCGACGACGTCCTCCAGCACGGCCACCCGGCGCGCGCCGGCGATGACGTCCGCGACCGGGGGCAGTGGCGGCCGGTGCATGGCCGCGAGCGCCCCCCGGTGCACGTGGAAGCCGGTGATGGCCTCCAGCACCGCGGGCTCCGCCACGTAGACCCGCACGGGCTCGCCGCCGGGGTCGCGCGCCTCCAGCATCGCCGTGAGGTCCGGCAGCCAGCGGGGCGACACCAGCACCGACCGCGGCCGGTGCCCCGCCGCGAGCGCCCGCCCGAGCACTGTCGAGCTCTCCGCGATGTAGAGCCCCTTCTCGGGCTCGTGCCGCGAGCGCAGCGCGACGTCGGTGAGCGCGACGTAGTCGGCGAGCCGCTCGTCGTCGGGGTCGGTCAGGTGGACGATGTCGAGCGCGGGCACGCCCGACATCATCCCCCGTCCGGGCCTCAGGCCAGGAACTCCAGCGCGGCGGCGACCAGCAGGCGGCGGCCGGCGGCGATCGTCGGCTCGTCGAGCGGCGCGAACTGCGCCGTATGGTTGCCCGGCACGGCCGCGGAGAACCCGGACACGTAGCCGTCCGGGAACAGCGCGGGGTCCATGCCGCCCCAGAACCAGAACGCGTACGGCACCGGGTCGCCCGCGTACCGGCCCTTCGGCAGGCCGTACTCGGAGAAGTCCTCGGAGCCCATCAGCGGCTCGGCGGTCCGCACGGCGCCCTCCGGCATGACGGCCCGCTGGGCCGCCATCACCCGGTCGACCACCTCGGCGGTGTTGACCGTGGCCGGCGGGTTCTCCCGCATCGTGAGGGTGGGCGGCTCGGGGCAGCCGGCGGCCTGGGCCTCGGCGCCGACGATCCGCTCGACCGCCGCGACGGCCCGCGCCATCGAGGCGTCCGACCGCGCCCGCAGGTTCACGGTGAAGGTCGCGGTGTCCGGGATGATGTTCGACTTCGTGCCGGCGTGGAAGGTGCCGACCGTGACGACCAGCGGGTCCTCGGGCGACGTCTCGCGGGCCGCGATCGTCTGCAGCCGGGTGATGGCGTACGCCGCGGTGAGGATCGGGTCGACGGTGACGAACGGGCGGGAGCCGTGGCCGCCGCGCCCGTGGATCGTCACGTCGAGGGTCGCCGCCGCGGCCATCAGCAGGCCGCGGGAGTGGTTCGCCACCCCCGCGGGCAGCGGGCCGACGTGCTGGCCGAGCGCCACGTCGGGCTTCGGGAACCGGGTGAACAGCCCGTCGGCGAGCATGGCGCTCGCGCCGGTCGCGGTCTCCTCGGCGGGCTGGCCGACGACGAGCAGCGTGCCGGACCACGCGTCGCGCGCGCCGGCGAGGGCGTCCACCGCCGCGGCGAGCGCCGTCACGTGCATGTCGTGGCCGCAGGCGTGCATGGTCGCGACGGTCTCCCCCGCCGGGTTCACGTCGGTGTGCCGGCTCTGGTACGCCAGGCCGGTCTCCTCGAGCACGGGCAGGCCGTCCATGTCGGCGCGCAGCATGACGACCGGGCCGTCGCCGTTGCGCAGCACGCCGACGACGCCGGTGCCGCCCACGCCCTCGGTGACCTCGAGCCCGGACGCCCGGAGCTCGGCCGCGAGCGCGGCGGCTGTGCGGTGCTCCCGCCCCGACAGCTCGGGGTGCGCGTGCAGGTCGCGGTACAGGTCGCGCCAGTGCGCGTCGCGGGTGTCGGCGGCGTCGAGCAGCCGGGCGGCACGCGTCGGGTCGGCGGTCGGGGCGGTGTCCAGGGCCATGCGGCGGGGTCCCTCCGGGGTCGGTCGGCGTTCCTCGCCGCACCGTACCCCGCGGCCGGACGCGGGGCGGGGCGGCCCGCTCGCGGGGACGCCCGCCCGCACCCGCCGCGCGCGCTCGGGTGCCGGGCACCTGCGCCGCGACCCCCGACCCCTTGCCGCGCCCACCCCGCGGGGGCCACCATCGGCCCATGCGGTACGGGGTCCTGGGGCCTGTGGAGCTCGTGACCGCGGAGGGGGCAGAGCCAGTCCGCGGCTCACGTCAGCGCGCCCTGCTGGCGGTGCTCCTGGCGCACCGGGGCGCGCTCGTCCCCCGGGAGCGCCTGATCGCCGCGCTCTGGCCGGCGGGGCCGCCACCCAGCGCCGAGCACACCCTGCACAGCCACGCGTCGCGGATCCGCGCGCTCGTCGGCGCCGACCTGCGCGCGGTCCCGGGCGGGTACCGGCTCGACCCGCAGGACCTCGACGCGGACCGGTTCGACCGGGCGGTCCGCGCCGTCACCCGCGGCTCCGCCCGCGGCCGGCCGGACGCCGCCCGGGACGCACCCGGCGCCGGCGCCGAGGTGCTCGCGGAGGCGCTCGCTCTGTGGCGCGGCCCGGCGTTCGGGAGCGAGGCCGACCTGCCCGAGGTGCAGGCGGAGGCCGAGCGGCTGGAGACGGCCCGCCGCAGCGCGCACGAGGCGCTCGCCCGCGCGCTGGTCGGCACCGACCCGGAGCGCGCCGCGGAGGCGGCGGAGCGCGCGCTCGACGGCGACCCGTACCGCGAGGGGGCGTGGGCGCTGCTGGTCCGGGCGCGCACCGCCGAGGGCCGGCCCGGCGAGGCGGTCCTCGCGTACCTCCGGGCCGCCGCGGCGCTCGACGAGATCGGGCTGCTGCCGTCGCAGGAGCTGCGCGAGGCGCACGCGGGCGCGCTCGCCGCGGGGCGGCCCGTGGCGCCGGCCGGCGCGCACCGCGGGTCGTCGCGCCCGGGGGCCGGGACCCGGGCCCGGGCCGACGGGCTCGCCCGGCGGGGCGCCGCCGGGACCGGCCCGCGGACCGTGCCGCCTCCGGCGCCGGGCGGCGCACCGGGACCCGCGCCCGCCGCGGCGACCGCCGCTGCCGACGCCCCACCCCGCGCCCGCCCCGCCGCTGCCGGCCCGTCCCCCGCCGGCCCGTCCCCCGCCGCGGCCGCCCGCGACAGCCTCCGCGCCGACGGCCACCCGCCCCCGCCGCTCCCGCGCCCCCGGACCTCGTTCGTCGGCCGCGAGGCCGAGCTGCGCGCCGCCCGCGCCCTGCTGGCGCAGAACGCGCTGGTCACGTTCGTCGGCCCCGGCGGGGTCGGCAAGACGCGGCTCGCCCTGGAGTCGGCGGCCCGCGCGACCGCCCCGCTGGTCCCGCGGTTCGTCGAGCTCGCGGCCGTGCGGGACCCCGCGGCGGTCGCCACGGCGATCGCCCAGGCCCTCGACGCCGACCCCGCGGACCCGCCCGCCCAGGTGCTGGCCCGCGCGGGCACCCGCCCGGCCGTCCTGGTGCTGGACAACTGCGAGCACGTGGCGGGGGCGGTCGCGGAGTGCGTGGACCTGCTGCTGTCCGAGCCCGGCCCGCTCCGGGTGCTGGCGACCAGCCGCACGCCGCTCGGCGTCGCCGGGGAGCACGTGCTGCTCGTCGAGCCCCTGGGCACGGACGGGCCCCGCTCGGCCGCGGCCCGGCTGTTCCGGGACCGGGCGCGGGCCGCCTCCGGCCGGGCGACCGGGCCGGACCCGGCCGCGGCGGACCCGGCGGCGGACCCGGCGGCGGACCCGGCGGCGGCGGAACCCGGCGCGCCCGACCCCGTCGCCCGCATCGTCGCGCGCCTCGACGGCCTGCCCCTCGCGGTCGAGATGGCCGCCGCCCGCACCGCCACGCTGAGCGTCGCGGACCTCGCCGACCTGCTCGACGCCCGCCTCGACTCCCTGGTGCAGCCGCGCCGCGACGCGCCCGCGCGGCACCGGTCGCTCGCCGCCCTGGTCGGCTGGTCGCGCGAGCTGCTGGGCCGGGACGCCCGCACGGCGCTCGACGGCTGGCCGGTGTTCGCCACCGCGTGCCCGCCCGACCTCGCCGCGCGGGTGCTCGACGTCCCGGCGCGCACCGCCGAGCAGCTGGCGGCGGCGTCCCTGCTGGTGCGGGACGACGCCCGCGGCCGCACCCGGTACCGGATGCTGCAGACCGTGCGCGCCGTGGTCGGCCCGCCGCCGGAGCCGGTGCGCGCCCGGCACGCCGCCGTGCTGCTCGACGTCGCCCGGGACGCGGACCGGGCCCTGCGCGGCCCCGGCGAGCCCGAGGCGCGGGCGCGGCTGACGGCGCTGCTCCCCGACCTCCGGGTGGCGCACGCCTGGGCCGCGACCCACGACCCCGACCTGGCCGTGCGGCTGACCCGCGCCCTGCACCGGCACGCGGTCGACGCGCTGCGCACCGACGTGCTGGCCTGGCCGGTCCCCGGGCGCGAGGACGCGCCGGCGGTGCTCGCGGCGCTCGCGGCCCGGGCGCTGGTGCAGGGACACCGCGGCGGCGCGGGGCGGCGGGCGCAGCACGCCCTCGCCGGCGCCGCGGACGCCGCGGACCGGCTGCACGCGCTCGAGGTGCTGGCCGACCTCGCGCTGTTCGAGGGCCGCACCGACGACGCGGTCGCGCTCGGCGGCCGGATCGCGGCCGAGGCGCAGCACGCCGCCGACCCGCACTACCGGGTCATCGGCCTCACCTACCCGGCGCTCGTGGCGGCCTACCGGGACCGGCCCCTGGCCGCCGACGCCGCGCTGGCGGTGCTGCGCCGCGCCGTGCACCCGGTGCTCGCGGCGCCGTCCGACCGCGCCTGGCTCGCGTTCACCACCGGCGAGGTGCTGGCGCGCACGGACCCGGCCGCGGCCGTCGCGGCGCTCGCGGACGCCCGCGAGCTCGCCGAGTCGGTGGGCGACCGGTACCTGTCGGGCGTCGCGCGCGCGGCCACCGTCGCCGCGGTCGCGCGCCGCCCGGACCCCGCGGGGGCGCTCGACGAGCTGCTGGCGCTCGCTCGCGACTGGGCCCCGGCCGGCGACCGGACCCACCTGCTCACGGCGCTGCGCAACGCCGTCCCGCTGCTGCTCCGCCTGGACCGGCCCGAGGAGGCGGCGCTGCTGCTCGGCGCCGTCACCGCCCCGGACCTGCTCGTGACCTACGGCGTGGAGGCCGACGCGCTGGCCGGCGCGCGGGCCGGGCTCGCCGCGGCGCTGGGCGCGCCGCGGCTGGCGGCGCTGGTCGACGCGGGCGCCGACGACGACCTCGGGGCCGCGGTCGACCGGCTGGCCGCGCCGCCGGCGGGCGCGGGTGCCGCCCGCGGTGGCCCGGCTCCCGCCGGCGCGGCGCGACCGGTGCCCCCCGCGCCCGCCCGGCCGGCGGCGGCCCCCGCGCGGCCGGTCCCCGCGCCGCCCGCCGACGGCGCCCCCGGGCCCGCGCGCCGCCCCGCAGCGGCCGCCGCCCCGCGTCAGCCCCGGAGCCGGTAGAACCGGAACAGGTCGTGCTCGACCGGCAGCACCTCGGTCGCCACGAACCCCGCGCCGCGCGCGTACCCGGCGAGCGTCGCCGGCCGCATCACCGTGCCGGTGCCCACGCCGCCCGGGTGCGACAGCCCGTCCGGCAGGCACACCCCGAGCGAGAACCCGTAGTACCAGCGGTCGAGCGGCCCGGCGGGCGCGGTGAGCTCCTCGGCCACCCGCTCGTCCGCCACCAGCACCCAGCCGTCCGCCGCGACCAGCCGCCGCACCGCCGCGAGCACCCCGACCGGGTCGGCGAGGTCGTGCACGCACTCGAACGCGAGCCCCACGTCGTACCCGCCGGCGGCGTCCCCGGCGAGCGCCGCCGCGTCCGCCGCCACGAACCGGACGCGGTCCTCGACGCCCCGCGCCGCCGCGTGCCGGCGGGCCGCCGCGACCGACGCCGCGTCGAGATCGACGCCCGTAACCTCGACGTCCTCGTACGCCAGCGCCAGGCCGATCGACGACCAGCCCTCGCCGCAGCCGACGTCGACCACCCGGGCGCCCCGGCGCAGCCGGTCGTCGAGGTCGGGCAGCCACGCCGCCAGGACGTCCGCGAGCCCGCCCAGGAAGAACGGCCGGTTCAGCGCCGCCTGGGCCTCGCGCGCGTCGGCGCCCAGCCGCTCCCAGGGCACGCCGCCGCCCGACCGGTACGCGGCGTGCAGCTCGTCCGACACCCGGACGCTGGCCGCGTGCATCCGGCCCAGCGGCGCCAGGTAGGCCGGCGAGTCGGGGTCGGCCAGCACCGCCGCGGCGCCCGGGGTCAGCGCGTACGCCCCGCCCGCCGCGACGACGTAGCCGGCGGCCGCCTGGTGCTCCAGCCACTCGCGGGCGTACCGCGGGTGGGTGGCGGTCCGGGCGGCGAGCTCGTCCGGGGTGCACGGGCCGGACCGGGCGAGCGCGCGGTACCAGCCGAGCCGGTCGCCGGCGTGCACCGCCGCGAGCTCCTGGGCGCCGAGGCTGGCGGCGAACACGCGGTCCGCCACCTCCGCCGTGCTCGGGCCCGCGGGCTCGAGCAGGTCGCCGGGCCGGGCGGCGCCGCGGTCCTGGCTCGCGCCGCCGGTGGCGGTGCCGTCGGCCGCGCGGTCGGCGGGCGGCGCCGTGGCCGTGCGCGCCGCGGGCGTGGTCGTGGACATGCGGTCCCCCTCGCGGGTCGGGCCGCCGGCCGGTCGCCGGCGGGACCCCACCAGGAGGCGCCGCGCCCCTCGCACGCGCCTCGCAGCCCGCTCGCAGCGCCGCACCCGGCGGCGCCGGTCCCGCGGCTCAGCCCTGGTCCGCGCGCAGCGCCCCCGTGGCGCGGAACGTGTCGGCGATCTGCTGGGCCTGGGCCGAGACGAGCCGCCGGTACAGGTCGTAGGCCGCGTCGACCCGGGCGGGCAGGTCCCCGCGGCTGCGCGCGAGCTGCCAGTCGCGCTTCGCCGCCGCGATGTCCGCGTTGGTGATGACCACCCGCGCGTCGTCCTGTTCCGCCATGGGTCAGAGCATGCGTCCGTTTTGCCCGTTATGCGATAGTCCATGGGGGTGAACGGGGCCGTCGCGGGGGGTGAACTCCCGGGTCCCGCCGCCCGTTCGGCCCAGCGCGAGCCCCCGCCCCCGCCCGGGCGGCACGTCCCCGCGCCGCCGGCCGGGACCCCGCCGGACCCCCGCCGGACCCGTTCGTCCTGCGCACCTGGGGGGACCCCTGGCACGCTGTGCCCAGGAGCGGCGACCAGCCGCCTGACCCCACCGTCCCCGGAGGACTGACGCGCATGAGGATCTGGCCCGGCCGCCCCTACCCGCTCGGCGCGACCTACGACGGCAGCGGCACCAACTTCGCGCTGTTCTCCGGGGTCGCGGAGCGGGTGGAGCTCTGCCTGTTCGACGAGGCGGGGAACGAGACGCGGGTGGACCTGCCCGAGGTCGACGCGTTCGTGTGGCACGGCTACGTCCCCGCGCTCCAGCCCGGCACCCGGTACGGCTACCGCGTGCACGGCCCGTACGACCCGGCGCAGGGCCACCGCTGCGACCCGTCGAAGCTGCTGCTCGACCCCTACGCCAAGGCGATCGACGGGCAGATCGACAACGACCCGTCGCTGTACTCGTACACGTTCGGCGCCGAGGACGAGCGGAACACCGAGGACTCCGCCGGCCACACCATGACCTCCGTCGTGGTGAACCCGTACTTCGACTGGGGCCACGACCGCCCGCCGCAGCACGAGTACCACGACTCGGTCATCTACGAGGCGCACGTCAAGGGCCTGACCCAGCTGCACCCGGCCGTCCCGGAGGAGATGCGCGGCACGTACTCCGCCCTGGCGCACCCGGCGGTCATCGAGCACCTGACCAACCTCGGGGTCACCGCCGTCGAGCTCATGCCGGTGCACCAGTTCGTTAACGACCCGTCCCTGCAGGACCGCGGGCTGTCGAACTACTGGGGCTACAACACGATCGGCTTCTTCGCGCCGCACAACGCCTACGCGGCCTTCGGCAGCACCGGGCAGCAGGTGCAGGAGTTCAAGGCGATGGTCAAGGCGCTGCACGCCGCCGACATCGAGGTCATCCTCGACGTGGTCTACAACCACACCGCCGAGGGCAACCACCTGGGCCCCACCCTGTCGTTCCGGGGCATCGACAACGCGTCGTACTACCGGCTCGTCGACGAGGACCAGGCGCACTACTTCGACACCACGGGCACCGGGAACTCGCTGCTCATGCGCTCGCCGCACGTGCTGCAGCTGATCATGGACTCGCTGCGCTACTGGGTGCAGGACATGCACGTCGACGGGTTCCGGTTCGACCTCGCGGCGACGCTGGCCCGCCAGTTCCACGAGGTCGACCGCCTCAGCGCGTTCTTCGACATCGTGCAGCAGGACCCGATCATCTCCCAGGTCAAGCTCATCGCGGAGCCGTGGGACCTCGGCGACGGCGGCTACCAGGTCGGCGGGTTCCCGCCCCTGTGGTCGGAGTGGAACGGGCAGTACCGGGACACGGTGCGCGACTTCTGGCGCGGCGAGCCGTCGACGCTGGCCGAGTTCGCGAGCCGGCTGTCCGGCTCGTCGGACCTCTACGAGCACACCGGCCGGCGCCCGATCGCGAGCGTCAACTTCGTCACGGCGCACGACGGCTTCACGCTGGCCGACCTCACCGCGTACAACGAGAAGCACAACGAGGCGAACGGCGAGGACAACCGGGACGGCGAGAGCCACAACCGGTCGTGGAACTGCGGCGTGGAGGGCCCGACGGACGACCCGGAGATCCTCGACCTGCGCGGCCGGCAGCGCCGGAACTTCCTCACCACCCTGCTGCTGTCCCAGGGCGTGCCGATGATCCTGCACGGCGACGAGATGGGCCGGACCCAGCAGGGCAACAACAACGTGTACTGCCAGGACGACGAGCTCTCCTGGCAGAACTGGGACCTCGACGAGCACGACACCGAGCTGCTCGAGTACGCGCGCGCCGTCGTGCACCTGCGCAAGGACCACCCGGTGTTCCGCCGGCGCCGGTTCTTCGCGGGCGCGCCCGAGCGGGGCGGCGAGTCCGACCTGCGCGACATCGCCTGGCTGTCGCCCGCCGGCACGCACATGTCCGACGCGCAGTGGCAGGAGGAGTTCGCGCGCGCGGTCATGGTGTTCCTCAACGGCGACGCGATCGCCGAGCCGGACCTGCGCGGCGAGGAGATCGTCGACGACTCGTTCCTGGTGCTGTTCAACGCGCAGCCGGAGCCGGTGTCCTTCACGCTGCCGGACGCCGAGTACGGCGAGACGTGGACCGTCGCGCTCGACAGCGACCACCAGCTCGAGCCGGGCGACGAGATCGCGCACTCGACGACGCTCGAGATCGCGCACCGGTCGACCGTCGTGCTGTCCCGCCCGCCGATCCAGCAGGTCGACCCGATCACGCAGGCGCCGGCGGTCACGTCGCTGCCGACCGGCGCCGAGCCGCCCGCACCGACGGGGCTGCCCGGCACCCCGGGCACGCCGTCGGGCGCGCCCGCACCCGCCGACGGCGCGGCCGACCGGAAGCGGGGCAAGTGACCGTCGACCGCGGGACGGAGCCCCGCACGCCCACCCGCCGCCTGCCCGCGGCGGGCCGCCCGGTCCCGACGTCCACCTACCGGCTCCAGCTCGGGGCCGACCTCACGCTGGACGACGCCGCCGACCTCGTGCCGTACCTGGCCGACCTCGGCGTCACGCACGTCTACCTGTCGCCGATCCTGACCGCGGCGCCGGGCTCGACGCACGGCTACGACGTCGTCGATCACGACGAGGTCTCCCCCGTCCTCGGCGGCGAGCCGGCCCTGCGCCGGCTCGCCGACCGCGCGCACGCGGCCGGCCTCGGCCTGGTGCTCGACATCGTGCCGAACCACATGGCCGTGCCCACCCCGGCGTGGCACAACAAGGCGCTGTGGTCCGTGCTCGCCGAGGGCCCGGAGTCGCCCTACGCCTCCTGGTTCGACGTCGACTGGTCCGCGGGCGCGGGCGACGTGCTCATGCCGGTGCTGGGCGACCGGATCGGCGCCGTGCTCGCGTCCGGCGAGATCCGGCTCGAGCACGAGGTCGTCCCCGGCCAGGGCGCCGAGCCGCAGCCCGTGCTCCGCTACTACGACCACGCGTTCCCGGTCCGCCCGGGCACCGAGGCGCTGCCGCTCGCCGAGCTGCTGGAGCGGCAGCACTACCGGCTGGCGTACTGGCGGGTCGCCGACGAGGAGCTGAACTACCGGCGGTTCTTCGACGTCGGCACCCTCGCCGCGATCCGGGTCGAGGACCCCGCCGTGTTCGACGCGACGCACGCCCTGGTGCTGCGGCTGCTCGACGAGGGGGTGCTCGACGGGCTGCGCATCGACCACCCGGACGGCCTGGCCGACCCGGGCGGCTACCTGGAGCGGCTGCGCGAGCGGTCCGGCGGCGCGTGGGTCGTCGTGGAGAAGATCCTGCAGGGCGACGAGGAGCTGCCGGCCGACTGGGACACCGCCGGCACCACGGGCTACGAGGCGCTGTGGCGGATCCAGCAGGCGTTCGTGGACCCGGGCGGCGGCGCCCGGCTGGGCGCGCTGATGCACCGCCTGACGGGCGAGTCGTCCGACGCCCTGCCCGAGGTGGTCGACACCGCCAAGCGGCAGATCGTCGACCGCGCGCTGTACGCCGAGGTGTACCGGCTCACCGAGCTCGCCGCCGAGGTGTGCCGCGGCGACCTGCGGCTGCGGGACCACACGTGGCGCTCGCTGCACGACTGCCTGGTCGAGCTGCTGGTCGCGATGGACCGGTACCGGGCCTACGTCGTGCCGGGCCGCACCCCGCACCCGGCCGACGTCGAGGTGCTGGAGCACGCCGCCCGGGCCGCCCGCGCGCGGCTGTCCCCGGAGCGAGCCGCGACGATGGACGTCCTGGTCGACCTGCTGCTCGGCCGCGAGGTCGGCAGCGCCGGCCGCACCCGGGAGCCGCAGCGCGACGAGCTCGTCGTGCGGTTCCAGCAGACCTGCGGCGCGGTCATGGCCAAGGGCGTCGAGGACACGGCGTTCTACCGGTGGACCCACCTGGTGTCGCTGACCGAGGTCGGCGGCGAGCCCGAGCGGTTCGCCCTGTCCCCCACCGAGCTGCTCGCGTGGGCCGTGCGCGCCCAGCAGCAGACCCCGCTCGGCATGACCACCCTGTCCACGCACGACACCAAGCGCAGCGAGGACGTCCGGGCCCGGCTCGGCGTCCTGTCCGAGCTGCCGGTCGAGTGGGCCGAGCTGGTCGGGCGGCTCCGCGACGCCACGGCGGCCTACCGGAGCACGCTGCTCGACGGCCGGGCCGAGAACCTGCTCTGGCAGACGCTGGCCGGGACCTGGACCGCCGAGGGCCCGGTCGCGGCCGAGC
>Ga0164306_10000592_pt1 | contig 15069 bp, 18 predicted proteins | sample Whisoiple_242_MG_FD_110213 | JGI IMG/M metagenome (GOLD analysis project Ga0164306, IMG submission 110213) | Soil microbial communities amended with fresh organic matter from upstate New York, USA - Whitman soil sample_242_MG | ecosystem: Environmental > Terrestrial > Soil > Unclassified >... | reverse complement strand
GAGGACGCGATCGAGGCGGCGTAGCGCTCGTCCGCGTTGACGCTCGCCACGAGCTTAAACGCGCCGCTCGCAGCGGAACGCACGCATCTGTTCCTGTTGCCGCTCAGCGAAGCGGGCGCCGACACGAGCTTGCCGCCGACCGCGCTAGAGCACGCCGAGGCAGAATCGGTTTCGGCCCCACTCCGGCGAGGATTTCTGGCGCGCCGGCGGCTGCTCCGCCGTGCGCTCGCACTGCGGCTCGGCGCGAATCCGTCGGACATCCTCATCACTAGAGATGCGAACGGCGCGCCGCGTGTCGCGTCGGCGCGCGAGCCGATTTTTGTGTCGCTCGCCGCGCGCCGCGAACTCGTCGCGATCGGCATTTCCGACCGGCCGGTCGGAGTCGATGTCGAGGTGGTCGAGACAAATCCGCCGGAACCGGCCTGGAACATCCTGCACAGCAAAGAACGCGAATGGCTGTCGAAGCAGAGTTCGAAACGGCAGGCCGAAAATTTCCTGGTGCTCTGGTGCGCCAAGGAGGCCTACCTCAAGGCGCTCGGCCTCGGCCTTAGACGCGAACCGGCGGAGATGGCGGTCTCACTCGAGGATTGGCGGCGCATCCAAATCGAAGATCGCGCTGAGCTCGTCCCGCTGGACGAGGCCTTCGTCAGGCGTTCCGAGGCGCACGGCGTCCCTGCCGTCCTCGCCTGCGTCGTCCTCGCCCGTTAGCCCTTCGCCGACGCAGGGAACCGCGCTGCCGAGCACGCTATTGTCGGCAAGATAGTCCCCGCGGGTACAGGCGCCCCATGGAACACATTGACCCGAAGAAACTTGCCGCCGCTCCCCTGGAGCCGGAGGAGGCCGCCAAAGCCGCGGGGCTTCGTTACGTCGACGATTCCGCGCCGGGGTTCACCCGGAAGAAAGTTGGTACCGGCTTCGGCTATCGCGACAGCGACGGCAAGGTCATCCGCGATCCCGCGGTGATCAAGCGCATCCGCTCGATCGGCATTCCGCCCGCCTATACGGACGTGTGGATCTGCCCCGATCCGCGCGGCCACATCCAGGCGACAGGACGCGACGCAAAGGGCCGCAAGCAATATCGCTATCACCCGCGCTGGGTTGAGGTCCGCGATTCGACCAAATACGCGCACCTGCTCGAATTCGCCCACGCGCTGCCGAAGATCCGTGCGCGGATCGACGCGGACATGAAGAAACCCGGCCTGCCGCGCGCAAAGGTGCTGGCCACCGTCGTGCATCTCCTCGAGACGACGCTGATCCGCGTCGGCAACGAGGATTACGTCAAGGAAAATAAAAGCTACGGACTTACGACCTTGCGCAACCGCCATGTCGACGTGAACGGCAAGGAGCTGCGTTTCGAGTTCAAAGGCAAAAGCGGCAAGCTGTGGAAGCTCAGGATAGAGAACCGGCGCGTCGCCAAGATCGTGAAGGCCTGCCAGGAACTGCCCGGGCAGCACCTCTTCCAATATGTCGATGACGACAACGAGCGGAAGGAAGTGACGTCAGCCGACGTCAACGATTACCTGCGCGAGATCAGCGGCCTCGACATCACGGCGAAGGATTTTCGCACCTGGGCGGGCACCGTGCTCGCCGCCATGGCCTTGTCGGAATTCGAGGCGGTCGACAGCCAGGCACGCGCCAAGCGGAACATCAAAGCGGCGATCGAGCGGGTCGCGTCGCGGCTCGGCAATACCGTGACGATCTGCCGGAAGTGCTATGTGCATCCGGAAGTGTTCAACTCCTATCTCGACGGCAATCTGCTTGCCGATATCAAGCAAGAGGTCGAGCAGGAGCTGAAAGCCGACATATCGGACTTGCGGCCGGAAGAGGCGGCGCTGCTGGCGCTTCTCCACAAGCGCCTCGGCAAGGAGCTGAAGAAGCCGGAGGCGAAGGAAAGCCGCCGCAAAGCGAGAGAAGCGGCGTGAAGATTTAAGTCGCGAGCCCGCCGGCGCTGACGATAAACGTCTCCACTACCTCCACCCCCTCGCCGGCTTTGATGTTGGTGAAGACGAACGGCCGCTCGCCACGCATGCGCTTGGCGTCACGTTCCATCACGCCGAGATCGGCGCCGACAAACGGCGCAAGATCGATCTTGTTGATGACCAAGAGGTCGGAGCGCGTGATCCCCGGTCCGCCTTTGCGCGGAATCTTCTCGCCGCCCGAGACGTCGATGACGTAGATCGTCAGGTCCGCGAGCTCCGGCGAAAAGGTCGCGGCGAGATTGTCGCCGCCGGATTCGACCAGCACGAGATCGAGGCCGGGGAAACGCCGCACCATGGTGTCGACCGCCGCGAGATTCATCGAGCAATCCTCGCGGATCGCGGTATGCGGGCAGCCACCGGTCTCGACGCCCATGATGCGCTCCGGCGGCAGGGCGCCGACGCGGGTCAGAATCTCGGCGTCCTCTTTCGTATAGATGTCGTTGGTGATGGCGCAGAGCTCGTAGCGCGCGGCCATGCGCTTGCAAAGCGCCTCCATGAGCGCGGTCTTGCCGGAACCAACCGGCCCACCGATGCCGACACGAAGAGGGCCATGCGGGGAAGTCAATGTACTCTCCTTAGTGCTTGCTTCCCCCGGATTTAATCCGGGATCGCAATGACGCGTCACGATCGAAACAGACGCGTATACTGCGTCTCATGGCGTAGCGATGCGAGATCGGAGCGGAAGGCGGAGCCGCCGAGTTCGTCGAGGTTTTTCGATGCGCAGCTTCGTGCGGTCTCAAGCACGACCGGCATAAGCGCGGCGATGACGCGCTGCCCGTCGGTTTGCCCGATGATACCCAATCGGATCGCTGCGGAAACGAGATTGGAGATGAAGCCGAGACAATACATGTGCAGTGTGGCGTCAAGCGGCAGATTGTGCCCCGCCGCGGCCAGCGCCACGGCGATCGGATAGGCGATCTCTTCCTCAGGGTTTAAGAACTCGAGCGTCGCGCAAGGCCACGATTTCCGAATCGCAAGCAGGAAGGCGCTGCCTTGGGTCGCCGTCTCGAGCCGCCGCTCGCGGCTGGTCGCGAGTGCGAGCGCAAGTTCATTGATGTCGACAAGCTCCCGCGCGTCACTAAGCAACGCGGCGCGATAAGCCGCCGCCAGGATGATCGCATCATTGTGCAGAGCACCGCGCTCAACGAGTGTTGTGAGCCAATCCCGCAGGTCCTCCGCATCGGCGATGTCGCCCGCCTCGTGCGCCCATTCGAGCCCATGCGAATAGGCAAACGCGCCGACCGGGAACATCGGCGAGAACCACACTGCGAGCGGCAGCTGCAGTTCGCTCATGTGGCGCTCGCATGCGTGTGCGCGTGACCATGATCGTAGGCGCCGCGCTCGGGGCGGAACGGCCGCGTCACGGTTATGACGCGGCAGCCTTGCCCACGCACCATTTGGGCGAGGACGTGATCTTCTTCGATATAGATCGCATCGGCAGTGATCTCGGCCGGCGTGTGACGATTGCCGATATGCCAGGCGACGCGCAAGAGGCGCAGCGGATTTTCGGCTTTAATTTCCAGGAGTTTTTGCGGCGCCGCTTTCACCGCAATAAGCCGCCCATCTTCGAGCTTCAGCGCATCGCCGTCATCGAGCCCGGTGGCTTTATCAAGATCGAGCAGGAATTCGAGATCGCCGTCGCTGGTCAGCCGAATGCGGCGCCGCTGCCGGTGCTCATGATCGAGTGTGACACTATCGTTGACGCGCTCGGGCTTCACCGCGAGCTTGCGCACGATGGATGTGGCGCGGATCATTGGACGCGCCCCTCGTCCTGAGGAGCGGGCGAAGCCCGCGTCTCGAAGGACGGACAGGTGGCGCAGGTTATCGCCCTTCGAGACGCCATCTTCGATGGCTCCTCAGGGTGAGGGTGGTTGTTGAACGAACGCATCAAAACAAAAAATACCGCTGCGCCAGCGGCAGCACTTTTGCCGGTTCGCAGACGAGCAGCTCGCCGTCCGCGGTGACCGCATATGTCTCGGGATCGACGCGAATGTCAGGCGTCGCATCATTGTGGATGAGCGACTTTTTGCCGATCCCACCGCGCACGTTTTCGACCGCCACAAGCTCTTTCTGCACGCCGAGCTTGTCGCGCAAGCCGCTCTCCGCCGCCGCCTTCGACACGAACGTGACGCTCGTATTGGTGCGTGCCTTGCCGAACGCGCCAAACATCGGCCGGTAATGCACCGGCTGCGGCGTTGGGATCGAAGCGTTTGGATCGCCCATAGCCGCGCCAACGATCATGCCGCCCTTGATGATCATGTCCGGCTTGACACCAAAAAAAGCCGGCGACCACAGAACGAGATCGGCCATCTTGCCGACCTCGATCGATCCGATGTGCTTCGAGACGCCATGCGAGATCGCGGGATTGATCGTGTATTTGGCGACATAGCGCTTGATGCGGTTATTGTCGTTGTTGTTGTCGCCTTTCAGGGCTCCGCGCTGCACCTTCATTTTGTGAGCCGTCTGCCAAGTGCGGATGACCACCTCGCCGATGCGGCCCATCGCCTGGCTGTGGGACGACATCATCGAAAGCGCGCCGATATCGTGCAGGATGTCCTCGGCCGCGATCGTCTCCTTGCGGATGCGGCTCTCGGCGAACGCCAGATCCTCGGCGATCGACGGATCGAGGTGGTGGCACACCATCAGCATGTCCAAGTGCTCGTCGAGCGTGTTCACCGTGAACGGCCGCGTCGGATTGGTTGATGACGGCAGCACGTTCGGCAGGCTTGCAACCCTGATAATGTCGGGCGCATGTCCGCCGCCGGCGCCTTCTGTATGGAAGGCGTGAATGGTGCGGCCCTTGAAGGCGGCGATCGTATCTTCGACAAAGCCTGATTCGTTCAGCGTGTCGGAATGCAGCATGACCTGGATGTCGTAGTCGTCGGCGACTGACAGGCAGCAGTCGATCGCCGCCGGCGTCGTGCCCCAGTCCTCGTGCAGTTTGAGCGCGCAGGCGCCGGCCTCGATCTGCTCGATGAGGCCGCCGGGCAGCGACGCGTTGCCCTTGCCCGCAAAGCCGATATTGATCGGAAACGCGTCGGCAGCCTCGATCATCTTGTGGATGTGCCATGGACCCGGCGTCGCCGTCGTCGCGGCGGTGCCGGTCGCCGGTCCCGTGCCGCCACCGAGCAGCGTTGTCACGCCGGACATCAGCGCATCGTCGATCTGTTGCGGGCAGATCATGTGGATGTGCGAATCGAAGCCGCCCGCGGTGAGGATTTTGCCTTCGCCGGCGATCACTTCGGTGCCGGGGCCGACAATGATGGTCACACCGGGCTGAATGTCGGGATTGCCGGCCTTGCCGATCGCGGCGATGCGGCCCTCTTTTAGCGCGACGTCGGCTTTGACGATGCCCCAATGATCGAGCACGACGACGTTGGTGATGACGCAATCGACGGCGCCCTCCTTGTTGGTGACCTGGCTCTGGCCCATGCCGTCGCGGATCACCTTGCCGCCGCCGAATTTCACCTCGTCGCCGTAGACGGTGAAATCCTTCTCGACTTCGAGGATGAGATCGGTGTCGGCGAGCCGCAGGCGGTCGCCTTTGGTCGGGCCGAACATGTCGGCATAGGCGGCGCGGGAGAGGGTTGTCATGCAAGTACCGGAACTGGAGCAAAACCGTGTTCGAGCGCGGCATCCGCATCAAACGTGAATGTGGTATCGGCACCGGCCGCTGCGTTGAGCGCCTGGATCAAGTAATCTGCGAAATCAGCGTGGGATAGCTCGTCGGTGAAACGAAATACGGCCTGAACGACCGCTTCGCGTTCGAAAATGAACAGCCGTTCGATGCGAATCAGATAGGCGAGAGCTGACCCGATCTCCTTTCGATCGTAAGCATATCTGCGGCGCAGGACCCATGCGACTTCCGCAAGAACGAGGGCGCTAATCACGAGAGGCTCGTGAGGATCACGCGACATCAGCGCCAGCGCCGCCGCAGCTTGGCTTCGATCGTCGTTCGTTAGGAGCCGCACCAGGACATTCGAGTCGAGCCCGATCATGCCCGACGCTTGGACCGGGAGGGCGAGCCGCTTTGTCGATCGATTCGGTCCATATCCTCGCAAATCGCTTGTCCGATTCCCTCGTCCATTTCTTCGACGCTGAGAGGTGGCCCTTTATGTTTCAGGAGGCCGAGCGCGCCCTCGATGCTGGCATTCAGCGCTTGCACGATCCAGCGACCATCGTCGCCCTGAAAAAACTCGATTTTGTCGCCGTCTTTCAACCCGAGAGACTTGCGGACCTCGACTGGGATTGTCACTTGGCCCTTTGATGTGACTGTGGCCGACGCTTGCATGTGAAGCTCCTCCCTTACCTTATGCGCAAAAGTAAGGATTTTCAAACGCGTCCCATCACCTCTTGGCGGAAACCGTAGACCTTCCTCCCACCCGCGAGCACGACGAGATTGACGCTGCGCGTCTGTCCCGGCTCGAACCGCACCGCCGTGCCGGCGGGAATATCGAGCCGCATGCCGCGGGCCTTGGCGCGATCGAATTTCAGGCCGGGATTGGTCTCGAAGAAATGATAGTGCGAGCCGACCTGGATCGGCCGGTCGCCGGTATTCGAGACCTCGAGCGTCACGGTCGCGCGGCCTTCGTTCAGCGTCAGCTCGCCCGGCTGCGGCATGACCTCGCCGGGGACGAGCGCCGCTTGCGCGCCGCGGATCGGCTCGTGCACGGTGACCAGCTTCGTGCCGTCCGGAAACGTCGCCTCGACCTGCACGTCGTGGATCATTGAGGCCACGCCGTCCATGACCTGATCGGGGGAGAGAACATGCGCGCCGGCTTCCATCAGATCGGCGACGGAGCGGCCGTCGCGCGCGCCCTCGACGATGAAATCGGTGATGAGCGCGATCGTCTCGGGGTAATTCAGCTTGACGCCGCGTTCCAAGCGGCGGCGCGCCACCGTCGCCGCCATGGCGATGAGGATCTTGTCTTTCTCATGTGGCGTGAGCAGCATCGATTCTTCCTATCCCCACGAGCGCGGCATCGCCGCCTGCCGAAAGCCTTCGAGAAAGCGCACGAGATCGGCGCGTAATTGTTGCGGGTCGCGCGAGAGCAGGCGCACGACGAGCATGCCGTTCCATGCGCTGGCGCCGCATTCGGATGACGCCGGCCCAAGCAAATCGCGGGCCTCGTCGAGGCGCTGCTCAGCGTCCGGCGCGACATGCAAGATGGTCGCGAGCGCCCGCGCGCCATTGCCGGAGGCTTTCGCGGCGAGAAGGCACGCCGGGTTGCCGTCGAGCCGCATGTCCTCGGCGAAAACGAGCCTGCCGCCGCGGCGAATGCGCCAGCAATCGTGACAAAATCCGCGCTCGACGATCTCGTTCATCGCGACCCGGCCGAAGACGATGGTCTCGGCGATCGTCAGGCTCGCATTGGCAGCAATTTCTGCGCTTAGTTTGCGTTGCCAGCGGCTGCCGCAAAACAGGATCGTCTCCTGCGCCAACCAATCGAGACGGCTGTCGGCTGCAAGTTTCAGCTCGATGCTGATTTCGGTGAGCGCGCCTTGCGAGCGGTAGATTTTTTCGGCGGCTTGCGTAGTGAAAACCGCCGCGGTTGCGGAATCAAATGAAATCTTGGCGGTCATATGATCGCCGCCGGCCATGCCGCCGCCGGTATTGATCAGCACCGCTTCGCAAACTCCGGTCACGCGCGGAAAGCGCACGCGATAGCCGCCGCTCTCGCCGCGTTCGATCGCTTGCGTGCGCCCGGCGCTTGCAGCCAAGCGCACGTGGATACCGCCCGAAGCCCGCACGTAATCGGGGACGAGCGGCACTGCGGATTGGACGATGTCGCTCTGAGAGCCGCTGAACAATGCGCTGCCTTCCTCTGACGCTCGAACATTTCGCGCGGAGAGTAAGGTCGCCGTCAAGGCACGAGCTACGCGGCTGCCTGTTGCATGCCCCAGGCCGGGACCATCTCGTCCAGGACGCGGCGGACCGCCGAATGCCCGCCGACTGCCTCCACGTAACGCAGCAGAGGGGGATATGCGGCGAGTAGATTGGGCTTGCCGATCTGCCGCGCGACTTTCGGCAGCAGAAACAAAGCCGGCGCGAGCTGACAATCGGCGAGCGTCAAATCCGGCCCGGCGGCGAGCCCCTCATTGCGCAGATAAATCTGCAACGACGAGAGTCCGCGAATGAGGCGCGTCAGCCAGGTCGAAAACGTCGGATCTGACGTGGCATGGCCATCGAGCCGAGCGAGCTCGACCAGCGGCGTCGTGATCTGCAATTCGCCGATCCTCTGCATGAGGCGCACGTGCGCCCGTGCTTCCGCGCCGTCGGGCCGCAGCGGCGGATGCGGGAATTTGTCTTCGAGATATTCGAGGATGGCGGCCGATTCCGGCAGCGGCACGCCGCTCTCTAGAATCAGGCAGGGGATCGTGCCGAGCGGGTTGATTGCGTGGAATTTCGCCGAGAGCAGCCCGCCCGGCGGCGGCTCGATCTCGATTTCAAGCCCCTTTGCATAGATCGCGACCCGCACAGGGGCCGAGAACGGCGAACTGTTTTCCGAGTAGAGCCGCATCGCGAAAGCTCGTCAGGCCCGCTCGGGCCGGCGGTTCTCAGTCCTCTTTGACCTTGAGGTCCTTCAGCTTGGCGAAGACCGAATCGAGATTGACGTCGGGCTCGGGCTGCGTCGCCGGCGCTGGCGCAGCGGTCCCAAAAACTTCCGCTTGCGTCGCGGGGGCCGGCGGTTCCCGCCTTGTCGTGACCTCGGCCGGGACCAGGGTTTGCCCGCGGTCCTCGACCTGCTGCGGCCGCTCCTTGGCGGCACGCGCAACCTCGAAATCCAGATCGATCTGCGAGCAGAGACCGAGCGTCACCGGGTCCATCGGCTGGAGCTGCGCCGAATTCCAATGGGTGCGCTCGCGGATGGCCTGGAGGGTCGCCTTGGTCGTGCCGACCAGCCGCATGATCTGCGCGTCCTTGAGCTCCGGATGGTTGCGGAGCAGCCAAAGGATCGCGTTCGGCCGGTCCTGGCGGCGCGACAGCGGCGTGTAGCGGGCGCCGCGGCGGGGCTTCGCCTCCGGCAGCCGCACCTTCGATATCGCGAGCTTGAGCTCGTGCTCGGGATCGGCCTCGCCCTTGGCGATCTCCTCGCGCGTCAGCTGGCCCGAGGTGATCGGGTCATGGCCGCGGATGCCTGCGCCGACTTCGCCGTCGGCAATGCCTTTGACTTCAAGGGGATGCAGCTTGCAGAAGGCGGCGATCTGATTGAATGTCAGCGACGTGTTCTCGACCAGCCAGATGGCTGTCGCTTTCGGCATAAGCGGGGCGTTGCTCATGAAATTCTCCTGGATGTCCTCGCCGCACAGGTTACTCGCAAGCGTCGCCGGCCTGCGGTCCGGCCGAGGCAAATCCACACTCAAGACAGGCGATGACGGGAATGCCCACCATATAGTCCCGGGGTTGCCGGAACGCAATCGGCATCGCTACTTTGCGCTACCATCGAGGGAGGAGTTTTGATGGCGCGCCAGGACGATGAACCGCTGCAACCAATACGCAAATTAGGCCACCAGGTCGGCGAGCCGCTCGCCGCGCTGTCAATCGCGGAGATCGATGAGCGCGTGCGTGAGCTTCACAATGAAATTCAACGCCTCGAGGAGGATAAGCGCCAAAAGCTCGCCTCGAAAAACGAAGCGAGCGCGGTGTTCAAGATGGGGAGCTGATCCCGTTTTCCAGAGACGGGACTGGCATGGTAGGATTGGTGCGTGGGACTTACCGATAAAGAGATGCAGGTTCTTCGCGCCCCCTCAAGCAAGGGTGAAGCTCAGGGACAGGCGACCTTTGGCATGGCGAACCTGCGTCGAAAGACGACCGGTCTTCCTTTCATCGTCTTCATTTCGCAAAAAGACGAGGCGCGGCGCGCTGCCCGGGTGAAGGTGTCGCCGGAGCCGCGGGTGCGTCCGGACGAGATGAGCTCCTACTCAATTTCTCCCTTCGAATGGAAAGAAGGGCCACGCTTGGCCAATGCCGAGGAGAAATTGCTCGGCCGCTGGATCGACATGAACGTGCGCGTTCTTCTCGACTACTGGACGGGACAAATCGAGTATACCGAGGACGCGATCGATCAGCTGAAAGCCTTGTAACCTCCACGGTCTTCGGCACACACACTTAGGACCATTGCCCCAATGAACGAAATGACCGCGCCGCCGCGCGCTGCGCGGCTTACCAGCCATGCCAATCCTGCCGCCATCGAAGCGGCGATCGGAGCACTCGCCGCGCGCTTCGGCAACCGCCTCGTGACCTCGCAGGCTGTGCGCGAGCAGCACGGCCACACCCTCACTTGGACGCCGAACGAGCCACCGGACGCCGTCGTTTATGCGCAGAGCACGGAAGACGTCGCCGATATCGTGAAAATCTGCGCCGAGCATCTCGTGCCGGTGATCGCTTTTGGCACCGGCACCTCGCTCGAAGGCCATGTCAATGCGCCGCTCGGCGGCGTCTCTATCGATCTCAGTATGATGAAAAGCATTCTCGCTGTTCATCCCGAGGATCTCGATTGCGTCGTTGAAGCCGGCGTGACGCGCAAGGAAGTCAACGAATATCTGCGCGATACTGGGCTGTTCTTTCCGATCGATCCCGGCGCCGACGCATCGATCGGCGGCATGGCGGCGACGCGCGCCTCTGGCACCAATGCCGTGCGCTACGGCACGATGAAAGACAATGTGCTGGGCCTCACGGTGGTTACGCCCGACGGCGAAATCCTGAAGACCGCGACGCGCGCGAAAAAATCTTCCGCCGGCTATGACCTGACGCGATTGTTCATCGGCTCGGAAGGCACGCTGGGCATCATCACCGAGATCACGCTGAGGCTCTACGGAATTCCGGAAGCGATCTCCGCCGCGACGTGCCAGTTCCCGACGGTGAAGGCCGCGTGCGACACCGTCATCGAGACGATCCAGACCGGGCTGCCGATTGCGCGGATCGAGCTTGCCGATGCGTTGACGGTGCGCGCGTTCAACAATCACGCGAAGCTCGGGCTCGTCGAAGCGCCGATGCTGTTTCTCGAATTCCACGGAACGGAAGCCGGCGTTGCCGAGCAGACGCAGCGTTTCGGCGAAATCGCAGAGGCGCATGGCGGCGGCCCATTTCAGTGGGCGACGAAACCGGAGGATCGCAGCCGGCTTTGGCAGGCGCGCCACGACGTTTATTGGGCGCATCAGACGCTGCGTCCCGGCGTGCGGCCGCTCGCGACGGACGTTTGCGTGCCGATCTCGCGGCTTGCCGATTGCGTCACCGAAACGGCGCGCGATGCGGAGGAGATCGGCCTCTTGGCGCCGATCGTCGGCCATGTCGGCGACGGCAATTTCCATTGCGGTCCGCTGGTCGATGTCAATGATCCCGATGAAGTTGAGCGCGTCAAAAACTTTCTCGAGCGACTCGTGCGGCGCGGCCTTGAAATGGGCGGCACCTGTACCGGCGAGCACGGGATCGGTCAGGCCAAGATGAAATACATGCTCGAGGAGCATTCGCCGGCAGCGCTCGAACTTATGCGTACGATCAAGCGGGCGATCGATCCGAAAAACATCATGAACCCCGGCAAGGTGGTCGCGGTTTAGTGCACGCATTCCGCAGCGCAGAGAGACGCGCGTGACAATTCATTTCATCGGTGCCGGCCCCGGTGCGCCCGATCTTATCACTATACGAGGCCGTGATCTCATCGCGCGCTGTCCGGTGTGTTTGTATGCGGGATCGTTGGTGCCGATTGAAATCCTGGCACATTGTCCGGCAGGTGCGCGTGTGATCGACACCGCGCCGATGTCGCTCGACGAGATCATTGCGGAGTACGTCCGCGCGACGGAAGCGAGCGAGGACGTCGCGCGACTGCATTCCGGAGATCTGTCGATCTGGAGCGCGTTCGGCGAACAGGCGCGGCGATTGGACGAGCTCGGCATTGCGTACACAGTGACGCCCGGTGTTCCCGCTTTTGCCGCCGTAAGCGCGGCGCTGCGCAAAGAGCTGACGGTGCCGGAGGTCGCGCAATCGCTCGTCCTGACGCGCACGCAAGGCCGCGCGTCTTCGATGCCGGAACGCGAGAATCTGCGCACGCTAGCCGCGGCACGCAGCACAATGGCGATTCACCTCTCGATTCACGCAATCGAGCACGTCGTCTCCGAATTGATGCCGGCTTACGGAGCGGATTGTCCGGTCGCGATCGTTTATCGCGCCTCGTGGCCGGATGAGCGCATCTTGCGCGGCACGTTGGCTTCGATTGCCGGGCTCGTTGTGAGCGCCGGAATGGACCGCACCGCGCTCATCCTCGTCGGACCGGCGCTCGGCGAGGAAAAATTCCCCAAAAGCGCGCTTTATAGTCCCGACTACTGGCGCCGTTTTCGCGAACAAACCGGCGCGCCGCGGTGAGTCGCGGGCTCGTCATCGCGGCATTGCGTTCGGGCAGCGGCAAGACGGTCCTGACGCTCGGCCTGATGCGCGCTTTTGCACGCCGGGGAGTTGCGGTCGCCGGCGCCAAATGCGGCCCGGATTACATCGATCCGGCCTTTCACGCCGCGGCAACGGGCCGGGCGAGCTACAACCTCGACAGCTGGGCGATGTCGCCGTCCGAGATCGGGGCGCTTGCCGCCGAGACCGCCGCGGGCGCCGACCTCGTCATCGCCGAAGCTTCGATGGGTCTGTTCGACGGCGTGCCTGCGCAGGCGGGCCGCCGCGGCGCCTCGGCCGATATTGCGGCCGCGAGCGGTTGGCCGGTCCTGCTCGTCCATGACGTCACCGGCCAGGCGCAATCGGCGGCGGCGATGCTCGCCGGGGCGGCTGCCTACGATCCGCGCATCCGCATCGCTGGCGTGGTACTGAATAAGGTCGGCTCCGACCGGCATCTCCGCCTGGTGAAAGACGCCGTCGAAGCGGCAAGCGTGCGTGTCGTCGGCGCGCTGCGCCGCGATGCGACGCTCGGCCTGCCGGAGCGCCATCTCGGCCTCGTCCAGGCGAGCGAAACCCGGGATCTCGACGCGCTGTTCGATCGGCTCGCCGATCGCATCTCGGCGCAGATCGATCTCGACGAGGTTTTCAGCCTCGCCGCCCGGGGACCGGCAAACATCGCCGCGACCGATCCTACGCCGCTGCCACCCCCCGGCCAGCGCATCGCCGTCGCTCGCGACGAGGCGTTCTCGTTCCTTTACCCCCATATCGCCGCCGGCTGGCGCCGCGCCGGGGCGGAGCTCATGTTCTTCTCGCCGCTTGCCGACGAGGCGCCGCCCGAGCCTGCCGACTTCTGCTGGCTACCGGGCGGCTATCCCGAGCTGCATGCCGGACAACTGGCTGCTGCCGCCAATTTCCTCGATAGGCTCCGCCGCTTCGCCGAGACCCGGCCCGTTCATGGCGAGTGCGGCGGCTACATGGTTCTCGGTCAGACCCTCACCGACGCGGAGGGGCAGGCCCACACGATGGCTGGCCTGCTGCCGGTCTCGACAAGCTTCGCCAAGCGCAAGCTTTCGCTCGGCTATCGTGCCGCCCGTCTGCGCGGAGACCATCCGCTCGGGCGCGCCGGCACCGTTCTGCGCGGCCACGAATTCCACTATGCGACAGGAATGGAGGATTCTTGTAACGCTCCGTTCGCCGATATGACCGATGCTTATGGCGGGGACTGGCAGCCGGCAGGGAGCCGCCTTGGCAATGCTTCAGGAACCTTTTTCCACGTCATCGCTCGCGACAGCTGAATCGGCGACGAGAAAGCGCATGCCCCACGCGTCGAAATTCCTGCTCGCCGGGGTCATGGGTTGGCCGGTGATGCATTCGCGTTCGCCGAAACTGCATAATTTCTGGCTGCAGCAATATGGGCTCACCGGCGCCTATGTCCCGCTGGAAATCAGGCAAGAAGGGCTCGAGCACGCGTTGCGCGCGCTGCCGACGCTGAATTTTGCGGGGTGCAATCTGACCATCCCGCACAAGGAGGCGGCGCTGAAGCTGGTCGACTCGGTCGACCCGATGGCGCGCCGGATCGGCGCGGTCAACACGATCGTCGTCGGCGCCGACGGACAGCTGGAAGGCCGAAATACCGATGCCTATGGCTTTATTTCGAGCGTCTGCGACTCGCATCCCGATTGGCATGCCGGTGACGGACCGATCGTTGTGCTCGGCGCCGGCGGCGGCGCGCGCGCCGTGCTCATCGCGTTGATCGAATCGGGTGCGCAGGAAATCTGGCTTGCCAACCGCAGTTTGCCGCGGGCCGAGGCGCTCGCGGGAGAATTCGGTCCACCGGTCGCCATTTGCGAATGGAGCAAACGGCACGAGGCGCTCGATCACGCCGCGATGCTCGTCAATACGACCAGCCTAGGCATGCTCGGGCAGCCGCCGCTCGATATGGTGCTTCAGGCGCTGCCCTTCACGGCAATCGTCTGCGACATCGTCTATGTTCCCTTGGAAACGCCGCTCCTCGCCGCGGCGCGGCGGCGCGGCAATCCGACGGTCGACGGGCTCGGCATGCTGTTGCATCAGGCGCGTCCGGCCTTCGAAGCATGGTTCGGAATTCTTCCGGAAGTGAGCCCGGCGCTGCGTACGATGATGGAAGCAACGCTGTGAACACGTCAGCGTTGTTGGTCTTTTCTTAACCGGATTCTCAATCGCTCAGGCTAAGGCTACAGTGAGATGATTCGAGCGGCGGGGCGGACGCGGCTCGATCGCGGCTCCGTACGCCGGCGCGCAGGGAACTGCCGTCGAGGAGATACAAATGGCATGGCGGCCACGGCGTGACCTGACTTGCCGAGCTACTTGCCTTGTGCCGGCGTTCGCCGCCACCGCTTCGATTTCATTCAGCCCGCTCGCTTGCGCGCAATCTTTCGATCTGATCGCACCCGAGAAGATGGCGGAAACATCAGGCTTGGCGGGATTGTTGCTCGTCCTGGCGCTCGTCTTCTTCTCCACCATCACCGCGCTCCTTCACCTGGCGGGCCGCAAGCGCTGGACGCAGCGCGAGGCGGAGCTCGTCGACGAGCTGGCGCGGCTGCGTCATCAGCTTGACCGGGCCCAAGTCTTCCTCTCCGCCGAACCGCAGATCGCCATTGCTTGGACTTCACCCAGCGGCGAGCCCGAGATCGAGGGCGATCTCTCACTCGTGACGGACGCCCCAGTCGCGCG
>Ga0164306_10000586_pt1 | contig 15112 bp, 12 predicted proteins | sample Whisoiple_242_MG_FD_110213 | JGI IMG/M metagenome (GOLD analysis project Ga0164306, IMG submission 110213) | Soil microbial communities amended with fresh organic matter from upstate New York, USA - Whitman soil sample_242_MG | ecosystem: Environmental > Terrestrial > Soil > Unclassified >... | reverse complement strand
GCGTCACCGTCGGCCAGCTCCGGGTGAGCGACGACCACGACGCCAACCGCGAGGTGGTGCGCCGGGCGTTCGACACCGCGCGCCGCGCGCGGGCGGACGTGCTCGTGCTGCCCGAGTACGCCTCGGGTTTCGACCCGCGGGGGACCGGCCCGGAGCACGCGGAGCCGCTGGACGGCCCCTTCGTGCGCCTGCTGCGGGAGCGCGCGGCCGCCGACGGCGTGGCGGTGCTCGCCGGCACGACGCTGCCGGGCGCGGACCCGGAGCGGGCCGTGAACGCGGTGGTCGCGGTCGGTGCCGACGGCGCGCTGGCGGGCGTGTACCGCAAGGTGCACCTGTACGACGCGTTCGGGCACCGGGAGTCCGAGCGCCTCGAGCCGGGGCCGGCCGAGGCGCCGCCGCTGACGCTCGACGTCGCGGGCGTCCGGCTCGGCGTGCTCACCTGCTACGACCTGCGGTTCCCGGAGTCCGCGCGCCGCCTGGTCGACGCCGGGGCGGAGGTGCTGGTCGTGCCCGCGGCGTGGGCGGCCGGCCCGCTCAAGGCGGAGCACTGGCGGACGCTGGCGACGGCCCGGGCGATCGAGAACACGGCTGTCGTGGTGGCGGTGGGCCAGGCGGGCCGGGGCGTCACCGGCCGGTCGCTGGTCGTCGGCCCGGACGGGGTCGTCGGCCTCGAGCTCGGCGAGGAGCCCGAGCTGCGGACGGTCGACCTGGACCCCGAGGCGCTGCGCGGCGTGCGGGAGTCGAACCCGTCCCTGGTGAACCGCCGCTACCGCGTGGTCCCGGCGGTCTGACCAGCCGCGGGTCGGCGGGCGCGGTCAGCCGCGCGGGCGCCCCTCCGCGTCGAGGTCCGTGTCCGGCGACGGCCAGAACGTCCGCAGCAGCTCCTCCGGCGTGAGCACCGCCTCGGCCTGCTCGACCGGCTCGTCGGCGCCGGCCAGCGCGCGCACCTCGTCGTGGATGCGCTCCATCGAGGCGTCCAGCTGCGCCGCGACGTCGGCGGCGAGCTTGAGGGAGTCGGTCAGGTGCCGGGGGACCTGCCGGTCGTACTTGTAGTAGATCTTGTGCTCGAGGCTCGCCCAGAAGTCCATCGCGATGGTCCGGAGCTGGATCTCGACGACCACCTGCTCCACGCGGTCGGAGAGGTAGACCGGCACCTGCACGATGAGGTGCAGCGACTGGTACCCGTTGCCCTTGGGGTGGGCGATGTAGTCGCGCTCCTCGAGCAGCGTGAGGTCGGCCTGCCCGACGAGCATGTCCCGCACCCGGTAGATGTCCGAGACGAACGAGCAGGTCACCCGCACGCCGGCGATGTCGAACATCTGCGCGCGCACGGCGTCGGGCGTCAGCGGGATGCCCTTGCGCCGGCACTTCGTGACGATCGACTCGAACGACTTGAGCCGGCTGCCGACGTGCTCGACCGGGTTGTAGTTGGCCATGTGCCGGAACTCGTCGCGCAGGATCGCGATCTTGGTCATGACCTCGTCGATGCCGAACTTGTACGTCAGCGCGAGGCGGCGCATGTCGCGCATGAGCGCGCGGAGCTCGGCCGGGTCGGGCATCGCCACCGGGGCGGTCGGCGCGCCGTCGCCCGGGGCCGACGGGTCGGGGACGCGCTGCACGGTGCCGGTCATGCCTCCACCGTAGTTGCCCCAAGCGCGGGTCAGCGCAGGACCGCCAGGGCGGCCGCGACGTAGTGGCAGGTGAAGCCGACGACGGTCAGCGCGTGGAAGATCTCGTGGAACCCGAACCACCGCGGGCTCGGGTTGGGCCGCTTGAGGCCGTAGACGACGGCGCCCAGCGTGTACGCGAGCCCGCCGCCGGCGACGAGCCACACGACCTCGGGGCCGCCGGTGGGCGCGCGCCAGAACGCGGGCAGGAACCACACGGCGACCCAGCCGAGCGCGATGTACACAGGGACGTAGACCCAGCGCGGCGCGCCGAGCCAGAACACCCGCGCGAGCAGCCCGACCAGCGCCCCGGACCACACGATGATCAGCAGGGTGCGGGCGGTCGAGGCGGGCAGCAGGGCCACGGCCAGCGGCGTGTAGGTGCCGGCGATGACCAGGAAGATGTTGGTGTGGTCCATCCGGCGCAGGATCCCGGCGACCCGGGGCGACCACGTGCCGCGGTGGTAGACGGCGCTGGTGCCGAACAGCAGCATCGCGGCGATCCCGAACACGGCGCAGGCGAGGGTCAGCGGCGGGGTGGGCGCGAGCATGACGAGCACGATCGAGGCCACGGTGGCGAGCGGGAACATCCCGGCGTGGATCCAGCCGCGCAGCCGGGGCTTGACGGCGTCGGCGATCTGCTCGGCGGTCTCGGCGACCTTCACGGCGGGTTCCTCCCTCTCGGGCTCGGGCGGCGACGCGCACGAGCCTAACCTACGAATGCGTAGGTTACGGGTGCGTAGGTTGCGCGCGGCGCGCCGGGCGGGCCTGCACGAATCCTCCCCCTCGGACCTCGCGCGACCGACGGTGCCGGGCGCCCGGCGAGCGGTAGCGTGAGCACGCCCAGCCGCCCAGACGAGGAGATCCGCGCGTGCGCCTGCCCCACCCGCTCTACGGGCTGTACGAGCGCCGCCTCGCCGCCTCGCTGCCCCGCGACCGGGTCCCGCGGCACGTCGGCGTGATCCTCGACGGCAACCGGCGGTGGGCGCGGCAGCTCGGCGAGTCGACCGCGACCGGCCACCGGCGCGGCGCGGACCGGATCGCGGACCTGCTGGCCTGGGGCGAGGAGGTCGGCGTCGAGGTCGTCACGCTGTGGATGCTGTCGACGGACAACCTCGGCCGGGACGCCGAGGAGCTGGACGCGCTGCTCGGCATCATCGAGGACGCGGTGCGTGAGCTCGCGGCCACCCGGCGCTGGCGGCTGCAGGCGGTCGGCTCGCTGGACCTGCTCCCGGAGCACACCCGCGCGACGCTGCGGGACGCCGAGTCCGCGACCGCCGACGTGCGCGGGATGCACGTGAACGTCGCGATCGGCTACGGCGGCCGCAAGGAGATCGCCGACGCCGTGCGGTCCTACCTGAGCCAGCGCGCCGCCGAGGGCGCGACGCTGGACGAGATCGCGGCGACGTTCGACGTCGAGCACATCGCCGACCACCTCTACACCAAGGGCCAGCCCGACCCGGACCTGGTGATCCGCACGTCGGGGGAGCAGCGGCTCGGCGGCTTCATGCTCTGGCAGTCGGTGCACTCGGAGTACTACTTCTGCGAGGTCTACTGGCCGGACTTCCGGCGCGTCGACTTCCTGCGCGCGGTGCGCGACTACGCGGCCCGGGAGCGCCGGCACGGCCAGTGACCGCGGGCGCCGGCGACCGGCCGGCGTCGCCCGGGTGAACATCGTGTTGCGGATCACACCCGCGGCGTGTCGCGCGCGCCGCCGTGTCGGAGGCGCGGCGTAGCGTCCGGAGCAACGGGCGGCACCCGCCGCCCCCGGGAGGCCAGCCCATGGAGCACCTGCTCCGGGGGGAGGGCCGGTCCTGGCCCTCCGTGGCCGGCCGCCCTCGTCCCGTCACCGAGCGCCGCAGGACCCGCGGGTCCGGCGCGAGGGGTCCGACTCGGCGCTGAGCAGCGCCGGAGGGAGCCTGCCGTGGTCAGCAAGCTGGGAACCGCCACCGCCTCGACCGACCAGCCGGAGGGGCGCCGGACGCACGTCCTCGACACCTCCGTCCTCCTGTCGGACCCGCGCGCGATCACGCGGTTCGCCGAGCACGACGTGGTGCTCCCCGTCGTCGTGATCACCGAGCTCGAGGCCAAGCGGCACCACGCCGAGCTCGGCTACTTCGCCCGCGCCGCCCTGCGGCTGCTCGACGACCTGCGGGTCGCGCACGGCGGGCTGGACGCGCCGATCCCGCTCGGCGAGCAGGGCGGCACGCTGCGGGTCGAGCTGAACCACACGAACCCCGAGGTGCTGCCGGCGGGCTTCCGGCTGGGCGACAACGACACCCGGATCCTCGCGTGCGCGGCCAACCTCGCCGCGGAGGGCCAGGACGTCACGGTCGTGTCCAAGGACCTGCCGATGCGCATCAAGGCGTCCGCGATCGGCCTGCGCGCGGAGGAGTACCGGCACGAGCTCGCGGTCGACTCCGGCTGGACCGGCATGGACGCGCTCGACCTCACCGAGCAGCAGATGGCCGACCTCTGGGAGCACGAGTCGCTGCCGCTCGCCGACCTGCCCGACGCGCCGACGCTGCTCACCCACACCGGGCTGGTGATGCACAGCCCGCGGGGCTCGGCCCTGGGCCGGGTGACCGCCGACAAGCACGTGCAGGTGGTGCGCGGCGACCAGGACGTGTTCGGCCTGCACGGCCGCAGCGCGGAGCAGCGCATCGCGATCGACCTGCTGCTCGACGAGCAGGTCGGCATCGTGTCGCTGGGCGGCCGGGCCGGCACCGGCAAGTCCGCGCTGGCGCTGTGCGCGGGGCTGGAGGCGGTGCTCGAGCGCCGGCAGCACCGCAAGGTCATGGTGTTCCGCCCGCTGTACGCGGTCGGCGGCCAGGAGCTCGGCTACCTGCCGGGCAGCGAGGCCGAGAAGATGAACCCCTGGGCGCAGGCGGTGTTCGACACCCTCGGCGCCGTGGTCAGCCGCGAGGTGGTCGAGGAGATCATGGACCGCGAGCTGCTGGAGGTGCTGCCGCTCACGCACATCCGCGGTCGCTCGCTGCACGACGCGTTCGTGATCGTCGACGAGGCGCAGTCCCTCGAGCGGAACGTGCTGCTGACCGTGCTGTCCCGGATCGGGCAGAGCTCGCGGGTGGTGCTGACGCACGACGTGGCGCAGCGGGACAACCTGCGGGTCGGCCGGCACGACGGCGTCGCGGCGGTGATCGAGGCGCTCAAGGGGCACCCGCTGTTCGCGCACGTGACGCTGACCCGGTCCGAGCGGTCGCCCGTGGCGGCGCTGGTCACGGAGCTGCTGGAGGGCATCGAGCTCTGACCCGTCCGGCCCCCGCCGCCGAGCGGGCAGCAGATGTCCCTATCCCGGCAGGGGAGGGGACGTCTACTGCCCGCTCGGCGCGGCCGCGGCGGGAGCGGGAGCGGGAGCGGGAGCCGGGGGCAGCGCGGCGTGCTCCGGGCGGGCCGCCAGGACCGCCACCAGCAGGCCCACCGTCGCGCCGGCCGCGGTGTCCAGGGCGCGGTCGAGGGCCAGCCGGGCCGGGTCCAGCGGCGCCCCGAGGGACGTCATGAGCAGCGCCATCGGTGTGATGGTGAGCATCGCGACCCCGTAGTGCCGGGCGACGACCAGCTCCGTGGCCGTCTGCAGCAGCACGACCAGCGCCGCGACGGCCCAGAACGGCAGGTGCGCCCCGAGCAGCGGCAGCGCGATCGCGACCCCCGCGGCGGTGCCCGCGGCGCGCTGGAGCGCCCGCACGCCCATGTGCCGGACGTGCGCCCCCTGCAGGACGGCGGCGGCGCCCATGACGGCCCAGGCGGGGTGGCCCCAGCCCGCGCCGGCGGCGACGGACCCCGCGAGCGCGGCCGCCACCGCGACGGAGGCCGTGGGGGTGAGCGCCGCGCCGCCCGCGGTGCCGGCGCGCACGACGTCGCGCACCCGGGGCGCCGGATCGGCCGGGCGCCCGCGGCGGCGGTCCAGCACCCAGCCGGCGTTGCACACCACGCAGGCCAGGAGCGCGCCGCCCGCGACGGCGACGGCCCGCGCCGCCACGTCGCCCGCGCCGGCGGCCGCCGCGGCCCCCGCCCCGGCCGCGAAGACGAGGATGGTGGCCCCCGGCGGGCCCGTCCGGAGCGCCACGGCCCCGGCCGTGGCGCCGGCGGCGAGCAGGGTGAGCACGGCCAGCTCCGCCACCACGGGGGCGCCCGCCGCGGCGAGCGCGGACATCGCCGCCACGGCCGCGGTGAGCGCGCCGCCGACGACCGCCATCAGCCGCAGCCGCCAGGCGTAGCCGCTGGACCGCCCGTACAGCGACGCCAGGGCCCCGAGCGAGGCGTAGCCGGCCAGGTCCGGCCGGCCGAGCACGGCGACCACGAGGAACGCCAGCGCGACGCTCGTCCCGCACCGCAGCGCCCCGCCGAGGGAGTCCCGGGTGCTCGGCCCGCCGCGGTGCGGCCGCAGGGCGGCGCGGAGCTGGGACGGGTGCAGGAGGGCGGCGGCGAGGGACAGGTGGTGCACCCGGCGATCCTTCCACCGCTTCGTTCACGGGTAAATGATTCGTGAAGCAACTCACGCTCGGTAGGGTGGCGGCCGTGGACAGCGTGGACCGCCTGCGCGCGGACTGGGAGCGCGAGGCGCCGGAGCTCGACGTCGCGCCGATCGCCGTGGCCGGCCGGATCACCCGGATCGCCGCGCTGCTCGACGCCCGGGCCGAGGCCGCGCTCGCGGGGGCGGACCTCACCCGGGGCGAGTTCGACGTGCTGTGCGCGCTGCGCCGGGCCGGCCGCGCGCTGCGGGCCGCCGAGGTGTCGACGATCACCGCCGCCTCGCCGGCCGCGATCACCAAGCGCGCGGACGCGCTGGTGCGGGCCGGGCTGGTGGCGCGGGCGATCCCGCACCGGGACCGGCGGGGCGTGCTGCTCGAGCTGACGCCGGACGGGCGCGCCGCGGTCGACCGGCTGATGCCCGAGCACCTGGCCCGGGAGGCCGACGCGCTCGGCGCGCTGGACGCCGGCGAGGCGGCGGCGCTCGCGGCGCTGCTGTCCCGGGTGCTCGTGCGGGTGGAGGGCGGCGCCTGACCGGGGCGCACCCTCGCCGGCGTCCGAGCAGGTCAGCGACCATCCCGCGCCCGATCGCCGGGTGAAGTCGGGCAAAACACCCCGTCTCCATCCCTGTGACCGCTCACAAGGGACCAAGGTCCCCCCGATGGGTCGGAGAACCCCGGCGGCCCACCCGGCCGGCCGGAGCCCCCGCCCCTCGGCCCAGGAGACCACCGTGCCCCTGCCCCGACTGCGCACCTCCCTGCGCGCTCAGCTCGTCGCGACCGGAGCCGGTGCCGTCGCCGTCACCGCCGCCCTGCTCACCGCCGTCGGCGGCTGGCAGGTGACCGGCCTGGCCTCCCAGGCCGGCGACGACGTCGACCGCCTGATGCGCGACTCGATGACCCAGACCACCCAGCAGGCGGTGACGCTGGTGCGGACCCAGGTCGCCACCGTCACGGACCGGATGGCCTCGAGCCTGCGCGTCGCCCAGGAGACGTTCGCGCAGGCGGGCGCGGTGACGTTCGACGGCTCCGAGCACTGGACCGTCACCGACCAGACGACCGGCGCCACCGAGGAGGTCGACCTGCCCCGGCTGCAGGTCGGCGGCACCTGGCTCGGCCGCACCACCGACCGGGCCACCCCGGTCCCGGTCGTCGACGACATCACCACGCTGCTCGACGCGCCGGTCACCGTGTTCCAGCGGGTGAACCCCGAGGGCGACATGCTCCGCGTCGCCACGAGCGTGACCAACGCCGACGGCGCGCGCGTCATCGGCACCGCGATCGGCGCGACGGGCGCCGACGGGAAGCCCAACGCCGTCGTCGCCGCGCTGCTCTCCGGGCAGCCCTACTACGGCACCGCGACCGTCGTCGGGCAGCCGTTCGTCACCGCGTACGCGCCGCTGACGGTCGGCGACGAGGTGGTCGGCGGCCTGTTCGTCGGGGTGCCGCAGACCGAGGTCGACGCCCCGCTGCGCGCCGCGCTGGCCGAGGTCGCGGTCGGCGAGGCGGGCTACCTGACCGTCGCGGACGCGAACGGGCAGTGGGTCGTGCCGCCGCCGGGCGCCCAGGCGGGCGACGCCGCGGGCTCGGTGGACGCCGAGGGCGAGGCGTACGCGCCGCGCCTGGTCGAGGCCGCCGCGGAGCTCGGCGAGGGGGAGACCGCCACCGAGCGCGTGGACCTCGGCGAGGCCGGCGCCGCCACCGTGCAGCTCGCGCGGTACGCGCCCTGGGGCTGGACCGTCGCCGCGTGGGGCTTCGACGCCGACCTGCGCGCCGTGTCCGCGGAGCTGGAGTCCGGCGCGAGCACGCTGATGGTCACGCTGCTGGTCGCCGGCCTCGTGGTCGCCGCGGTCGCGGTCGCGCTGGTCGTGTGGATCTCCGGCCGGATCGTCGCCCGGGTCGGTCGGCTGACCACCGCGCTGCGCCGGGTCGCCGACCGCGACCTGTCCGTGGCGGTGCGCGGCGAGGGCCGGGACGAGATCGGCGTCATGGGCGCCGCGCTCGGCGAGGCCATCGACGCGATGCGCGCGGCGCTCACCCGGATGCGCGAGGGCGCCGACGCGGTGCGCGGCACCGCGGGCCGGCTCGACGGCTCGTCGGGGACGCTGGAGGAGGCCGCGGGCCGGACCGTGTCCCGCGCCGAGGTCGCCGCCGGCTCCGCCTCCGTCGTCAGCACCGAGGTGCAGACCGTGACGGCGGCGATGACGGAGATGCGCGCGTCCATCGAGTCGGTGGCGCAGGACGTGAGCGCGGCCTCCGGCGAGGCCACGCAGGCCGTGGGCGTGACCGCCGAGGCCGCCGCGGCCGCCGACCGGCTCGCGGCGTCGACCGGCCAGATCGCGGCCGTGCTCGACACCGTCACGACGATCGCCGGCCAGACCCACCTGCTCGCGCTGAACGCCAGCATCGAGGCGGCCCGCGCGGGCAGCGCCGGGGCCGGCTTCGCCGTGGTCGCCGGGGAGGTCAAGGACCTGGCGCAGCAGACGTCGAGCGCCATCGGCACCATCGCGCCGGTGCTGGAGGCCGTCACCCGGGACGCCGCCGACGTCCAGGAGTCGGTCTCCCGGATCTCCCGGGCGGTCGCGACGGTCGACGGGCTGCAGGGCGCGGTGTCCGCCGTGGTCGAGGAGCAGACCGCCACGACGTCGGAGATCGAGCGCAACCTCGTGGTCGCCGCCGAGAGCACGACGGACATCGCCGGCAGCGCGGCGGACGTGGCGCAGGCGGCCGGTCAGGCGTTCGACGGGGCCGCCGAGGTGCGGCAGGCCGTCATCACCCTGGGTGACGTCGCGGCCGAGCTCGCGCGGGGCGCGGAGGAATTCACGCTGAACCGGCCCGGCGCGCAGTTCGACCTGGCACGCTAGGCGTGGCGCCGTCGGCCCGGGACCCCCTGCCCCGGACCGGCGGCGCCGTCGCGCGCGGGCTCAGGCCTTCGGGCGCGTCATGCTCAGCAGGTCGAGGGCCGCGTCCAGCTGCTCCTCGGTGACCTCGCCGCGCTCGACGTAGCCGAGGTCGACCACGGCCTCGCGCACCGTGATGCCCTTCGCGACCGCGTGCTTGGCGATCTTCGCGGCGGCCTCGTAGCCGATCACCCGGTTCAGCGGGGTGACGATCGACGGGGACGACCCGGCGTAGGCCGCGCCGCGCTCGGTGACCACCTCGATCCCGTCCACCGTGCGGTCGGCGAGCACCCGGCAGGCCGCCGCGAGCAGCCGCTCGGACTCCAGCACCGCCTGGCCCATGACCGGGATCTGCACGTTGAGCTCGAAGGAGCCGCTCGCGCCGGCCCACGCCACCGTGGCGTCGTTGCCGACCACCCGCGCCGCGACCATGAGCACCGCCTCCGGGATCACCGGGTTCACCTTGCCCGGCATGATCGACGAGCCCGGCTGCAGGTCGGGGATCCGGATCTCGCCCAGCCCGGTGTTCGGGCCGGAGCCCATCCAGCGCAGGTCGTTGCAGATCTTGGTGAGGCTGACCGCGATCGTCTTCAGCGCGCCGGACAGCTCGACCAGCCCGTCCCGGGCGCCCTGGGCCTCGAAGTGGTCGCGCGCCTCGGTCAGCGGCAGGCCGGTCTCCTCGGCGAGCAGCGCGATGACGCGCTGCGGGAAGCCCGCGGGGGTGTTGATGCCGGTGCCGACGGCGGTGCCGCCGAGCGGGACCTCCGCGACGCGGGGGAGCGCCGCCTGCACCCGCTCGACGCCGCGGCGCACGGCGGCCGCGTACCCGCCGAACTCCTGGCCGAAGGTCACGGGGGTCGCGTCCATCAGGTGCGTGCGGCCGGCCTTGACGTCGCCGGCGTGCTGCTCGGCCAGGCGCTCGAGCGACGCGGCGAGGTGCTCCAGCGCGGGGACCAGGTCGTTCACGGCGCCGTCGGTGGCGGCGACGTGCACCGAGGTCGGGAACACGTCGTTCGAGGACTGCGAGGCGTTGACGTGGTCGTTCGGGTGGACGTCGGCGCCGAGGGACCGGGACGCGAGCGTCGCCAGCACCTCGTTCATGTTCATGTTCGAGGAGGTGCCGGAGCCGGTCTGGTAGACGTCGACCGGGAAGTGCGCGTCGTGCCGGCCCTCGGCGACCTCGTCCGCCGCGGCGGCGATGGCGTCCGCCACGGGTCGCTCGAGGATGCCGAGCTCGGCGTTGGCCAGGGCGGCGGCCTTCTTGACCCGGGCCAGCGCGGCGACGTGCCCGCGCTCCAGGCCGGTCCCGCTGATCGGGAAGTTCTCCACCGCGCGCTGGGTCTGGGCGCGGTAGAGGGCGTCCGCGGGGACGCGCACCTCGCCCATCGTGTCGTGCTCGATGCGGTACTGGACGTCGTCGTCGGCGTGCAGGCTCATGCGGCCGATCCTGCCACCGCCAGGGACGGAGGTCCCGCCCGCGCCTCGCGCCGGGACCCGGGGGTGGCGCACGTCACACCCACCCGCGCGCCGAGACGGCAACTCTCGGCTGTGCGCGGGCCTCGCCGCGCAGCCGAGAGTCGCCATCTCGGCGAGGGTGCGGACCCGGGGTCAGGCCGGGACGGGGACGTCGCCGATGTCGCCGATCGCCGACGTGAGGCGCGCCTGGCCGTCGGCAAGCGTGTACTCGACGCCCACGACCGCCACGCGCCCGGCGTCGATGCCCTCGGCCAGCGTCACGGAGTACGAGCGGAGCATGTCCACGGTGTGCCGCACGTGCTCGTGCCCGAGCTCGGCCGGGTCGACGGACGACAGGTCGCGCGGCCGGCCCTCGGCGTCGGCGCCGTGCGCCAGCGACACGATGGACGGGATCACCCGGTCGACGACCGCGCGCACGAACCCGCGCTGCAGCTCGCCGGTGGTGAGCGCCGCCGTCGCCGCGGCCACCGCGCCGCAGGAGTCGTGGCCCAGCACGACGACCAGCGAGGCGCCGAGCACCTCGACGCCGTACTCGATGGACCCGATGACGGTGGTGTCGAGGACGTGGCCGGCGGTGCGGACGACGAACACGTCGCCGAGGCCCTGGTCGAAGATGATCTCCGCCGCGACGCGGCTGTCCGAGCAGCCGAACACGACGGCGAACGGGGCCTGGCCGGTGCTGACCTCGGCGCGGCGGTCGATGCCCTGGGACGGGTGCTCCATGGCGCCGCGGACGAACCGGTCGTTGCCGTCGCGCAGCGCGGCCCAGGCCTCGGCGGGGGTGGTGGGGTGTGCCATGCGGACATGTTCGCACCACGCGGCGCGGGGCGGGTCGTCCCGTCCGCGCCTCGCCCGCACCGGGTGGGCCGGCGGTCCGTAGGTGCTGCTCCGGTGGCAGGCCGCGACCCGCCGGTGTAGCCATGGGGAGGGAAGCGTGGAGACGTCGCGGAGCCCCAGGTGGGAGGCCGCGACGCCGGAGTGAGGGAGAGCGGTGCGCGTGCGAAGACGGTCGAGGGCGATCGCCGGGGTGTCGGTGCTCGCGCTGGGGGCGGGGCTGGCGGCGTGCGCGCCGGCGGACTCCACCCCGGTGCTCACCTGGTACACGAACCCGGACGCGGGGGGCCAGGCGACGCTGGCCCGGCAGTGCACGGAGGAGGCCGGCGGGGCCTACCGCATCGAGGTGTCGGTGCTGCCCCGCGACGCCAGCTCCCAGCGCGAGCAGCTGGCGCGGCGGCTCGCGGCGTCCGACTCGTCGATCGACCTGATGAGCCTGGACCCGCCGTTCATCCCGGAGCTGGCGAACGCCGGGTTCCTGGCGCCGGTGCCGGAGGACGTCGCGACGCAGGTCAGCCAGGACGTCGCGGAGGGCGCGCTCCAGGGGGCCTCGTGGGGCGACGAGCTCGTGACGGTCCCGTTCTGGGCCAACACGCAGCTGCTCTGGTACAAGAAGTCGGTCGCCGAGGCCGCGGGGCTCGACCCCGCGACCACGCCGGTGACCTGGGACCAGGTCATGGACGCCGCGCGCGACCAGGACAAGACGCTCGGCGTGCAGGGCATCAAGGCCGAGGCCTACACGGTGTGGATCAACGCCCTGGTCGAGTCGGCCGGCGGCCAGATCGTCGAGAACCCCGAGGCGCCCGCCGAGGACGTGGAGCTGGGCCTCGAGTCCGACGCGGGTCGCGAGGCGGCGCGGATCATCGGCGAGATCGGCCAGGACCGCCTCGGCGGCCCCGGCCTGCCGACCCAGGACGAGAACGCCTCGCTCACCCAGTTCCAGGGGGACAGCGGGTCGTTCATGGTCAACTGGCCGTTCGTCTGGCCGGCCATGCAGGCCTCGGTCGAGGACGGCGCGCTGGACCAGTCGTTCCTCGACGACGTCGGCTGGGCGATCTACCCGCAGGTCACCGAGGGCACCGACGCGGCGCCGCCGTACGGCGGGATCAACCTCGGCGTCGGCGCGTTCAGCGAGCACGTGGACGAGGCGTACCAGGCCGCCGCGTGCATCGTGCAGCCCGAGAACCAGGCGGCCTACTTCGTCACGGACGGCAACCCGCCCGCGTCGACCGTCGCCTACGACGACCCGACGGTGCAGGAGACGTTCCCGATGGCGGACGTCATCCGCCAGTCGCTGGAGCAGGCGGCCCCGCGCCCGCAGACCCCGTACTACAACGAGGTCTCCCAGGGTCTGCAGGAGACCTGGCACCCGCCGGCCTCGGTCGACCCCGACCGGACGCCGCAGGAGTCCACGGACTTCATCACCGCCGTGCTGCGAGGGGAGCGACTCCTGTGAGTACCGAGATCACGGGCGCCACGGCGGGGGTGACGGCGCAGGCCACCCGCGGCGCCGGCCCCGGCCGGGCGTCGAAGCCCCGCAAGAGCGACCGCGCGCGGGCCGAGGCCCGGCTGGGCTGGTGGCTGGCCGGCCCGGCGTTCGTGGTGATGCTGGCCGTCACCGCCTACCCGATCCTGCAGGCCGTCTACGACTCGCTGTTCCGGTACCGGCTCACCGCGCCGGACGACCGCGGGTTCGTCGGGCTCGCGAACTACGGCGTCGTGCTCGGCGACCCGGTGTTCTGGCAGTCGCTCGGCGTCACGACGCTGATCATGGTCATCACGGTCGCGATCGAGCTGGTGCTCGGCTTCGCGCTCGCGCTGGTCATGCACCGGGCCGTCCTGCGGCTCCGCGGCCTGCTGCGCACCGCGATCCTCGTGCCGTACGGGATCATCACGGTCGTCTCCGCGTTCGCGTGGTTCTACGCGTTCGACATCAACTCCGGGTACGTGAACAGCTGGTTCAGCTGGGTGCCCGGGATCAGCGAGGACCTCAACTGGTTCGCCGGCACCGGCACCAGCCTGTTCGTCATCATCGCGTCCGAGGTCTGGAAGACCACGCCGTTCATCTCGCTGCTGCTGCTCGCCGGCCTGGCGCAGGTGCCGGGCGACCTGGAGGAGGCGGCGCAGGTCGACGGCGCCACCTGGTGGCAGCGGATGAAGCGCGTGGTCCTGCCGAACATGAAGGCCGCGATCATGGTCGCCGTCCTGTTCCGGGCGCTCGACGCGTTCCGCATCTTCGACAACGTGTTCATCATGACGAACGGCGCGAACGGCACCACGGTGCTGTCGCTGCTGGCCTACCGGACGTCCATCGGGCGGCTGGAGATCGGCCTCGGCTCCGCCATCTCGGTGCTGCTGTTCTTCTGCGTGATCATCATCTGCTTCATCGCGATCAAGATCTTCAAGGTCGACCTCGCCGGTGCACGAGGGGAGAAGTGATGGGCGCGACGAAGGCCCTGACGGGCAGGCAGAAGATCGCGTGGGCGGCCATCACGCTCGTCGTGCTCGTGTGGGCGCTGTTCCCGGTGCTCTCCATCCTGGCGACGTCGTTCAAGCTGCCCAGCGACCTCAACACCGGCAACTTCCTGCCGACCTCGTGGAGCTGGACCAACTACGAGCAGATCCTCGGGCCGGACGGCTCGGCGCAGGAGCTGTTCCTGTCGTCGCTGCGGAACTCGATCGGCATCTCGCTGATCGCCACGGCGATCTCGTCGGTGCTGGCCACGCTCGCGGCGTACGCGATCGCCCGGCTCGACTTCCCGGGCCGCAAGCTGATCCTCACCACCGCGCTCGGGGTGTCGATCTTCCCGGTCATCTCGATCGTCACGCCGCTGTTCAACCTGTGGCGGTCGATCGGCCTGTACGACACCTGGCCCGGCCTGATCATCCCGTACCTCTCGCTGACCCTGCCGATCTCCATCTGGACGCTGACCGCGTTCTTCCGGCAGATCCCGTGGGAGCTGGAGCAGGCCGCGCAGGTGGACGGCGCCACCACGTGGCAGGCGTTCCGGAAGGCGATCGTGCCGCTCGCGGCGCCCGGCGTGTTCACCACCGCGCTGATCGCGTTCTTCATCGCGTGGAACGACTTCGTGTACGGCATCTCGCTGACCTCGACCGAGGCGGCCCGGCCGGTGCCCGCCGCGCTGGCGTTCTTCTCCGGGGCCTCGCAGTTCGAGGACCCCACCGGCGCGATCTCCGCCGCCGCCGTCGTCGTGACCATCCCCGTCGTCGTCCTGGTGCTGCTGTTCCAGCGCCAGATCGTGTCCGGGCTGACCCAGGGCGCGGTCAAGGGCTGACGCCCTCGCCGCCCGGACCCCAGGAGGAGCACATGGCATCCATCACCCTCACCGACATCGTCAAGAAGTACGGCGACGGCTACCCGGCCGTGAACGGCGTGAGCCTCGACATCAAGGACGGCGAGTTCGTCATCCTGGTCGGGCCGTCCGGCTGCGGGAAGTCGACCCTGCTGCGCATGATCGTCGGCCTCGAGGACATCACGTCCGGCGAGCTGAAGATCGGCGACGAGGTGGTCAACGAGAAGGCCCCGCGCGACCGGCACCTCGCGATGGTGTTCCAGAACTACGCGCTGTACCCCCACCTGACCGTGTACGAGAACATCGCGTTCCCGCTGCGGCTCCAGAAGGGCAAGTACACCGAGGAGCAGATCAAGGACAACGTCGAGTACGCGGCGGACACCCTGGAGCTGCGCGAGCACCTCGACCGCAAGCCGGCCAACCTGTCCGGC
>Ga0164306_10000585_pt1 | contig 15123 bp, 16 predicted proteins | sample Whisoiple_242_MG_FD_110213 | JGI IMG/M metagenome (GOLD analysis project Ga0164306, IMG submission 110213) | Soil microbial communities amended with fresh organic matter from upstate New York, USA - Whitman soil sample_242_MG | ecosystem: Environmental > Terrestrial > Soil > Unclassified >... | reverse complement strand
TTATTTAGTAAAACCAATTGTCAAGCTAACGGAAGCGACAAAACAAGTGGCAAAAGGAAAATACAACGTCGAGCTGTACGTAAAGCGCCGAGACGAAATCGGCGCGCTTGCTTCACACTTTTCTGAGATGGCTAAAAGTTTAGAGCAGCTTGAAGAGATGCGCCAAGAATTTGTATCCAACGTGTCGCATGAAATTCAGTCTCCGCTGGCGTCCATTCAAGGGTTTTCGAAAACGCTCCGTTCTGCACATCTTTCTGATGAACAAAGAAATGAGTATCTGTCTATTATTGAAGAAGAAAGCCGGCGCATGTCGTCGCTCAGCAAACAACTGCTTACGCTTGCTTCACTTGATAAAGAAAGTCAGAATATCGACAAAATCCCGTTTGATGTTGCAGCTCAAATCAAGCAAGTGCTGTTTATGACAGAGTGGAGCTGGCGTGAAAAAGAGTTAGCTATTGAAATGGATCTTCCTTCAACGATGATTTCAGGCGATCAAAAACTGCTTCATCAAGTGTGGACAAACTTGATTACAAACAGCGTAAAGTTTACGGAAGAAGGAGGAACGCTGTCTCTTCGCGTGCAGATGGAAGACACGCATTGCCACGTTGAATTTCAAGATACGGGAATCGGCATGTCAAAAGAAAGCCTCCCGCATATTTTTAATCGTTTTTATAAAGAAGATAAAGCAAGAAGCCGGACGGAAGGAAGCAGCGGTCTTGGTTTAGCGATTGTGAAGCAAATTGTCGAAATGCACGGAGGTTCCATTCACGTTGAAAGTGAAAAAGGAAAAGGCAGCACCTTTCACGTTTATCTTCCGAAAATGTAATGAGCCGTTCATCTTCCATTCATTTTTTATTTTTATACTTTAAATAGAATTAAAAAAGGAGATGAAAGAAAGATGTTTTTGGCTTTACGTGAATTGAAACATGCGAAGCTGCGCTACTTACTCATTGGCGTGATTATGGTGTTAATTGTATGGCTTGTGCTTTTTGTATCAGGCTTAGCAAAGGGGCTTTCCTCTGACAATGCTTCAGCTGTTCAAGAAATGAAAGGAAATTACGTTGTGCTTCAAAAAGAAGCGGATCAGCGCCTGACGCGCTCTGTTTTATCCGCAAACAAAACAGAAGATATTCAACAACTAAGCGGCAAGAAAAATGCTGAGCCGCTTGGTGTGATGATGACAGCCGTTATAAATGAAGGAAAACAGAAAAAAATAGACGCCTCGTTTTTTGCCATAAGCACAAGCGGCTTTTTAGCTCCGAACGTAATAGAAGGGAAGATGATTACGGACGATGCGAAACATGAAGCCGTGGCGGACTCTTCGCTAAAAGAAGAAGGAGTAAAGCTAGGTGATACGATAAAAGATACGGCTTCAGGAAAAAGCTTTACAATTGTTGGTTTTACAAAAAATCAGTCGTTTAGTCACGCGCCTGTTATTCATATTAATCTTACAGAGTGGAAGACAATTGAAAGCACAGGTGCCTTTAATGCAGTGGTGTTAAACATGAACGATAAAAAAGCGCATGCTCTTCAAAAAAAGGGGTCTAACATTGACGTGATTAGTAAAGATGAAGCGTTAAAGGGTATTCCTGGCTATCAAGAAGAACAAGGCTCGCTTTTAATGATGATCGCGTTTCTGTTTATCATTGGAGCTTTTGTATTAGCCGTTTTTTTCTACGTGATGACGCTTCAAAAAATGAATCAGTTTGGGGTGTTAAAAGCGATAGGAGCAAAAACAAGTTATTTAGCGCGGACGATTTTATCTCAAGTGGTTGTGTTAACTTTATGTAGTCTCGCTATTAGTATTGGACTGACATACGGAGTAGCTGCCATTTTGCCCGATTCGCTGCCATTTTACTTGGATTTATCGCTAATCGCAGGCTGTTCAGCGCTGTTTGTAGCTGTTTCTGTACTGAGTTCATTATTGTCGCTGTATCGCGTAGCAAAAGTAGATGCGGTTGAAGCGATTGGGAGGGCCGTTTAATGAGTGAAGAAAAATTAGTTTTAGAGAATGTTAGCAAGTCGTTTGGAGAAGGAGAAAACGCTGTAGTCGTGTTAAATGACCTATCGCTGCGTGTAAAAGCCGGAGAGCTTGTGGCGATTGTCGGTCCTTCAGGTTCTGGGAAAAGTACCTTTTTATCTATTGCAGGGGCGCTGCTTTCACCGTCTAGCGGACGTGTAATTATTGATGGAGACGAGATTAATAAAATGTCTCCCGGGCAAATGAACAGCATCCGCTTGAAGAAAATCGGCTTTATCTTTCAATCAGCTAATTTAATTCCGTATTTAACGGTTCGCGATCAGCTTCTTCTTGTAACGGAACTAGAAGGAAATCGAAATAAAGAAGCGAAAAAAAGAGCGGATGATTTGCTTGAAAAACTAGGGCTTGCTCATCGAAAACATCACTACCCTGAAAGTCTATCCGGCGGAGAGCGTCAGCGGGTAGCGATTGCAAGAGCGTGGATGAATAACCCTGAAATTATCTTTGCAGACGAGCCTACAGCAAGCTTGGATTCAGAGCGAGGAAGAGCAGTCGTGCAAATGCTCGCAGATGAAGTGAAGCTAAGGGGCAAGTCAGCTGTAATGGTTACCCATGATCAAAGAATGCTGGATTTATGCGATCGCGTTGTGTGGATGGAAGATGGGAAATTAGTAGAATCAAATAGCGTGCAAGTCTAAAAAAGTGCTGCTCTTGTCAAGAGCAGCACTTTTTTTATGGTATAAAATTAAGCGATGGAGGCGTACTTTCTTGTTCTTCGTTAAATAAGTTAATCTCTCCTGCCGTTTCCAAACCTTAGCCTGCCGTTTTTAATGACGTTCCAGCAATTTCATTTTTCTGTCCCTGAAGCATCACTTCATCACTTGGCTCTCCTAGCTGCTGAAAAATTCCGGTCGTATGAATAATTTGACCAATCGTTTGAAGCACAATTCCCGATACGACTTGTTTGTCTCCAGGAGTTGGTCGTTCATTAAGAGAAAAGAGATTTGCAGCTCCAATCAGCTCCATAATTTGACCGATTGTTTTTAAAGAATTTCCTGCAGCAATTAGCTCTTCAAAACTTACTTTGCTTTCTTCATTATGGGTATATTTGTCATCTCGATTTGGCGCCTCCATATGTTCACTCCTTTGTTAGTAGATGGGTTAGTTATTCATATTCCACTTCTGTAAAAAGCGTGTAGCGAAAATAAAACAACGCTATTTAGGAAGGAATAAAATAAGAAACAGGAAATGAAAGAGCCATGAAGAAATAATAAAAAGGTGATGAAATGATGAGAACATGGAAAACAGCCGCGTTTGGACTTCTCATGGCAAGCTTTACAGGATGTTCAAGCAGTGGATTTCTTGAAGAATCCCCGCCAAAAGCGTATCTCGAAGCAAACAACCATCTTTACGAAACAAAAGTCGGCACATACTGCTGGAAAAGCACGTGTGTGGATACAGCAGGACCTTCAGAATTATTAAAAACAGAAAAGCCTATTGAAGTAAAAGCAAATGAATCGCTATCACTTGTTATAAAACATGAAAGGCAGCCTAACGAGCGGCATATGGTACAAATACAAAACAAAAATGAAGTGGATGTATCTCTGAAAAAAATAAGATGAAAGCACCTTCTAAAGCGGGCACTTACTACTACTCATATTCAGTATGGTGGATGGATGAAAGCCAAAAAAATGTAGCTAATTTGTATTGGAAGTGAAATAAGGAGAGAGCCTATGCGAACCCCTATTATTCTCATTGGACCTATATGCGCGGGAAAAACGACGGTGGGTGAAAAAGTAGCAAAAAAACTAAAGATTCCTCAGTGCTCAATGGATGAAGTGCGATTTCCCTACTATCACGAGATAGGATTCAGCAAAAAAACACAGCAACATATTCGAGAGAAACAAGGATTTCAAGGCATGTACGCCTATTGGAAGCCGTTTGAAGCTTATGCCGTTAAAAGAATACTAGAAGATTACAAGCACGCGGTAATTGATTTTGGCGCCGGCCACTCGGTTTATGAAGACATAAAGCTGTTTCAGCAAGTAGAAAAGACCTTAAAACCTTACCAGTCTCTGTTTTTACTGCTTCCGAGTACTGACAAAGAAGAGTCGATACAAATATTGCATCAAAGATTGCTTCAAATAACGGATGACAACGATGTTTTTGAACTTAACAAACATTTTGTAACGCACCCATCCAATCAAAAGTTGGCAAAGCAAACGATCTACACAAAGGAAAAGTCCGCAGATACCGTAGCGGAAGAAATTATTTTATCCATATAAAAGGAGTGAAAGCAATGATTAAAAAAGTCGGTCAAATTATGGTATATGTAAACGATCAAGATCAAGCGGTAAAGTTTTGGACAGAAAAGATGGGATTTCATGTTATGTCTGAACAAAATAATGAACAAGGTATGAGGTGGATTGAGCTGGCACCGGTAGAGAGTGCCGAAACAACCATTATCCTTCATAATAAACAGCTAATAGCAAAAATGCAGCCAGAATTAAACGTTGGGACTCCTTCACTGATGTTTTTTACAGAGAATGTGGATGAATTATACAGAGACTTAACAGCTAAAGGCGTAACGGTGGGAGAAATCGTATCTATGCCTTCAGGAAAAGTCTTTAACTTTTCAGACAGTGAAGATAATTATTTTGCAGTTATGGAAAACGGGAATAATAAATAGAGCAAAAATAAAAAACACCGGGAGCATAATATTGTCTCGGTGTTTTACGGGCAAAGCAGGATAAGTTACTTTTCATTTTCATCTGCTGATTGGCAGTAGCAATAATATTCTTTATAAATTTACTCCTTTTCTTCATTATTCAACGCTATGATTGTACAAATGTGTATTAAAATTCACTTTAAGTTTCTAGAATTTAATAAGCCATTTCATAAATCAAGGAGTAATGCCTCTCATGATAAAACTAATAGGAAAAAAAGTGTTGCTAAGAGAAGCGACACAGGAAGATGCTAATACGCTCTATTACTGGAAATATGAAGAGAAAAAACAAGAAGCGAAAAAATGGAATGCTCCGTACATACCAGACCGAAAGCTTACGAAAGAAAAGTATATGAATTCATGGGAAGAAGCGTATGAGATTTATCCATCAGTTCCCCGAATGCTTGCGGTCATCATTGATGAAAAAGCTGTGGGAACAGTGAGCTGTTACTGGGTGGACAAATATACAGACTGGCTGGAAACTGGAATTGTCATTTACGACTCAGACTATTGGAGCGGAGGATATGGGACAGAAGCTTATGGAATGTGGATCAACTTTTTATTTGAGTTTACACCTTTGCATAGACTCGGCATGTCTACGTGGTCAGGCAATATCAGAATGATCAAAACAGCGGCAAAAATAGGTATGAAAGAAGAAGCAAGAATCAGAGAAGCTCGTATCGTAAACGGGGAATATTTTGATAGTGTCAAAATGGGAATTCTGCGAAGAGAATGGAACAACCGGATGAAGCAGAAGCTCTAATACCCTGTGTTCTATGCTTTCCTTGCATAGAATGCCAATCTCGCTGTTTTTCTATAAGTGTTTGCTTTTTGATCCATAATTGAATTAGGCAGTTTAGTTTGATATATCCTAATAGAGGGAACAGAGGGAAGATGGGGACGTGTAAGATTTTTATATAATTTAAAACTTCTTCCTTCATGAACGGAAGAAGTTTTTCTTATGTGAAATCATGTCATATGTCAAATCTAGCATGTATAAGATAGAAAAGAGGCAATATAGCCGTCCTCTCTCATACTACAAAAAAGTTATAGCCAAGCTGTGCGTATCTTTATGAAAGAATGCACTTATGGCAGAGAGAATGATAGTTGCGATGGAGGTAACTAAATGAACGTTGATGGAGAAAATAAAGTTCCTCATTTTTATTCACTGCGGTCTGTTTCGCAAAAATTATTTGAGGTTATTACCAAACAGCTGAATGTCAGTACAACGTACGTAACTAGAAGAGGAGAAACAGCGATGACGGTCCTCAGCTCATATAACGAGAAGGAAGAGATTATTCCTGAAGGATACAGCGTTGAATACGGAGGTACATACTGCCGCTTAATTATTATGAATGACGGAGACGTTATGCATACGGCAAATCTGATGAAGGATGCCGTTACAAGACAGCTAGAAGTAACGGATCAATTGCAGGTAAAAGGTTTTTTAGGTGTCACATTAAAAGATTTAAAAGGAAATGTATTTGGAACACTCTGTGTAATGGACAAGGAAGAAAAAGAATTTTCAGGAGAAGACATTGATTTTTTACAATCAATGGCAGGTATCTTATCCCACATGATCGATCTGGATGAAACACGATATCAGATGGGATTTTTAAGCGTCCCAATTATTCCGATTACAGAAGGTGTTTCGATTCTTTCTCTTCAAGGTATTATTGATAAAGAGCGGGCGGATCAGATTATGACAGATGTGCTTCACGATGCAGCTCATAATGAAATAGATTACTTTATCATTGATTTATCGAAGCTGCTTTTGAGAGAAAAAGAGTTTCCGAATTTCTTCTTTAAAATGATTACAGCACTTCAGCTCATGGGTGCACAAGCAGTTATAACAGGTGTAACGCCAACATTTGCGAAAGAGCAAATTAAAAATCATGATTTGAGAAACTTACAGTTAAAAGTCGTGAAAAATATTCAACAAGCTCTTCAATGTGTAGGGTATAACTTAATCAAAACGTGAAGCAAGCCTTGGCTCTATCAGCCAGGGCTTATTTTTGTGTACGTATATAATTCAATACGAAACGAAAAAGACAAGCTGGTATGCTCAGAAGCTGTGAAAGCATCAAATGCAGCATAAAGTGAATATAGATAAAGAATATAACTTCATTGAAGCCTTGCGTGATGATCATTACGCATCTTTTGGTGGTGTAAGAAATAGCCGTGGGAGAGGCCTGCGTATAGCTAATGATCTTTTTTGCTGTATGCAAAAACATCATGGGGGGAAATACATGCGAGTAAACTTCAAAAGGTCCGCACAAACGGATGTGAATATGAAAAAGAAACAGCGGAGAACACTTCAGTCCACTTTAAACACAATAGGGATACTTATGTTTATTGGAATTTTGATCAGGTGGTGGACCGTGCCGTTCGCCGTTAGTAAGGATCTCCGAATTTACTATAATCAAGGTTTTCAAATGACATTGAACGAGTGTAAAGAGTTTCTTGCGTTCGTTTTATGCGCAGCAAGCGTGTATTTTAGTTTAGTAAACGTCTACTTTTTAGGCAAAACAGGTAGAAGACTAGTCTATACCGTTCTTGTTTTATTTGCTGTTTTTAGCCTCTATATGATGCTTACGCTTCTTGCTGTAGCCACGCATTAAAGGTGTGCGTGCAGCTCAAAAGAAAGAGCTCAAACTTCCTTTCTCCTTTAAAGTGTTTTACAATTTTTCTATGTAAAAAACAGATAGGTCTTCAAACATCTTCATTAGTTGAGCTTTCATATCACTTCCACCTTTTGATATTTTTCCCCGGCATATATGCAAACATTATGTATGCTTTTACTTTCATACAATTCTATCAAATCCATTAAAGCAGTTTTATTTTCTAAATTCAACTAAAAAGTATTTTCATTATTTTTCCATAAGCTAACCGAGATAAGCTGCTATAAGGTTTAAAGAAAAAACGAAAAAATGAAATGGTTTTTTACGAGTTTTATATCTTGACGAAAAAATATTTCAGGAATAAGATAGGTTACATAAAGTAACGAGTGAAAAAAAAGTTACTTTTTAAAGATTATATTTTTCCTAACAGGAGGAAGAGATATGGAAGCGATGACTTTTGTTTTATTCGGTTCAACAGGTGACTTAGCGAAACGTAAAATTTATCCTGCACTCTATAATTTATTTGTAGACGGGAAAATTCCTAAATCAATTTCTGTTGTGGGACTAGGCAGAAGGGAGATGTCAGACGCTGACTTTCAGGAAAAAGTAGAAGAGTCTATTCATACTTTTTCACGTCGCGTCGAAAAAGATTCATCTCTTATGCAGCATTTTCTTTCAGCTTTTCGCTACAGCCAATTGGATGCAACGAATACTGAAGATTATAAAAATTTGTTAAATCTAGTAGAAGCACGCGAAGCAGAACTAAACATTCCAAGCAACCGAATGTTTTATCTCTCCGTTGCACCAGAATTTTTCGGTACAATTGCCGAGCATATTAAAGACAGTGGCTTAGGTGCTACAAAAGGTTGGAAACGGTTAATTATTGAAAAACCGTTTGGCCATGATCTACAGTCAGCTCGACAATTAAACGAAAACTTAAGCAAAGCGTTTAAAGAAGAAGAGATTTACCGCATTGACCACTATCTTGGCAAGTCGATGGTGCAAAATTTAGAAGCGCTGGAATTCGCTAATCCTATTCTTCAATCATTATGGAATAACGAACATATTGCGAATATACAAATCACAGCAAGTGAAACGGTCGGAGTAGAGGAAAGAGCAAGCTATTATGACCATTCGGGAGCCATTCGAGATATGGTCCAAAATCATATGCTGCAAATGCTGATGATGACGGCCATGCACTTACCGGCTCGCATTAGCGCTGATGATATTCGAAACGAAAAAATAAATGTGTTAAAAGCACTTCGTCCGCTTGTAAAAGAAGATATGGATCTAGACGTTGTTCGCGGTCAATATGAGGCCGGAAAAATAAACGGGTCTTCAGTGGAGAGCTACGTAAATGAGCCCGGCGTATCACCATCTTCGCAGACGGACACGTTTTTAGCAGCCAGACTATATATCGATAATTCGCTTTGGAAAGGAGTTCCTTTCTACATTCGTACAGGGAAAAGAATGGCTGAAAAAGCGACGCGAATTGTTATTGAATTCAAAGACTCGTTAAAAGAGTTGTACTTAGACAAAGGAGAAACAACATCTCCAAATCTGTTAATGATTGAAATTAACCCGCATGAAAATATTACGCTGCAGTTGAACAGTAAAAACCCATTTAATCATGGTCATATTGAGCCTGTACAAATTAATTTTTCAGGTCAGCAAGAAGGAGCACCGGAAGCATATGAGCGTCTTATTGCAGATGCATGTGCGGGAGATTCTACATTTTTTGCTCATTGGAAAGAAGTAGAGCTAGCTTGGGAATGGGTTCAGCCGCTTCTTGAAGCATTTGAGGAAAATACAGTGCCGCTTTATAAATATGCAGCTGGTTCACACGGCCCTGATGCATCAAATGCACTTTTAGAAAAAGACGGTTTTAAATGGTGGCTGGATGAAGAAGCAGCGAGCCAATCACGCGAAGTGCAGCCAGTTTAATACAAACAAAGCGAAAGAAGGATGACACATGAGTACCAACATAGACACACTTGCAGTTAATACGATTCGCACCCTGTCAATCGATGCGGTGAACGCAGCCAATTCAGGCCACCCCGGGCTTCCGATGGGAGCGGCTCCGATGACCTATGCGCTATGGGCGAATCACTTACAGCATAATCCGGCAAATTCAAGCTGGTTTAACCGAGATCGTTTTATCTTGTCAGCCGGGCACGGTTCAAGCTTGCTGTATAGCATGCTTCATCTAAGCGGATACAATGTATCAATAAAAGATTTAAAAAGCTTCCGCAAACTAAACAGTAAAACACCGGGACATCCTGAATTTGGCCATACGGACGGCGTAGAAGCCACAACAGGTCCTTTAGGTCAAGGAATTGCAAATGCAGTGGGAATGGCAATGGCAGAAGCCCATTTAGCGGCAAAATTTAACCAGTCAAAATTCCCTGTCATTGATCACTATACGTATACGTTAGTAGGCGATGGTGACTTGATGGAAGGCATCTCTTATGAAGCGATGTCCATGGCTGGCCATATGAAGCTTGGCAAACTTATCGCTTTATATGACTCCAACGATATTTCGTTAGACGGGGAATTAAATCTTTCGTTTAGTGAAAATATCCAAAAAAGAGCGGAATCTGCAAACTGGCAGTATTTACGTGTAGAAGATGGAAATGACGTAGATGAAGTCACAAAAGCAATCGAAAAAGCGAAGCAGAACAAAGAACAGCCAACGCTCATTGAAGTGAGAACAATTATTGGATACGGAAGTCCAAAAGTAGCGGGAACAAATAAAGCACACGGCAATCCGCTTGGAGAAGAAGAAGCAAAAGCAACAAAACAAGCCTATGGCTGGGAAACGGAAGAAAACTTCTATGTTCCAGAAGAAGTAAAAGCCCATTTTGAAATGCTAGAAGAAAAAGGGATGAACGCAGAAGCAGAGTGGAACGAGCTGTTTGCTTCTTACCAAAAAGAACACCCCATGCTCGCTGATGAATTAGAACGTGCCATCACAGGCGAAGCGTTAATTGAAGTGAATGATATTTTAACATTCTCATCAGAAAAAGCGATTTCGACTCGTGTTGCAAGCGGAGAAGCTATTAATTATTTCACTAAATCTGTGCCATCTATTTTTGGAGGCAGCGCTGATTTATCGCATTCCACGATGACGGACATTAAAGAAGAAGGCCCTTACGCACCTGGATATTTCGGTAACCGAAATATTTATTTTGGAGTACGCGAACATGCAATGGGAGCGGCCGGTAATGGAATGGCCCTTCACGGCGGTGTGAAGCCGTTTGTCAGCACATTTTTTGTTTTTAATGATTACTTGCGTCCAGCGATTCGTTTAGCTGCACTGCAAAAGCTGCCGGTCACATATGTGTTTACTCATGATTCCATAGCAGTAGGAGAAGATGGACCAACTCATGAGCCCGTTGAACATTTAGCTTCTCTTCGTGCAATTCCAGGGCTTACCGTAATCCGTCCGTCTGATGCAAATGAAACAGCAAGCGCTTGGGCTTATGCGCTTCAGCAAGTGGAAGGTCCTGTAGCCTTAGTGCTTAGCCGTCAAAACTTGCCTGTATTTGAAGAAACAAAACGAAATATCAACGACCTAGCTAAAGGAGCTTACGTACTAACCGAAACAAACGATAAACCGGAGCTGATTTTCATCGCTACAGGTTCTGAAGTAGCACTAGCGGTCAGTGCTAAAGCTCAGCTAGAACGTGAAGGTACATCCGTACGGGTTGTGGCAATGCCTAGCTGGGAGCTGTTTAACAAGCAGTCAAAAGAGTATCAAGAGCGCGTCTTGCCTGAATCTATTTCAAAACGAATCTCTCTAGAAATGGGAATTTCACTTGGCTGGGAACGTTTTGTAGGACCAAAAGGAAAAGTGTTAGCCATTGACACATTTGGTGCTTCAGGAACGGGAGCTGATGTGATGAAGCTGTTTGGATTTACAGAAGAAAACGTAGTGGCACAAGCAAAAGAATTGCTAAAGGCTTAAATAAGAAGATGAAAAGATAAATAGAAGGAGCTGTTCACATGAAAGTAGGATTAGTTGGTTTAGGGAAAATGGGGATTAACTTAGGACAAAACTTATTGGATCAGCGTCATGACGTTGTAGCATTTGACGTAAATTCAAACGCAGTGGAACAAATGAAAGGGTACGGTGCTTCAGGAGTATCAAGCTTACAGGAGCTTGTTCAGTCACTAGAAACACCAAGAGTTGTATGGCTGATGGTTCCTCATACGGTTGTTGATTCTGTTATTAGTGAAGTGAAGCCTCTTTTAGCTGAAGGAGATATCGTAATTGAAGCCGGAAACTCTCATTACAAAGAGTCTATTCGACGCTATAACGAGTTAAAAGAAAATAAAATCCGCTTTATGGACGTTGGAACATCTGGCGGAATGGAAGGCGCTCGTAACGGAGCTTGTTATATGATTGGCGGAGATCGTGAAGCGTGGGAAATTGTTGAACCTATCTTCCGCGATACAGCAGTAGAAAACGGATATTTATATGCTGGAGAAGCAGGGAGCGGCCACTTTTTAAAAATGGTTCATAACGGCATTGAATACGGCATGATGGCTGCAATCGGAGAAGGATTTGAAGTTCTTGAAAAAAGCCAATTCGACTATGATTACGAAAAAGTGGCGAGAGTATGGAACAATGGATCTGTTATTCGTTCATGGCTAATGGAATTAACAGAAAATGCATTCTCTAAAGATGCTAAGCTAGATGACATCAAAGGAGTTATGAACTCTTCTGGTGAAGGGAAATGGACGGTAGAAACCGCTCTAGACCTTCAAACAGCTACGCCGGTTATTGCGATGTCTTTACTGATGCGCTATCGCTCGCTTGAAGATGATACCTTTACAGGAAAGGTAGTTTCCGCACTTCGAAACGAGTTTGGCGGTCATGCTGTGGAAAAGAAATAACAAGTGAAATAGTGGGTATAGTAAAAAAAACTAATGGAGGAATGAAAAAATGAAATTTTTTATTGATACTGCAAACCTTGACGATATTAAAAAAGCATACAAAGTGGGCGTTTTATCTGGCGTCACAACAAACCCTTCTCTTGTTGCAAAAGAAGGCGTAAAGTTTGAAGATCGTATTGAAGAAATTTTAAAAACTGTTCCAGAAGTAGAATCCGTTTCAGCAGAAGTGACGCCGGATGCAGAAACAGCAGAAGACATGATTGCGCAAGCAGAAGAACTCATTAAAATTAACGGCGGGGACCAAAATATTACGATTAAGCTTCCAATGACAATCGCTGGATTAGAAGCGACTCGCTACCTTGCTAAAAAAGGTGTAAAAACAAACGTAACGCTTATTTTCACTGTAAACCAAGCGCTTTTAGCAGCTCGTGCAGGTGCAACATATGTATCTCCGTTCCTTGGTCGCCTTGATGATATTTCAGAAGACGGCGTACAGCTTGTGGCTAAAATTGCCGAGCTGTTCCGCATTCAAAATATCGACTCTCAAATCATTGCGGCTTCTGTAAGACATCCGGATCACGTTACACGCGTAGCTCTTGCCGGAGCTCATATTGCAACTATTCCATATTCAGTAATCGAGCAGCTTGTTAAACATCCTTTAACAGAACAAGGAATTGAAAAATTTGCGGCTGATTGGAAAAACGCTGTTCAAAACTAAGTAAAAGATAACGAACGTGCGCATTCTAGAGAAGGAATGCACGCGTTCTTTCATAATATCCCTAAAGAGGTAAACATCATGAATACAGTAGACGCTAAGATTATTAAAACCCAATACGGTTCAGAGGTTTATGTAGATGACGTAGAGCATATTAACTTTAAAAGCCTTCATGCGCCGAAAGTTAATATGCCGCTCTATCGCATTGAATTTGAAATTGGCTACTTTTTATTAAAAGAACACAGATATTACGAGTACGAAAAAAACTATTTTTGGCTTGCAGTAAGCGAAGATTTTAGTAAGCTAATTATTCAAGAACCTGATATGGAGAGCTTATTTGGAGCTAAAAGCGAAGACGAAAGAAAGGCGACAAAAGAGCTTTTAAGTCAGTGGCTCATTCATACAGAGGCTTATAAAAAGCAATTAAATCAGCATATTAATGACTGCAAGAAAAGTAATAAAACAAATGAGGGCATAACGGCTGTTTTAGAAAAGTTGCTGCATATTTCAGCAGCAGACATTGAACAAGCCCCGATTGAGAAATTAGCTGCCTCACGGTCAGTTTAACTTAAAAAAGTAGGTAGGCATTCATAGCTGCACTAGAAAAAGATGCTTCGTTTAAAACGCGAAGCATCTTTTTTTCATTCTTTATAAAGAGAGGGTTTATCTTTAGGAAAGGCTCTTTTCGCATAGAGTATTTCCTGATAAGAGGTGATAAGATACTCTTTCAGGAGGCGGTTTCTCAATGATTAAAGACATCTATGCCACGCTTTCGGACTTCACTAAAGAAGAGCAAATTCAACTATTTAACTCTTTAAAATTCCTATGTTGAAACGACTGTATTATTTATTCCGCTAAAGCCCCCGTTACTTGAATAACTTATACCAGTATAAAGTGGTTTCAATAGTAGGGTTATATGACTGTTTTAGTGTGTCAACTCCACCTAGTATGAATCCTTGTTTTACATAAAATCTGCATGCACCAAGATTATCATCTTGTGCTTCCAAGGACATTCCTATAAGTTTTCTTTGTTTTGCCCACTCTTCTGCTTTATTTAAGAGCAACTTTCCGACTCCACTGCCTCTATAATCTTTTTTAGTAGCAATGTTTTCAATATAACAAAAGTGATTCCAATCCTTAATTATTCTAATCTGTCCTATGCAAGTATTATTCATATAAGCTAAAAACAAAGCTTTATCCTCTCGGTTTATATATTGGCTCCAATCAAGTTTGTCATCTGGAAAACGTGTTTCTCTAGTTTCATCAAAAAGAACTTCTTTATAAGACCACCTTCCTGATTGTAAACTGGGGACAACTCTGCCATATAGCTTAAAATAATCATTTGTCATATTGATATCCTCTATTAAGTCATTATTTAATGGAGAAATAATGAGTTTACTTTCACTACCCAATATTACACACTTCCTTTTATGATGTTTTGAAAATATTTTATTTAAGGATAAGTAAACCCTATCTTATTCAACATTTCTGCCCGTTAGCTGAATAGGCCTTTCTTTATACAATACTATAAAAAGGAAATTTTCCCTTGTTATAATTAAAAGCAGCAATCTTTACAAAAAGTGCCTTAGGAAAATAAAGGATAGTAATAAAAAACGACATAATTGTCGTTTTTACATTGACGAATCAATTTCAGGAGGTTACATTATATTAAAACGACAACGTTGTCGTTTTAATATAAGGAGGCTGAAATGATGCTTATTACGATGTTAACAACAGGAACGCGAGGAGACACCCAGCCTTTTATGGCTTTAGGATTAGAGTTAAAAAAGAAAGGATACCGTGTACGAATTGCGGCTTCAGAAGCTTATCAAAACTTCATAGAATCGTATGGATTTGAATATGCCATGCTTCGAGGTGATGTTTCTAAAGTTATAGAGAGCGGAGCAGCAGACGATGCGATTAATGCAGACAATCCTTTCAAATTTTTTTCAAGCTTAAAAAATGAAAAGATGATGGGTATGATGGTTAATATACAAAAAGATTTGCATAAAGCCTGCAAAGGAGCCGATGCAATTGTATATCATCCAGGCGCAGCAATTGGCTATTTTGCTGCTAAAGAGATGAATATACCAAGCATCTTAGCCAGCCCTTTTCCAATGACACCAACAAAAGATTATCCAGCTCTAATTTTTTACGATCGCCCCCGATTTGGAAAAATATA
>Ga0164306_10000584_pt1 | contig 15123 bp, 16 predicted proteins | sample Whisoiple_242_MG_FD_110213 | JGI IMG/M metagenome (GOLD analysis project Ga0164306, IMG submission 110213) | Soil microbial communities amended with fresh organic matter from upstate New York, USA - Whitman soil sample_242_MG | ecosystem: Environmental > Terrestrial > Soil > Unclassified >... | reverse complement strand
TCAGCGGATCGAACTCGGTGATCGATTCCACCTCGTCGCCGAAGAAGCCGATGCGCCAGGCGCGGTCCTCGTAATGGGCGGGGAAGAGCTCCAGCGTGTCGCCGCGGACGCGGAACGTGCCGCGCGAGAAATCCATGGAGGTGCGCTTGTATTGCAGGGCGACCAGGTCGGCGATGAGCTGGCGCTGGTCGAGGCTCTCGCCGCGCTTGATGCCGAAGGTCATCGCCGTATAGGTCTCGACCGAGCCGATGCCGTAGATGCAGGAGACGGAGGCGACGATGATGACGTCGTCGCGTTCTAAGAGCGCCCGCGTCGCCGAGTGGCGCATGCGGTCGATCTGCTCGTTGATCGAGGATTCCTTTTCTATGTACGTGTCGGTGCGCGGGACGTAGGCCTCCGGCTGGTAGTAATCGTAATACGAGACGAAGTACTCGACGGCGTTGTTGGGAAAAAAGCTTTTGAATTCGCCGTAGAGCTGCGCGGCGAGCGTCTTGTTCGGCGCGAGCACCAGCGCCGGGCGCTGCGTCCGCGCGATCACCTGCGCCATCGTAAACGTCTTGCCGGAGCCGGTGACGCCGAGCAGGACCTGATCGCGTTCCTGCTCGCCGACGCCTTTGACAAGCTCTTCGATCGCCTGCGGCTGGTCGCCCTGCGGTTCGTATTCCGAGACAAGCTCGAAGCGCACGCCGCCTTCGGATTTTTCCGGCCGCGCCGGGCGGTGCGGCGTCCACGGCACGCCCCGGCGGACGTTGGGATCGCCGCGCTCGAGGAGGTCGCGCAGCGACAGCGCGGTTGCGGTCGAGCCGGTCGGCTCGAACGGGCTGCCGCCTTTGCGGCGGACGGCGGGCGCCTCCGCCGTCTCCAGCCCGAGCTTTTTGGCGAGCCGCGGGTCGAGCCCGGTCACCGGGCCGGAATCGAAGCCCGCCTGCGGCGCCTCGCCGAAGCCTTGCGGCGTCGGATAGGCGTCGCTGCGGTTCTCCTCGCTCAGCGCCGGGTTAAGCAAAGCCGCAAGGTGCTCGCCGAGCGGCTTGACGACGGGTTTGGCCGCCTTGGACTTGCCGCGCGGGCGCGGCGTTTCGGGCGGCTTCGGCGGCTTCGGCATCGCCCCAATATGGGCGCGCTCTTCGGCGGCGGGAAGGCGCTCGCTAATTCGTCGCGAAGCAATAGAGCAGGCGGGCGCCGCCGGTGCTGATCAAACCCGGCTGGCTGCAGCCGCGGGTCGGATGCGACGAATTCCACGATTTCTGCCGCGACTCCTTGCGTAGCCCGGTGCGGTCGGACTCGGCGCCACTCTTCGTCCAATTGCCGCAGGTCTTGTCGCATGCACGACATTCTCACCGGCAAGCAGCCCGACGGAACGGCCTTCGGGCCGGAGAGCGCATGGCGCAGATCACGCCGCTTGCGCCATCTCGCTGACGCGACTCCATGTCGTTGCCTGCATGCTTGCACGCCTGTTCATGCGATCGAGCCAGGCGAGCAGGTTCGGCTTGTTTGCGGTCAGCGGCGCCCATTCCGGTGTGCCGGCGAAGAAATCGAGCTGCGGCGCGACCATGAGGTCGGCGAGCGAGAGCTGATCGCCGGCAAAACATGGTTGCGATCCGAGCAGCTGCGCAAACTCGCCGAAGACGACATACGCCTGCGGCATCGCCGCGGCGATCGCCGCTTCGTCGGGGGCGACGCCGAGAAGCCGCGGGCCAATGACCCGATGGAATACAATGACGTTGGCGACGCCCTGAAACAGGTACCAATCGTTGATGTTCATCACCTGATCCATGCGCGCCGCTGCTTTGGGATCAGCCGGCGTCAGCGATGGCCCCGGAAATATCCGGTCGATGTAGCGCAGGATCGCCTGTGTCTCGTAGAGCCTGAAGCCATCATGCTCGACCGCCGGCATTCTGCCGAAGGGATGTCGCGAGAGATGCGGCTCGCTCTTGATGCCGGCAGGCGCCAGCGGCGACAGCCGGTAATCGACGCGTTTCTCCTCGAGCGTGGCGAGGACCGCACGGGCATACGGGCTGCCGGGAACGGTATAGACAACAAACTCAGACATGACGTTTTCCCTCACATGTTGGCGTTGGCGTAGTCGGCGAATTCCCTGAGATGGGTCGGCCAGCCGCCGCGCAGTTTTTCGGCGTGGCCTGCGGCATCGGCACCGAAGCGCTCGAGGTCGCGATGCTCGAGCGTGACGAGGGTGCCGCCCTCATCGTGCGGAGCGAAGGTCAGTTCTACTTCGGTCAGCAAATCGGGGTCATAAGCCCAGCCGGTATTGACCTGCCAGCCGAGCAGCAGCCGCCTCGGCGGATTCCAGTCGAGCACCTTGCCCCAATTGGTTTCGTTGCCGTCGGCATCACGTTCAAACCAGCGGCCGCCGGGCTTCTGTTCGAGCAAGATTGCGACATGCGGATTCTTGCCGATCGTACGGCCATGCGGCCACCAGGCTTCCATGCGATTGACGAAGAGATCGAAAGTCCGCGCCGGATCCGCCTTGACCCGTACGCTTTGCACCACTGGCGCGATGCTCATAGCGAGTTCTCCTCGTCATGTTGGTTGTCGGCGAAATCCTTGAATGCATCGAGGGCCGCGCTCCAATGCGCATCGAGCCACTCGCGCATCGCGGCGATGCCGCGCGGATCGACGCGGTAAATGCGACGCGTTCCGGCAGCCTCTTCGGTTACGAGCCCGGCTTCTTTGAGCACCCGCAAATGCTGCGAGACGGCGGGGCGGCTGACCGGCAGGCCACGGGCCAAGTCGCCGACCGGCGCAGCTTTTTTTGCCACCCGCTCGAAGATCGCCCGGCGGGTTGGATCGCCGAGGGCGGACAAGCCGTCGAGAGCGCGCGCTGTGTTAGCCATGGCTTACCGTAAGCCATGGCTTACGGAGAGTCAACCGCCTCGTTGGCTTAGGAAAGGCAGCCTCCGCGTCACACCTCGCTCGCCAGCACCACGTTGCGCAGCAGCGGATAGATCTGCGTCTCCCATTTGCGGCCGCTGAACACGCCGTAATGGCCCACGCCGGGCTGCATGTGATGGCGCTTGCGATAGGGCCGCAAATTCTTGCAGAGATCGTGCGCGGCGACGGTCTGGCCGACGGCGCAGATGTCGTCGCGCTCGCCCTCGACGGTGAACAGCGCCGTCTTGCGGATCGCGGCGGGATTGACGCGGCGATTGCGCCACATCAATTCGCCGCGCGGCAAAAGATGGTCCTGGAAGATCATCTGCACAGTCTCGAGGTAAAATTCGGCGGGCAAATCCAACACCGCAAAATATTCGTCGTAAAAGGTCTTGGCCGCGCTCGCCTTCTCGATCTCGCCGGCGACGAGGTGATAATATAAATCCTGGTGCGCTTTCACATGCCGGTCCATGTTCATCGACATGAAGGCCATGAGCTGCACGAAGCCGGGATAGACACGGCGGCCCGCGCCTTTGTAGCGCCACGGCACGCGTGAAATCAGGTTCTTCTCGAACCATTCGATCGGCTTCGTCTTGGCAAGCTCGTTGACCTTGGTCGGCGCGATCCGCGTATCGATGGGCCCGGCCATCAAGGTCATGCTGCGCGGCAGCGCCGGGTGATCCTCTTCCGCCATGACGGCGGCGGCGACCAGCGTCTGCACGCAGGGCTGACAGACCGCAACGATATGCGCGCCGGGCCCGATTTTTTCCAGGAACAGAATGAGGTGCTCGACATATTCGTCGAAGCCGAAGCGGCCGTCGGCGAGGCTCGCCTCGCGCGCATTGTGCCAGTCGGTGATGTAGACGTCGTGCTCGGGCAGGAGCACTTTCACCGTGTGGCGCAGAAGCGTCGCGAAATGGCCGGACATCGGCGCGACGAGCAGCACGCGCGGCTGCACCTGCGCGATGTCTTTCTTGAAATGCAGGAGGGTGCCGAACGGCGTGGCGAACGCCGCCTCTTCGGTGACCGCGACCTCCTCGTTGCCGACCGTGACGCTGTCGACCTCATAAGAGGGGCGGTGATGCGTCAGCCGGAAGCGCGCGACCATTTCCAGCGTGGCGAGGGCGTGCCGGCCCATCAGCTGGCGCGAAAGCTGCTCCCACGGCCCCTGCAGCACGTTGAGCGCCGCCTCGGCGAAGAGCCGCAGCGGCGCCATGAGGTCGTCGCTGGTCTGGTAGACGGAGTACAGCATCGCCACCGCAATCGAGGGACGGTGCGGCTCGCCATGCAATGCCGAGTCCAGCGGCCGATGCTGCACTGCGGCTTGGCACATGATTTGGAAGTGAGGACGAAAGGGGCGCATTCGCCGGCCGCTTTGCCCAAAGTTTGGGCGCGTCTAGCGGCACGCAGGAGAGGTCATGACAAGCACGACGCTCACTATCTCGAGCAAGACCTACTCGTCCTGGTCGCTGCGCGGCTGGCTCTTGTGCAAGATGGCCGGGCTCGAATTCGAGGAGCGGGTTCTCTCGGCCGACGATCCCTCGACGCGCGCCGAGCTCTTGCTCTTGTCGCCGTCCTTCCTGGTGCCGTGCCTCGAGCACGACGGCACGTCTGTCTGGGATACGCTGGCGATCGCCGAGTATCTCGCCGAAATCAAGCCGAAGGCGGGCCTCTTGCCGAAGGACCGCGCCGCGCGCGCGCATTGCCGCGCGATTTCCGGCGAGATGCATTCCGGCTTCGCCAATCTGCGCTCGGCGCTGCCGATGAATTTAAAAGCCAGGCATCCCGGCTTCAAAGTGTGGGCCGGCGCCCAAGCGGACATCGACCGCGTGATCTCGATCTGGAAGGGCTGCTTCATCGCCTATGGCGGGCCGTATCTGTTCGGCGCCAAGCCCGTCGTCGCCGACGCAATGTATGCGCCGGTCTGCACCCGCTTCGATACCTATGACGTGAAGCTCGATCGCGACTGCGCGGTTTATCGCGATCTGATGCTGCACCATCCATTCATGCAGGAATGGCGCAACGCGGCGCAGTCGGAGGAGGACGAGCTCGAAGAGCTCGACGTGGAGTTTTAGTCATTGCGAGCGCAGCGAAGCAATCCAGGGGCAAACGCTCGATGATTGCAGAATTCGCCCCTGGATTGCTTCGTCGGCTGCGCCTCCTCGCAATGACGGCGTGTGCCTAGGCTAATACCCCACAGCCAGCGTGCCGCGTTGCCGCGTATCCGCCGCACCCATGATCCAGCCGTCGCGCATAGTGATCGTCGCGGTCGACCCCATCGCGTTTCCCTCGACGACGTTCTGGCCTTTGGCGCGCAACAGCCGCAGCGTGTCGGGTGACAGTCCGCGCTCGACGCGCAATTCGTCCGGCTTCCATTGATGATGGATGCGCGGCGCGTCCGTCGCCTCGGCGATGTTCATGCCGAAGTCGATCACGTCGAGGATCATGCCGAGTACGGTGGTGATGATGCGCGGGCCGCCGGGCGAGCCGGTGACGAGCTCGACCTTGCCGTCTTTCATGACGATCGTCGGCGACATAGAGGAAAGCGGCCGCTTGTTCGGCCCGGGCGCGTTCGCCGCGCCTCCAATTAACCCGAACGCATTCGGCGCGCCGGGCCGCGCGGCAAAATCGTCGAGCTCATTGTTTAAAACCACGCCCGTGCCTTCGGCGACGAGGCCGAGGCCGTAGGAGAAATTCAGCGTGTAGGTGTTGGCGACCGCGCTGCCGTCTTTGTCGACGACGGAGAAATGCGTGGTCTGGTCGCCTTCGCTCGGCGCCGGGTCGACGCGGCGCACATCCGCCGCGGGGCGCGCGTGCTCCAGCGAAATGCCTTTGCGCAGTTCCGCCGCGTATTTCTTCGAAATCAGCGATGACACCGGCACATTCACGAAAGCGGGATCGCCGAGATACTCGGCGCGATCGGCGAAAGCGATTTTCATCGCCTCCGCCTCGATCTGGATGGCGTCGGCGGATCCCGCGCCGAGCGCGGCGAGATCGTACGCTTCAAGCACGTTCAAAAGCTCGATCAGATGCACGCCGCCGGAGGAGGGCGGCGGCATCGCCAGGATCTCGTGGCCACGATAGCTGCCGGTGAGCGCCGGCCGCTCGGCCGGCCGGTAGCCGGCGAGATCGGCCGTCGTCATGCGGCCGCCCTCGTTGCGCACGGCCTTGACGATGTTTTCGGCAATCCTGCCTTCATAAAAGGCACGCGCCCCGTTTTGCGCGATCGCTTCCAGCGTATCGGCGAGATCGCGCTGCACCAGCCGCTCGCCGCCTTCGAATGCGCTGCCGTCCGGGCGCAGGAAGATCGCCCGCGAAGAGGCATAGCGCCTCAGCCGGGTGCTGCGCGGCAGCGAATCGGCGAGATCGTCCTCGATCCTGATGCCGTCGCGCGCCAGCGCGATTGCCGGCGCGAGCAGGTCGGCGAGGCCGAAATGGCCGGAGCCGTAATGCGCATGCGCGTAAGCCAGACCTGCGACCGTGCCGGGCACGCCCACGGCCAATCCGCTGTCGCGCGATTTATACGGGTCGGCGAGACCCTGCGGGTTGAGGAACACGTCAGGCGTGGTCGCCGCCGGTGCGGTTTCGCGATAATCGAGCGCAATCGTCTTCTCATCTTTAGCGAGGCGGATCAGCATGAAGCCGCCGCCGCCGAGATTGCCGGCGCGCGGCAGCGTCACGGCGAGCGCAAATCCGACCGCGACCGCCGCATCGACGGCGTTGCCGCCGCGCCTCAAGACGTCGACGCCGATCCGCGCCGCTTTGCCTTCCTGCGCAACGACCATGCCGTTCTTCACCAGAACCGGCAGAACACGCGCCTGGCCTTCGATGATCGGCGGCGGCGCGTTGTCGGCGCGCGCTGCGGGCGCGATTGCGAGCGCGACGGCAAGCGCCAGCGAGAGGCGCGCAAAAGCAAAACGCATCATTCGCCCATGCGCTGGCGCCAAAGCATTTCGCCGATGTAGCAGGAAACGCGCGGCTTTTCCGTCGACGCATGCCGCACCAGCGGCTTGGTTTGCGGCGCGCTGGCGATGTCGAGGACGAGCTTCGTCCGCGTGCCTTCGAGGAACGCCTCGGTTCCGCGCACCGGAATCATGAACGCGCCGGGACCGCCGATGACGCAATCCTCGTAATACCAATCGAGATTTTCGATATCCATATAGGCGATGCGCACCGGCCGGATGAGCAGCGGCAAACCGTTGATGGTGATGCCTTGCGTCAGCGCGTCTTCGCGCGCCTGAGTCACCGGGCGGCCATTATTATTCGGCCCGTCACCGGAAATGTCGATGACGCGGCGTACGCCGTCATAGCCGTTGCTCTCGAACAGTCGCATGGCGCCGTCGATGGCGCCGGAGATCGACGTGCGGCTGGCGCGCCGATAAGGCGCGTTCGCGAGTTGCGTGGCAAAGGCCGCCGCACTCTCGGGCCCATCGATCAGCGTCCAGTTGACGACGGTGCGTTGATCGTAAGAGCTCGCCCACTCCATATACGCAACCGCGATGCGGCCATGCGTCCCCGCCTGTAACGCTTTCAGAAACTCCTGCGATTTCAGCGCCTCGATATAGCCTTCGCGCTGTAAATGTTGCTCCTCCTCGTCCATCGAGTAGGAAATGTCGACGGCGAGCACCAATTCGACATCGACCGCGTTCGGGCCGCTCTTGGCGTCGACGCCGGCGAGTGGAAACCAGGCGAGCGCCGCGGCGATGAGGCTGATTGGGATGAGACGGGACGCAGGCATGACGCTCGGTACGAAGGAGACGCGCAGTTTGACATGGGGCGAGCGGCGGCGAAAACGAGAATTTGACACGCCCACACGCGGCCTGTGAAGGGCAGCCATGCCGAACAACGATCTCGCCCGCCTTTTCGAGGCGGCGCTCACGGCGCAGCGCGCTGCATATGCGCCTTATTCCGGCTACCGGGTCGGCGCCGCCTTGCGCACCGCCTCTGGCGCGATTTTTTCCGGCTGCAATGTCGAGAACGCGTCCTTTCCCGTGGGGATATGCGCCGAGGCGGCGGCGATTTCCGCCATGGTGGCGGCGGGCGAACGCGTCATTACGGAAATGCTGGTCCTTGCCGATGGCGAGGCACTTGCCACGCCCTGCGGCGCCTGCCGTCAGCGCATCCGCGAGTTTGCCGCGCCGGAGACGCCGATCCATATCGCGGACGCGGGCGCAGTCCGCATGAGTTTCACGCAATCTTCACTGTTGCCGCATTCCTTTGGCCCTGACAATCTCCCGCCGACGCGGCGGGGGTGAGGGCCATTCATGACGACGCAGCCGGAAGCGGCGGTCGAGGTGCTGCGCTCGCGCGGCATCACCGAACCGGTGGAAGTCGGGATCAGCGTCGGTCCGCAACTCGGCGCGCTCGCCGAGAATCTGGAAAATGCGGTTGGCGTCCCTTACGCCGACCTTCCCGGTTTTCCCGTGATTGAACGATCCGCGGGCGAGGGGCGGCTCATCGTCGGCATGCTGGAGGGCACGCGCATCGCCTGCTTGCAAGGCCGCTCGCACTTTTACGAGACCGGCGATCCGACTTTGATGGCGACGCCGCTCGAGACGCTGGCAATGCTCGGCGTCTCCACGCTTTTGATCGCATCGACCGCCGGCTCGGTAAATGCCGAGGCCTTCCTCAAGACGAAAGAGGAGGATTGGGGCGCTCGCCTGCGGCGTGACGAAACGCGCTGATGCGGCCGATCTGATCGCGTGCTGATTCAGGAAATCATTCGCCGCAAGCGCGACGGAGCGGTGCTCGAGCCGCACGAAATCGCGCATTTCGTCGAGGCTCTGACGCGTGACAAAGCGAGCGACGCACATGCGGCGGCGTTCGCGATGGCTATTTTCTTCCGCGGCCTTTCGCCCACGGAATGCGCCGCGCTGACGCGCGCCATGGCGGGGTCCGGACGGACTCTCGAATGGGCCGAAATCGAAGGGCCGATCGTCGACAAGCATTCGACCGGCGGCATCGGCGACACCGTCAGTCTGATCCTTGCGCCGGCGGTCGCGGCTTGCGGGCTTTATGTCCCGATGATCGCGGGGCGCGGACTCGGCCACACCGGCGGCACGATCGATAAGCTCGAATCCATTCCCGGATACAACACGGCGCCCGATGCCGAGACGTTCCGCCGCTGCGTCCGCGAGGTCGGCTGCGCCATCATCGGCCAGACGCACGATCTCGCGCCGGCAGACAAGCGGCTTTATGCGGTGCGCGACGTCACCGCGACAATCGAATCGATTCCGCTCCTTACAGCCTCGATCCTGTCGAAGAAGCTTGCAGCGGGATTGGGCGGGCTGGTCTTGGATGTGAAGACCGGCTCGGGCGCGTTCATCGCGCGCGAGGAGGGAGCGCGCGAGCTGGCGCGCTCGCTTGTCGACACTGCATGCGCAGCCGGCCTGCCGACGATTGCGCTGTTGACCGATATGAACGAGCCGCTGGCCAAAGCGGCAGGCAATTCCGTCGAAGTACAGGTCGCGATCGATCATCTCACGGGTGCAGGCCGCGATGGGCGATTGCATGAGATCGTGCTGGCGCTCGGCGCCGAGATGCTGGTTGCGGGAAGACTCGCGGGCGACATAAACGACGCGCGGCAAAAGATTGAGCGAGCGTTCGACAGCGGCGCGGCCGCGGAGAAGTTTGCGAGAATGGTGCACGCGCTTGGCGGACCGCGCGATGTCGTTGAGCGGCCGCAGGCGCATATCGCGCGCGCGCCTTACATTGGCGTTGTCGAGGCGCCAAACCCGGGTTTTGTGACGGCGATCGATGTGCGCGCTCTCGGACTCGCGGTTGTCGCACTCGGCGGCGGACGCAGCGTTGCAGGCGCCGCCATCGATCCGGCTGTAGGCCTGACGGAACTCGCCGGGATCGGGGAGCACGTGGGTCCCGATCGCCCGCTTTGTCGTATTCACGCGCGCGATGAAGCGGATGCGAAAGCTGCTTCAGCCGTAGTGCAGCGGGCCTACATGATCGGCGAAAAGGCGCCGGAAACCCGTTCGCCAATCATCGACCGGATAAGCGCCTCACTGCCGTGACCGCGCCAAAGCTTTTGGCGAGAATGCGTGCCCGCGCTTCGGCGAACGGCTCGCACGCCACCAGCATGTGATGCGCATTGGCATGCAGGAGCGTTCGCTCGTTGCTCATGATGCCGACATGGCCTTTCCAGAAGACGAGATCGCCGCGGCGCAAATCCATGGACTCGCTCACCGGCAACTCGGTGCCGATCTCGCGCGCTTGAACGTCGGTGTCGCGCGGCGCTGCAAGTCCGGCCGCGGCAAGCGATATCTGCACGAGGCCGGAACAATCCAGCCCGAGCGCGGTCTTGCCGCCCCAGAGATACGGAACGCCGAGAAATTTCTCGGCGACGCCCACGAAATCGCTCTCGTATTGTGACAACGGCGCGAGATGCCGTGCGTAGACAAAGCCATGATCGGCAACGCGCGCATATTCGCCTTCATCTTCGACGCTGACCTCCGCCCCGAGCGGCAGCGCCTCGAGCGGCGGCACTTTCATGTTCGGCGCGGGATAGACGAAGGTGCGTAAAGCCGTCACGCGATGCGTCGGCTGGCGCGGCGTGGGCCCGAGCAAATGCGCGGGCAGATACCCGACGTAAGAATCCCGCTCAAGCTGGCCCCAGGCCCAGCCCTCGTGCTCCTCATAGACGATGACGCGCTCGCCGCAGAGCGCCTGCGTATCGAGCGAAGCGTCGGGCGTGGGCCCACTCCGGACATCCGCGATCGGCCCGACGATTTGCATGTCGCGACCTTCGACGAAAATCGCGGCTTCTATGCGGCCCTTGAGGTGCGCCGCCGCGAGATCCGGGCGCGCGGGGGTGAAACGGCGGTCGAAGATGACGAATGCCGTGTCGCTCAAATTCGCTTCTTTTCCGACAAGTCCGCGAAGTTTTTGATCTTCACCGAATGACCGGCAAATCGCGCGACAATCTCCAATTCGCCGCCCATCGCTTCGATAAAGCGACGCAGGGTGCTGACAAACATGTCGGCGCGCTTCTCGATTTTGGCGACTGATCCCTGCCCAATTTGCAGGGTTTGCGCGATCTCGTCCTGAGAGAGCTGCAACGCGCGTCGAACTTCGGCGAGGTTCATCTCTTCGTCCAGCTGACTTACCTGAGCCTCGGCTTCGGCGCGCGCCTTTGGCGACATACGAGCTCGCAACGTGGCAAAAGGGTGCCTACCGGCCATCACTCTTCTCCTTATCGAGTTCCGCAAGCTGGTCGTCGTAAAGATCATCGGCGCCGCGAATCATACGCTCGTAGAAGCGCTCATCACCTGTCTTGTCTGCGCCAATCAGCAGGATCGCCGTACGCGGTCGAACGCATAAAATATTCTCAACGGCTTGCCGCCGCTCTGAACGCGCAGTTCTCTCATATGCGTATGCCGTGAGTCATTAATCCCACTTGAATATGGAAAGGGCAGGTTGGGTCCGCGGCTCTCAAGCTTTTGCACATGGGCATCAACACTTATCTGCTCGGCCTCGGTCAGGGTGTCCCACCAGGCGCCGAACTCGTCCGTATACTCCACCACCCATTCCATGAAAGGATTAATATTCCTTAAGAGCGATATTTCCAAGTACCACGTCGGCCAGGGCCGATGATGTGCGCTTGCCAAGGCCAGCAGCGTTAGACATGACAGCGGCAACAGACCGGCTCCGCCGGACAGGGAGGAAGTCCATGCGCGAACTCACTCATTTCATCGGCGGCAAGCACGTCGCCGGCACGTCCGGCCGCTTCGCCGACGGCTATCAGCCGATGACCGGCGAGGTGATTTCGCGCATCCCGCTCGCCTCGAAGGCCGAAGTCCGAGCCGCGGTCGAGAACGCCAAATCGGCATGGCCGGCCTGGGCGGCCACCAATCCGCAGCGGCGCGCCCGCGTGCTGACGCGATTTGTCGACCTTGTCGCGCGCGACAACGAAGAGCTTGCCGAGCTGCTGGCGCGCGAGCACGGCAAGACCATTGCCGACGCCAAAGGCGACATCCAGCGCGGCATCGAGGTGGTCGAATTCGCCTGCGGCATTCCGCATCTTTTGAAGGGCGAGTTCACCGACGGCGCGGGGCCTGGCATCGACATTTATTCGATGCGTCAGCCGCTTGGAGTCGTCGCCGGCATCACGCCGTTCAATTTTCCGGCGATGATCCCGATGTGGAAATTCGCGCCGGCAATCGCTTGCGGCAATGCCTTCATTTTAAAGCCGTCGGAGCGCGATCCCGGCGTACCGCTGCGGCTCGCCGAACTTTTGGTCGAGGCCGGCTTGCCCGCGGGCATTCTCAATGTGGTCAACGGCGACAAGGAAACGGTCGACGCGATTCTCGAAGATCCCGATATCAAGGCGGTCGGCTTCGTCGGCTCGACGCCGATCGCCGAATACATCTATACGCGCGGCTGCGCGGCCGGAAAACGCGTGCAATGTTTCGGGGGTGCCAAGAACCACATGATCATCATGCCCGACGCCGACATGAACCAGGCGGTGGATGCGCTGATCGGCGCCGGCTACGGTTCCGCGGGCGAGCGCTGCATGGCGGTCTCGGTCGCGGTGCCGGTCGGCAAAGGCACGGCGGAGGAATTGATGAACCGCCTCGTGCCACGCGTCGAAAGCCTGAAGATCGGACCGTCGACCGATTCGTCCGCCGATTTCGGCCCGCTCGTCACGCGCGAGGCGCTCAACCGCGTGCGCAACTATGTCGAGATCGGCATCAAGGAGGGCGCGACGCTCGCCGTCGACGGCCGCGACTTCAAGATGCAGGGCTACGAGGACGGCTTCTATATGGGCGGCTGTCTCTTCGACAATGTGACGAAGGACATGCGCATTTATAAGGAGGAGATTTTCGGGCCGGTTCTGTCGGTCGTGCGCGCCGAAGGCTACGGCGAAGCACTGTCGCTCGCCAACGATCACGAATACGGCAACGGCGTCGCCATCTTCACCCGCGACGGCGACGCCGCACGCGATTTCGCTTCGAAGGTCCAAGTAGGCATGGTCGGAGTCAACGTGCCGATTCCCGTCCCGCTCGCGTATTACACATTCGGCGGCTGGAAACGCTCGGGTTTCGGCGATCTCAATCAGCACGGGCCGGACGCCGTGCGCTTCTACACAAAGACGAAGACCGTCACCTCACGCTGGCCGTCAGGCATCAAGGACGGCGCGAGTTTTACCATGCCGCTGATGCATTAGTCTCCGTATCGGACTTGCCTTTGCTAATCCATTGGACTAGTCTCCCAGGAGATGACTGGCGCGCTTCCACTCACGATCGTGGAGACGCCCGCAGATCGCAACGCATTCCGGCGGTTGGCGCTGCTACTGATCGATTCATTCGCGAGGAACAATCGATGAGCAAAATTGCCGACAGCATTCGTCGCGGCCTCGAGGAGGCGGTTTCTTTCGCAGAAGGGCGCGCAGAGAAAGCTAAATATCGCGTGCATGTCCCTGCAAAGGTAAACGTGAAGGCGATCCGTATCGGCCTCGGAATGACACAAGAAGAGTTCGCCGGGCGTTTCGGTTTTAGCGTGAACACGTTGCGCCATTGGGAGCAGGGCACCCGACAGCCGGAAGGCGCGACACGGGCTTACTTGCTTGTCATTGAAAGGGCGCCGAAGGCCGTACAAAAAGCTCTTCACGCCGCCTAGCGGCTGCTTACGCGACCTGCTTGTCGGCCGCGGGCCTGCCGAAATGCTCGATATAGCGCAAATCGAGCTCGGCGACCGGCATGATGATGAACACGTCGGTCGTGCCGAACTGGTGATCGATGACGGCGCCGTCGCCCACCTTGGCGCCGCAGCGCAGATAGCCCTTGATCAGCGGCGGCAGCGCGGCGAGCGCGCGGCGCTTGTCAACGGCGTCATTGGTGAGCATCTGCATCGCAACGTGGCGCTCGGGAAGCGCGCGCACGCTCCATTGCTCCGACGCGCCGGCGAAATGCGATAGGAAACTTAAGCTTGCGACATGCGCGAGGGCGTTCGTGCCCTCCAGGCTCGCGCAGCCGAACAAAGCATCAATCTTGTGGTGCTTCGTGTAAGCCCAGATGCCGCGCCACAAAAGCTCCAGCGTGCGCTTCGAGCGGTAGGGCGCGAGCACGCAGGAGCGGCCGAGCTCGAGGAACCTCTTGCCGCCGTGGCGCGCCAGCAGCGGCGCGATCTCGTATTCCTGCGCGCTGTAGAAGCCGTGATGTGCCTCAGCGCCGTCCTGGCGCAACAAACGATACGTGCCGACGACTTTCGGCTTCGGCTTGCCGAACCGGTTCACCGCCGCATGATCAATGACGAGGAGATGATCGCATGCGGCATCGTATGGGCAGATGTCGCGGCGGATAAGCGAGGCGGTGCGGTCGGCTTTGGCGCCGCCCTCTTCGTAAAACACCTTGTAGCGCAGGCGCTGTGCCTTGCGGATTTCCTTCTTTGTCGTTGCAAGCCGCACTTCGAGCGAGCCGAAGCTGCCGAGCGACGGACCGAATTTTTCGGACTTTTCCGCTTCTTCTGTCTCAACAGGGGAGGCTCTCAACCAAGCGACCTTACTACGCGCAGTACTCGAGTCGCCTGCGGATGCCATGAAGTCTCTTCCGGCTCGAATCACCTCACATCATCGTAGGGATTGGAGCTGAAGGGAATGTGACAGGCATTGTTCCCTTTCAAGACGCGCGCGGCAGCGACTCTTCGTTGCGCGTCCGTGCCAGCGCGGTTTCGATCAGCGCAACCAAGTCGAACGGGTCGACGGGTTTCGCGATAAAGTAATCGATGCCGGCCTCGATCGCAGCCTGTCTGTCGGCGGCGAAGGCGTTTGCGGTGAGTGCAATCAGCGGCGTTCTGCGGCCAGCCCCTCCGTACCGCGAATGCGGCGGGCGGCGGCAAGGCCGTCGAGCACCGGCATGCGGATGTCGAGAATGATGGCGTCATACGAGCTTTCATTGGCAAGGCGGCACGCCTCGGCGCCATCGCCGGCGCATGTCACGCGCGCGCCATGGCGCTCGAGATGCTTCAGCGCGACGCGCCGGCTGATTTCATTGTCTTCGGCGAGAAGCACCTGCACGCCTTCGAGCTTCGGCGCGGCATCGCGCGCACGCGGTGCATCGGCGCCGAGGCTTTGCGAGGCCGGCGCAAACCGCGCCAGCAAGCTTGCCGAACGCACCGGCTTGACCAGCCAGCCATGAAAGCGGCGGAGCGTCTCGGAATTCAGCGCCCGTCGCTCGGTCGGCGAGAACAGGATGAACAGGCGGCCGACGCCGGCGGCGCGCGCCG
>Ga0164306_10000583_pt1 | contig 15123 bp, 13 predicted proteins | sample Whisoiple_242_MG_FD_110213 | JGI IMG/M metagenome (GOLD analysis project Ga0164306, IMG submission 110213) | Soil microbial communities amended with fresh organic matter from upstate New York, USA - Whitman soil sample_242_MG | ecosystem: Environmental > Terrestrial > Soil > Unclassified >... | reverse complement strand
TGAAGAACCGGATCAACGATGGCCGCAAGACGTGGAAACTCTCGCCGATGGACCTGAAGTCCTACGCCCGCTGGTTCGACTACTCGCGGGCCCGCGACGCGATGATCCTGGCGACCGACACACCATGGGCTCCATGGTTTCTGGCACACACCGACGACAAGAAGCGCGGCCGGCTCAACATCATCACCCACCTGCTGAGCCAGATCCCCTATGAGCCGGCACCGATCCCCCCGGTGAAACTCCCGCGGCGGCAGCGCGCCGGAAATTACCGGGAGATCGACTACCCCTTCAAGTTCGTTCCGGACACCACTAGATAAATTCCTTCGCGGGGCGAAGGGTGGCGCACCGTCACGGCGAGACGCTGCGCTAGCGTGATCCGCAGCGGGTCTTATTCGCCCACTTGAGATGTTGCACCCATGGGTACGAGTTGCACCAGGACTGGAGCCGGATGACGAACCGTTCGGTACCGGGAGTCGTTTGCCGAGGTGGCTTCCTGATGGGTGCTTTCTGATGGGTGCCTTCTGATGGGTGCGGTGATCGGCGAGATTCTGCCGTTCGCCCTCGGCATCGCGATCTCACCCGTCCCGATCATCGCCGTGATCCTGATGTTGTTCTCGAAGCGGGCGGGCAGCACCAGTGTCGGGTTCCTGATCGGGTGGTTGCTCGGGATCATCGTCGCCACCGGCATTTTCACCGCGATCGCCGGAACACTGCAGTCAGGTGGCGCCCCGTCGTCCGGCTCCTCGTGGATGAAGATCGGGCTCGGCGCCCTGTTGCTGTCCGTCGGCTGGCGGCAGTGGGCGAAACGCAAGGGGCCCCACACGACGCCGAAATGGATGGCCGCGATCGACGACTTCAATCTGGTCAAGGCGCTCGGGCTTGGCTTCCTGCTCTCCGCGATCAACCCGAAGAACCTGATCATGGCCGCCGGTGCCGGCGTGATCATCGGGTCCGCCGGGCTCAGCGTGGGCAGCGAGGTCGGGACGATCGCGGTGTTCACGGCGCTCGCCGCCTCGACCGTGGCCGTCCCGGTGATCGCCTACCTGGTGGCGTCGGAGAAGATGCGCGGGCCGCTGGACCGGCTTCGGGCGTGGCTGGATGCCAACAACTCCGCGGTGATGGGCGTGCTGATCCTGGTCATCGGCGTGTTGCTGATCGGCAAGGGGATCACCGGGCTGTCCGCCTGAGACCGGCATACCTGCCGCGCCGCAGTCGACCGAGCCGGCCGGGAGGATCAACCCCCTCCTGCGTCACACCCGCGGCGGCGCCGTGGTGCGACCGGGCAGGAACGTCGTCGGCAACACCACTCGGCGGCCCTGCGTCCGACGAGCCGGATTGAGCAGCATCCGGCCGGCCTGCCGACCCTTCTCCACCACCGGTTGCACCACCGTGGTGAGGTGGGCGTCGATCGCCCCGCGAATCCCGTCGAAGCCGGTGACCGAAACGTCCTCCGGGACCCGCTGGTGTCGACGGGTGAGCTCCTCGATCGCGCCGAGAGCCAGCACGTCCGAAGTCGCAACCAGTGCGGTGATGCCGGGATCCAGCGCCAGCACCTCGGCCGCGGCCGAGGCACCCGCTTCCACCGAATGCTCGAACCGCTCGACGACGGGGATCCGGTCCCAGGCGACCCCGGCGGCGGTGAAGGCCTCGCGCAGACCGGTGAGCCGGTTCCGCTGCACGTGGTAGTGCGCGGAGTTCTGTCGGACGATCGTCACCGGTCCGTCGAGCCGCGCCCGACCGAGCCGCATGCAGATCACGCCGATCCGGCGGTGACCCAGCTCGATCAGATGGGCCGCGACGTCACGGATTGCCGCCGAATCGTCGATGCCGACCAGGTCGGCCCCGGGGAATCCCGGTTGGTCACAGATCACCGAAGGCACCGGCCGGGCCAGTGCGGCCGCCAGGTGCGGATCGTCGTCCGGCATCGAATAGACCACGAAACCGTCGACGGCCGCGCCCGCCACCCCGAGCACGTCTTCCGACTCCGGCCGGGCCGGCACCAGCAGCAGGCCCACCCGCGCCTCGTCGCACTCCAACGTCAAACCCTCGAGGAAGGCGACCGCGCCCGGGTCGCGGAAGGCGTACGACACCTGCTCGGTGAGCAACAGCCCCACCGCACCCGCCTTGCGGGTGCGCAGTGATCGCGCCACCGGATCGGGGCCGGGATAGCCCATCCGGCGGGCGGCCTCCATCACCCTGGACCGCAGCTGCGGGGACAGCTGATCCGGCCGGTTGTAAGCGTTGGAGACGGTGGTCCGAGAGATGCCCAACTCGGCGGCCAGCGACGCCAGGGTCGCCGGCGGCCTCGTCCTGGGGGGTCGATCCACCCTTGACACGGTATCGGTTCAGTACCGGTGTGGTCATCAGTGGGTGTGGCCGCCACCACCACCCGCGATTCAGCTCCGCCGCGGCGCTCACCAGCGAGGATCCCCGGGTTCGGGAAAACGTTTTCCCGGACTCTTCCTATCGCGGCGATCCTCGTTTAGGGTTCAGACGATCAGCCACCCGACTCCGGGTCGTACGACCGTGCGGCCCGGCGCAGAACTCGACGGAAAGGACGTGGCAATGGCCGACGTCAAGTACGACGGAGCCTCTCGGATCTATCCCGGCAGCCCCCCGGTTCGCGCCGTGGACACCCTCAATCTGGATATCCCCGACGGCGAATTCCTCGTCCTTGTCGGCCCGTCCGGCTCCGGGAAGTCCACCGCGCTGCGGATGCTCGCCGGGCTCGAGGACATCAACGAGGGCCGGATCATCATCGGTGGCCGTGACGTCACCAACGTGCCGCCGAAGAACCGCGACATCGCCATGGTGTTCCAGTCCTACGCGCTGTACCCGCACATGACCGTCGCCGAGAACATGGGCTTCGCGCTCAAGCTGCGCGGCGTCAACAAGACGGAGATCGCCAGCAAGGTCCGCGAGGCCGCCGGCCTGCTCGACCTGGAGAAATACCTCGACCGCAAGCCCAAGGCACTTTCCGGTGGCCAGCGCCAGCGGGTCGCCATGGGCCGCGCCATCGTCCGCGAGCCGTCCGTCTTCCTGATGGACGAGCCGTTGTCGAACCTGGACGCCAAGCTCCGGGTGGAGACCCGCGCGAACATCGCCGACCTGCAGCACCGGTTGGGCACCACCACCGTCTACGTGACCCACGACCAGGTCGAGGCCATGACGATGGGCGACCGGGTCGCCGTCCTCAAGGACGGCATCCTGAACCAGTGCGACACCCCGAGGACCCTGTACGACAAGCCGGTCAACGTCTTCGTCGCCGGGTTCATGGGCTCGCCCGCGATGAACCTGCTGACCGTGCCGTTGGTCGCGGAGGGCGCCAAGCTCGGTGACACGGTCTTCCCGCTGCCGCGTGAGCTGCTGGCCGAGGCTTCCGGAATGGGTCTCAAGGAGGTCACCTTCGGTGTCCGTCCGGAGAACATCACGCTGTCCGACAAGGGCGTACCGGTCACCATCGACCTGGTGGAAGAACTCGGCGCCGACTCCTTCGTGCACGGGCACACCCCGGACGGCGACCGCCTGGTGATCCGGGCGGATGCCCGCATTCACCCGTCACCGGGTTCCGTCGTGCACGCCATGCCGACCGACGCCGATCACTGCCACATCTTCGATCCGACGTCCGGGCTTCGGCTCAAGGCTTCCCGCGCCGTGCCCGCGGATGCCTCCCTGGCGGCCCCGTCGACGATCGATCTCGGCAAGAGCTGACCGAGGTCGGACCGGTCAGGACGGCCGGACCACGCCTGTTTCGACGGGCGTGGTCCGGCCGTTCTGCTGTTTCCCGGCGTCCTGTTTCCCGGCGTCCTGATTCGCGGCGTCCTGATTCACGGGGAGCCGGCGTCGTGGCACCCAGCCGCGGCGCATCCTGCGGTTGCCGGCGATCCGGCAGATCACGTAGATCGCGAACGAGATCGTGGTGACGTAGGGGCTGATCGGCAGGCTGCCGCCAAGGGCGATCAGGATTCCGCCGACCACGGACACCGTGCCGAACACCACCGACATCACCGGCACCCACAGCGCCGACGCGCTCACCCGCATCGCGGCCGCAGCGGGCGTGACGAGCAGCGCGAGCACCAGCAACGCGCCGACGACCTGCACGGCCATCGCCACCGTCAGCCCGAGCACGATCATGAAGATCGGCGACAACGCCCGCACGGGCACCCCGCGCGCCGCGGCGATGTCGGGATCGACCGTGGCGAACATCAACGGCCGCCACATGATCGCCAACGCCGCCAGCACGACGACGCTGACCCCCAGCATCCAGAGCAGCTGCGGGTCGTCGACGGCCACGATCTGGCCGGTGAGCAGACCGAACTTGTTCGCCGATCGTCCCGGGTACAACGCGAGGAACAGCACCCCGAGCCCGAGACCGAACGGCATCAGCACGCCGATGATCGACGAGCGCTCCCGCGCCCGCACCCCGAGCACCCCGATCACCAGAGCCGCGATCAGTGACCCGAGGATCGACCCGATCACCACGTTGAAGCCGACCAGCAGCGCGAACGACGCCCCGGCGAACGAGAGCTCACTGATCCCGTGCACCGCGAAGGTCAGATCGCGCATCATCACGAAGACGCCGATCAACCCGCCGATCAGACCGAGCAGCGCCCCGGCGATGATCGAGTTCTGCAGCAGCTGCAGGAGTTCGCCGTAGTTGTCGAAGTTGAACATCCGATCCCAGATACTCACCGGCCGACTCCGGTCCTGCGCTGCCCGTGGTCGCGCTGTCTCACGGCTCGAGCTCCCGGAAATCCGGCTGCCCGTGGTCCACCGCGCAGTTGTCGTCCTCGGAGAGGTGATAGACGGTGCTCGGGTCATTCGATGCGACGACGATGACCCTCCCCTGGGCATGCAGCACATCGACCGGCGCACCGTACAGCTCGCTGAGGCTGGTGGAGGTGAGCACCTCCGACGGCGGCCCGAGCCGGAACTGCCCGGCCGCGAGGTAGAGCACCTGGTCGACGTAGTCGAGCACGGCGTTGATGTCGTGCGTGACGAACAGCACCGCGGTGCCGTGTTGCCGCCTGCGGCGGTCGAGCAGGGCGGCGACCTCCTGTTGATGACGCAGATCCAGCGCGGCCAGTGGCTCGTCACACAGCAGGATCGAGGGATCGGACGCCAGCGCCGCTGCGATCCGGACCCGTTGCAGCTCGCCGCCGGACAGCATCGAGACCGGAGCGTCACCGAATCCGTCCGCGCCGACCGACGCCAGCAGCTCGTCGATCCCACTGCGGACGGCCTGCCGGGAGCGGCCGGAGCCGAACGGGAATCCCCACCGGTGTCCGTCGAGGCCCATCCGCACCAGGTCCCGTGCCTTGAGCATGGTGCCCTCGTCGATCGCGATCCGCTGCGGTACGTACCCGACGGCCGTGCTGCCGCGTCGGACCGGCTCGCCGCCGATCCAGGCCTGGCCGTGGGTCAGCGGCTGCTCACCGAGCAGCACCTTGAGCAGACTCGTCTTCCCGGACCCGTTCGAACCCAGGATCGCGACGAACTGGCCGGGTGGGATGTCCAGGTCCAGCCCCTCCCACAACAATCGGTCGCCGAACGCGAGCGCGGCGCCGCGGGTCCGCACGGCGGGTACCTGGGTGGCGGCAGCGCCGGGGCCGACATGGTCGGGGGTCGTCACCACCCCGCCGGTCACGGTCGCACTCATCGGCCGAGTGCGTCCGCCAGCGCGGAGATGTTCGTGTCCATCCAGCTCAGGTAGTCCTTACCCTCTGGCAGCGTTTCGGTCACCGCGACCACGGCGATGCCATTGTCCTTCGCCGCTGTCAACATCTGCTCGGTTTCGGGCGACGAAGTCTGTTCGTTGTACACGAGCACGACAACTTGTTGGTCGGTCAGCAGGGCGAGTGTCATCGCCAGGACGGTCGGCGGGACGTCCGTGCCCTGTTCGATCGCCTCGCTGAACTCGTCGGGGGTCAGGTTCACCAGCCCGGCCGCCTCGGTCAGGTACAGCGGCACCGGTTCGGTGATCGCGACCTTTGCACCGTCGTGCGCTGCCTTGATCGCATCGATCTTGCCGGTCAGCCCGGCGATTTTGTCCTGGAACGTTGCCAGGTTGGCCCGAAAATAATCCGCCTGGTCCGGCCTGATCGCGGCGAGTTGGTCGGCCACGGCGCTCGCCACCCGATCGACGGCGGGCAGGTCGTACCAGACGTGTTCGTTGAACTCGCCGTGATCGTGGCCATCGGCGCCGCCGTTCGCCGCCGTGCTGTGACTCGTGTCGGCGCCGCTGCCCTGCTGCGCGGAGTCCGGATCGTTCGCCAACCCGGAGACGTCCACGGCGGTGATCACCGGCGCCGTTGTGCCCGCGGAGGCCAGCATGGTCTGCACGAAGTCGTCGTAGCCGCCGCCGTTCTCGACGACGAGCGCAGCCTTGGACAGGGCGAGTTGCGCCTGCGCGTTCGGCTCGAAGGAATGCGGATCCGCGGCCGGATCGCTGATCAGGGCCGTGACGACCACCTGCTCCCCGCCGATCTGGGCGACCACGTCACTCCAGACATTGGTGGACGTCACCACCGGGACCGGACCGGTATCGGACCCTGACGGACCGGTGCCGCCCGCGCTGGACCCGCAGCCCGACAGGGCGAGCGCGGCCACAGCGACCAGGCCGATCACGGTGGTCCTACCAAGGACAGTTCTCATGTCGCTCCGACGTCAGTCATGTTGAAGTTGATAATCGCTCTCAACATGCTAGCGCACGGGCCGCCTCGGTCGGCGTGATTTCGCCCGGCCGCAAGCACCGGGGAACGACCGCCTGAGGCGATCACAGCCGCGCAGCAGTGATTCGCGCCGGCAACCCGTCTTGTCGGCGGCGGCCTGAAGAGGGATCGGTCCGCCGGCCCGTCTCAGCCGGCAGCTTCCACCCGGCGGCGGCGGGCGACCTCGGCGAGCACCACGCCGGCCGCCACGGAGGCGTTGAGCGACTCCACCGCGCGCGCCATCGGGATGGACACGGTGACGTCGCAGACGGTCAGGGTGAGCCTGGCCAGGCCCCTGCCCTCGGAACCGACCACGATCACCAGCGGCGAGGTGGCCAGCTCGAAGGAGTCGGTGTCGGTCGTCCCGTCCGCGTCCAGCCCGGCGATCATCAGCCCCTTGGCGGCGTAGTCCTTCAACGTGCGGACCAGATTGGTGCACCTGGCGACCCGGATCCGGGCCGCGGTACCGGCCGACGTGCGCCATGCCGATGCCGTCATGCCGGCGCTGCGCCGCTCCGGGACCACGACACCATGGGCGCCGAACGCGGCGGCCGACCGGACGATGGCCCCGAGGTTGCGCGGGTCGGTGACGCCGTCGACCGCGACGATCAAGGCGGCCCGGCCGGAATCCTTGGCCCTGGCCAGCAGGTCCTCCGGATGGGCGTACTGGTACGGCGGAACGACAAGGGCAAGGCCCTGATGGATGGCGTTGCCGGTCAACCGGTCGAGCTCCGGCCGGGACACCTCGAGCAGGGCGATGCCACGCTCGCCGGCCTCGGAGACTGCCTCGGTCACCCGTTCGTCGGACGCCAGCCCGCCGGCGACATACAACGCGGTGGCCGGCACTCCGGCCCGGAGCGCCTCGACGACCGGGTTCCGCCCGACCACGGTCTCCGGCAGCTCGGCCTTCCCCCGTGCCGGGCGTCCCGGCGCCCCGGATCCGGCCTTGCTGTCCCGCTTTGCCGCAGCTGCCGCGCGTCGAGCCGCAGGGTGGCCCTTGCGTGCCTCCGCCGGAGGTGTCGGACCCCGGCCCTGAACGCCGCGCCTGGACTGCCCGCCCGTGCCGACGACGGCGCCCTTCTTGGTGCCCGGCTTGCGCATCGCGCCCCGCCGCTGGGAATTACCCGCCATCACGCCTCCACTGACCTTCACCTGCATCTGAATTGCGGAACTGCCGACGCAACGCCCAGCGTCAGTGCCGGCCGGCCGCGGCACCGCTCGAGGCTCGGTCGGCGACCGACCAGACCGGTCCGTCCTTGGTGTCCTCGATCGCGAATCCGGCCTCCGCCAGCCGCACCCGGATGGCGTCGGCCCTGGCGAAGTCACGTTCGGCGCGAGCCGTCGACCGCTCGACCAGCAGTGCCTCGATGAGGTGCCCGGTGGCATCGATCAACCGGTGGTCCTCGCCGCCCGTCGCCCACGGCGCCGCCCACGGGTCGATGCCCAGCACGGCGACCATCGCGCGGACCGCCTCGGCGATTTCGACTGCCGCGTCGTGATCGCCCGCGGACAGCGCAGCGTTCCCGGCCCGTACCCGCTCGTGGATGACGGCCAGCGCCCGCGGCACCCCGAGGTCGTCGTCCATGGCCTGCCGGAAACTGTCCGGCACCGTGCCGATCGCCACCGCGCCGCCGGCTTCCCGATCGGACGCCCGGTGCAGGAACGACTCGATCCGCTCGAAGGCCTTCGACGCGTCGTCCAAGGCTTCGCGGGAGTATTCGATCGACGAGCGGTAGTGCACGCTGATCAGGTAGTACCGCAGCGCAATCGGTCTGGTGTGTTCGGTGATCGCCGGCACCGACAGGATGTTCCCCAGCGACTTGGACATCTTCTCGCCCGACATGGTGACCCAGTGCGAGTGCATCCAGTAGCGGGCGAACGGGTCACCGACGCCATGCGATTGCGCTGCTTCGTTCTCGTGGTGGGGGAAGATGAGATCCAAACCGCCACCGTGGATGTCGAATTCGCTGCCCAGGTAGGTGCGGGCCATGGCCGAGCACTCGATGTGCCAGCCGGGCCGGCCGGGACCCCAGGGCGACGGCCAGGAGGGCTCCCCCGGTTTCGCCCCTTTCCACATGGTGAAGTCGGCCGAATCCCGCTTCCCGCCGGCTTCCGTCTCGCCCTGCACCATTTCGTCGATCTTCTGTCCCGACAGGAATCCGTAGTCGGGTTGGGTTCGTACCGCGAAATAGACGTCGCCGGCGGCCGAATAGGCATGGCCGGACGCAATCAATTCCGCGATCATTTCCACGATCTGCGGGATGTGTCCGGTCGCCCTCGGTTCGATCGAGGGACGAAGGCAGCCGAGCGAGTCGTACGCATCGGAGAAACTGCGTTCGTGGGTGGTGGCCCATTCCCACCAGGGGCGGCCCGCTTCGGCGGCCTTGGTCAGGATCTTGTCGTCGATATCGGTCACATTGCGCACGTGCTGCACTTCGAAGCCGTTGAATTCCAGCCATCGTCGCAGCACGTCGTAGACGATTCCGGCGCCCCGAAGGTGCCCGATGTGCGGATGCCACTGCACCGTCGCGCCGCAGTTGTAGAGGGACACCACACCGGGTCGCCGAGGCTCGAACGGCCGCACTGACCGTGTGGCGGTGTCGTACAGGTGCAGGCTCACCCGACGATGGTACGGGCCCGGCAGCCCTCCGACGGTCCGACCCGGATCGCCGTCACGGGTGGTCGCGGTAGATTCGCGCCTCCCACGGTCGCAGCAGGATTTGATCGTCCGGCACATTCGACCGCCCGGTCGCGGCCGGGTAATTTCCCAGGACCAGTTCGCTCCTGGCCCAGCGATCCTCGTCGGGCACGTTGGCGCGCACCTGGGTCGCGGAGAAGTTGGCGACCACCAGCAACGACTGACCGCGGTAGTTGCGGGTGAACGCATAGATCTGGCGGTCCATCGGCAGCAACATGGTGAAATCGCCGTGGGCGACGACCGGATCGCGGTGCCGCAGATCGATGAGCGCCTGGAAATGCGCGAACACCGATTCCGGGTCGTCCACCTGCTGCGTCGCATTGATCTGCAGGTAATTGGGGTTGACGGCGATCCACGGATTGCCCGTGGTGAAACCGGCGGCGTTGCCCGCATCCCACTGCATCGGTGTTCTCGCGTTGTCACGGCTCCGCAGCCGAAGCCCGGCCAGAATGCGGTCAGGATCGTCCCCCGAGGCCACCGCCTCGGCAAAATGGTTCACCGATTCGATGTCCCGGAAATCAGAGGCATCGGCGAAGGGCGCATTGGTCATGCCCAATTCCTCGCCCTGGTAGACGTAGGGCGTTCCACGGTGCAGATGCAGGACCGTGGCGAGCAGTTTCGCCGATTCCACCCGGAATTCACCGTCGTCGCCGAACCGGGACACCGCCCGCGGCTGGTCGTGGTTGTCCCAATACAGGCTGTTCCAGCCGCTTTCGGCCAGACCCGCCTGCCAGCGACCCAGACTCGCCTTCAGGTCCAGCAGATCCAACGGCCTGATATCCCATTTCCCGCCGGGACCCGCATCCAACGAGACGTGCTCGAATTGGAACACCATGTCCACCTCGCGGCGGGCGGGGTCGGTGAAAAGGACGGCATCCTCGACCGTGACCCCCGGCATCTCGCCGACGGTGAGCATCACGTCCGGGCGGCCGGCGAAGACTTCGGCATTCATCTCCTGCAGGAACTCATGAATGCGGGGGCCGCACAGGAAATACGGCGAGCCGTCGCCGAACAGTCCTCCGTGCAGGACCGACCCATCGGGCAGCGAGGTGTCCTTGGAAATCATGTTGATGACGTCCATTCGGAAACCGTCGACGCCACGGTCGAGCCACCAGCGCATCATCTCGTAGACGGCGCCGCGCACCTCGGGATTCTCCCAATTCAGGTCGGGCTGCTTGGTAGAAAAAAGGTGTAGATAGTATTCGCCGGTCGATTCGTCGAATTTCCAGGTGGATCCGCCGAAGAACGACGCCCAGTTGGTCGGCTCGGCTCCCGGAGTTCCCGGGGCCATTCCCTCCCGGGCGGGTCGCCACCAGTACCAGTCGCGTTTCGGGTCGTCGACCGACGATCGAGACTGCACGAACCAGGGGTGTTCGTCGGAGGTGTGGTTCACCACCAGGTCCATCACGAGTCTCATGCCACGGGAGTGCACGCCCGCCAATAACTCGTCGAAATCATCCAGCGTTCCGAAGGTCGGTTCGATGTCCTGGTAATCACTGATGTCGTAGCCGTTGTCGTCCTGCGGCGACGGATACACCGGCGACAGCCAGATGACGTCGACGCCCAGCGTCGACAGGTGATCGAGCTTGCTGATGATCCCCCGTAGGTCGCCGACTCCGTCGCCGTCGGAATCGGCGAAACTGCGAGGATAGATCTGATAGACGACCGCCTTCTTCCACCAGGTTTCCTCGGCCTCGGTGTCGGAATGAGCGCGGCTGTTCATCGCGACCGCACTGTCGCTGTGAATGGTGATGACGAATCCTTTACGGTCGTAATCTGTTCCTGAAGGCGATACCGGTGACGCCGAAACGAAGAAGGCCGCCATCTGACGTACCCGGCCAACAGGTCGAGAAATCGCGCGGTAATTCAGTCCGCGGCAGCCTGGTATTGCTCGACGATCTCCGCCGGTACCCGGCCGCGGGCCGAGACCGCAATTCCCTGTGCCTGCGCCCATTCCCGGACCGCCTTGGCATCGACCCGATCCGAGGATCGGCTCGCCCGCGCGGTGGCCGCCGGTCGGCCGGAACGGACACGACGAGCAGAACCGGTGAATTCTCCCAATACCTTACGAAGTGCTGTGGCGTTCTTCTTGCTCAGATCGATCTCGTAGATCCGACCGTCGAGCCCGAAGGTCACCGTCTCGGCGGCCTTTCCGCCGTCGAGATCGTCGGTGAGCGTCACTGTCGTCTGCTGTGCCATGTTCCTGGTGCCTTTCTGATGATGGTCCCGACTGTCGCCATCGGGGAATTGCCTGATCCGATTCGGCGCACCCACGCCGCCGGACCCACTGCGACACAGGGCACCCGGGGTGCCGCGCATCACGGTGCAGTCAGATCGGCCGGGGATGCGTTTCGAGATCCGGCGCCGCCCAGCGTAGTCCCTCGTGAACACGAACATGGCATTCGACGTCAGGTATTACCATTCTGACGTCGAATTCCTGCCGCCTGACCTGACGGCCATCGTCGGCGCATTCGCGCTGGACCGATCGAAAGTTCGCGATTCGACGTCAGATCGCCGCAGCCAGATGCAGTCGGGCAAAGGACAGCGCCTCGGCGAGATCGACCTCGCGCTCCTCCCTGTCGACTCCGCGGGTCGATATCTCGATCACCACCGAACCACGAAAACCGTTACGTGCCAGCGATTCCAGTATTTCGGCGCACGGCTGATTACCACGCCCCGGAACCAGGTGTTCGTCCTTGGCCGACCCGGATCCGTCAGCCAGATGCAGGTGCCCCAGTCGCGAGCCCATCGTCGCGGCCAACTCCACGGCGTCGGTGCCCGAGGTCGCGGTGTGCGAGAGATCCAGGGTGAACCAGCGATGCCCCGCGGACACCGGATTCCAATGCGGCCGATAGCTGTTGACCACGGCGCCGCGAACCTTGACCGGAAACATGTTCTCCACCGCTATGCGGATCGGAGTTCGTTCCTGGAGCTCGGCAATTGACGGAGCGAAGATTGCCGCGGCGGCACGCTGCCACAGGAATGGCGGATGAACGACGACGGTTTCGGCGCCCAATCGCTGGGCCATGTCGATCGAACGCGACAATTTGACCAATGGGTCGGTCGACCAGACCCGCGCGGTGACCAACAGGCACGGTGAATGGACCGACAACACCGGAATCTGGTATTCGTCCATCAGGTCGGCCAAGAGTTCCGCATCCTGACTCAACGGCTCGGTTTGCACCATGACCTCGACGCCGTCGTAGCCGAGTTCGGCGGCCAGTGCGAATGCGGCTGCGGTGCCCTCCGGGTACACCGCGGCGGTCGACATCCCGACCTTGACCGGGGGGATGCGAATCACCGGATGGTGCGTCCCGGCCGCCTCCCGACCTTCCGTCACGGCCCTGCCTTTCGCGGTTGCGTCACCGTTGTCCGGAGCACCACGCTACCGGCGCGACGAACCGCCTCAAGCCTCCAGCTTGTAGCCGAGGCCGCGAACCGTGATCAGGTACCGCGGTGCGGCGGGGTCCGGTTCGATCTTCGCCCGCAGCCTTTTCACGTGGACGTCGAGAGTCTTCGTGTCGCCGACATAGTCCGAGCCCCAGACCCGGTCGATCAACTGGCCCCGGGTCAGCACCCGGCCGGCGTTGCGGATGAGGTATTCCAACAGGTCGAATTCCTTGAGCGGCAGCGAGGCCTGTTCGCCGTGCACGCTGACCACATGCCGATCCACGTCCATCCGTACCGGACCGGCCTGCAGGATCGGCGATGCCGGGTCCTCGGTGTCGCTCCCCCGGCGCAGGACGGCCCTGATCCGGGCGATCAGTTCCCGCGTCGAGTACGGCTTGGTGATGTAGTCGTCGGCGCCGAGTTCCAGGCCGACCACCTTGTCGATCTCGCTGTCCCGCGCCGTCACCATGATCACCGGCACCGGGCCGCGGCTGCGCAACTGTTTGCACACCTCGGTGCCGCTCATCCCGGGCAGCATCACATCGAGCAGCACGATGTCGGCGCCGTTCCGGTCGAACTCCATCAGGGCCTCGGGACCGTTGCCGACGACCTCGGTGCTGAAGCCCTCGCGGCGCAACAGGAAGGCCAGCGGGTCGGCCATCGACTCCTCGTCCTCGACGATCAGAACCTTGGTCATGAAACTCCTCGGCGGGCTGGTTCGACGATGGGTGATGCATCGGGCGCGAGCGGATCGGCAGCGGGCAGGACGGGCAAGCGCAGGGTGAAGGTCGAGCCGGTGCCAGGACGGCTCCAGACCGTCGCGGTGCCGCCGTGATTGGCCGCGACGTGCTTGACGATGGCCAGCCCGAGGCCGGTGCCGCCGGTGGCCCTGGAACGGGCCGGGTCGATCCGGAAGAACCGTTCGAAGACCCGCTCGGCGTACTCCGGGGCGATGCCGACGCCCCGGTCGGTGACCGAGACCTGTACCTGACCGTCGCGCAGGGCCCGACTCAACGAGACCTGGGTACCGGCCGGTGAGTAGTTGATCGCGTTGTCCACCAGATTGGTCATTGCGGTGACCAGCAGGGAGCGGTCACCGCGGACCAGCAGTCCCGACGGCTCGTCCGAGGTGACGACGATTCCCGCGTTCTCGGCCGCCGTCGCCACCCTGGCGATCGTCTCCTGCACCACCGCATCGATCTCGACCACGGCGAGGTCGGGCAGCGCTTCTGCACCCTGCAGCCGGCTCAGCGCGATCAGCTCGTTGACCAGCGCACCGAGCCGGACCGACTCGGACTGTAACTTCCCCGCAAACCGGCGGACGGCCACCGGGTCGTCCGCCGCGTCGACCGTGGCCTCGGCCAACAGGCCCATGGCTGCGACCGGTGTCTTGAGCTCGTGCGAGACGTTGGCCACGAAATCCCGGCGGGCTGCCTCCATCCGCTGGGCCGCCGATTCGTCGGTGACCGAAACCAGGATCCGGCCGTCGTCGATGGAGCGCACCACGGCCAGCACGGCGGTCGGTGAGGTCCGGGTCGCCGTCAGCGAGGCTGTCGGGCTCGTCGGATGCAGTTCGACGTCGATCGGTTCACCCGACACTGCGGTCCTGGCCGCCGCGGCGACGATCTGCGGGTCGACGATGCCGGAATGCAGCACCCCCAGCTCGGAGGCCCTGGCATTGCTGAGCAACGGCCGCCCCAACTGGTCGATCACCAGATATCCGGTGGTGGAACGGCGGAGCACCTCGGGCTCCAGCCGCGGTCCACCGTTCCCGGATTCATCCTTATCGGGAGTTGCCCGGCGGCTGACCAGGTAGCACGCCAGCCACCCCAGGAGCACACCGCCCAGGGCGGCCGCCAGATAGCCAACGGTCGACACATCCGTGATGGTAGGTCTGCCGAAGCCTCGATTCGGCCGTCCGGCCCAGGGTGTGACCCGAATTGCCGTCCACCAGCGTGCAGTTCACCAAACGTTCACCCGCGGTCCACCCCGCGGACGGCCGGAGGGGCGGCCCCGGGCACCCTGGACTCGCTCCAGCGCTCGCGACCGGCGACCGCCCGACCCGTCCACTGCGCGGTGTGCAGGCAGAAGCGGCCGGATTCCCCACCATTCGCCTGCACACGGTGCAGTCGATATGGGGCCGGAGAGGCTCGCCGTTCTGAACAGGATCTTCGTCCCGAACCGATGACGCAGACTCCAGGATTTCGCCCGAATTGAGAGGCCAAGGGGGGCGAGCAACGTTTGGTCTGCCCTGGAGGGGGCCACGGATCCCGTCGAGCACAGAAGTATCTGCCGACAGACCGGGTAAGGGGACGATTGCGGCTG
>Ga0164306_10000582_pt1 | contig 15126 bp, 16 predicted proteins | sample Whisoiple_242_MG_FD_110213 | JGI IMG/M metagenome (GOLD analysis project Ga0164306, IMG submission 110213) | Soil microbial communities amended with fresh organic matter from upstate New York, USA - Whitman soil sample_242_MG | ecosystem: Environmental > Terrestrial > Soil > Unclassified >... | reverse complement strand
CGGTGCGAACTATTTGGAGGCACGTTGAGGTCATCTCACGTCCGTATCGCCACCTTCACCACGTCTTGCATCGCTGTGGGGCTGGGATTGATCTCGCCGGCGACGTCTTTCGCGGATGACGTGGGTGCCGACCCGTCTATGCCAGGGCCAGTGCAGGTCGCTACCGTTGGAACCTCCGCTGACGCCGACCCGGCCGCCGTCACGGCCTGCGCCGCATTCGCCGAGGTGCTCGACGGTTCCGCGACCTACTACGGCGACTTCGCCGACACCTTCGAAGGTTCGGACTACACGGACCCGGCGGTGAGCGACAGCAATGTCGTCGGGCGCACCGCACTCCGGCAGGCGGCGGGGGTGGCGCTGACCGCCGCGAACACAGCCGGCCTGCAGCCAGAGATCGCCGACCCGATGCGGAAGTGGTCGGTCGACGCGACCAAGCTGCTCGTCAAGATGGGCCTGCGGATACCCGGAGACAGCCTGAACACCACGGCCACCGAGATGAACGACGACGCCACCAAGGCACAAGAGGCATGCGCAGCGGCCGGCACTCACGCTTGACGGCACTGGCAAGCGCTGTCACGGTGGGTCTTTCGCTGCTGGCGGGGTGCGCGCAAGCGCCGGCCGCCAACGAGCCACCGAAGTCGGTGTCCGAATCGGCGCTGACCGGGCTGCTGCTGAACGGCGACGACGTCGACGCGGTGATGTCCACCGACAAGATGATCGCGCACCCGCCCGTCGCGCAGATGGGCGACCACCGCAACCTGCTGCCGAACCTGAACTGCCTGGGCGTCTGGCAGGTCAACGAGGCGCCGATATACGACCCGAGCGACTGGCAGTCGGTGCGCCAACAGATGCTTCGCTCCCCGGATAGCGACAACTGGGACAGCCTCGTCGTGCAGTCGGTCGTCTCATACCGCAGTCCCCAAGCCGCCCAACGCTTTTTCACCGCGTCGGCGGATCGGTGGGCCAAGTGCACCAACCACCGCGTCAACATCCGGCTCAACGATCAGCCGTTGCCCGCGTGGCGCAGCGGCGATCTCAGCGCCTCTTCGAGCAGGCTGACGATGCCCTACGTCCGTGGCAGCGGTGAGCAGGTCCGGTCCTGTCAACGCGCACTTGCGGTCGCCGCGAACGTGATTCTCGATATTCAGGCATGCAGGCCTCAACAACAGAGCGCAGTCACCCAGGCAGGCGACATCGCCGAGTTGATTGAGGCGAAGTTGCCGAGGTAACGCGACCGGTCAGGTCGACAGGCCGACCTCGCGGAGGAACTCCTGCGTGTGCGCGATGCGACCGGTCAGTGTCTTCGGGTCGCCGGTGCACAACAGCAGCGCGGTTCGGGTGATCAGCTCGATGTCTTCGGTGTCGGTCTTGGCGAGGTCCAGGGTGCCCGCACCCGGCGTGGCGACCGGGTTCGTCGGTGCCGCGGCGTTGACGGCGATTCCATCGTCGTAGAGTTCGGCCGCCAGGCTCTTGGTGAGCCGATTGAGAGCGGACTTCACCGTGCCGTAGACCCCGAACCCCGCCGCGCGATCGAACTCGGAGAAGGGCGGACCCGCAGGCAGATCGCCGCCGACCGACGTCACGTTGAGCACCCAGCCGCAGCCGCGCTGGCGCATGGCCGGGATCGCCAACTGCGTCAGGTGCAGCGGCGCAAGCACATGCATCTCCATCATCAGTCGCACCCGACGTTCGGGAAACTCATCGAGCGGCCGCAGAAAGGTAACCGCGGCGTTGTTGACCAGGATGTCGGGCGCACCCACCCGTTCGACGACCTCCGCGAACAGCCGCTCACGGTCCTGCGCGCTCGAAAGGTCCGCCTGGATCGCCACCCCGGCCCCGCCCGCGGCCTCTATCTCGGTAAGCGTCTGACGAAGGGAACCTTGATATTTCGGGTCGGGTTCCATGGTGCGTGCGGTGAGTGCCACCGTGGCGCCCTCGCGGGCCAGGCGTTGTGCGATCGCCTTGCCGAGCCCCCGGCTGGTGCCGGTGACCAGGGCCACCTTGCCGTCGCACACCAGCGGACCTTGTTTCGTCACGTCCGCGGTATCCCAGCCAGCTGGTCGGCGAATTTCAGTTCGGCCGCCTCCCGCAGTCGCAGCAGATGCTCGGACGGGAAGACGTCGGGTGCAGGTTTGACGCCCTTGAGCAACAAGCGGGCCAACGTGGCCTTGTGCACCTCCGTCGGCCCGTCGGCAAGGCCGAGGACGAACGACTCGGTCAGGTACTGCACGAACGGCATCTCGTGTGACGTGCCAAGCGAGCCGTGTAGCTGTAATGCCCGGGCCGACACGTCGTGCAGTACCTTCTGCATCATCGCCTTCACCGCCGAGATGTCAGCCCGCACCGCCTTGTAGTCGTTGTATTGATCGATCTTCCAAGCGGTCTGCAGGGTCAGCAGCCTGAACGCCTCGATCTCCATCCACGAGTCGGCGATCATCTCCTGCACCATCTGCTTGTTCGCCAGCACTTCGCCCTGCGTATAACGCGACACTGCCCGCTCGGTGAGCATGTCGAAGATGCGCCGGACCAAGCCGACGGTCCGCATGGCGTGATGAATGCGGCCGCCGCCCAACCGCGTCTGCGCGACGACGAACGCGCCGCCTCGAGGCCCGAGCATGTGATCGTCCGGCACGCGGACGTTTTCGTAACGCACGTAACCCTCGCGGCCGCCGCCGAGCGGCTGATAGCCGAGACCTACATCGCGCAGCACGTTGATGCCGGGAGTGTCACCGGGCACGACGAACATCGAATACCGTTGATAGGGAGGCGCGTCCGGGTCGGTCATCGCCATCACGATGATGAACGACGCCATCGAGGCGAACGACGAATACCACTTGTCGCCGTTGATGACCCAGTGGTTGCCATCCTGGACCGCCTCGGTGGTGAACACCTTGGGGTCGGCGCCGCCCTGCGGCTCGGTCATCGAAAAACACGATACGATCCGGTTGTCGAGCAGCGGCTCGAGATAACGCTCCTTGAGCTCAGGCGTCCCGTAATGGGCCAGGATTTCGCTGTTGCCGGAATCCGGTGCCTGCGAACCGAACACAATGGGCGCACATTCGGATCGGCCGAGGATCTCGTTGAGGAGCGCCAGCTTCATCTGGCCGTAGCCGGGGCCGCCGAGATGCGCGCCGAGGTGGGTGGCCCATAGCCCACGCTCCTTGACGATCTGCTGCAGCGGCGGAATGAGCGCCTGGCGCACCGGATCGTTCAGGTCGTGCGACTCCTTGACGATCAGATCGATCGGCTCGCATTCCGCACGCACGAAGTCTTCGACCCAGGCCAGTTGCTCTGCCCAGTCCGGGTCGGTGGAGAAGTCCCACGCCATCGTCGTCCTTCCGTCGAAAGTCAGTCCTGCGACCATTTGTGCCGTCGCGCGGCGGCGTCGGCGGACGCGTGGCTGAGCACCTGGTTGCGGTTCTCCAGCTCCATCGCCGCGTCGAGTCCCGTGGCATCGGCGTTCACCTGGAGCGCACGCTTGGTCAGCCGCACCCCGAGCGGTGCCAATTCGGCTATTGCAGAGGCGATCTCGATCGCGCGACCGACCAGCCGGTCGGGCTCCACCAGCTCGCTGACGAGACCCCGGCGGTCGGCTTCGTCGGCCGTAACGGTGCGGCCGGTCATCATCCAGTCGGCAGCGACGCTGGTTCCGACGATCCTCGGGAGGTGATAGCTCATCCCCATTTCCGCGCCGGACAGTCCCAACAGGATCGCGCCATTGCCGAATGTGGCTGCCGTGGAGCAGATCCGGACGTCAGCAGCCAGACACAGCGCCAGTCCGCCGCCGACACAGGGGCCGTTGACCGCGACGACGACGGGTTGCGGCAATCCCCAGACGGTGCGCGGCAGCGCCGACATCGACTCCTGAAAACGCAGCCGGTCGATGGCGGGGGCGGTGGCGTCGGGCACCCCCGTGCCGAAATCGCGCATGTCGATGCCGGAACAGAAGCCGCGGCCCGCGCCGGTCAGCACGACCGCCCTGACCGATTCGTCGTCGGCCGTCTTCACGAGCATCTCGGCGAGCTCACGGCGCATCACATCGTTGATCGCGTTGAGTCGCTGCGGCCGGTTCAGCGTCACGACAAGGACGCCGCCGTGCGGCCGTTCGACGAGCAGCGTCTCGGTCACCGTTCTCAGCGCCGCGGCAGGCCGAGCACCTGCTGGGCGATGATGTTGCGCTGGATCTCCGAGGTGCCGCCCGCGATGGTGCCCGAGTAGCTGCGCGCATACCGCTCGAACCAGCTCGCGAAGTAGTGGTCGAGGTTCATGTGCGCGTAGCGGCCAGTGGTCGACGGGTGGAGCAGTCCGTCGATTCCCGCCGCGGTGAGCGCGGTGTCCGCCGTGCGAAGCTCCGCTTCGGAGCCGAACAGCTTGAGCACCGACACCGATGCGGTATCGGCCTCGCCACGCGCGGCCTTCGCCAGCGCCGCAGAACCCATGGCGCGCAGGGCGATGTAATCCATCACCGAGGTGGCGAACTGGTCGCGCTGCAGTTCGCCGCGCGGGCGGAAGTCGGTGATCATGTTGTTGATCCGGTCGGCGAAGCCCAGCCACATCATCGTTCGCTCATGGCCGAGCGAGCCGTTGGCCACACCCCAGCCGCCGTTGAGAGGCCCGACGAGGTTTTCCGCGGGCACCCGCGCATCGGTGAAGAACACCTCGTTGAAGTCCTTGTTGTCCTCACCGCAGATGTCGGCGAACGGACGGCACACCACGCCGGGGGTGTCGGTCGGGATGATCAGCACGCTGATGCCCTTGTGCTTGGGGGCATCCGGGTCGGTGCGCACGAAGGTCAGCAGGAAGTCGGCATCGTGAGCGCCGGAGGTCCACACCTTCTGGCCGTTGACCACGAAGTGGTCGCCGTCGGCGACGGCGCGGGTGCGCAGCGACGCCAGGTCGGAGCCCGCGCTCGGCTCGCTCATCCCCAGCGATGCGGTCAGCTCGCCCTTGAGTACGGGGACCGCCCACTTGTGCTTCTGCTCGTCGGATCCGAACGAGATCAGCGACGCCGCAACGATGTTGACGCCCTGGGGGTTGAAGCTGTGGTAGATGCGGCGCCGGCAGAGCTCGTCGAGGTGGACGAACTGCTGCAGTACCGAGGCGTTGCGGCCGCCGAACTCGGGCGGCTGCGCCGGTAGCAGCCAACCGTTGTCGAACAGCAGCCGCTGCCACTTGCGCGCCCACCCCGGCATGTGCGAAACCGACCTGGGCCGCTCGAGCGTGTCGGCTTCGCTCGGCAGGTGCTCGTCGAGAAACGCCGAGAACTCGGCACGGAACTCCTCGACGTCGGGATCAAAAGTCAGCTGCATCGAATTCCTCCGCGATCAGCGCGCGATGCTCGGCCGCGCCGCCGAGCAGCAGCTCGCCGGCCTTGGCGCGCTTCAACGCGAACTGGAGATCGTTCTCCCATGTGAAGCCCATGGCACCGAACAGCTGCAGGCCATGCCGGAACACGACGGCCTGACACTCCCCCGCCGCCGCCTTGGCCATCGCCGCCGCGATACGGCGGCGCGGATCGTCGGCCGAGATGGTCAGCGCCGCGAAGTAGGACAAGGCGCGGGCACGTTCGGTGGCGACGTGCATGTCGACCGCCTTGTGCTGCACGGCCTGAAACGACCCGATCGCGACGCCGAACTGCTGGCGCTGCTTCACATGCTCGAGGACGAGGTCGATGATGCGCTGGCATGCGCCGACGGTGGTGACTGCGATTCCGGTCAGCGCCAGATGACGCGCCTTCTCCGCATCGACCGGCAGCCGTTCGGCGTCGGCCAGCCGCACGCCCGACAGCGACACATCCGCGATGTGCAACACCGGGTCGAAGACCTTGCTTCGCCGGATGGTCGTCGTGTCCGCGTCGACCAGGAAGACGCCGCCATCGGTGACGACGGCAAGCCGGTCGGCACGGTCGGCGTCGAGGACGTGGCGTGCGGTTCCGTCGAGCACCCAGCCGTCGGCGTCGCGGTAGGCGGTGATGCCGTCGTAGATGGCCGCGCCGGCGCGCTGCGGGTCGAAACGGTCGCCGACCAGCGGCGCGAACTGCGTCAACGTCGCCAGGAACGGCGTCGGGTCGGTGGCACGGCCGAGCTCTTCACAGACGATCGCGAGCTCGACCGCATTCTCCGGGTCGGTCAGCTCCGTCCAGCCCGCGTCGATGTAGGCCTGCCACAGCGGCGCTGGGTCGACGCCGTTCTCGGCGACTTCCCGCACCAGCGACGGCGGGCACTGCTTACCGACCGCATCGCGCACGGTGTCCTGCCACAGCCGCTGATCCGCATCGAACTCGAGTAGCATCCGGCGCCTCCTGGTGCGATAACCCGTCGCGCACGAGAATAACATTCTCCTTAGATGTCGTAACTGTTCTCGAAATGCGACTACCGCGTTTCGCAGGGGGGCTACTGTGCATGTGACCAGCGCGCACCCTGACCTGCGGAGAAGTAAGCGTCGCGCTTGAGAACCCAATTCTTGCCAATGAAGAACTTGGCTTTACACTGGCTGTATGTCCGGTCCATGCCGGCAGACATCGGAGGCCCTCGGTGATCCAACATCCTGACGGAGCGACGACGCCCGTCATAGATGCGAGCGTGCACATTTTCGTCAAGTCGAACAAGGACCTTCGCAGGAACTTCATGGCCGAGCCGTATCGCAGCCGCGGCTTCCCGGACTACGAGATGGACTGGTACGGCGCCCCTGGCGGCGAGTATGTGAAGGGCAGCGAGGGCCCCGACCGCCAGTACCCCGGTTCGGATCCGGACATCGTCGGCCACCAGCTGTTCGACAAGCGTGGCGTGGATGTGGCGATCCTGCACCCGATGACGCGGGGCATCATGCCGGATCGTCACCTCGGAACCGCCATCGCCGCGGGCCACAACGAGATGATGGTGACGCGTTGGCTCGACGAGGGGTCCTACCGGGATCGGTTTCGGGGCACGATCCGGATCAATCCCGACGACGTCACCGGCTCGCTGCGGGAGATCGCGAAATACAAGGATCATCCCAAGGTGGTGCAGATCGGGGTGCCCCTGCAGTCGCGCGAGGTCTACGGAAAGCCGCAGTATTGGCCGCTTTGGGAGGCGGCCGTCGACGCGGATCTTCCCGTCGCCGTGCACATCGAGGTCGGGGCAGGCCTCTCGTTCGCGCCGACGCCGTCGGGCGTCACCAGAACCTATGAGCAGTACGTCGGCTTCATGGCGCTGAACTACCTGTATCACCTGATGAACATGATCGCCGAAGGGGTATTCGAACGGATGCCGGAGCTGAAGTTCGTCTGGGCCGACGGCGCGGCGGACATGCTGACACCGTTCATGTGGCGGATGGACTGCTTCGGCCGCCCTCACCTCGAACAGACACCATGGGCGCCGAAGATGCCGAGCGACTACCTGCCCGGACACGTCTTTTTCATCCAGGGCGTGATGGACGGCCCCGGCGATGTCGAATTCGCCGGTGAGTGGCTCGGTTTCACCGGCAAGGAGGACATGCTGATGTTCGGGTCCAGCTACCCGCATTGGCAGGACAACGACCTTAGAGTGCCGGGCGCGTACACGGCCGAACAGCGCGACAAGCTGTGCTGGCGCAACGCCGCGCAGCTCTACGGGATAGACGTTGAGGCCGGTGTCAGCGCACAGTAGTAGCAGAGGTTTCGAGCAAGGGAGACCACGATGACGGTGACCACCAGGGAGCGCATCCCCGCTGCCGAGCGAATCGCTGTGCGGTGCGTCGACTCCGACGTCCATCCGACACCGCGCGGCGGCGAACTGACGCAGTACATCCCGGAGCCGTGGCGCAGCAAGTACTTCCTGGCGCGCAAGATCGGGGACCAGATCTACTACGACGCGCCCGACTACGCCCACGCGTACGCAATGCGAGCCGACACCTTCCCCGATGACGGCCAGTTTCCCGGCAGCTCTCCGGATCTGGCGTTCAAACAGCTGATCATGGAGGCCGGCGCCGACATTGCGATCCTGGAGCCCGCTGCCTACCCGGCTCGCTTCCGCGAGGCCAACCACGCCATCAGCTGCGGCCTCAACGACTGGCAGGCCAATCACTGGCTGGACAGTCACAACAACTGGCACGAGCGGTGGCGAGGCTCGATCTGCGTCGCGATCGAGGAGCCCGAAGCGGGCGCCCGCGAGATCGAGAAGTGGGCGGGCCATCCCTACATGGGCCAGATCCTGATCAAGGCGGAGCCGCGGCCGTCATGGGGCGACCCCAAGTACGACCCGATCTGGGCCGCCGCGACCAAGAACGACATCACGGTGAGCTGCCACCTGTCCCGCGGCCACCACGAGGAGCTGCCGATTCCGCCCGTCGGTTTCCCCAGCTACAACCACGATTTCATGGTCACCTACTCGCTGTTGGCGGCCAACCAGGTGATGAGCCTGATCTTCGACGGGGTCTTCGACCGGTTCCCCACGTTGCGAATCGTTTTGGTGGAGCACGCCTTCACCTGGATCCTGCCGCTGATGTGGCGGATGGACGCCATCTACGAGGCCCGTAAATCGTGGCTGGACATCAAGCGCAAACCGTCGGAGTACGTCAAGGACCACATCAAGTTCACCACCCAGCCGCTGGACTATCCCGAGGACAAGACCGAGCTGTCCCGGGCGTTCGAGTGGATGGAGTGCGAGAAGATTCTGCTCTTCTCGTCGGACTACCCGCACTGGACGTTCGACGACCCGCGCTGGCTCGTCAAGCACCTGCCCGAACACGCCCGTGAGGCGGTCATGTTCCGCAACGGCATCGCGACGTATCACCTGCCCGAGACGGTCCCCGCCCTCGAGGGCCAGGTTCGGGTGTTCTGACCAGTGCCGGACGAGTCGAAACCGCCCCGGCTGGCTCAGGGGCGTGAGCACGTCGTAGCCACTCTCGACGAAATCCCGCCGGGGACACACAAGTTGGTTCCGATCGGACGCCACGGCGTCGGTGTATACAACGTCAACGGAACGTTTCACGCGATCGCGAACTACTGCCCGCACGAAGGCGGCCCGCTGTGCTCCGGCAGAGCGCGGGGCCGAACCGTCGTCGACGAGAAGGTACCCGGTGATGCCGTCATGGTCCGTGACCTCGAATTCATCTATTGCCCCTGGCATCAATGGGGATTCGAGCTCGCCACCGGCACCACCGCGGTCAAACCCGAGTGGAGCATCCGTACCTACCCGGTCCGGGTCGTCGGCAACGATGTGCTGGTGATGGCGTGACCACTACTGAATCGACAGGGCCCAAGCTGAAGCGCGGCGAGAAGGTCTTCGAGGTCAACGGCGGCAACGTGGTATACGAAATCCTCGGCAAGGAAGGCGATTTCATCGCGCTGACCCCGGGCGGCCGCTTCAGCAAGGACATCCCGGGTCTGCGGCCGCTGGCACAGGCGTTGGTCAAGGGCGGCTACCGGGTGCTGTTGTGGGACCGGCCCAATTGCGGCAAGTCGGACGTGCAGTTCTACGGCAAGAGCGAGTCCCACATGCGCGCCGAGACGCTGCACGCGCTGATCACCGGGCTCGACATCGGCCCGTGCATCATCGCCGGCGGTTCGGGCGGCGCCCGCGACTCCATGCTGACCACGATGCTCTACCCCGAGATCGTGCGAAAACTGGTGGTGTGGAACATCGTCGGCGGGGTCTATGGCTCGTTCGTGCTCGGCGGACACTACATCGTGCCGAGCATCCTGGCGACGAGGGGCGCGGGCATCAACGGCCTGCTGCGCGTCGGCGAGTGGAAAGAACGTATCGCCGAGAACCCGCACAACGAGGACCGATTCCGCGCTCTCGACGTCGACGAGTTCCTCAAGGTGATGTTGCGTTGGCTCAATGCGTTCGTCTCGAAACCGGGCCAGACCATACCCGGTGTCGAGGACGAGATGTTCGACAACATCACGGTGCCGACGCTGATCATCCGCGGCGGCGAGAACGACTGGGACCACCCGAAGCGGACGTCGCTGGAAGTGCACTGCCTGATCAAGGGCTCCACGCTGATCGACCCACCGTGGCCCGAGGACGCCTGGGAGCGCGCCGGCGAGAAGTTCGCCGCCAGCGGAGGCAAGACATTCTGCATGTTCGACACGTGGGTGCAGGCCGCACCCGCGATTCTGAAATTCCTGGACAAGTAATGGCGCTACGTCGTTCGAATGTGCACTTCGCAGTTGAGAGACGCCTCGAGCGCGGTGTGAATTCGGCTTTCCGGGATGCGGTCCACGTCGGCCTTGCGCAGCGTCACCGTGACGATGTCGAAGCCGTCGTCTCCGTGCGCGCGGATGATTTCCCCGGTCAGACCGAAACCCGCAAGCACGCCGTGCGCGTCGTCGTCGCTGCCGCGGCTGATGTAGGTCAGCACACCGGGGGCGGGGTCCGTGCCGAAGGCCTTCGCGCACAACGCGACCGCAGCACTCTTCATGTGCTCGGCGTCGTCGCCTCCCATCAGCATCTGCAGTTCCCGACGGCCCGCGGGCATCGCGGCGATATTGCCGTCCAGCACCTCGACGTCCGCGTCGACGAGACCGCGGAGTGCCGTCATGCCGTCCGCTAACTGGTCAGGCGTGAGGCGGCCCTCGGGGTCCACCAGCACACGCACCACCGCGGTTCTCATGTCGGCAACCCTAACCGCGGGTGGGAGGACGCCATGACGGCCACAACCGATTTCGCCGTAGCGGTGTGGCCGGGACTCGAGCCGCGGCTGCTGCGACACGGCGCCGAGGACTACTCCGGTTACCGCGACTCCGGCGGATACCGGACGCTCGATGACCCGGATGCCCTGCACAACCAGGTCGACCTGTCCGGCATTCTCGGCCGTGGTGGCGCCGCCTTCCCGCTCGCGGTGAAGCTGAAGACCGTCCAGACAAACGGTCGGGCGGCAGGCGGTGCGGTGGTGGTCGCCAACGGTGAAGAGGGCGAGCCCGCGTCGATCAAGGACCGGTGGCTGCTGCGGCACCGCCCGCACCTTGTGCTCGACGGGTTGCGCCTGGCGGCGCGGTTGGTATCAGCCGACCGTGCGTATGTCTACGTCTCCGATGGCGCTGCCGCAGAAGCGGTGCGAAGCGCGCTTGCCGAGATCGACGGCGACATTCTCGACGGCCTGACGATCACGGTGCGCACGGTCGAGCCCGGTTACGTCGCGGGCGAGGAGACGGCCGCCGTGCGGGCGCTCAACGGTGGTCCGGCCAAGCCGACCGACAAACCGCCCCGCCCGTTCGACGAGGGCGTCGGCCGCCTCCCGACGATGGTCAGCAATGTCGAGACGCTCGCGCTGATCCCGTTCATCCATCGGCACGGTGCCGAGGCGTTCCGCGCACAGGGCACGTCGACGTCGCCGGGAACGTTCCTCGCGACCATCACCGGTGCGGGCAGACCACCGGCGCTGTACGAGCTGCCACACGGCCTGCCGTTCGGTGAGCTGCTCGACTTCCACGGTGTGCCCGCCGATCAGGTGCGCGGTGTCCTGATGGGCGGCTACTTCGCCGGCCTGCTGAATAACGACGTCCTCGATATCACGCTGGACCATGAATCGGTGCGCCGCCTCGACAGCGGGCTTGGCTGCGCAGCGATCACAATCCTGACCGAGGATTGCCCGGTGGCCGTCGCAGCGTCTGTGATGGCGTACTTCGACCGCGAGAACGCGGGCCAGTGCGGTTCGTGCTTCAACGGCACCGCCGCCATGTCGGCGGTGACCGAGGCGCTCCGCGACGGCGTGGCCACCAACGACGACCTGGCCCGGCTACAGAGATGGTCGGTGGTGCTTCGAGGGCGCGGCGCCTGCGCGACTCTGGATGCCGCGACAAACGTGGCCGCCAGTCTGCTGACGGCGTTCCCGCAAATCGTCGCGCGGCACCTGGACAACGACTGCGACGCGTGCCGCGCGGCCGCGTTCACGGCGGACCGGCCCTATGAGATCGAGGCGGCGGTGACGGCATGAAGATTCGTCTCGACCGGACTGTCTGCGACGGCTTCGGCGCGTGCGCCAAGCATGCCCCTGAGTACTTCTCCCTTGACGACTGGGGATACGCGTCGCTGGAGGGCAACGGCACGATCCCCGAGCAGGACCGGGCTGCGGTGACGCGGGCCCTGCTGGACTGCCCCGTGCACGCCATCATCGAGATGGGGGAACATCGACCCTCCCGTGACGGGGCCGCACATTCGGAACTTCGCGACGCGCAGGAACCCGATCCGACGACAGACGGCAACGAGGCGATATCGGAATTCGTCCGGTGACCAGGCCACTCCCCGAAGTCAACGCGCAGAACGAATTCTTCTGGACTGCGGGCGCCGACGGCGTGCTGCGGATCCAGGAGTGCAAGGACTGCGATGCACTGATCCATCCGCCCCAGCCGGTGTGCCGGTACTGCCGTGCTCGCAACATGGGAGTGCGCGACGTGTCGGGCGAGGCCACCCTGTCTGCCTTCACCGTCAACCATCGTTTCGGCTTTCCCGACCTGCCGCCGCCCTATGTGGTGGCGCAGGTCGCGATCGTCGAGGACCCGCGGGTTCGGTTGACCACCAACATCGTTGACTGCGAACCGGAGGAGCTGGAGCTCGGCCGGCTCGTCGAGGTCCGGTTCGAGAAGATCGAGGACAAGGTCGGCCCCGTCTGGTTGCCGGTGTTCACGCCGACGGCGGAGAAGAGGACCGGGCCGCAGGCGGTCGACGAGATCGCACCCGCGGACTTCGGCAGGCACGTCTCGCCGATGCTGACCAAGGAGAAGTTCGAGGACGCGGCGGCCATCACCGGAATCGGCATGTCGAAGATCGGCAGGCGTCAGATGGTGCCGCCATTGTCGTTGACCATCGACGCCTGCGAGCAGGCGGTGGCCGATGCGGGCCTGACGTTCGACGACATCGACGGGCTCTCAACGTATCCCGGACTCGACATCGCAGGCATGGGCGAAGGCGGGGTGACGGCGCTCGAGGGAGCGCTCGGGTTGCGGCCCGCGTGGATCAACGGCGGAATGGACACCTTCGGTCCCGGCGGCTCGCTGATCGCGGCGGTAATGGCCGTGGCCACCGGCATGGCCCGCCATGTGCTGTGCTTCCGAACCTTGTGGGAGGCGACCTTCCAGCAGTTGATGAAGGAAGGCAAGATGTCGCCGCCGGGGGGCGCCCGCACCTCGAGCTGGCAGATGCCCTTCGGCGCGACATCGGCCGCGCACACGCTCGCGTTGAACGCGCAGCGGCACTTCGACCGGTACGGCACCACGAGGGAGACTCTTGGCTGGATCGCGTTGAACCAGAGGGCCAATGCCGCGTTGAACCCGACTGCTATCTACCGCGATCCGATGACGATGGACGATTACCTCAACGCCCGGCTGATCACCACCCCGTTCGGGCTCTACGACTGCGACGTGCCGTGCGACGGCGCGATCGCGATCATCGTGTCGGCGGTCGATGTCGCCAAGGACTTGCCGCGCAAGCCCGTGCTGTTCGAAGCGGTCGGCACCCAGATCGTCGAGCGCACCGACTGGGACCAGACGACGATGACCCACGAACCACAGGTGCTGGGTCAGTCCGCCCACATGTGGACTCGAACATCGCTTCGGCCCAAGGACGTCGACGTGGCAGAACTCTACGACGGCTTTTCGTTCAACTGCCTGTCATGGCTCGAGGGGCTCGGTTTCTGCGGAATCGGCGAGACGAAGGACTTCATCGACGGCGGCAAGGCGATCGCCCGTGACGGCGTGATTCCGTTGAACACGCACGGTGGTCAGCTGTCACACGGGCGGACGCACGGCATGGGGTTGATCCACGAGGCCGTCGTCCAGTTGCGCGGCGATGCGGGCGAGCGCCAAGTGAAGGACGCTCGCGTCGGAGTGGTCAGCAGCGGCGGCCTGACACCGAGCGGTGCCATTCTGCTCCGGACGGCCGAATAGGCGCATGAGCGAGCCTCAACCGCGTCCACGCGTCGTGCTGACCGACGGGGTGCCGATGTCCGCGTTGGTCGCCTCGGTGCCGGAGCCCAAGGCCGTGATCGTCGCGGTGCACGGCGGGGCGACGTCGGCGGCGTACTTCGACTGCCCAGGGCATCCTGAGCTGTCCTTGCTGCGCGCCGCGGCCGCCGAGGGCTACACGGCCATTGCGCTCGACCGCCCCGGCTATGGTGCGTCCGCCTTCTACCACGACACGATGACCCATGCGGACCGTCGGGTCGGCTTCGCCCTCGGCGCCGTCGACAAGATCCTTGGCGAAAGTTCCCGTGGTGCAGGGCTTTTCCTGCTGTCCCACTCGGCGGGCTGTGAAATCGGGCTGCGGATGGCGGTCGACGAACGTGCGATCGACGTACTGGGTGTCGAGCTGTCAGGGACCGGGCTTCGGTACGGCGATGCGGCCAAGGCCATCATCAGTGAGGCCACCGCGACCTCGCGTCCCGCGGGTCTGCGGGATCTGCTGTGGCAACCCACCGACCTCTATCCCCCCGAAGTGCTGACCGGCGGCCTTTCGGCGCCGGGCGCACCGTACGAGGCCGAGGTCACCGCGAACTGGCCGCGCCGCGACTTCGGTGAGATCGCAGCAAGGGTGACGGTGCCGGTCGAATTCAGCGTGGCCGATCACGAGCGCGTCTGGGAGTCCACACCGCAGGCCGCCCAGGCCGTCTCGGCGTTGTTCACGTCGGCACAACGGGTCGTCGTCAACGACATGCCCGACAGCGGCCACAACCTCAGCGTGGGCTGGAGTGCGGGCGAATACCACCGGCGGGTGCTGTCGTTCGTCGACGAATGCGCCGCCGCACGTGAACAATTGGAGGCGGGTTGATGCGCGTCGGTTTCATCGGACTCGGCAGCCAAGGGGGGCCGATGGCACGACGGATCGTCGGAGGCGGCTACGACGTGACGTTGTGGGCGCGCAGACCCGCCACCCTCGCACCCTTCGCCGACACCCCCGCGAAGACCGCGCAGTCACCGGCCGAGTTGGCGGCGGCCAGCGACCTGGTCTGTCTGTGCGTCGTCGGCGACGACGACGTGAGGGAGGTCCTGGCGGGCGACAACGGCGTGCTGGCCGGGCTGGCGCCGGGTGGGATTGTGGCGATTCACAGCACAGTGCATCCTGATACCTGTCGCGAGCTGGCCGAATCCGCTGCCAAGCAGGGGGTTTCGATCATCGACGCCCCGGTGAGCGGCGGCGGACCTGCCGCCGAGGAGGGCCAGTTGCTGGT
>Ga0164306_10000581_pt1 | contig 15130 bp, 18 predicted proteins | sample Whisoiple_242_MG_FD_110213 | JGI IMG/M metagenome (GOLD analysis project Ga0164306, IMG submission 110213) | Soil microbial communities amended with fresh organic matter from upstate New York, USA - Whitman soil sample_242_MG | ecosystem: Environmental > Terrestrial > Soil > Unclassified >... | reverse complement strand
TGCAGATCGTGGAAGGCGTGGCCAACCGCTTCCTTCGAATAGGCGCCCTCGGCGCCTTCCGGGAATAGCTGCTCCTGGACCTTCGTCTTGACCCGATCGACGGCGGCGTAACGGTCGGCCTTTTGCGTGATCTTGTAGGCCTCGCGAAGGTCGGCTTCGGCGACGGCGCGCACGGCTTCGTGGACGGCCATCGTATCCGCCAACGTGAGTTCACGCGGCTCCTTCGCAGCGCGCTCGGCAAGCCGGATGATTGCGTCGATCACCGGCTGGAAGCCACGATGACCCATCATCACGGCCTCGAGCATCACCTCTTCCGAGAGTTCTTTCGCCTCGGATTCGACCATGAGCACTGCGTCACCGGTGCCGGCGACGACGAGGTCGAGCAATGAATCCTTCATCTCCTCGATCGTCGGGTTGAGCTTCAGCTTCCCGCCGACATGGCCGACGCGCGCCGCGCCGACCGGCCCCATGAACGGAATGCCCGAGAGCGTCAGCGCCGCCGAGGCGCCGATCATCGCCAGCACGTCCGGCTCGTTCTCGAGATCATGCGAGAGAACGGTGATGATCACCTGCGTGTCATTGCGATAGCCTTCGGGGAAGAGCGGCCGAATCGGCCGGTCGATCAGCCGCGAGATCAGCGTCTCGCGCTCGGACGGCCGGCCCTCGCGCTTGAAATAGCCGCCGGGAATGCGCCCCGCCGCGAACGCCTTCTCCTGGTAATTTACGGTCAGCGGGAAAAAGTCCTGGCCCGGCTTCGGCGCCCTGGCGCCGACAACCGTCGCCAGCAGCGTGGTCTCGCCCCAGGTGGCGAGCACGGCGCCATCGGCCTGGCGGGCGATCTTGCCGGTTTCGAGCACGAGCTTGCGGCCGGCCCAATCGAGTTCTTCGCGATGTATCTCAAACATGTCTGTCCTTCTTGGGTGGAGCGGCAATGCGGACAGCCATGAGCAAGATGGCGAGACGCTGAGCGGCGCCGCAAAGCGGAACCTCTCTTTCAGCGCCCGGCGATCCTGCCATGGCCATTGGACTTGCCGCTTTCAGCTTCGCGACGGCCCCATCGCCGCCGCCGGATGAGGCTTGCGGATGCCGCAAGTCTCGGAGAACCGCCTAACGGCGGATGCCAAGCCGTTCGATGAGCGTCTTGTAGCGCGCTTCGTCGCGGCGCCTCACGTAATCGAGAAGCTGGCGACGCTGCGAGACGAGCTTTAGCAGCCCGCGGCGCGAATGGTTGTCTTTGACGTGGGTCTTGAAGTGTTCGGTCAGGTTGGCGATGCGCTCAGTGAGGATTGCCACCTGGACCTCGGGCGAACCGGTATCGCCCGACTTTGTCGCATAGTCCTTGATGAGCGCGCCCTTGCGCTCGACCGTGATCGACATCGAACTTCCTTTCTGAATCAGGGATTTAGGACCATTCCGGTCCGCTCGGCCAAGCCGGGATGTCGTCCAGCAAGGTCGCTTTGAGCGCCGGCCGAAGCCGACGCTGGCGCGCTTATACATGACTGCGTCGGAAAGGCCAGCGGAGCTGGTGATCCGAGTCTATCAGGGCACCGACGTCAGGACACCTTTCTGCAGGCTGAACTCCGGCATGCCCTCGGCGCTGGCTAATCGACGCAATGTGGCGCGGAAAATCACGCTGTTGCGGCCGACGAGCCCGGTGCCGTTGAGCGTCGCACTCGTATCGGTGAATTGCCCGGAAAACCCGATGCCGACCTCGACGCCGGCAAAGATCGGATTGGCGTCAAGACTCGGCGTGTGCTCATTGACGACGACCTCGCCGCGCACGGTCGAGCCCTCGGCCGAATACTTGCCGGTATAAAACAGATACGCGTCGCCGCCGAGGATCACCCCGTCCTTGAAAACGAGGATGCCGCTGCCCTTGCCGTCGCGGCCGTCGCCGAGCTGGACGTGAATGGAATAGAGGCCGTTTTTCATCGGTTCGCCCGCTTCGATCCCGCAATTCAGCTCAGCTTCTAGTGACAAGCAATCACGCACGCGGTGTGTTTGAGCACGTTTTGCAATTGCTCGTGGCGCAGACGCATTGGTTCAAGGCGCTGGAACCGCGACCAAAGCTGGCAGTTTCGGCCACACCGAAAACCACGTCTCATGGAGTTAACCTCTGATAAAAACAAGCGTTTTCGCCGCCTTTCTCATCGGGGCCGCCGTCCTCGCCGCCCTGCTTACGCGCAATCCGTCGGCGAGAAGACCGGCGTGAATTCGGCGCTGGGCATCCCTCGACCCCGGATTTCGTCAAGGAAGCGGCGCAGAGCGACCTGTTCGAGATCCAATCGAGCCAGCTCGCCGAGCAGAAATCCGATGACGCGGCGACGAAGACCTTCGCCCAGAAGATGGTCACCGATCACACCAAAACGACGAACGACATCAAGTCGATGGTCTCCGGCGGGAAGCTCAAGGGCGTCGAGCTTCCGACCGACATGGCATCCTCGCGAAGAGCATGCTCGACAAGCTTAAAGGCCTGAACGGCAAGGATTTCACCAAACAGTACCATTCCGATCAGGTGAGCGGGCACAAGGATGCGGTGTCGCTGTTCGAGCGCTATGACAAGGGCGGCGACAATCCCGAGCTGAAGGACTGGGCGAACAAGACCCTGCCGACGCTGCGCGACCCCCTCAAAATGGCGCAAGACCTCGACAAGTGATGCAACCGCGCATCGCTTGATCGGAAAATGCACCGGAGCGGGCGCGGCGCCTTGACCCTGCCCGATTGCGGATCGAGCCTTGGCCCGTTGAGGGGGGCGTCCAACGAGGCGCTAGAAAGCCATGATGCAAATCCGCAAAGCCGCGCCGCTCGCGGCAATGTTCGCCGGTGTCGCCGTGTGGAGCTTGGCGCTTGCCGGCTGCAAGTCCGCCAGTCCCGTGGCGAGCAACGCGCCGGAAACCGGCGTCGCCCAGTTCGCCTCGCAGGGTAGCCAGGGCGGCGGCTGCTCCGGCGAGATCGCTCGCTATAGCGCGGTGATGAAGGGCGACTTCGACACCGGCAATGTCAACAAGTCCGTCTACGCGCAGTTCCAGAGCGAGATCGCGCGTGCGCAAGCCGCCTGCTCTGCGGGGCGCGACAGCGAAGCTATTGGCCTAGTACGCGCCAGCAAAGCGCGCCACGGATACCCAGCTTAGCGCGTCCGCGGGTTTAGCCGAGCTCGCGTTCGAGATAGGCCTGGATGAACGGCGGCATGCGTTCGGCGACGATGTCGCCGCGCGACGCCGCGACATGGATGCCTGCAAGTTCCGGGTGCTCTTCGCTGGCGATATGAGCCGCGATGCGCTGAAGCGCCGTGGCGCGATCGAGCTTCAATCGCATCGGCTTGAGGCAGGCGATCATCTGGCGATCGAACACGATCGTCCAGCCGGGCTCGGGCGCGATGTCTTCGGCTCTCAGGCCAGTTTCCTCGGTGAGCTCACGCATGACGCTGCGATCGAGATCGACGCGGCCATCGATCGCGTCGCTCGGATCGGGCGTCCCCGCCGGGAAATAAATGCGCCCAGCGTTCGCGGTATGCGCCGCCATTTCGCCGAGGAAAAACGCGCCGTCCGGCGCACGCAGCGCACCCTGCGCAAAACAATTGAAGACCGCCTTGTCGGGGTGACCGAAATCGCGCGCGGCGATGAAGGATTTGAACTCGACTTCAAAGCAGGCGCCGGTCAGACAGCGATTGTCGATCTGCATGTTGCGGAACAGAAAGACGCGGCCGTTGAACAGGTTTGGCCGCGCCGCCCGCAGTTCCTGCCAATGCTTGTCGCTATCGGCGGCACGTTCGCGCGCGAATGGCCAATCGTATGCCTCGACACGAACGTCGATTGCCTCGACGGTCTCAATGCGCAGAGCAGGAGTCAAACGTCGATCGTTCCCTGCGAGATGATCACTGCCGATCCGCCGATCTCGCCGGCAATCAATCTGCCGCCCGCAATTTCCATTGTCAGATGGATGAAGCTCGGGCGGCCCATTTCAAATCCCTGCTCGATGGTGATCGCGTGCATGCCGTCTTCGGGGGCCTCGAACTCTCGCGCCACGCCGGCGAAAGCCGCCGCCGCCGATCCCGTCGCGGGATCTTCGATGATGCCGAATTGCGGCGCAAACATGCGCGCATGGACGGCATTCTCCGCGTTTACGGTCTGGCGCGTATAAAGAAAGACGCCCATTTCGCCGAAGGTTTGCCGAAAGCGCGCAATATCCGGCGCCGCTTGTGCGATTGCCTCGAGTCCTGCGATTGGCACGAAAGTGTAAGGCGTGCCGCAGGAATAACGTGAGAGGCGGTGACGATCGAAGCCGATATCTGAAAGCGCGAGGCCGAGGGCGGCGGCAGCGTCCGCCGTGCTGGGTGTGTCAGGAAGTGTGAAGGGAAGCGTCGGAAGTGCGAACGAGGCGAAATATGCGTCTCCTTTGCGCCGCACATCGCAGCGGACGGGGCCGACTGCCTCTTCGAGAACGATCTGTAAATCGTCGCGGCCGAGCATTTCCGGGGCGCGCGTAACGGCGACCATAATCGCGCTGCCGATCGTCGGATGCCCGGCGAACGGAAGCTCCCGCGCCGGCGTGAAGATGCGCAACGCCGCGGTGTTCACCGGGTCGCCCGGCTCGAGAAGGAATGTCGTCTCCGAGAGGTTGAACTCGCGTGCGATCGCCTGCATGCGCGATGCGTCGAGACCGCCGCCATCGAGCACGACGGCGAGCGCATTGCCGGCAAGCGGCCGCTCCGTGAACACGTCGAGCGTATAGAAATGTCGCTTCATTATCCTGCTGCGGCACGGGTCGGACGGTGGGCAGCTCTTTAGCCCGTGCTCATTCCCTCGTCGTCCGGATTTTGCTCATAGCAGACCGCCGCGCAGAACAGGGGGCATAGGATCGCCTCGGGGCTTTTTTGACTCGGCTTTGTCTCGGCAGGGCACCCCGGCATAGCGATCGATCACATGCCAGATCATTTTGTCGTTCGCATCCGCGATATATCTTGAGTGGGGCGGCGTCCAGATCGCCGCGTCGAGGCCGGCCGGCAAGGGTTTGTTCTTTTCAAGCGGAAAGATGATCGCAACGGGTGCATCCTCGCGCGTGCAGAAAGAACCCAGGGCTGCGCGCGTGACGTCAAGGATAGGACTGTCGTCAATCTGCTTGCGCGGCTCAAAAATGTTGCGCGGCGCGAGCCCATTATCGAGCAACACCCGGGCCCGCTCGCGCCAAAGCATCGCGAGAGGCCGGGAAAAGACGGCACTCACCGGCTGCAATCCCGACGCCCATTGCGGCCGGCCGAGCAAGTACCAGCTCTCGGCCGATCCTCCGACCCACAAGACCTCTCCGGGATGTCCGTCGAGGATCGAGGCGAAAGCGTTCGGCTGACGTCCGGACTCGAGTTCGTTCGCGCTGGGCGGCAGCGAAATCCAAAAGAGTGCTGCGGCAGCAGCCGTTCCAATACCTCCAGAAACAGTAAGCCACTGGGTGCGGAATTGCGGCTTGGCCCAAACCCACATCACGGCAACGAGACAAATTGGCAGCGCCGCGATACTGAAGCGGAACATCGCGTAGAGCGCGAGCGCTGGCACCGGCGGGAATTTTTCGAGGAAATGCCAAAAGTCAATCAGCGTGTGGGTATAGAAGAGCGTCAGGCCCGTCATAGCGGCGCCGAGAGCGATAAGATATTTCGTAGCGGCGCACCGGCGAGCGCGAGAATGATGGAGCAGACCGCTCCGGCAAGCGCCAAAGCGACGAGGCGCCAGTCACGCCAGTACAAACTCGCGATAACGCCCGCGCCGGCAAGCGCCTGATCGGATGCAGCGCGGCACCGACGAGAACCAAAGCGATCGCAGCGCGAGGCCGTCCTGATATCAAGGCGGCGAGCGAAAGCAGGACCGCCGCCTCGGCAAAGGGGCGCGGCACTGCCATTGTCTCTGCGATTTGAAAAACTTGCGATCCGTAGGCGTGCGGGAGAACGCACGCGAAAACCAGCATGAGCCAGACCGCGCGGCCTTTGACGAGCTGCATCGCAAGAATAGTGGCCGCAGCGAAGGAGCAGAGACAGCCGAGACCGCTGACGATCCTTGCGGCTGCGCCGGGGCCGAAATGGGCGACAAGCCCGTGGATCAAGAACGGGAAGAGACTGAAGCCGAATTGTCCGTCATGGACAAACATCATGCGCGGCCGATTCCGCCGGATCGAGATCGGCCATGACCCGGGACGCACGACGCAGGCGTCGCGCACGTCCTCGGCCCGCATGAGGCCGACCTTGGCGATCTCCGATTTCGCAAGCACGATTAAATCGGCATCCTCGGCGGACCAGAGGCCGTCGCCTTCGAAGCAGAAATATTCGAGGCCGAGGCAAGTGAAGACGCCGTCCGGAATCATGTCCGGCGACCAGGAGCGGAAATTCTGCACGCGGCCGACCTTCACCGTGTCATCGTGGATGTAGATCCAATTGTCGGGGAGATCGCGCTCGCAGCGGCCGATCAGGACCACGGTGAGAAAATCGCGATATCTCAGCTCGCGCGCGTGCAGAAGACTCAGCGGCGTCGGCTTGAGCGCGCTCATCAATTCGCGAATGGGCGCGGAGGAGACGATTTCGTTGGCAACAAACGTCTCGCGCGTGCCGTCGCCGCGCATTACTTCGATCGTCCGGAGTGCGCGAGCTTCATCGTAAGTCAGGCGCTCGAGCGCGTGGTCCATGAAGATGCGGCCGCCCATCGCTTTCATCTTTTTGGCGGCAGCTTCCCACATCATTCCGACCACGGCGCGGATAGCGAAAGGATTCGATAAGCGTCTTTGGGCCGTCTTCGGTGCCAACGTTCTTCCTACGGCCGAGCGAGCGGCGCAGCCCGTCGAGAATCGCTGCGCCGAGGCTCAGCCCTTTGATGCGCTGCGCCGCCCAATCGGCGGAAATTTCATCGCAGCCCATCCCCCACACCTTTTCGGTGTAGGTCTTGAAGAAGATCGAGAACAGCCGCTCACCGAACTGGTTGCGCACCCAATCGTGAAAGGTTTTGGGATTTTTGACGGGGAAGGCTTTGGCCAAGCAAAGGAAGCCATGCAGGCAACGCTCTGCAGAAGCCCGAGATTGCGCAGCGCCTCGAACGCTTTCAGCGGATACGAATAGAACTTGCCGCGATAGAATATGCGTGAGAGGCGCGGCCGCTCGATCAAATCATCGGGGAGGATTTCATCCCATAACGCGACGACTTCCTTCGATTTCGAGAAGAAGCGATGGCCGCCGATGTCGAAAAGAAAGCCCTTGTAATTGACAGTGCGACTGATGCCGCCGACATAAATCGGATCACGCTCGATGATCGTCACGTCGCGGCCGGCTTTGGCGAGCATATAGGCAGTGGTTAAACCGGCGGGCCCCGCCCCGACGACCAAAATATCGGTACGCTGCAACTGACCTGCTCCGCCGGAAAACTCCGGCGGAATGAAGCCACGCAAAGGTTAATGGCGGCTTCAATCGATGTGGTGAGATTGGCGGAGGACGTGAATTAACGAATCGTTTGCCTTGTCGTCCGCTCAAAGCGGCAGCGCTTCGAAGCGGCGCGTCGGAGTGACGAATTCGTCTTGTGCGGCGATCAGCATGAGCTCGCGCGACTTCGCCGCGACGCTACGCGCGAGGATGCCGAACACGGAGGCAACCGCCCGCTCCAGCGCGGCTTTGACGGAGCGGGTCGTCAGCCAGTGGACGAAAAACAAAGCCGCCACGCAGTCGCCGGCGCCGTTCGGCGCGACGTCGAGGCGCGGCGTACGCACGCGCCAGATCGCGCCTGCTTCGGAGGCAACGACGTCGATCGCCTCCGCGGGAGTGTCCTCGAGATGCAGTGAGGTAACGAGGATCACCTTCGGCCGGCGTCCGTGCAACTTCGCCAAGCCGGCGCGCACCTCGCCCGCGTTGCCGACTCGGCTGCCGCTCAGAAATTCGAGCTCGAAATGGTTCGGCGTGATAATGTCCGCGGCCGGCAGCGCGAGCGACGCAATCAGCTCGGGGATACCCTCGCGCACGAACACGCCCCGCCCAATATCGCCGATGACCGGATCGCAACAATAGAGCGCGTGTGGGTTGGCCGCCTTGACGCGCTGAACCGCGCGCAGAATCGCCGCGCCGGTTGCCGCCGAACCCATATAGCCGGAGAGGACGCCGTCGCATGTGGCGAGCACGCCGCGCTCGGCAATGCCTTCGACACATTCGTCGATGATCGAGGCCGGCAAAACCTCGCCGCGCCAGGCGCCATAGCCGGTGTGATTCGAGAATTGCACCGTGTGGATCGGCCACACTTCATGGCCGAGCCGCTGCATCGGGAACACCGCCGCCGAATTGCCGACGTGGCCATAGGCGACATGCGACTGGATCGACAGAATGTTCACGGCGCGGGCTGCCCGCGCTAGTGGGTCATCCCCGCCGCCCGCTGTACGAAGCGCGGATCGAACGTCTTGGCGAGATCGACCTTCGCCGCCTTGAGCTCCGGTTCGAAGCGCACAAGCATGTCGTTGGTGCTGCGCATGCCGTCGGCGTCGATCATGCCAGTCTGCGAGTAAGAAGGCTTCGAATGCTCTAGCGCCGCAATGTAGAGCGCCTTATCGCCGAGCAGGTAGTTTTCCGGCACGATCGCCGCGATGTCCGCGGCGCTCGCACTCTTCATCCATTGCAGCGCTTTATACAATGCGTCGACAAGCGCCTGCACCGTATTCGGATTGGCTTCGATGAAACTCTGTTTCAGGTAAAGCACGGCCGCGGGATTCTCGCCGCCGAACTGAGCGCGGGTGCCTTCTTCCGTGCGCGTATCGACGATCACGCGGATATCTCCGGACTGCTCCAGCATGGTGATCGCCGGCTCGAGATGCGAGATTGCGTCGAGCTGCCCGTTGCGGATCGCCGCGACCGCGGACGCGGAGCTGCCGACGCCTATGAACGACACGTCCTGCGGCGTCAGACCGGCTTTGGCGAGCACAAAATTCATCAGCATGTTTGTCGAAGAACCCGGCGCGGTGACGCCGATCTTCATGCCCTTGAAGTCCGCGGGCGAGTCGAACTTCACGCCCTTCTTCACCGCGACGACGATCGCCGGAAAGCGGCCGAGCTCGATGACGGCGCGGATATCCTGACCTTTGGCCTGCATGCGGATCGTGTGCTCATAGGCGCCGGTCACCACGTCGACCGAGCCGCCGACCAGCGCCTGCAGGCTTTTGGCGCCGCCGGCAAAATCCTGAATTTCGACATCGAGGCCGCGCTCCTTGAACAAGCCCTTCTGCTCGGCCACCGTGAGCGGCAGATAATAGAGCAGCGACTTGCCGCCGACACCGAGAATCACTTTCGGCTTTTCGATCGCGCCCTGTGCCAGCGCTACGCCAGCGCTCAGCGTGACGGCGAGCGCCGCGCCGATGAATTTCGTGAGCTTCATTCGTTCCTCCCGATCTTTTCTTCAGAAGCGCTCCGTGGCCCGCGGCCGCCAGGCAAGCAATCTATTCTCGATCAGCGTCACCAGCCAGTCGATCACCAAAACGACGACGGCGAGCACTATCATTCCGGCGAAAACGCCAGCGACGTCGAACACGCCTTCCGCCTCCTGGATAAGATAGCCGAGGCCGGCGGCGGAGCCCAAATACTCGCCGACCACCGCCCCGACCAAAGCGAAGCCCACGGACGTGTGCAGCGACGAGAACATCCAGGAGAGCGCGGCCGGCCAATAGACGTGGCGCATCAGCTGGCGATCGTTCATGCCGAGCATCCGCGCGTTGGCGAGGATCACCGGGTTCACCTCTTTGACGCCCTGATAGACGTTGAAGAACACGATGAAGAAGACCAGCGTGACGCCGAGCGCGACTTTCGACCAGAGGCCAAGCCCGAACCACAGCATGAAGATCGGCGCCAGCACGACGCGCGGCAACGCATTGGCGGCCTTGACGTAAGGATCGAGCACGGCGGCGACTGTGGGCTTTCGCGCAAACCAGAAGCCGATGACGATGCCAAGGCCGGAGCCGATGAAAAAGGCGAGCGCGGTCTCCGTCAGCGTGATGTGAATGTGCCGCCAGATCGAAGCAGTCGAGAACATCTTTTGGATACGCGCTAGCACCTCGGCGGGCGTCGAGAAGAAGAATTTCGGCAGCAAAAATTTGCCGCCGATCGGGACGCTGGAGCCGACATACCAGACAAGGATGAGCGCCGCCGCGATGGCGATCTGCATCAGCAGCAATGCGCCGCGGTTCTTCATGCGGCAGCGCCGGCCGCGCCGCTCGCATAGGCGCGCATCACCTCGTCGCGTAGATCCGCCCAGATCGCCCGCTGCAGCGCGTGAAAGCGCGGCTCGAGCCTGATGTCGGCGCTGACGCGCGGGCGCGGCAAGTTGATGCGATGCTCGGCAATGATCCGCGCGGCAGGACCCGCCGACATGACGACAACGCGATCGGCCAAAGAAATCGCCTCGTCGAGATCGTGGGTGACGAAAATCACCGCCTTGCGGTCCGCCGACCACAGCGAAAGCAGGAGATCGCCCATGAGCGCGCGCGTCTGTGCGTCGAGCGGGCCGAACGGCTCGTCCATGAGCAGGATTTCGGGATCGCGGATCAACGTCTGCGCCAGCGCGACCCGTTTGCGCTGCCCGCCCGAGAGCTGATGCGGATAGCGATCCATAAAATTGGCGAGGCCGACGCGCTGCAGCCATTCGCCCGCTCTGTCGCGTGCTTCGCCGGCGGACACACCCGCCGGTTCGAGCGCCACCGCCACATTGGCGAGCGCGGTCTTCCACGGCATCAGCGCGTCTTGCTGGAAGAGATAACCGGCGCGCCGGTTCAATCCGGCGAGCGGGCTCCCGAAAATGCGCACCGCACCGCGTACGGAGACGAGGCCGGCAACCGCGTTGAGCAGCGTCGATTTCCCGCAGCCGGTCGGCCCTACGATGGTGACGAACTCGCCCGGCGCGATCGCAAGATCGATGTCGCGCACGGCGCGATAATCCGTGCCGTCTGCGAGTCGGAATGCGACTTCGACGCCCCGGAGCTCGACCGCGGGTTTGGCCTGATCAGGCGAGGCGGTCGATACGTCCGGGCGCATTCAATGCGCGCGTCAGTTCTTGGCTTTGTCGACCAGCTTGTTCTGGCCGATCCACGGCATCATGGCGCGGAGCTTCTCGCCGATCTCCTCGATCTGATGGGCGTTGTGCTTGGCGCGCGTCGCCTTGAACGAGGTCTGGTTGACCCTGTTCTCGAGCATCCAGTCGCGCGTGAATTTGCCCGACTGGATATCGGCGAGAATGCGCTTCATCTCGGCCTTTGTCTCAGGGGTGATGATGCGCGGGCCCGAAACGTACTCGCCGTATTCGGCGGTGTTGGAGATCGAATAATTCATATTGGCGATACCGCCCTCGTAGATGAGGTCCACGATGAGCTTCACCTCGTGCAGGCATTCGAAGTAAGCCATTTCCGGCGCGTAGCCCGCTTCGACCAGCGTCTCGAAGCCGCCGCGGATGAGCTCGACCAGTCCACCGCAGAGCACGACCTGCTCGCCGAAGAGATCGGTCTCGCATTCTTCCTTGAACGTCGTCTCGATGATGCCGGCGCGGCCGCCGCCGATCGCCGAGGCATAGGAGAGGCCGAGATCGTGCGCATTGCCGGAGGCATCCTGGTGGATCGCAAGCAGGCAGGGCACGCCGCCGCCGCGCTTATATTCCGAACGCACGGTATGGCCGGGCCCCTTAGGCGCGACCATCAAGACGTCGATGTCTTTGCGCGGCTCGATCAGATTGAAATGCACGTTGAGGCCGTGCGCGAACATCAGCGCGGCGCCGTTCTTCATATTGTCGGCAAGCTCGCGGGCGTAAATATCGGCCTGCAATTCGTCCGGCGTTAGCATCATGATGACGTCGGCCCACTTGGCGCATTCGGCGACGCTCATCACTTTCAGACCTTCGCCCTCGGCCTTTTTGGCCGAGGCGGAGCCGGCGCGCAGGCCGACGGCGACATCCTTCACGCCGGTATCACGCAAATTCAGCACATGCGCGTGGCCCTGGCTGCCGTAGCCGATGACGGCGACTTTCTTGCCCTTGATCAGATTGATGTCGGCATCTCGGTCGTAATAAACGCGCATTTGATTTCATCCCTTAGACGTTCGTCGGATTCAGCGGGCCTGCCGCAGCAAAGAGCGCGCTTTGGTGAAGGCTTGGTTTGGCGGGGTCAAGTGCCGATTGTTTGTGTCCGGACGCCGAGGATCGCGCCGAGCACACGCCGAACCGCGATCAATGAGTCCTCAGGAAGCCGCTCGATGTAACCGAACAGCCGAGCGCGGCGATCGATCGCTCTTACCTGATCGCAGAGGATCACGCCCCGTGTGCGGAGCAACGATGGCATGGGCACCACGACCGGCCATTCGACTGGCCGGCTAGTGATCGGACACACGACGATTCGAGACGAGCGCGCATTGAAGACGTGCTCCGAGACTACAAGCGCCGGGCGCCGGCCTGCCTGCTCTGTGCCAAGCGTCGTACCGAAGTCGGCCCAATGGATATCGCCTGCCTCCGGCAGGTTCATTGGTCTCTCTTACGGACAGGCGCCCCGTTGGGACCAGGGACGATCTCCCCCCGCGAATACTCATCATCGATGATTTCTGTCCCGACATCTGGTCCCCAGTCGACCAGTGGGGGCTCGTTCTCCCAGCCGATGCGGTCGGCCTCGGCCATCAGCTCTTCCAGGAATGCGTCCGGGCGGCGCACCGGCTTCAGCCGCGCCTCGCCGCCCTCGACGACCACCTCCACCTGCTGACCCGGCCTCAGGTGCAGCTCTTCGACGACGGTCTTGGGCAGACGCAGGGCGGTGCTGTTGCCCCAGCGGGCGATTGTGGTGCGCATGACAGGCCGCCTTTCGGATATCCAATGTATATCCGGAACGCCTCCGCGTCCAGATCAGGTCTTCTCGATTCCTTCCAGTTCAGCCTGGCCCGGCACCGGGTCGGGCATGAAGAACAGCGCCGGCACGATGAGGAAAGCCGCCATGGAAAGGTAGACGGAGATGAAAGCCAGCGGGATAGACAGGCCATAGACGGCAGCGCCGATCAGGCTTTTGCGCATGACGCGGTTGTGCAGGTCGCGGAGACGCTTGTCGGGCTCGCCCATGCCGGCGACGCTGCGCCGCAGTAGCGCGAAGCTCGATGCGCAGGCGAACAGGACGAAGCCATAGATGGCGACCGCGATCGGGGAGATCGGATTCTCGCCGACGTAAGCCGTGGCGAACGGGATCAGCGACATCCAGAAGAGCAGGTGGTTGTTCCACCAAAGCAGCGGCCGCGTCGCGCTCGGCGCGGTGTCCATGAGCTGGTGGTGGTTGACCCACATGATCGCGACGACGAGGAACGACATCGCGTAGGAAATGAGCTTCGGGGCGAGCGGCACGACGAAGGCGCTCCAGAAGCGCGTGTCGCTCGTATGCTCCGGCTTCAGCTCCAACACCATGATGGTGATGATGATGGCGATCACGCCATCGGAAAATGCCTCGATGCGGCCCGTTGTCGGCCCGGGTACGTTACGCTGTTTCGGCCCAGCGCCGCCGGTTGCAAGTGCGTTGGCCGTCGCCTGATCCAGCGTATCGCTCACATTCGCTCCGGCCCGCGCGAAATCGCCGCGACGCCGGTGCGCGAGACCTCGACCAATCCAACCGGACGCATGAGCTCGACGAATTGGTCGATTTTGTCCGGGCGGCCGGTGAGCTCGAACACGAAGCTTTCGATTGAAGCGTCGATGACGCGAGCGCGGAACGCTTCGGCAAGACGCAGCGCCTCGACGCGGATTTCGCCTTTGCCGCGCACCTTGATCATCGCGAGTTCGCGCTCGATCGCGCCGCCGGCAAGCGTCAGGTCTGTCACCGTGTGAACCGGCACCAGCCGGTCGAGCTGATGCGAAATCTGCTCGATCGCCTCGGGCGTGCCGGAAGTCACGATCGTGATGCGCGACAGGTGCTCCGCATGCGCGACCTCGGCGACCGTCAGGCTCTCGATGTTATAGCCGCGGCCGGAGAACAGGCCGACGACGCGCGCGAGAACGCCGGGCTCATTATCGACAAGCACGGAGAGCGTATGCGTCTCGACATTCGATTTGCTCAGCGCCGAGGAGTAAGGCGAGGGCGGCGACATTGGTGGTGTGACAACAGCGTTCATGGATTTATCTCTCTTGAATCAGTTTTCACATCCCCGGACGCGCAGAGGGCGATCCGGGGTCCAGGGGCAAATGCATTTGCTCTGGGTCCCGGATGCGGCTTCGCCGCTCCGGAAATGTCCTCACACCAGCATCTTGCCTTTTTCATCGATGACGGCGCCGAGCTCGACACCGGCATCATCGGCGAGCTCGGCCAAGATCATCTCATTATGAGCCTTCCCCGACGGGATCATCGGGAAGCAATTTTCGTCCTTGTCGACGACGCAGTCGAAGATCACGGCGCCGGGATGGTCGACCATCTCGCGGATTGCATCGTCGAGCTTTGCCGGGTCGCTGCAGCGGATGCCGTGCGCGCCATATGCTTCGGCGAGCTTGACGAAGTCGGGCAACGCCTCCGAATAGCTCTCGGAATAGCGCCCGCCATGCAGCAATTCCTGCCACTGGCGTACCATGCCCATATATTGATTATTGAGGATGAAAATTTTCACCGGCAGCCGGTACTGCGCTGCGGTCGACATTTCCTGCATGTTCATGAGGATCGAAGCTTCGCCGGCAATGTCGATGACAAGCGCTTGCAGATGCGCGAGCTGCACGCCGATTGCCGCCGGCAGGCCATAGCCCATTGTGCCGAGGCCGCCACTGGTCATCCAGTGGTTCGGCTCGTCGAAATGATAGTGCTGCGCCGCCCACATCTGGTGTTGGCCCACTTCGGTCGTGATGAAGGCCTTGCGATCGCGCGTCAGCTCATAGAGGCGCTGAATCGCATGCTGTGGCTTGATCTTGCGGGTCGAGTTCTGGAACGCGAGCGACTTGCGTCCGCGCCATTCCTCGATCTGCCGCCACCAAGCGACGAGCGCGCCTTTGTCGGTCGACAGCGCTTCAGTGCGCCAGAGCCGGACCATGTCTTCGAGCACGTGCGCGCAATCGCCGACGATCGGCACGTCCACCTTGACGTTCTTGTTGATCGAGGAGGCGTCGATGTCGACGTGGATGCGCTTCGAATAGGGCGAGAAGGC
>Ga0164306_10000580_pt1 | contig 15133 bp, 13 predicted proteins | sample Whisoiple_242_MG_FD_110213 | JGI IMG/M metagenome (GOLD analysis project Ga0164306, IMG submission 110213) | Soil microbial communities amended with fresh organic matter from upstate New York, USA - Whitman soil sample_242_MG | ecosystem: Environmental > Terrestrial > Soil > Unclassified >... | reverse complement strand
ATCAACGGCGCCGCCGACCTGGGCGTCGACCTGGAAGAGCACATTGCGTTCTGCATTGAGGCGATGAAAGGGATTGCAGGAGAGTTGGGACTGGCGGGGAAATAATTAAAATCTCACCACGGAGACACGGAGACGCGGAGAAACGCAAGGCTGGGAGAAAGCCAGATCGGGGGAAGTTCCAAGTTCCAAGATTTGATGCCGAGAAGACAGCAGTAAATCCATTCGGAGCCAGCACGATTTGGTTGTGGCTCTGCGCGCTGCGCGCTGGCCTACGGCGTGAGGAATTTCATTTGTCGTGTCTTAACCGCACGACCAAGGTCGTGCTTTGACACTTGTCTCGCATGTGCAATTGTGCAAACAATGCAGTATCGAATCCCACCCTTTCGCCGAAGCTGAAAAATTAAAAGCCAGCTTCTGCGAAAGGATGGGGCACTCGGCTAAGCATTCAATTTTTTGTCAAAATGAAGGCTCAAGATGAACGATCAACAAAAGAAAGAGCAGTATTCCGGAGTGCGAGATCAAGAGATCCGTGCGGCACTGGACCAGCATTGGGCGGCGTCCGATGCCAACGATTTTGAAACGGAGCACCGCATTTATCACGAGGACGCGGTGCTGGAATACCCGCAGTCCGGCGAGCGAACCCGCGGCCGACGCAATATACAGAGCCAACGCGCCAGTCAGCCGAGCCAAAAGAGGTTTGCTGTTCGACGAATCATTGGCGGCGGTGATCTATGGGTCACTGAATTCATCCTGACATATGACGGCAAGCCGTCCTACACCGTGAGCATCATGGAGTTCAGGGACGACAAAGTTGCGCGGGAAACTCAGTACTTTGCAGATCCATTCGTGGCTCCCGCATGGCGCGCTCAATGGGGTCGAACGGATGGACTCAGCACTGGCGGGAAATAGCTAAATCTCACCACGGAGACACGGAGGCGCGGAGAAAAGCAAGGCTGGTTTAGCGCGCTCCGCTCCGCTGCGCGCGGATCTCCACCCCACCGAGCCAACAACGGGCTCGTCGGGGACCCCGGGCCTGCGGCGCAAGGAATTTTTGAGTGCCCGTGGACGGCACGACTAAAGTCGTGCCCTGACACTTGTCTCGCGGGTGCAAGGGTGAAAAGGATGCATTATCGAATCCCACTCTTTTGCCGAAACTAAAAAACCAAGAAGTTAGTGTCGCCACCTACGGGGCTCACGTCTCTTACTGCTATCTTTCCCGGGGCTTCCGCACCCGGGCTAGGCTCGTTCGCGCTCTCCGGCGCTGAAGCGTTAGCGGCTCGACCAGGATCGCGCCCTGACACTTGTCTCGCGAAGCCCGGAAAAAACAAAAGCCGGCTTCTTTGCAAGGATGGAGCGCCTACGCTATGTGCCCGAAAAACAGATGCAAAGTTGGAATCCTTTGCCGACAACAGCTTACTTTTGTTCGTTACTTACATACGCAGCAAGCTCCGAAGGTTGCAAAACCGCCGGGAGGGGCCGCGCTGGCAACCGCCGTACAGGGGTTTGTAACGTTAGCAGGCTGACAACTACCACCGCCTGCCAGCTCGGTATCGCTAAGCACTGTCGAGCAACTGTTGCGGCAGATATTGCCAGTGCTAACGTTACTGACACACACAGCGAAGGGCGCTGCTCCCACTGGTCCCGGAGGCCCTTGAGGCCCAGTTGCCCCTCGAGGCCCAGTTGCCCCTTGAGGCCCAGCTGCCCCTTGAGGCCCAGTTGCCCCTGTTGCCCCTGTGTCTCCCTTTGGCCCGATCAGTGTCGCCGTTGTCTGCGTAGTATTGTCCGGGAAGATGAGGCCGCCGCTCGCGATGTGCAGATTTCCACCAACTTCCAGTTGATTAGCGGATGGCGCGGCACCAATGCCCGTGTGGCTGAATGTTGAGTCATTTATGCCTGAAACCGTCAGGGCGTTGGTGAATAGACTGTTCAATACGGTCCCATCGACCTGGTGGGGAGCAACCTTGTACGTGAGTGAACCTTGGTAGGAGAATTCAAGCGCCGAATGGTTGACGCCCGTAACGTTGAATGTGTTGGCAACATAGTTTTCGTCAGCTGCTGATTTTGCCACGCCAAAACTGATGAACTGAGTACTGCTCTGCAGGGCACCAATGCGCAAACCCCAGCCGGCATTGGTTAGTGAAATCCATTTATTTGACGGGAATGAGACTTGAAAGGCTGCATTGGGTTCCGGGTTGTTTGTATTGATTGCTACGCCATTGCAATTGTCGATAATCAATTGGCTTAGCTGGATCGGACAGTTTGCGAACAACGCGGCACTGGCCTCGGCAACCGCTGCGTTCACAGCCACGCCTATGCGACGCTTGTTGATGAACGAATCCCCCGACAGCGAAGCGACCATCGTATTCCCTGCTTTCATGTCGGACTGAGATGCATATCCGGTAAAAAGGTGATCGCTCGTTGCTGTGATCTGTTGAGATAAACACGAGGCCGCCAATAACAACAAGCTAAGCAGGTACGTGGATGTGAACTTCGAGAATGCAAGCAAAATACGCCGTAAATTGTGCGGTGCCATTTCTCTCTCCTTTGGCTCCCCGGCCTAATACGTAGTGAAAATTGCGTCTTGAACGTTTCCATAACGAAGATAAGATTTCGCTATGAAGGCAACAGAAGCAGTTCCGTCGTCTGACGGCCTTTGAGAAAGAACACCAGTTCATGAAAGCGCGGTACCAAGATCCAGGTGCTGGTGCCGCTCAACCTGGATGGCTATCTCTTCAGCGACAAATGGAACAGCGGCTATCGGGCGCAGATTCGACGCCGATTGGCGGCAGACTTCACCCAAAGCGCCACGGATTGGATCAAGTTTGACGCCGAAATGGAGAGCTTGATCCGGGCGCTGCGCGCGGACGAGGGCGCACGGGAGAAGCCGCCGAAAGCCAGGTTATAGCGGGCGCACATTGGCATTCTGTGAGAACTCCCTGAATCGGCATGGCAAGGATAGGTTCTCGGGGCCCTTCGGAGCTCCCTCGGCTGCGCTCGGGATTTCGCCTGGCGGCTGAGACGCCGCCAGAAACGGCTCAACTTCGACTCCGCGCCGTAGACCGGTACGGGGAAGCACAGTTTGGTGGCGCTTCGCTCAGGGTGACAGGGGGTAAGTGTATGCGCGAGGGTTAAAGCGCCATTTTTGAATCAAACTGCATGCGTTTTTACTTGACAATAAAGCGAACAAATGGTAAAGTTGCAGATTCACCATTGGACGAGGTGTGTCCTATGGTCGGTCTTTGAAAACAGAATAGGCGACAAGCCAAAAGATACGTGATTGGGCAGGAGAAATAGGCAAAAAAAGCCCTTCGACCGTTCGGTGACCGCTCGGTCGAATTGCATTTCGGCTTTTGTTTTCAACAAAAGTGCTATGGGGGGTGGGGGTCTGGCTGAAGGACGCAGGCAGAGGGTCGCAAGAAAACCCAAAACCTTTAACCACAAAGGACACGAAGGAACACGGAGGGAAGCCCTGAAACCCACGCCAATCGGTACCCTCGTACGTCAAGTCCACGCCAATCTGGGATACCTTGGGATGAATGGGGAGGGGGAGGCAAGAGATCGGGTGATCTGGTGATCGGGACATCGGGTGATCGGAAAGACAAAGCCTTACCATCGCTGAAGTCCACGCCAATCTCTGCCCATCCACGCGAACACCGCGCGCGAACGGGGCCCGTCTGGGATGACTTGGGATGACCACGCTCAAACCCACGCCAATCTGGGATGGGTATAGGGGGTAGGGCTCCCTCGCTTCGCTTCGGGATGTGAAACCCTACTCGTACCTTAACGCCACCATCGGATCTACCTTGGTTGCGGCGCGGGCCGGCAGATAACTTGCCGCCAGTGTCACAAGCGCAAGCACTGCCGTTACCAGAGCAAAGATCACCGGGTCCCACGAACGGATTCCAAACAGCATGCTGCGCATGAAATAAGAAACCAACAGGGCCGCGGCAATGCCAATCGCAACACCGGGCACGATCAAACGCACGCCTTGCGTCAGGACCATTTGCAGAACGTTGCCGCGCTGCGCGCCGAGCGCCATGCGGATGCCGATCTCCTGCGTGCGCTGGCTGACGGAGTACGCCACCAGGCCATAGAGCCCGATCGTCCCCAGCAGCAGCGCGAGAAAAGCAAACATGCCGGCCAGCACCGCCGGGTAGCGATGCAGAAATGCCGCGGGCGAGCGCTGAATGCGGTCTTCCATGGTTTGAACATTGAAGGTGATTGCGTCCGGATCGAGCCGGCGGATGGCGCGCTCAATCTCCGTGGCAAGAGCGTCAGGCCGCTGCTCGGTGCGCACCAGCAGCCCAAAGAACAGGCGCGCATTCGCTTCCATCGGCGTATAGATGGCGGGACGCGCCGGAGTATCGAGCGGCCCCTCTTTGATATCGCGCACTACGCCGATGACCTGGCGAGGCTTTTCCTTGTCCGAATATGTAAACCAAATCTGCTGCTTGAGCGGATCAAGGCCGGGCATGAATTGGTCGGCCAGCGTTTTGTTGACGATCACGCGCTGCGGGCCTGTGGCGTTGTCAGCGTCAGTGAACCAGCTTCCCTGTACCAGTTCGGCGCCCAGCGTCTGGAAATAGGTGCGGTTGACGGAACGGCTGTTGGCTTCGTGTCCTTGGGGTGTTGCCGATGGCACGCCGACAACGCGAAGGTTGCTGGTATTGCCGCCATTCGAGACCGGCAACACGCTGCTGGTTCCCACCGATTTCACTCCGGGCAACGCGCGTAGTTTGTCCAGGAGAGTCTGCATGGCTTGAAACTGCTCGGGATCTTTGGGAAAGCGCGCTTGCGACAGTCCTACGCCCATGCCCAGCAGGTTGTGCTGATCGAACCCAGGATTGACGTTGAGCAATCGATAGAGACTTTTGACGAGGAGGCCGGAGCCGGCAAGCAAGACCATGGCTAGCGCAACTTCACCCACGACCAGCGCTGAAGCAAAACGCCGCCACGAGCTTGAATGCGAGCTGCGAGAGCCATCTTTCAATGCGCCTTGCACATCGGTTTTTGCCGCTTGCAGCGCCGGAGCGAGCGCAAATACGACGCCGGTAACTATGGCCAGCGCAACAGCAAACAGCAATACGCGCGCGTCGATGCTCATGTGCTTGAGATATGGCATCGCGTTAAGCAGAGTGGAAGGAATCATGGCGATGAAGCCTTTGATGGTCCAGTACGCAACGGCCATTCCCGCCAGGGTGCCGGTGAAAGAGAGTATGAGACCTTCCGTCAGCATCAGGCCGATCAGCCGCGCATGGCTTGCGCCCAGCGCTGTGCGGATGGCCATTTCATTGCGCCGCGCCATTGCGCGCGCCAGCAACAGGTTGGCCACATTAGCGCAGGCAATCAGCAACAAGAGCACCACGGCGCCGAGCAATACCAAAAGGATCGGGCGGATCTGGCCGACAATTACTTCGTTCAGCGGCACAATCGCCGTACGCAGCTTGTCGTTGGATTGCGGATATTGCTTTTCCAATCCTTCTGCAATCAGGTTCATGGCTGAAGCTGCGCCGGCGCGCGAGATGCCAGGCTTCAAACGTCCAACCACGCTCAGCCAGTGCAGGTTTCTGCGTTGCAACAATTGGCCGGTCGCATGGAGCGTCTCCCACACGTCGGGATCGCCCACGGGGGCAAAGTGAAAGTCGGCGGGCAGCACGCCGATAATGGTATTGGGCTGGTCGTCGATGTTGAGCGTCTGCCCGATGACATCTTTGCCGCCAAAATGGCGCTGCCACCAGCCATAGCTGAGCATTACCATGCGCGGAGCCGCGGCCAGGTCTTCACCCGCGCGGAAGTCGCGCCCCATGAGCGGTTGCACACCGATCGTCTGGAAAAAATTGTCTGTGACTGCAGCGGAGGGCAACAATTCCGGAGCGCCTGCGCCGCGCAGCAGCACCTGGTTTTGTCCGTAGCCGGCAAGTCCGTCAAAAACCCGCTGCTGCTCACGCCAATCGAGAAAGTCAGGATAGGAAACCTCAAACTGCGTAAACACCTCAGCCGTCCGCGTGTCATAAACTTCCATCAGCCGCGACGCATCACGATACGGCAGGGGTCGCAGCAGGGCCGCATCGACGAAAGTAAAGATCGCGACGTTGGCGGCGATGCCCAGCACCAGCGTGATCAGCGCGATGGAGGTAAAGCGCGGCGACTTGAGCAGCGCGCGCAATTCATAACGCAGGTCCTGCAGGATGGTTTCTAGCATGGTCCAAGCTCCTGACGCAGAATGTCGAAAAGACGGGCTTTGGAGAATACTGGCAATCCCGGAAAAGGTTCCCGGCTGAGGATTTAGACGCAGGCGCAATGGATACGTTTGGCGCGGCTATGAGAAAAAACGGAAGGGCGCCCGTGGCTGTCTGCATCCTTTTCTGGTTGGGTGAATCCATTGATTAGCTCTTTTTACAGGAGATTGCATGCCGCTGGTTCGAATTTCGTTGATTGCAGGCAAGCCGGAATCGTACAAGCGTAAAGTTTCTGAGGCTGTTCATCGCGCGCTGGTGGAAACCATTTCCATCCCCGCCCAGGACCGCTTCCACGTCATTACCGAACACGCCAACGCCGATTTTATCTTTGATCCGGAGTACCTGAATATCCGCCGCACAGAGGATTTGGTCATCATCCAGATCACCATGAGCGCCGGCCGAACATTGGAAATCCGGAAATCGCTCTACCGCCGGATGGCCGAACTGCTCAATCAGGAAGCAGGCTTGCGCAAAGAAGATGTCTTTATCAATTTGGTGGAAACGGCGAAAGAGAACTGGTCGTTTGGCAACGGTGAAGCGCAATACGCCACGTGATGGCGGCGCGCTCCGCGCCGTCCACGGGGCAAAGTTATTTCGCCAATGCGCCCGACCGTATCAACTCCGCCAGTTTGGCAAAATCTTCTGCAAATACCCGGTCGCGCTCAATCTTCGGGCTCACCTTGCGAATGGCCGCGTGGGCTTTCTGTAACGGATGGCTGCTCTTGAGCGGCAACAAGAAATCCAGCGCCTGCGCCGCCGCGGAGGCTTCAATCGCCAGGACATGCGTCGTGTTCGCCACCACGCGCTTCAGCTTGATGGCCGCCGCCATGCCCATGGAAACGTAATCTTCTTTATTGCCTGAGGTGGTAATCGAGTCTACCGACGCAGGATGCGCCAACCCCTTATTTTCGCTGGCCAGCGCCGCGGCCGTGACCTGCGGCATCATGAAACCGGAGTTGATTCCGGCATCGGGCGCGAGAAACGGCGGCAAGCCTTCATTCAATGCGGGATTCACCAGCCGCTCGATGCGCCTCTCAGAGATTCCCGCCAGCGCGCTCAGCGCGATTGCCAGATAATCCAGGGCGAAAGCCAGGGGCTGTCCGTGGAAATTGCCGCCGGAGATGATGTCGCCCTCGCCATGGCCTTTTGCGAATACCAGCGGGTTATCGACCGCCGAGTTCATCTCGACCTCGAACGTCCCGCGGCAGAATGCCAGTGTATCGCGCACCGCGCCATGGACCTGCGGGATGCAGCGCAGCGAGTACGCGTCTTGCACGCGTCCGCAATCTTTGTGCGACTCGCGAATCTCGCTGCCGGCCAGCAGCCGGCGCAGGTTGGCCGCGACCTCGATCTGTCCCGCGTGCGGCCGGGCGTCGTGAATGCGGGCATCAAAGGCGACGTCGGTGCCGTGCAAGGCGTCGAGTGACATAGCGCCGAGCACATCCGCGGTTGCGGCAAGTGTCTCAGCCGCGAGTAGAGAAAGCGTTCCCACGGCCAGCATGGCTTGCGTGCCGTTGATGAGCGAGATCGCTTCCTTGGCCTCCGGCGCCAAAGGTTTGATCCCGGCGCGCTGCAAGGCTTCAGCGCTGCTGGTATGCGTTTCCCCCTGCCACACCCGGCCTTCGCCGATCATCGCCAGCGCCAAGTGCGCCAGCGGAGCAAGATCGCCGCTTGCGCCCACGCTGCCCTGCGACGGCACCACCGGATGCACGCCTTTATTCAGCATGGCGCATATGAGATCGACGACTTCGGGACGCACGCCGGAAAATCCTTTGGCCAGAGAGTTGGCGCGCAGCAGCATCATGGCGCGCGTCTCTTCCTGGCCGAGCGGCTCGCCCACGCCTGCGGAATGCGACCGGATCAGGTTCACCTGGAGCTGGCGGTTCTGCGCCGGCTCAATGTGTACATCGCTCAGCTTGCCCACGCCGGTATTGATGGCATAAGCCACGCGGTTTTCGCGCAGCAGCTTCTCCACTACCTCGCGCGCGCCTATCACCTTTGCGCGCGCGGCGTCCGCCAGCTCGACGGGACGGCGCTCATACACGACTTGCCGCAGGTCGTCGAGTGAAAGATCGTTGCCGTTAATCTGAAGTGGGTTCATGAATTCCGCTTGAGCCCGTTGAAGGCCTGAAGGTATTTTTCCGGCAGCGCCGTGCGCTCCAGCCTGCTGTTAACGATGATGTGCATGGTCTCTCCCGTGGCCAGCAGCGTGCGGCCGGCTTCGCGAAAGATTTCATAGCTGAAATGCAGCAGCGATGAGCGCACGTTCTTGATCTGGGTGCGCACCACAATCTCATCATCATACTGGGCCGGCGCCTTGTAGCGTACGCGCAGATCGACCACGGGAATATGGCAATCGTCGACGGTTTCCATTTCGCTGTACTGGAAGCCCATCTGCCGCAGCAGCTCCACGCGCCCCACCTCAAACCAGATGACAAAGTTGGAGTGGTACACCACGCCCATCTTGTCGGTTTCAGCGTAGCGCACGCGCAGTCTGGTTTCGCCGACGATCGTTTCTTTGGCGATCATTACTTTCCTGTCCAAGTGGGTTTACGCTTCTCCAGAAATGCTGTGATGCCTTCTTTGAAGTCGGCGGTCTGACGGATTCCGGCGTTGCTCTGCACAGCTTGTTTCACCTGGCGGTCCAGTTGTTCGCGAGTATAGCTGGAAAGCAATTTCTTTGTGGCCTGCAGTGACGCGGGACTGTTCTCCAGCAACTGGCCGGCAAGCTCCTGCGCCCGCGACATGAGTTGCTCCGGCGCGACGATCTCATTCACCAGGCCGAGCGCCCGCGCTTCCTCGGCGCCAAAGATGCGGCCCGTCAGCAGCAGGTCGCGCGCGCGTTTCTCGCCGACGTTGGCGATAAGAAAGCTCGAGACAATCGCCGGCACAAATCCGATGCGAACTTCCGTGTAACCAAATTTCGCTTCGGGGACGGCCAGCGTGAAGTCGCATAGCGTCGCCAGCCCTGTTCCACCGGCGATGGCGGGTCCATTCACGGCGGCAATCGTCGGCTTGGGAAAGTCGTAAAGCGTCCGAAACAGTGACGCCATGGTTTCTGAATCCTGGACGTTCTGCTGGTGTGTGCGTCCGGTGAGCTGCTTCAGGTTGTCCAGGTCCATGCCGGAGCAGAACGCTTTGCCTGCGCCGGTCAGGACTACAACTTGCGCTTCCGAACCGGCTGCTTGCTGCAACGCTGCAATCAAGTCATCGATCAGCTCATAGCTGATAGCGTTGCGCTTGTCCGCGCGGTTCAGCGTGATGGTGGCGATGCCCTGCGCCTCGTTGTATAGAACAGTATTATAGACCAATCAGTTTTTCCCCTTGAGCGGCTGCGCCGATTCAACGACTTGGTAAAAATCAGCCGCGCTTGGCGGCGTCCCTTCAAAGGTGGCATTTTCGTCCTTGCCAAAAGTGCACGCGATGCCCAATCGAGTGCCGTACGTGACCTCGCCGCCATACTGGATGCTGTACTCGGAACAAACGCCGTCCTGTCCGGCCAGTGAGCGGGCCTGTTCAGAGGCAAGACGAAAACTTTTCTCGGTGAAGCGCTGGCCCATCCACGCTCGCATTCGTTCGGGTCCCATACTGCTCATTGTTTCATTTTGAAACCAGAAACGCATGATTCCCTCGCGCGCCTTTTCCTGGTCATACATTTCGGGGGGAGAATTGCCGCGCACTGCGGCCAGCACCACGTCTCGTCCATTGGGAAAGATGCTGCCAACATATCCGATGGGAACGTGAAGCCTGACTCCGCCTGCGTCGATCAAATACCCACCATAGATCGGGGGCGGGAGAGGAATTGCCTTTACCTCATGCCAGCCCTTTACCTCATGGCTGAAATGATGCTTTCCCAGCAGCCCAGCAATCCCGGACATCACCGCCAGGATTCCAAGCGGAAGCACTACTTGTTGGAATCTGCTCACATCACCACCGTGTGCTTCTTCGCAATGTCGGCCGACATCTGTACCACCGCGTCCAGCGGCTTCTTGAGCGGAACTTCAGCGCCGCGATCCTTGAGCGCCTGCACTGCGATCTCCGTCGGAATGTTGCCGATCATTTCATCCTGCGCAAACGGACAGCCGCCCAGCCCGCCGATGGCGGAATCGAAGCGCCGGCAGCCGGCTTCATAGGCGGCGATAATTTTCTCTGCCGCGCCCGCGCTGGTGCTGTGCAGGTGAGCGCCAATCTCCAGATAGTCGTACGCTGACGTCACTGCCGAGAGCAGCTCTTTCACTTGCGCCGGCGTCGAGAGCCCGACTGTGTCCGCCAGCGAGATCTGCGTAATGTTCATGTCGGCCAGAATGCCCACGGCCTCAACCACCTCTTCGGCGTTCCAAAGATCGCCGTAAGGATTGCCGAACGCCATGGAAATATATGCAACAACATTCAGGCCCGCGGCGTCGGCCTTTAACTTGATCTGCTCCAGTTCATCGGCGGCGGCTTCCAGCGTCTGGTGCTGGTTCCGCTCCAAAAATGTGGGTGAAACAGAATAGGGGAACCCGAGCGTTTGCACGGCTTCAGTCGCGATGGCCCGCTCGGCGCCTTTCTGGTTTACCACAATGCCGATGATCTCAACGTCATCCGGGGGATCAAGCTCTTTCAGTACAGCTTCAGAGTCGGCCATCTGCGGAATTGCTTTGGGCGAAACGAACGACACAGCGTCAATGTGCTTGAACCCAGCCCCAATCAGCGCCCGCAGGTACTGGACCTTAGTCGCAGTGGGAATCTGGCCCTTCAGTCCCTGCCAGGCATCGCGGGGGCATTCGATGATTTTTATTTCATTCGGCATAAAACAAAAGGCTTATTCACCGCGGAGGCGCGGAGACGCGGAGTCAAAAACCTTCCTTACGATTCCTTGTCGCAGAATCGGCACGTTGAAATTAATGATGAATCCAACCGGCTTGTCGAGTAACTTCAAATAGGTAAGCAGCTGAGCCTCGTGAATGGCGAGGACACGTTCAACGCACTTCAGTTCGAGGATTACAACATCTTCAATAATTAAATCAAGCCTGTAACCACAATCGAGGGATACCCCTTTGTAAATAACGGGCACGGTAACTTGTCGTTGAAAGCGCAAACCTCGCAGGTGCAGCTCATGGCAAAGGCATTCTTCGTAGACTGATTCCAACAACCCGGGTCCCAACGCCTTATGTACTTCCATAGCGGCGCCAATCACTTGCTCGGTCAGGGCTTCATAAATCAGTTTTCTTTGCGCACCGACTCCACTGTCTTGGTCAGAACCAATCATAAGTGTCTCTTTTTCTCCGCGTCTCCGCGCCTCCGCGGTGAACATTTTCTTGTCCGTGCCTCCGTGGTGAATAAGGGCTTCCACGGGCAATACTTACGTTTGCAAAACTCCAACTTTAAATTCTTTTATCTCCGGATTTAAGCTAGCCGCCTCCAGCGCCGTAATCAGAGCCTGCCTTGTTTCCATAGGATCGATGATTTTATCGATCCACAATCTCGCTGCGCCGTAACGCGGGTCGGTCTGATGGTCGTAAGTGGCTTTTGTCGTGTCGAACAGTTCTTTTCGTTCGGCATCGCTCAGCTTCTTGCCGCCGCGTTCTAGCTGTTTGATTTTGATCTCCACCAGCGTGCCCGCGGCAGCCGCGCCGCTCATTACGGCATAACGCGCTGAAGGCCAGGCAAAGACAAAACGCGGATCATAGGCTTTGCCGCACATGGCGTAATGCCCCGCTCCAAACGACCCTCCGATAATGACCGTGATCTTCGGCACCACGGAATTGGCCACGGCATTCACCATCTTGGCCCCGGCCTTGATGATGCCGTTCCATTCGGCATCGCGCCCCACCATGAAGCCGTTCACGTCATGCAGAAAAATCAGCGGCACCAGGTTCTGGTTGCAGTCCATGATGAAGCGCGCGGCTTTCTCGGCGCTTTCGGTATAGATCACGCGGCCAAACTCCACGCGCTTTTCGCCCGACGAGGGATCGGTCTGCTGCGCCGGCGACGCCTGGTTGGCCACGATGCCCACGGCAAATCCGCCGATGCGCGCCAGCCCGCAGATCACGGTCTTGCCGTATTCGGCCTTGTATTCGTCGAACTTCGCGCCGTCCACGATGCGCGCGATGATCTCTTTCATGTCATACGGCTTCATGCCGTCGGATTCAAAGATGCCGTAGATTTCTTCCGCCGCATACGCCGCAGGCTCGGCCTTAGTGCGATTAAACGGCGCTGTGGGCTTGTGTCCGAGCTTGCTCACGACGGAGCGAATGCGCTCGAGACAGATGTGGTCGTTGGGCTCGCGATAGTCGATGGTGCCGGCAATCTGCGCGTGCATCTGCGCGCCGCCCAGCTCTTCAGCCGAATACTTGGCCCCGATCGCAGCCTGCACCAGCGCCGGCCCGGCCAGAAACAGCCCGCTGCCTTCGGTCATTAATATGGTGTCGCACATCACCGGCAGGTACGCGCCGCCGGCCACGCACATGCCCATGATGGCCGTGATCTGCGGAATCCCCATGGCGGACATCACGGCGTTGTTGCGGAAGACGCGGCCAAAATCGTCTGTGTCCGGAAACACGTCTTCCTGCAGCGGCAGAAACACGCCGGCGGAATCGACCAGGTAGATCGTGGGAATATGGTTCTCAATGGCGATATTCTGCGCCCGGATCACCTTCTTGGCCGTCATGGGGAAGAACGCCCCGGCCTTGACCGTGGCGTCATTCACGATCAGCATGAAGAGCCGTCCATGCACGCGTCCCAGCCCGGTGACCACGCCCGCCGAAGGCGCGCCGCCCCATTCTTCATACATCTCAAAGGCCGCGTAAAGGCCGAGCTCAAAAAACTCTGTGTCGCGGTCGATGAGCAGGTTGATGCGCTCGCGCGCGGTCAGGCGCTTTTTGGCATGCTGCGATTCAATGGCCTTTTCGCCGCCGCCCATCCTGATCTGCTCTTCTTCATTGCGGACTGCGGCCACCAGCTCCGCCATGGCGCGCATGTTCTTCTCAAAGCGGGTGGAGGTGGCGTCGATTTTTGTAGGGAGCTTGGGTATCTGATCGGCCATAGAAGTTAGGCAAACCAGTTAGATTAAATGAGGGAGAGAAAGGCGCGCAAACGCCGGAACAAAACCTTACCACGGATGACACGGATGACGCGGATTAGAAAAAAGATCGGGTGATCGGATGATCGCGCGTGATCGGGTGATCGGAAAAACTGAAAACCTTTACGACTGATCACACGGATGACACGGATTAGAAAAAAGATCGGGTGATCGGATGATCGCGCGTGATCGGGTGATCGGAAAAACTGAAAACCTTTACCACTGATCACACGGATGACACGGATTTTCACTGAGCAAGGAAATGAGTTGGCAAGAATAGCAGGGCGTATTCAGCCTTCTCATTCGTCGGGATCGGAATCGCCTCGGCATCAACCTAGAGGGCTGGGCAACAACAATGTCAACATAGAGACGTAGTGCTACGTCTCTACGGAGAATTTGTCGCAAATACCTCGGCTGTAATGTAGTGCATGCGTGACCGGATCATCTGCGATTTTGTCCACCAGCCCGATCCTCAATGCCTTTTCTGCGTTCACCATTTCCGCCAGCAGAAACATCTGCATGGCCCGCGATTTGCCGATGAGACGCGGGAGGCGCTGCGTGCCGCCCCAGCCGGTCATCACGCCAAGGCTGGCGCCGCGATGTCCAAAGACGGCGTTCGGCGCGGCGATGCGATAGTCGCACGCCAGCGCCAGGTCCATGGCCCCGCCCATGCAGTAGCCACGAATGGCGGCGATTACCGGCGCAGGGAACTGATCAAGCGCCATCATGAGCGCCTGCCCACGGCGGGAAAACTCAAAGGCTTCTGGTCCGCTGAGCTGCGCAATCTCATTCAAGTCAGCCCCAACGGAGAAAAACTTATCGTTGCCGGTGATGACGAGCGCTTTGATCCGGCCGCTTTCCGCTTCGATTTTCAATTCATCCACGATGCGGTGTAAGGCGACAATGCGGGCCATCCCGAGCTTATTTGCGCCGTCGGAGGAGACTAGACGCACCACCGCGCAATCGTGCTCACGTTCTAATAGAAAAAAGTGGGTGCTTCTCCGGCTCGCGATCTCTCCGTGCCTCCGTGTCTCCGTGGCGGGTGTTCCTCAGTAAAAGTCGCTGCAGCTTAGAAAGAAGCCACAGGTCTTGCACACCATTTTGCAGCGTGAATCGCGCATCTGGGCGCCGCAGTTGGGGCAATAGCTGGAAAGGTCGGGTTTCCGCGCAGGCTGGGCCTGCTGGAGAGAGCTTGCAGTTTCCTGTGTTTTCTCTTCGGACATGTCGCCGCTTGCAGTGTAAACCCATCGCCCGTCGCGGTGCACCTGTAAAAGCCTTCGGTGGCCATAGAAAACTTCCGGCCACGGCGAATCGACGGGGCCGCAGCGGTCCCAAGAGCATCCTATTCCCAGTATCGAAGCTGAGCTCTTCGATTTTTGCGTTGAAAAGCAAGAATAGCTCTGGTCACGGCAAACCACATTGGGTATTCTGCCAGATGGGGAAACATGCGGGAAGAAATCGCACTTTCGAGCATTCTTGGCGCGTCCGTCTATGACAGCTCCGGCGCGTTCGCCGGACACGTGCGCGAAGTTGCCATCTTTCCCCAGGAAGATCCCAACCGCATCTCCGACTTTGTGGTGAAAACCAAAGAAGGCGATCGCCTGCTGCCTTCGCGCCAGGTCAAGACCGTGATCGGCTCGTCCATCCAGGTAAACGGCTCGGCGCACGACTGGGTGCCGCTTTCCAGCTCCGAGGGCATGCTGCTGCTGGAGCGCGACCTGCTTGACCAGCAGATCATTGACGTTTCCGGGCGCAAAGTGGTCCGCGTGAATGACGTTGACCTGCTGCGTGAGCAGCAGAATGGCACGCTCAAGCTCAGGGTGGGGCGCGT
>Ga0164306_10000579_pt1 | contig 15150 bp, 16 predicted proteins | sample Whisoiple_242_MG_FD_110213 | JGI IMG/M metagenome (GOLD analysis project Ga0164306, IMG submission 110213) | Soil microbial communities amended with fresh organic matter from upstate New York, USA - Whitman soil sample_242_MG | ecosystem: Environmental > Terrestrial > Soil > Unclassified >... | reverse complement strand
GTTGGGTTTCTGGCGTGCCCGCAGAGCGGCCATGGCCGGTGACGAACTGGCCGGCCTGACCATCGCCGGCCTGGTCGGTGTGCTGGTGAGCCCGGTGAGCTGGGTCCACCACATCGTCTGGGTCTTCCCCGCCATGGTCATCCTGACGATCCGGATGGTCTCCTCGATCCGTGCGCTCGCCGACGACAACAGCGGCTACGAGTCCTCCGACCGCAATCTGCAGGCGAGGATCGCTCGGATGGTCGGTTACTGCGTGCTGATGACCACCGGTCTGGCGATCTGGTGCATGCCCACCGCCAGCCTGATCAACGTCCGGGACGGCGACTACGACGCCGGCGGCGCCCTGCTGGCCTTCGCCGGCAGCGTTCAGCTGCTCTGGTTGGTGATCGTGCTGTTCGTCCTGCCGATCCACAAGACGGCGAAGATCAAGGCCGTCGCCGAGGGCGGCCACGGTCAGGAACTGCCGGTCAAGCGCCCGTTGCCGATCAAGTTCGTGGAGCGGTTGCCGGCCGCTCAGCCCCCCGTCCAGCAGACGGGTGAACAGTCCATCGCGAGCAGCTCCGGCCTGCCGAAAGACGCCCGGTAACGCCGGTCAGCATCGAACGCCACCGCGACACACCGCCGAAAGCGGTGTCACTTCCTCCCGTTCGGGGAACAGGGACAGAGCAGGGCGCGCCTTCAGCCACGTGGGTCGCCCTGTACTGAACCTTCAACGAACGGGGAGAATCACATGGCCAAGTCGCTGCCGCGGTACACAGTGCCGTCGCTGACGCCGGAGCAGGGCGCCGAGATTGCGGGAGTCCTGCAGGGTCGGCTGGACGCCCTGAACGACCTCGCACTGACCCTCAAGCACATCCACTGGAACGTCGTCGGACCCCACTTCATCGCCGTCCACGAGATGCTGGACCCGCAGGTCGAGACCGCCCGGGAGTACGCCGACGAGCTCGCAGAGCGGATCGCCACCCTCGGGTCGTCGGCGGTGGGCACTCCGGGCGCGCTCGTGAAGGCCCGCACCTGGGACGACTACTCCATCGGCCGGGCGGACGCGATCGCTCACCTCGGCGCACTCGACCTCGTCTACCAGGGTGTCATCTCCGACTACCGGGAAGCCGCCGAATCGATCGAGGAGACCGACGCAGTCAGCAACGACCTGCTGATCGGTCACCTGCACAAGCTCGAGCTGTACCACTGGTTCGTCCGGGCGCACCTCGAATCGGCGTCCGGCTCGCTGTCCACCAATGGTGCGACCAAGGAGTCCACGGCGGCCGCCAAGGCCGAGGCCGCGGCGAACTGACCCTCGCTCGATCGCAGCTCAGCTGCCGGAGCCGCGGAATGCGGCCCGCAGCTGAGCTGCTGCCGTACGGCCGAGACCCATCGGCCAGCGCACCATCACGTAATCGACCGCCTCGTCCAGTTTCAGCTGCCGGGTGGAGTTTCCGGTCCGGACCCAGAGTTCGGACTGGCCGGCTCCCTTCGCCGGCCGGATGAAGACCGGGCGCGGCGAGGACGGGCAGGTCACCCGGCAGACATACGTCACGTCGTTGTCGACGGTCACCTCGGTGAAGTCCACGACAGGAGCTGCCGCAGCGTTCTGGCCGAGCGTGGTCGCGAGGAAATCGCGTAACCACAGCTCGAAGCGGTCGGTATCGGGTGCCTTCATCACCGCGAAGTCGTTCGCCAGGCCCACCACTTCTCCCGCATCGTTCACGCCGATCAGCAGCGTCCCACCCTCGGTGTTGGAGAATCCGGCGATCGCTTTGGCGATGACCATTTCGATACGGTCGTCACGGGATCGGGTGTGCAGATTCCACCTGGCGCTCGATTTGAACTCCAGCCGGTCCGACTCGCCGCGTCGGATCAACTCCAGCACCGGCTCCCGTGGAACCGGGTGCTGCAACCTCGCGGCCAGCGCTGCGAAGACGCTGAGCAGCAGCATCGTCACCCCCAGCGCCAGCAGCAGAGCCAGCGGGCTCCACGGACGCACGTCCGACACCAGACCGGCGATCAACAGGCCACCGGAGATACCCAGCACCGACAGCACGGTGGTCGTCGACGACGACACCTGCACCCGGCCGCGCAGCAGCAGGCGGGCCACTCGACCGATGATGTACGCGGCCAACAGCACCACCGGCAGCGCAATCGCGATGGCCACCACGGACTCGCTGCCGATCTTCACGATCCGGCAGCCTAGCGGCGATGATCATCCCAACCGGACAAGGCCGACCCACATCGATTCTTTTCGTATCTGACGGCGGGTGCCCCACATCTGCATTCCACATCGGTCGCAACGGGCGCCGGAAAACTTGTGGAGGGTCACATGGAGGGCCAGGACAGATCCCAGAAGAGTTCACTGCCGACGAGAAAATGGATCGCCATCCAGCTGACGGCAATCGCCGGGCTGGTGACGGCGTGGCTGTCCCTCGGGGAGTGGAACAGCACCTTGACGATCGCGCTGGTCGGGCTGCTCACGCAGGCCGCGGTCGGTTACCTGGTGCCGAACGCGGACACCCCCGGCGGTGTCCCGCAGGCGGTCGCGGGCGCCGCTCCGGCCCGCGTCTAGCAGGGGAAACACGATGCCTCTCAACGACGATCCGGCGGCCATCCCCGACGAGGAGTACTGGAGCGCCTTCGAACGGTTTCAGGCCGAGCACCCCGACTCCCATGCGATCCCGGCCGATCAGTACTCGACCTACCCGGCCGACGACGACGACAAGGCCGCCTGATGGACACCATCGGGCAGACCCGGTTCATCCGTTCCGGACCTGATTACGGTCCCTGGCAGCACGGTCCGTACGGCGTCGCCGTGCACTGCCTGCAGTGCGCCGGCACCGCGGACGTCTCCGGTCTCGCCGGTCCGGGTACGTACACGGCCAACGAAGGGCTGTCGCCGCACACGATGTCGGACCGCCGGCAGGTGGTGGAGGTCCTCGGTCCCGATCGCTTCGGCGCACACGTCGGCGGCCAGGGCAATCCGATGCTGTGGGGAGCGGAGGTGACCGGCTTCGCGGAATGGGGCGCCGAGGAATGGATGGACAACGCAGAGGCGGTGCGCAACCAGTCCAAGGCCATCGGTCTCTTCTGGGCCTACCAGGGCTGGGACGTGAACGATTTGAAATGGGGTTCGCTGGCCGAGTTGTCGCAGGCGCGGAGCAGGTTCGAGCAGGGTCTCGGGCCGATCGCGCCGAGAATCTGGCCGCACGCGGATGTCTCGCAGGCGATCGGCGGCACCACGCACTGGGATGTCGGACAGGGCTACCCCTTTGCTCAGGTCCAGGCATGGGCCCGGGAATGGGCCGGCGGTGGCGACACGGACTGGCTCGCCACCGCAAGCGTCGAGGACCTGGTCCAGCTGATGAGAGAGGCCCTGCAGAAATGGTTGCGCTGACGGCGACGCAGGAGCGAAATCTGCGTGCTGCGCTCGCGGCCACCGACGACGCCGACAAACGGTCGAGACTGGCCTTCGCCATCTGGACCGAGTCCAGGGCCCTGATTCTTGCGAACGACGGCACCAACACGTCGCACTCCGCCGGGGTCGACGACGCCGTTCGCGGCGTGCTCCGGCGATCGCTGGACATCCCGCACGACGCGGTCGGCTCGAACGGCCGTTCCACCGGGATGCTGCAACAGATCTCGTCGGACGTCGGTGGCGTCTGGGGAGACATGGCCGGCACCATGGACCCCGCGGTATCGGCCCGCCGCTTCCTGGCCGCACTGCAGGTCACCACCGATGCACAGTTCGCGGGCACGCTACAGACCCCCACCGGATCACGCAGGGTGCTGGTGCAACTGTCGGACCCGATCGCAGCCGACGTGCTCCGGGTTCAGCAACCGCTCGCCGACGAAGCGGAATCCAGCAATTACGACGCATCGCAGGTGGCGATCGCCCACGAGATCGTCGCGCAGTTGACAACACCAACCACGGCAACAGATTTCGGAAAGGACTGGACGGACATGCCCACGAAGGAAGAACTGACAGAGCTGCTCGAAGACAGCTTCTCATCGCTACAGGGCACCATGGTGGTGCGGGACAACGACTCCGGCTGGCATTACTCCATCGCGCCCGGGCATTTTCAGGCGGTGAGCGACACGGTGCTGTCCCACGGCAGGGGCACCGGGCTGATGTACGTCAGCAAACAGCCGCTCAACTGGATCCAGCTGACCGAACTGCGGAACTGGGCGTTCGCCGGCAAGGGCGACTCGGCAGCGGCATCCGGAGCAGCGGCCGGGGTGTGGCACGACGGCGGCTTCTCCTGAAGGGTTCGCCAGTCAGGGTGCCTACGGCGGTGGTGGTACGGCCGACTGCCACCCCCGGGATGACGACGAACGACGCCGGCTGCGGCAGTGTGGCGATCACAACTGTCCGGCAGGAGAAATGTCATGATCGTCATCGATCACCTCAGCAAGCGATACGGCGAACAGATCGCCGTCGACGACCTCACCTTCACCGTGAAGCCCGGGGTCGTCACCGGATTCCTCGGACCGAACGGCGCCGGCAAATCCACCACGATGCGGATGATCATCGGGCTGGATCGCCCGGATTCCGGCCAGGTCACCGTCGACGGCCGCCGCTACGCCGAACATCTGGCGCCGATCCACGAGGTGGGCGCCCTGCTGGAAGCGAAGGCGGTGCACCCGGCGAGATCCGCGCGCAATCATCTCCGGGCGATCGGCGCGACGACCGGGGTCACCGCCAAGCGGGTCGACGAGGTACTCGATCTGGTCGGGCTGACCGGCGCGGCCGGCCGGCGGGCAGGCGACTTCTCCCTGGGCATGTCGCAGCGGCTCGGGATCGCCGGTGCGCTACTGGCCGACCCACAGATCCTGCTCTTCGACGAGCCGGTCAACGGCCTCGATCCCGAGGGCATCCTGTGGGTTCGCGGCCTGCTGGGCGACCTGGCCGCCCAGGGCCGGACCGTGTTCGTCTCGTCCCACCTGATCACCGAACTGGGCGCGGTCGCCGAGCAGCTGGTGATCATCGGCCGCGGCCGGCTGATCGCCGAGATACCGATGTCCGAACTCGGCGCCGGCGCTGCCCAGCGCGCCGTGCATGTCCGATCCCCGCAGGCCGAGCAACTCGCGGCGCTGATCGGCGCCGAGGGCGTCTCGGTTCGGACCGGGGCCGATCGCGACGTCATCGAGATCACGGGACTGGACTCGGAGGTCGTCGGCCGCCGCGCTGCCGAGGCCGGGATCGTGCTGTACGAGTTGACTCCGCGCACCGTTTCCCTCGAGCAGGCCTTCATGGACCTCACCCGCGATGCGGTCGACTACCCCGCGCATCCCGCCGCCCCGACCTCCCGTACCGATCGGAGCGCAGCCTGATGGCCGTCACCTCGGAATCGTCGATCGGAACCCCGAATCCACGCCACGCCGCGGCAGACCCTCCGCGTCCGTCGGCAACGTCGTCCCAGCTGGCCGTCACTCAACGACGGGTGATCGGATCGGAGTGGATCAAGTTCCGATCCGTCCGCTCGTGGACGATCATGTCCGCTGTCGCCGCCCTCCTGATGATCGCGTTCGGAGCGCTGGCGGCCTCCGTGGCCTCCGGTGCGGTCGCCACGAGCGGCCCGCGACCGGGCGGCGGACCGTTCGCCGCCACCGATCCGACGGCCATCAGCCTTTCCGGCACGACGCTCACCCAGCTGATCGTCGGGGTGCTCGGCGTGCTGTTCATCAGCAACGAGTACGCCAACGGGATGATCCGGGCGACCTTCGCGGCGGTGCCGCGCCGGCTCCCGGTGCTGTGGGCGAAGGTGATCGTGCTGGCCGGATCACTGCTGGTGCTGATGGTGGTGGCCGGCCTGGCGTCCTTCCTGCTCGGTCAACTGATCCTGGGAGACGGGAAGAACACCACCCTGGGCGCCGACGGGGTGCTGCGGGCGGTACTCGGGTCCGGGCTCTATCTCGCCGGGATCGGTGTGCTGGGCGTCGCGGTCGGTGCCTTGCTGCGGAACACCGCGGGCGCGATCTCGGTGGTGGTCGCGACGTTGTTGATCGTTCCCGGGCTGGCCCGACTGGTCCTTCCGGCGGACTGGAACACCACGATCACGCCCTACCTGCCGTCCAGCGCCGGGTCGGCGTTCACCAGCGTCACCGGCTCGGACACCCTGCTCGGACCCACCGCGGGCGCTGCGGTGTTCGTCGGCTGGCTGGTGGTGCTGCTCGCCGGTGCGGCCATCATGATCCGCCGCCGGGATGCCTGAAGCGGACGCTCGTAGGCTCGGACAGATGGAACTGTCGGCGGCGTCGACCACCACCCCGAAACGCGGGTGGTGGGCGACGTTCACCCGCGGCCATCCGCATCGGTTCGACGCCGGACTGGCCGTCCTGATCTTCCTGGCCACCGTCGGCGGGTTGCTCTCTGCGCACCGAATGGGTGTCGATGCGATCCCACCGCCGTGGACGTACGTCACCAGTGCGGTGGCCTGCGGTGCGTTGATGTTCCGGCGCAGCCACCCGTGGCCGGTGCTGGTGGTCACCGCCGTCGGCTACCTGGTGGTGCAGGGCTTCAGTCATGACGTACCGCCGTTGATCCTGGCGGTGGTCACCGCGCTGGTGACGATCACGCTGGCCGGGCAGCGGTGGCCGGCCATCATCGCCGCGGTGGTGATCACGCTGTGCGCGTTGACGATCGGGACCGTGCGGGACGCCGAGTACTGGTCACACCCACGACCGGTCGCGGTCGCCGCCCTGTGCGCCCTGTCGATCGCCGTGGCCGATGCGGTGCGCAACCGCCGCGCCTACGTCGCCGCCGTCGAGGAACGGGCGCGTCGCGCAGAGGAGTCGCGGGAGCGGGAGGCGAGCCGCCGGGTGAGTGACGAACGGCTGCGGATCGCCAGGGAACTGCACGACGTGCTCGCGCATCACATCGCGGTGATCAACGTCCAGGCAGGCGTTGCCGGACACCTGATGGATCGGCAACCGGAGCAGGCCCGCGAGGCGCTCGACCATGTCCGGTCCGCGGCCCGGTCGGTGCTCTCGGAGATGCAGGCCGTGGTCTCGGTGCTCCGCGAGCCGGATGCGGGTGCCGAACCCGCCGAACCCGCCGAGCCACTGCCTGGCATGGACCGGATCGATGATCTGCTCGACCGTTTCCGCTCCCTCGGGCTGCAGATCGACACCGTGGTCAGCGGAGCGCCGACCCCATTGCCGGCCGCGGTCGACCTGGTGGCCTACCGGACCGTGCAGGAGTCGTTGACCAATGTCGGCAAACACGCCGGCCGGGCGCCAGTGATCGTCGAGTTCGATTACCGCCCGGAGGTTTTCGCCGTCACGGTGACCAACGAACCGACCGGGCCCGGTGCCGTGCCGCCGAGCGGATCGGCGACCCAGGGCGGATTCGGGTTGATCGGCATGCGTGAGCGGGTGGGCAGTATCGGCGGCAGACTCACCGCGGCACCGACATCGGACGGCGGTTTCGTCACCGCCGTGACCCTGCCGCTCGAGCGATGACCGCCCCGACTCCCGGCGTCACCAGGGTGCTGCTGGTTGACGACCAGGCGTTGCTCCGGGCCGGCTTCCGGGTGCTGATCGAGTCCGCCGACGATCTCGCCGTGGTCGGTGAGGCGAGCACCGGCGTCGAGGCGCTGGACCGGGTCAGGGCCGGCGGGGTGGATGTCGTCCTGATGGACATCCGGATGCCGGAGATGGACGGCCTGGCCGCGACCAGGGCCATCGTCGCCGATCCCGGGCTGGCCGGCGTGAAGGTGCTGGTGCTGACCACCTTCGAGCTGGACGAGTATGTCTTCGCGGCGTTGCGCTCGGGCGCGAGCGGTTTCCTCGGCAAGGGCGTCGGGCCGGACGAACTGCTGGATGCGATCCGGCTGGTGGCGCGCGGCGACTCATTGCTCTCGCCGCAGGCCACCCGAGCCCTGATCACCACCTTCCTTGATCGGCCGCATCGCTCCGACGCCAGCGCCTCGGAGCGTCTGCAGGTGCTCACCCCCCGGGAGCGGGAGGTGGTCGGTCTGGTCGGCATGGGGTTGTCCAATGACGAGTTGGCTCGGCATCTGGTGCTCAGTCCGCTCACCGCGAAGACCCATGTGAACCGGGCGATGACCAAGCTCGGCGCTCGCGACCGCGCCCAGCTCGTCGTCATCGCCTACGAGAGTGGGTTGATCCGGCCCGGGCAGGATCACTGATCTCCCAGGGTCGGCTACCACCGGCGCGGTAGCCGGAAGTGTCGGCACCGGGACGACGACCCGACCGGTGTTCGCGGCCAGGATCATGATCATGATTCAGGCGGTGACGACCTTGGCGCACCGCCGGTCGGTGGTCACTGTCCTCGCTGTGGCTGCGCTCGTCGTCGGGCTGCTGGCGGTGTGGAACCAGCTGCCCTCCCCGACGGCGATCGCGGCGTCGCTTGCCTCCATCGATCCCGTCTGGGTGATCGTCGCTCTCGTCGCCCAGTGCCTGTCCGTGTTCGCCTTCGCCGAGATCCAGCGTCGGCTCGTCGTCGACCTCGGCGGCCGGCTGTCACGCGGCGGATCGGTGCAACTGACGCTGGCCAGCGGGGCGATCTCGATGGCGATGCCCGCAGGTTCGGCGTTCGGCGCGGGCTATACGTTTCGTCGGCTGCGGCACACCGGCCTGACCCACGCCGACATCGCGGTGTCGATGATCGCCTCCGCCGGGTTGCTCAGCGGCACGCTCGTCGCGTTGTACCTGTTGCTGACCGGGCCGAAGCTGCTCGATCAGTTGGCCGACGTCATCGGGCGGGACCAGGTGGGATCCCTGGTGCTGCTCGTCGGCGCCGTGCTGCTGTTGGCGATCCTTCGACCACGATCTTTCGTTCGGCCGGCGGCCGACGACCGTCGACGTCATCGTCATGCACCCGTCACCGCCGCCTTGTCGGCGGTCAGCACCGTTCCGGCCGGTACCTGGTCGTCATCGGCCGGCTGGGCCGCGGTGAAATGGGCGGCCGATTTCGGGGTGCTGATCAGCGCGACAGCGGCGGTCGGCGCGAGCGTGGACGTCGTCGTCATGGCGACCGTCTACCTGGGTGTGCAGCTGTTGCGCCAGTTCCCGGTGACCCCGGGCGGTATCGGCGTCGTCGAGGCGGCCCTGCTCGCCGGACTGGTCGCAGCAGGCGCGGACCCGGCACCCGCCGCCGCGGCCGTGCTGGTGTACCGGTTGTGCACGTTCTGGCTGATGCTGCCGGCGGGCGGCGCGGCCGCACTGCACGCACGCGGCCGACCTTCGGTCCTGATATCGCGACGCGGTCAGATCCAGCCGCGCTCGGTGGCGATCCGGACGGCGTCAGCCCTGGTCCGCGCGCCGGTCTTGCCGATCACCGAGGACAGGTGATTGCGCACGGTGCCCTCGGAAAGGAACAGCCGGTGGGCGATCTCGGCGACGGTGCCGCCGTCCGTCGTCGCCACCAGCACTTCGGCCTCGCGGGCGGTGAGCGGCGATTCGCCGAGGCTCAGACTCTCCGCGGCCAGCGCCGGATCGACCACCCGAAGGCCGGCGTGCACCCGGCGGATCGCATCGATGAGCATCTCCGGCGGAGCATCCTTGACCATGAAACCGGAGGCCCTCGCCTCCATCGCCCGCCGCAGATACCCAGGGCGGCCGAAGGTGGTCAGCACGATCACCCGGCAGCCGGGTAGCTGCCGGCCGAGGGCCGCCGCCGCACTCAGCCCGTCCAGGCCCGGCATCTGCACGTCCAGCAATGCCACGTCCGGCCGGGAATGCAGTGCGGCGGCTATGATCTCGGCACCGCTGCCGACCTGGGCCACCACCGCCATATCCGGCTCCAGGCCGATCAGGGCAGCGAACGCCCCTCTGATCAGGGCCTGGTCATCGGCCAGCAGGATGCGGATGACCGAACCGGTGGCCGCGTCGGGTGAATCTGTCATGCGGTGGCCGAGCCGATGCCGGTGCGACCCGGGACGGCTGCCGGCAGGCCGGCGCGGATCACGAACCCACCGTCCGGACCGGGCCCGGCTTCGCAGCTGCCGCCCTGCGCACCCATCCGGTCGGCCAGGTTCTGCAGGCCGGCGCCGGTTCCCGCTGTCGGATTCCGGTCGACACCGTCTCCGTCGTTGACGATCTCGATGCTGCGCGAGTGCAGGACGACGCGGCAGGTCCGTGCCCCGGAATGCCGGACGACATTGGTGACGGCCTCCCGCAGGACGTAGCCCAACGCCTCGCGCGCGTCCGGGTCCACGTCGTCCGCCGTCGCCGGCAGGTCCGCCCGGATCCCGGCCGCCCGCAGCACTCCGGCCGCAACGCCCAGCTCGGCCGTCAGCGAGACCTCTCGATAGCCGGACGCAGTCGCCCGGACATCCTTGAGTGCTTCCCTGGCCAACCGCTCCACGTCGCCGATCTCGGTTCCGGCAGCCGCCGGATCACTGGCCAGCAGTCGGCGGGCCAGCCCGGCCTTGACCGCGATCGCGGTCAACGAATGACCGAGGATGTCGTGCAGATCGCGGCCGATCCGCTCCCGCTCGGCGGCGACCGCGGCGACCGCGAGCTCCTCCCGGGTCTCCCGCAACTCGATGTTCAGCCGAACGTTGGCGGCGAACCCGGCCATGAAGGCGGTCAGCGCCACCAGGGTCAAAGCCAGTTCCCAGCTCAGCGGATCACCGGCGATCGCGTCGATGACGAGCATCGCGACGGCCAGCACCACCCCGATCGCCATCGCGGCACCGAACGGGAACAACATTCCACCGGCGACGGCGACGAACACCCACGGCGAGGTGGTCGAGGTACCCAGTACCAGGAAAGCCGGCAGGGTGAGCAGGAGGAGCAATCCGACGACGGCGGCCCGCGCGGCGACCGATGCCTGCAGCAACCGCCCGACCAGGAACACGTAGGTCCCGGAGAAGATCAGCAGCAGAATGCATGTCGTCACGATCAGCGCGGGTTCCGCATCGGCGGTGATGACGGCGACGAAGGCGGAAACCATGAAGAGTTGCGCGACCAGGGCACCGACGATCCATCGGTTCCGGCCGCTCACCCGGTCCCTGGTCTCCACCACCGAGCCATCATCCCGCACGGTCAGATCTTCGTGCCGCTGCGTCGGTAGGCCATGATGCCCACCAGCCCGAGGACGACGGTCCAGGCGGCCAGCACAAGTACGGCGGTGATGGGGACGCCGTCGCCGACGAGCACGCTGCGACCCAGATCGGCCAGCCAGTAGGACGGGGTCACCTTCGCGACGTCCTGCAGGAAAGCGGGGAACTGCTCGACCGGGAACCACAGCCCGCCCAGAATGGACAGGCCGAGGTAGGTGATCATCGAGATCGGCTGCACGGTGTCGACGGTGCCGGCGAACCCGATGACCAGACCGAGCACCGCGAACGGGATCAGGCCGAGCCACACGGCGAGGCCGGTTGTCAGCCAACCGGCGGCCGACAGCGAGACGTCACCGACGGTTGCCCCGGCGATGAACACCAGCACCAGGGCGGGCAGGGTGACCAGCATCGACACCACGGCCTTGGCGACCAGGTAGCCCCTGGCGGGCAACGCAGTCAGGCGCAGTTGCCGGTTCCAGCCCGTCTGCCGTTCCACCGCGATCCGGGCGCCGGTGTTGATGGCCGCTCCGATGCAGCCGAACGACGCCATCGACACCATCAGGTAGGCAACGACACTGATCCCGTTGCCGGTGTCCTCACCCTTGTACAGGTTGACGTACAACAGGAACAACAACAGCGGCAGCGCAACGGTCAGCACCAGGAAGCGCACGTTGCGGTAGACGTTGCGGGTCGACATCAGGGCGTACCGGGCGGTCATCCCGACCGTTCCCGGCGCTCTTGACGTGAGTGTGCTCATCGGTGGCTCTCCTGACGATTGGCGGCGGTGAGTTCGAGGAAGGCGTCCTCGAGGTTGCCAGCGGTGATCTCGATGTCGTGGGTGGCCGGCGCGGTCTGCAGCAGTGCCCGCAGAGCCGCGTCGGAGTCGTTGCAGCGCATCAGCATCCGGCCGGCCTCCTGCTCGACGGCGACCACTCCCTGCAGTCGGGACAGGTCGTCCGGCCGAGCACCGGGGATCACCGCCGAGATGGTCCGGCCGGCCACCGATGCCTTGATCTGGGCTCCGGTACCGTCCGCGATGATCGTGCCGTCGGCCAGCACCACAACCCGATCGGCGAAGGCGTCGGCCTCGTCGAGGTAGTGGGTCGCGAACAGCACCGTCCGTCCGCTGCCGGTGAAGTCACGCATCGATGCCCAGAACGACCTGCGTACCTCTACGTCCATGGCGACGGTGGGTTCGTCCAGCACCAGCAGGTCCGGATCCGGGACGAGAGCCAGGGCGTACCGCACCCGCTGGGCCTGCCCACCGGAGAGCTTGCTGGTCCGCTGCTTGGCGATGTCGGTGATTCCCGCCCGGTCCATCGCCTCGGCGACCGGCATCGGCGACCGGTGCAGCGCGGCGAACATCGAGATCAACTCACCGACCGCGACCTCCGGGAGCAATCCGCCGCCCTGCAGCATCGCACCCACCCGGCCGGCCTGGACCGCCTGTAGGGGTGAGGTCCCGAAGAGGCTGGCGGTTCCGGAGTCGGGCCGGATCAGACCGAGCAGCACGTCGATGGTGGTGGACTTGCCAGCGCCGTTCGGCCCGAGGAACGCCACCACCTCACCCGGCGAGATCTGCAGATCGACCCCGCGCACGGCCTGCACCTTGCCGAAACTCTTGTGGATTCCGGTCAGTCGGACCGCGGCCCCGTCAGGGGAGTGGACTGCATCGTTGATGCCGACCGGAGGGTTGTCGACCGCTCGCCGTTGCTTCTGCTCTGTCATGGCTCAACCCTGTCGCCCGAGCCGGTCGGCTCCCTGGGCCGGCCGTCACGACCGTGCAATGACAGATGTCATGGGTGCGCGCGCCCCTTCCCCCAGCAGGTCATGACACACCCGGCCCCGGCGCACTGATGGGGTGGAACTACCGCTCATCGGGCGCTGCGGAGGCCCTGAAGCGGTAGATGTACCAGAGAAGCAACCCAACGTCGGGCGTGTCTGCCCGCTCCAGGACCCTTCAGCCGGACGCCAGGCCCAGGTAGTGCTTGCGTTGCTCGGGGTCGAGATGTTCGACGGCATACCGGAGGGTCACCCGGGGCAGTCGTGCCGCGTAGGCAACCAGAAATGCGAGCAGCGCGGCGCCGTCCTTCTTGCCGGCTTCGCGCAGCATCCCGCCGGTGGGTTTGCGCACCAGGTCGTGCGGGTCGTCGAGTAGAACCGTTGCGATGGCGATGGTGTCGTCGACCTCACCGTGACGGACGAAGGCGAGCGTGCTGAAGATCGCGGTTCGCCGTCGCCAGGGATCGGCCGATCGGGCCAGCTCGAACAGCACATCGCGCGGCTTGTCCAGCAGGTAGCCACCGACCACATTCGGCGCCGCGAGGTCGACAAGGTCCCAGTTGTCGATGCGGTCGTGGCGGCTCAGGTACAGGTCGTAGAGCTCCTTCCGGCGGGCGGCGGACGTCGACTTCTTCACCGCCTGCTTGCTCATGATGCTGAGCGCCCCGGCCCGGGCCTCGTGCACCGGCGAATCCAGCAGCCGGGAGATCTCGGCCGGCGACATGTCGACGCTGTCCTTGGCCAGCGCGAAGACCTGCTGCATCCGGACGCCGATGAAGTCGTCCCCCGATCCTTCCTTGAAGTAGCGTCGGATCTTCCGCAGTTCCTCGTCGGACTGATGCCGGCGCAGGTCGCGGACGAAATCCTCGGCGGTGACGGAACCATTGGCCATCAGCGATGGTCCAGCTCGGAGAAGGCCCGTCCGCCGGCCAGCCGGGCATAGCCGGGACCGCGGTCGAAGAAGGGCGGGTCCGCCGGCACCTCGGCCGCCATCAGCGCCCTTGCCGATTCGGTGCCCTCGACGTCGACCGCGTACCCGTCGGCGGTCGGTTCGATCACCACGCCGTAGTCGGTCAGGGCACCCGCGACGGACACCTTGTGCCAGAGCACATCTCGCAGCACCTCAGCCGCCGGCCTGGTCAGCGGGTCACCCCAACCGCCGCCCCCGGTGGTGCGGATCCGGATCACCTCACCCGCCGCGACCGGCTCGCCGTCGGCGAGGGCGTCGACCCGACGTTCATTCGGACCGCCGGGATCGATCGTCACCGAGAACGGTGTGCCGGCCCGCCCGCCGGCGAGGCCCCAGCACGACAGGATCGACCGGTCGGCGATCGACATGAAATGCGCGTCCACCAGCATCCTGATGTGCTTGTCGTAGCCGAGTCCGCCGCGGTGCCGGCCGGCACCACCCGAGTCGATCGCCAGCCCGAGACGCTCGACGATGAACGGGAACCGCGCCTCGGTGAACTCCGTCGGCAGGTTCCGGGAATCGGGGACGACATGGATGGTGTCCTCGCCGTCCGCGTAGTACCGGCCGCCGGAGCCGCCACCGAGCACCTCCCGCATCAGGTACGGCGACCCGTCCGCGTCGCGGCCGTACACGCCGGTGTAGCGGATCGTCTCCTGGTCGGCGGGCATCCGACCGTCGACGGCCTTGGCCAAGACCCCGGCCAACACGCCCAGCAATCTGAGGATGACGAAGGTGCGGGCGTTCGTCGGCGCCGGAAAGATCGGCGTGAGCAGCGTTCCCTTTGGTGGAAAACGCATCTCGATCAGGGGAACCACCCCCTCGTTGACCTCCAGTTCGGCCATCCGCTCGGGTGAGTCGGCGAGATTGCGCAGGATCGGCGCCAGCCATTTGGCCAGGAACACGCCGTCCGCATAGTCCGCGCAGTGGTTGATCGGGCCCTTGGCCTGCGGCGAGGTGCCGGTGAAATCCAGGATCAGCCGACCGTCGGTGACACCGTCGCCGGCCGACAGCTTGGTCAGGGTGATCCGCTGCGCGTGCAACCGCGGCTCGTCCACCCCGTCGTGCTCCGCGTAGTCCTCCCAGACGTACTCGCCGTCGGGGATCTTGGACAACAGCTCGGTACGGTAGGTCCGCGTGGTCGACTGCAGGATCTCCTCGAACACCGCGTCGATCGCGTCCCGGCCGTACCGGCGGAACAGGTCCGCCAGCCGCCGTGCCCCCATCGAACACGCGGCGCACTCGGCATCCAGATCAGCGGCAAGGGATTCCGGCATCCGCGAGTTGCGGGTCATGATCTTGAGCGCCGCCTCGTTCGGCACGCCGGCCGCCCAGAGCTTGATCGGCGGCACCATCAGCCCCTCCTCGAACACGCTGGTG
>Ga0164306_10000578_pt1 | contig 15155 bp, 18 predicted proteins | sample Whisoiple_242_MG_FD_110213 | JGI IMG/M metagenome (GOLD analysis project Ga0164306, IMG submission 110213) | Soil microbial communities amended with fresh organic matter from upstate New York, USA - Whitman soil sample_242_MG | ecosystem: Environmental > Terrestrial > Soil > Unclassified >... | reverse complement strand
TCACCCTGTATGCCATCCCTGCACCATCCCACGGGATGGTGTACGGTGATGGAGACGGCGAGAGATGAGGGTGGCCATGGCAGAAATCGAACGGGCAGAAAAGATCACCATCAACATCGGGCTCGTCGATCTCGGCGAGATCGACCTGCTGGTTGACGAGGGCTTCTTCGCCAACCGCACCGACTTCATCCGTACCGCAATCCGTCGTCAACTGGAAACCCGTTCTGCCGCAGTGAAAGACAGTGTCGAGCGGCGGACCCTGCAACTGGGGTCCGTGCAATACGACAAAGCGCAACTGGAGGAACTGAAGGCGGCCGGTCGCACGGTGCACCTTCGCGTTCTCGGTCTGGGGAGCATCGCCGCCGATGTCTCCCCGGAGCTCGCCCTCGCCACCATCGAATCCGTCGAGGTGCTCGGTTCATTCCGGGCTTCCCGCGCCGTCAAAACAGCCCTCGCCGACCGCACCACCTGAGAAAACCGCACCACCTGAGCAAACCCGCACCACCCGCACTAGCCCGTATTCACCCGCGACGGCGCAGCAGCGACATCCCGGCCGACCCGGCCGCGCTCTGCACATCATCTGCGTTGCACACCACCGCGCCCGGCCGCTGCCCCGCGCGTGCCTTCAGTCGTCGGCTCCTGCCCTCGATCATCCTTCACCACAACACCTTTGGGGAACAATCATGTCTTCTGACCTTTCCTACAACGGCTCGACAGTCGATGACACCGCACCGGAAACCGGCGCAACAGATGCCGGCTCGCCGACAGCCGACGTCGATCGTGCCATGCGGCTGATCACCGAAACCCTGGCGTCGGTTGGCCTGTCGTCGCCCGGTGCGGCCCCGGCCGGCCGGTTCGTCGGCGGTCCCGGGTCGACATCGACTGTCGCGGTTGATCTTCCGGACCTGCAACAACTGCCCGACCCCACGGGAATTCTCGCCCGACTCGGTATCACCGCGCCCTCGACGGCCGCACCATCGGCGGTCACCCGTGACGAGGTCGGCGGCGGCGTGAAAGGCCGAATTGCCAGCTTGCTGCGCAAACTTCCTTCGCCGCAGAACATCTCGCTGCCGGAGGGATTGCCGAGTGGCCTGCTGGGACAGCAGTTGCCCGGCCTTGCAGGAGGTACGCGCACCCCGAACCCGGCGGCCGCCGCTGCAGCCGCCGCGCCGGGCGGCGAGATTCGTCACCTGAGCCACAGCGGCCCGCACGGCAGCCGCACCTACGACCTGTACATCCCCACCGGATACACCGGCGAGCCGGTGCCACTGGTGGTCATGCTGCACGGTGGCACCCAGTCGGCGGCCGACTTCGCCGCCGGTACCGGAATGAATGCGCTGGCCGAACAACACACGTTCCTGGTGGCCTACCCGGAGCAATCCCGCTCCGCCAACCCCAGCGGCTACTGGAACTGGTTCCGTCCGGAGGATCAGCATGCCGCCGCCGGCGAACCCGCGATCATCGCGGCCATCACCCGGGAGATCATGCGAGACAACGTCATCGACCCTGGAGCGATCTATGTGGCCGGGCTCTCCGCCGGCGGCGCGATGGCCGCGGTGATGGCAACCACCCATCCAGACCTCTACACCGCGGCCGGAGTCCATTCCGGTCTCGCGCACCGGTCGGCCAGGGACATCCCGGGGGCGTTCGCGGCAATGCGGACCGGCGGCGATCCCGTTGCCGCCTCGGGTCTCCCGACGATCGTCTTCCATGGCGAGAGTGATTCCACCGTTGCGCCGGTCAACGCGCAGAGAGTGATCGGTGCAACGCTGGCCGGCCGACCGGCGGGTGACCGGGTGCAGAGCAGCAGCTCACGCCACTCCGGATCGGGCGATTCCAGGCCGTACACCCGGACGGTGCACTCGGATTCGACCGCCGGGATCGTCGCCGAGAGCTGGCTGGTGCAGGGCGGAGGTCACGCCTGGTTCGGCGGAAATCCGGTCGGCAGCTACACCGATCCGCTCGGGCCGGACGCATCCAGCGAGATGGTGCGGTTCTTCCTGAGCCACCGACGCCAGGAGAGCACCGTCGAATCGAGCCGGGGGTTTGCCGACGATTCGATCGGGGCACTTGCCCATCACTGAGGGCAAACCACCCACCGGCACATGAGAACTCCGGCGGATGGCTCGGACCTCATACCGACCAGCGAAGGAGCCCAACGATGAGCCAATCCAACGACGTCACCCGTCCGGACCTCGGCACCGAGGGAAGGGACGAGATCCCGAATCCCTCGACGGGTGTGGGCATCGGCGCCGATTCCGAACCGGACACCTTCGAGCCTGAGGAAGACCCGGACGCCACCGGCGGCGCCTGAGCAACACAGAACCCGGCCTCGGACAGCTCCGAGGCCGGGTTCTTGCTGTTCAGGGTGCGACCGCACCGCACCGCGCACCCTCAGATCGGTATCTCGACCATCCGGACCGGCTGGTCGACGTCGTCCCGGCTGACCACCCGCCGGCGCACGGACGGCACGAGCCTGACCACCGCCGCGGTGAGCACGATTCCGGCCACCAGCCCACCCAGCGCCCACCACCAGATCACGCCGGCGCGATCGGCGGGATCGACGACAGGAGATGCGGCAGCTGTCGTCTCGATGTCGGACGCCGTGATCCGCTCCGTACCGGCAGCATTCCCGGCGCCGTTCGCACCGTCGACTGCGTCGGAACCGCCCACCTGCACCGCATTCTGGGCCGGCTCCAGCAGACCCAAGGCGGCCAGCACCGCCTGCAACTCCGTCGGATCGGGCGGTCGGTGCCACACGGCGGAGCCGTTGCCGGTCTCTCCCGGGTACATGCCGACGGCACTGACCTCCCCCATCTCGTCCGACGTCTGGGTGACGATCAACGGTCCGTCGGCGGCCAGGAAGATCCGGTCGATCCGCCAGACCGAGACATCATGGATCAACCAGGTGACGGTGACATAGGCGGCGCCCGGCGCCAGGACATCCGAACCCGGCGGCTGAACGAGCGTCGGATCGGGCGCGACGTCATAGCCGCCCAATTCGGTGAAGAGCCGGTCGTATTCCGGGTCCGAGTAGTAGATCGATGCGGTGTGCCCGGTGCTGGGGGCCACCAGCAGGGCGCTGGTCGGTCCGCCGGCATGTGCCGGCATCGCGGACAGCAACACGCCGACACACATCACTGCGAAAACGGCACCCAGACGTGCCGCGCGGATCATCGGTGCGGACGACATCGCCAAGCCTCCTCAGGAGCGGATCGCGCGCCGCTCTCACCCTTACGACACCGCCGCACGACATCCGGTTCCGATTTTTTCTGCGGGACCGGCCGGATCCCGGGATCAACGGATCACTGCACCGACTGGGCGATGGTGACCGCCTGTTCCAGATCGGGGACACCCTCGAGTCGCAGCGTCACCCCGGATCGTTGCCAGATCAGTGACGGTCCGGACTGCCGCGCGGTCTGCGTCAGTTCGACACCCGACGGGTCGACCACCACGATCGGGTGAGGCTTCTCGAGCCACACCGCCTCGCGTCCGTTCACCGTGGTGAATTGCACGTCATCGAAGACCTTCTTGACGTAGTACGGATCCGGCGAGCCGGCGATCTGATCCAGCTGGACCAATGGCGACGCCACACCACCCCCGGCCGACCCCACGTCCTGCCACTGCAGGACGACCACCCGTTGATCGTCGGACACCCCGACCCGATCCGGGTCGCCCAGCGCCGCGGGAACTCCCACGCCGAAGGTCACCATCGAGCGCGCCTGCGACAGTGACACCTCGGTGGTTCCGGCAGGTAATCCCGCTGGGACCGAGGGCCCGGCGGACGGGTCGGCAGCCGTGTCCGGAGCCTCGTCCTGGACGACGACCACTGCGCCGAAGCCCAGCCACTCGCGGATTCCCGCGCCCGCCGGGCTGGCCACGAAGAACGCCACCAGCACGGCGACCAGCACCGCTGTGGCGAGTCGCCACCGTGCCAGGAGCCGACGTCCGGTGTCGCTGATCGTGGCGAACAATCGTTTCCAGGACGAGCCGGCCGGTGCCGGTTCGTGCGCCAGCCGCGCCATCACCACGTCCACGGTGTCGTCGGCCGGGGGCGGGATCACCAGGCTCCGACCAAGTACGCGAACCTGTGCCGCCATCTCGGCGCGGGCCGGCGAGAGCTCACTCATGGCCCACCTCCGACCGGGCCGGGTGGGCGGACAACGACGCACGCAGCCGATCGAGCCCACGCGAGCTCCGGGATTTCACCGTTCCCCGCGCGATACCCAACAGCGCGGCGGTCTCGGCCTCGTCGAGGTCCAGCAGGTACCGGCAGATCACCACCAGCCGTTGCGGTTGCGGCAGGTTCAGCAACTCGTCCCGCAGGTGGTCCTGCTCCTGCTGGCTGATCGCCAGCTCGGCCGGGTCGACGGTGCCGTGCACCGCAGGGAAAGCCGCTCGCCGGTCGTCTGCCCGGCGTTCTCGGTTCAGCCGGCGTCCGGTGGAACGGTGCAGGTTCTTGGTCTCGTTGGCCACGATGCGCAGCAGCCAAGGTCGAAACGGTGCCCCGTCGCGGAGGCTGCCAAGGGCCCGGTAGGCCTTCACGAATGCCTCCTGAACGACGTCATCGGCGTCCGCACCCGCGCCCAGCAACACCGCCGTGCGGTGCGCAATCGGCGTGTAACGGCGCACCAGATCGGCGAACGCCGAGCGTTCGCCGGCTCTGACCGAGGCCAGGATCTCTGCCTCGCCGACGTCGTGGCTGATCCGTCACCCCACTCGCGCGCCGGCCCGCCGGTTCCCGGCGGGCGTCCGGTCGGACACCGTCTCTACACCGCCGCCGTTCTCCCGGTTCCAAATCGGTGACAGTCATGTCTGTCACCGGCATGTCTGTCACCGGCCGAGTACGGCTGGGTTGCTCCACGGTCGCCGAACGGCCCGGAACGCGCAAACGGCGGGACCGCATCGACTGTGCGATGCGGTCCCGCCGTTGTGGTTCGCCGGTCGGAAGCGGTCAGCGTGCTGCGGCCGTGCCGATCAGGCTCGACCGCCGGCGATCACCGGCGATAGCCGACCTGATCCTGCTTGCGCTTGTTCGAGATCGCGGCCACCGCCCAAATGCCACCGGCGATGAGGGCGATCCAGAAGAGACCGGAGAAGACCGCTCCGATCACCCACCCGATCAAGCTCAGGGCGATCCACGCGACCACCACGATGCCGACGATCTTCAGGAACTTGTCCATGTTTGTCTCCTCCAGCTGTTGCGCTGATGTTGTTCGGTGCACCTCCGGCCGACCGGCTGTGCTGGTGACTACTGCTGTCTGACTGCTGTACTCACTACTGCTGTACTCACTACTGTCCTCTTGGCCGGAGCCCGACGCCTCGGGTGTAGACCCTGATTTCCCGGTAGGGGTTCCCCCCGGTCCCGGGTGGGCGTTGGGGCGCCGTACTCGGCCATCTGTTCAACGTGCCGCACGGTCGCGGCGTTCCCGAGGGCTTTCGACCGGCGCGGACCGGAAACTTCGGCCGCCGGATCTCAGTCGTCGGCCGCACGGGCAGGTCACCGGTGCGCGAGGAACTCCTCGAGCGCGGTCAGTGCGCCGGTGACGGTCCGCGTCGAGCCCGCGAACGAGAACCGCAGGAACCGGTGTCCGTCCACCTGGTCGAAATCGATCCCCGGCGCCGCGGCGATGCCCGTCCGGTCGAGCAACTCGGCACCGAAGGCGGCGGAATCGTCGGTCAGATGGGAGATGTCGGCATACACGTAGAACGCGCCGTCGGCGGGCGCGAGCCGATCGATGCCCAGACGTCGCAGCCCGTTGAGCAACAGCTTCCGGTTCTCGGCGTACCGGACGACGTGGCCGTCGCATTCGTCGTAGGCGTCGAACGCGCCCAACGCCGCGTACTGGGCCGGCGCCGGCGGGCAGATCGCCAGGTTTCCGCCCAACGCATCGACCACCTCGGCCAGATCACGCGGGACCAACAGCCAGCCGATCCGCCATCCCGTCATCGAGAAGTACTTGCTGAACGAATTGACCACGAAGCCACTGCGATCGGTCTGCCAACTGCAGGTGGTCTGCCCCGAGTACGTGATGCCGTGGTAGATCTCGTCGGAGATCAGGCGGACACCGGTGTCGGCGCAGTGCGTCGCCAGGTGGGCCAACTCGCCCGGGTCGAGCATCGTTCCGGTGGGGTTCGCCGGGCTGGCGACCACCAGACCGTCGAGGTCGAGGCCGTCGATCATGTCCGCCGTCGGCTGGTAGCGCGTCTCCGGCCCGCAGGGCAGGTCGACCACCTCACACCCCAAGGCGTGCAGGATGTTCCGGTAGGCCGGGTAGCCGGGGCGGGCGAGACCGACCCGGCTGCCGGTGTCGAACGCGGACAGGAAAGCCAGCAGGAAACCACCGGACGACCCGGTCGTCACCACCACATCCGCCGAGTCGACGTCGAGGTCGTAACGGCGGCGGTAGTGCCCGGCGATGGCCTCGCGCAACGGCGCGATTCCCGGAGTTTCGGTGTAGCCGAGGATCTGTCCGTCCAGAGCCGCATGCGCGGCAGCCAGCACCGGGGCCGGGGCCGGCGTCGAGGGCTGGCCTGCGGCCAGGTTGAACAAGGGCTCCCCGCGTTCGGCACGCCGGGCCGCGGCGGCCAGCACACGCATCACATAGAACGGAGCGACGGCGGACCGCCGTGATGGCCCGAAAGCGGCGTCGGACACGGTCAGGCCATTCCGGGGACCAGTACCCGGCCCTCCGCGGCCGCCTCGGCGATGTCGGTCCGATGGTGCGAACCACGCAGGTGAACCCGGGCCACCAACTCGTAGGCGGCGGCTCTTGCGGCTGCGAGGTCGTAGCCGGTGGCGACGGCAGACAGCACCCGGCCGCCGGCCGACAACACCGACCCGTCGGCGGCCACCGCCGTGCCGGCGTGCAGGATGCCGTCCAGGTCCGCTCCGGTGATCACATCTCCGGTGACCGGCGGGCCGGGATAGTTCTCAGCGGCGATGACGACGGTGACGGCCGCCGCGCCGCGCCAGGCCAACGGGCCAACCGACCCCAGGTCACCAGCCGCCGCGGCGGCCAGCAGCGCACCGAGCGGGGTGTCGAGAAGCTCCAGCACGACCTGGGTTTCCGGGTCGCCGAACCGGCAGTTGAACTCGATCACCTTCGGGCCGGCCGCGGTCAGCACCAGGCCGGCGTAGAGCAGGCCGGAGAACGGCGTTCCACGGCGGGCCATCTCGGCCAGCACCGGATCCAGCACCGTCTTTTGCACCTGATCGACGAGCCCGGCCGGAGCCCACGGCAACGGCGCGTAGGCCCCCATGCCGCCGGTGTTCGGACCGGTGTCACCCTCGCCCACCCGCTTGAAATCCTGTGCGGGCAGCAGCGGGACCGCAGTGACGCCGTCGCACACCGCGAACAGCGAGACCTCGGGACCGGCCAGGTACTGCTCGACCAGCACCGGGTGCCCGGACGCCAGGACGGCAACCGCGTGGGCGTGGGCCTCCGCCCGGTCATTGGTGACCACCACGCCCTTGCCGGCCGCCAAGCCGTCGTCCTTGACGACATACGGTGCGCCGCAGCGGGTCAGGGCGCCTTCGATCTCCGCCTCGGAGGTGACCCCGACCGCGTCGGCGGTCGGCACCCCGGCCGCAGCCATCACGTCCTTGGCGAACGCCTTCGAACCCTCGATCCGGGCGGCCGCGGCGCCCGGACCGAAGACCGCGAAACCTCTCGAGCGCAACGCGTCGGCGGCCCCGTTGACCAGCGGAACCTCGGGTCCGATCACGACCAGATCGGGCGAGATCGATGCCGCGAGTTCGGCGATGGCGGCAGGATCGGTGGCATCAACCGGATGGGACGTGGCCAGGGAAGACGTTCCCGCGTTGCCGGGTCCGATGTGCAGGTCGTCGACGCCCGGGTCGCGTCGCAACGCCCGGAGCAGGGCGTGCTCGCGAGCGCCGGAACCGATCACCAGAATGCGCACGTCGGGAGCGTAACCGTAGCCGTCGGCCGGCCGGACCCCAGCGTTCGGCCGACCGGGCCGAGGCCGCCGACGTTCATCCGAACGGCGTGCCCCGACGGACATCGGCCGAGAACCGGATGACACCCTTGGCCTATGTTCGCACCACTCACTGTCGACGATTTGTTGATCATCTCGGCGTCCGAGTCGAGAAAGCTGGCCGACGAAGCCGAGCGGGTATTGCTGTCCGATCCGGTGCCGACCTGCCCGGATTGGACGGTCCGTGAGCTCGTCGAACACCTCGGCGGCGTCCACCGCTGGGCCACCATGATCATCTCCGAAGGTCTGCTGCAGTCACCTGACGAGTCGTTGTTCGATACGACTTTCGCCGCACCGGCCGACCCCGGCGAACTGCTGCCGTGGTTCCAGGAGGGCGCCGATCGACTCATCGAGACGCTACGCGTGGCGCCGGACGATCTGCGGGCCTTCGTCTTTCTCAAGAGCGCGCCGCCGGCCCGGACCTTCTGGGCACGTCGCGAGACCCACGAGACGACCATCCATCGGATCGACGCACTCGCGGCCCGGCTCGGTCGGATGCCGACGACCGCGGAGGCCGGGATCTCCACCGCCGTCGCGTTGGACGGGATCGACGAGTTGGTCAACGGTTTCGTCCCGCGCAGGAGCAGCCGGCTGCGCACCGACGAGCCGTTCCGGATGACGATCGCCCCGACCGACGCCACCGCTGCCTGGACCATCGCGGTCTCCGACCAACCGCCGGTGGTCACCCTCGGCGTCGACGATGACACCCAGGCGATGATCACCGGGACAGCGGCCGCCCTGTACCTGGGGCTGTGGAACCGCGGGGACGACATCGCCGAGAACGGCACCGTCGACGCGCTCGGGCACTGGCGGGATCAGGTCCGCGTGGCCTGGTCCTGATCGACGGATCCGGTCGGGGTCAGTTCGGCGCGCATCTGCATGAACCGGAACAACCCCGGGCACCCGACGAGCTGCTGGTACTCGGTGACCACCTCCTCGACCCAGACGGGAATCTGCTCCTTCGTCAATCGGGCCGTCCAGTCGGCGAAGCCGACCGTGCACCAGGCGGTGAAGGCGGCTCTCGAACCGAAGTCCCAGTCGACATCCTCGACCTGCAGGTCGGTCACTCGTAGTCCGGCGTCCTCCGCGAGCTGCGGGTAGCCGACCGGGTCGACGTGCACGAACGGTGCGTCGAAGCCGGCGAAGGCGGCACGCCAGGCGGGACGCCGGCACACGTCCATCGCCAGGTCTTCCAGGCTCTTCCGCTCGCCCGCGCACACCTGCTGGACGATGACCCGTCCGGTCGGGTGGACCGCCGCGGCGATCGAGGCGAGTGCGGCTCGTTGGTCGACCAGCCAATGCAAGACGTTGAACGAGACCGCGACGTCGAACTCATCGGTGAACGGAAGAGCGAGCACATCGGCGACCAGGAATCGCAGCGGTGCGCCCGCGGGATCCGGCTTGGCCAGCGCGGCCTGGATCATCCGCGGTGAGCCGTCGATCCCGACGACGGAGCCATCGGGCAGACGTGCTGCGATCGACCTGGTGATGAACCCGTCGCCGCACCCGACATCGAGCAGCCGCTCGTCACCACGGAACTGCAGCCCGGACAGCGTCCGCTCGGCCAGGTATCGCTGCAGATCGCTGATCTGCTCGTATCCGGCGCCGTCCCAGTCGGCCACGTGCTCTCCTGCGCTGACTATTGTCCGGTCGCCGGTCGGCCGGCGGCCTCGTCCAACACGTCGTGCAGCACGATCGTCTGATCGCGGCCGGGACCGACACCGATGGAGGAGATCCTCGCCCCGGAGAGTTCCTCGAGCCGGCGGACGTAGGACTGCGCATTCGCCGGCAGCTCGTCGAACGTCCGGCAACCGGAGATGTCCTCGAACCACCCGGGGAGCATCTCGTAGATGGGCTTCGAATGGTGGAAACCCGTTTGGGTGGGCGGCATCTCGTCGAACCGTTGGCCGTCCACCTCGTAGGCGACACAGATCGGCACCTGCTCCAGCGAGGACAGCACATCCAGTTTGGTCAGGAAGATGTCGGTGATGCCGTTGACCCGCGAGGCATACCTGGCGATCACGGCGTCGAACCAGCCGCATCGACGCAGCCGCCCGGTGGTGACGCCGACCTCCCCACCGGTCTTGCGCAGGTACTCCCCCCACTCGTCCTCCAGCTCGGTGGGGAACGGGCCTGATCCGACCCTGGTGGTGTACGCCTTGAGGATGCCCAACACCGAGGTGATCGCGGTCGGCCCGATCCCGGCGCCCACCGCGGCGCCACCGGCCGTCGGGTTCGAGGAGGTGACGTAGGGGTAGGTGCCGTGGTCGACGTCCAGCAGCGTGCCCTGCGAACCTTCCAGCAGGATGTTGTCGCCGCGCTCCACCGCCTTGCCGAGTTCGAGTCGGGTGTCGGCGATCCGGTGCTTGAAACCCTCGGCCTGCTCGAGGACCTCGTCGACGATCCGCTCGCAGTCCAACGCCTTGCGGTTGTAGATCTTCACCAGCATCTGGTTCTTGATGTCCAGCGCGGCCTCGACCTTCTGCGCCAGGATCGACGGGTCGAGCAGGTCCTGAACCCGGACCCCGAGCCGCGCCACCTTGTCCCCGTAGGCGGGCCCGATACCGCGCCCGGTGGTGCCGATCTTGGCCTTGCCGAGGTAGCGCTCGGACACCCGGTCGATGGCTACGTGGTACGGCATGATCAGGTGCGCGTCGTGGGAGATGAGCAGCCGGCTGGTGTCGATGCCGCGCTCGTCCAGTCCGCCCAGTTCGGTGAGCAGGACTCCTGGGTCGATGACGACGCCGTTCCCGATGACGTTCGTGACGCCGGGCGTGAGGATCCCCGACGGAATCAGGTGCAGGGCGAACTTCTGCCCGTCGGGCAGCACCACGGTGTGGCCGGCGTTGTTGCCGCCCTGATAGCGCACCACCCACTGCACCCGCTCGCCGTACAGGTCGGTGGCCTTACCCTTCCCCTCGTCGCCCCACTGGGCACCGATGAGCACCATCACCGACATGGCACACTCCGATCGTCGACGGCGTGCCGACCCGGCAGCGACCGCGGCGCGTTCTCTCGTCCCGGAGGTTCCACCGGGACTGACGCGCCAGAGGGGAAGGGTAGTCGTTGTCCGGTGCCCCGGTCACAGATCCCTTACGGATGGCCGTGCTGTGTTGTCGACCCGGCGTTGCCGTGCAACGACCGGCCGGGGACAGCCGACCCGGCGAGGAATCGACAGTCGCCCACCCGCAGGACGAGCAGGACCAGCCGAAGGTGGCCGCGACCATCGAGGCGATGGTCCGGGCCAGTGGTGACCGGGACCTGCATCGGGTCGGGCGACGGCCGGGAAAGGAGATCGACAGCCTGCTGGCCGGCCGGATCCTGGTGATCGGCGACGACGCCGACCTCGCGGCCATCGCCCGCCGGCTGATGCGCAAGGACTTCCTCGGCACGGTGGAGGTCGCCTTCGCCGCGGCCGGTCGGTCGGCGGTGAGCGAGTTGTGGGGGTTGCCGGTCGGCGTCCGCGCCGTCGAGCTTGCCGCCACCGGCGCCGCACAGCCGGTGCCGTTGGTGCGGGACGACGTGGGGGGTGTGCTGGTCGGGGCGGGCGAACTCGGGCCGCTGGCCGGCACTGTCTACGTCGACGAACACCGGGTGGTCGGTGGCCGGGCCCACCGACTCCTGGTTCAGCCCGACCCGGCCAAGGGCCTCGCCGTGACGGTGACCGCGAAGACTTTTGCCGGCCTGGCGCGGGGCCGGCGGACGACGTTGGGCAGGGCCGTCCAGATCGGTACCGAGCCGACCACCGTCATCCGGGACGGGGTGCCCTACCCGCGGCCGATGGACCGCTGGACCTTCTACAAGCACACCGAGCCACTGCTGTTGGTCCGCCCGCCTCGCTGACCGGGGCGCCCGCTGACCAGCCCGCCGGACTGACCGGTCCGCCATGCGGACCGACCCGCAGCCCTGCCCTGCCTGGTCGGATGTGCGAGGCTCGGCCGGCGGGGCCAGGGTCACCGATCAGGGCAGCAGTTCGGCAGGGATCTGCGGATCGGCATCGATCAGGAACGCCTGCACCCTGGCCACCTCGTCGGCCTCCTCGAACAACGCAGCGGCCTGACCGAGCGCGGACAGCGCACGCAGGAAGCCCTGGTTCGGCTCGTGGGTCCACGGCACCGGGCCGGCACCCTTCCAACCGTTGCGGCGCAACATGTCCAGACCGCGGTGGTAGCCGACCCGGGCATAGGCATAACCCGCGACGTCGTCCCCGCGGTCCAGCGCCTGCTCGGCCAACACGGCCCAGGCAAGGGACGAGACCGGACGCCGGCGCACCACACTCTCGGCCGATTCGCCCGCTGCCAGCTCGGCCGCGGCCGGGTCGACAGGAAGGTGAACGGGCGGCGGGCCGAGCAGATTGGATTGGCTCATCCGCCGATCCTGCCACCCTCTGTGGCCGACCGGCTGCGTCGACCCGAACGCCGACGATGCTCAGCCGAATTGCGCCGCCATCGTGGCGTCCACCTGCCGGTATTGTTCGCCCGCCCGGCCGACCAGGGTGGCCAGCGCCTGCAGAACACCCTGGCGCTGGTCGGCGGAGGCATCCCAGCGGGCCTTGAGCGCGCGATAGCTGAGCAGGGTGTCCGCGGTCATGTCCGCTGTGGCGGAGACGTGTGAATCGAGTTCCGCGAGATGACTCTCGATCCGCCCCCAGGTGGCAAGGAGCCCGTCGTGCCCGCTGGACAGCGCCGCGTAGTTGACCGCGATGGAGGCCATCACGCCACCGCCGGAATCGCGTCGGCAACCGCGTCCTCGGTGGCGGCGAATTGCTGTGCCGCCGTGGTCAGCGCAGTTCCCTGGGCCAGCAGGGCGTCCTTGAGCGCAGCAGCGTCCACCAGGTGTCCCTCCATGGCGGCCGCGAAGCGCGGCGCGGCTTCGCTGGATTGCCACCCGCTCCGGATCTGGCCCAGCAGGTCGTGCATGGTGGCGATCTCGCGGGCCAGCGATGCACCGACGTCGGACACCCCCACACCGGCGCTGCCGATCCGTTGCGTGTCGATGTGTAGACCGCTCATGACGTTCCCCTCCTGTCAGGCCCGGCACGGTGGCCCCGTGCCGGATCCATCGAGATGATGTCGCGGGCGCGCGCAACCCCGGTCGGGGATCGCCTGGTACGTGCAGCAAATTTGGACACCGGAACAATTCCGCAGGGTCAGTGCGGCGTCGCCACCGTGGACGCGTAGCGCGCAATCACCGTCGACCAGTCAGGCGGAAGCGGTGAATCCGCCGGCAGCCGCTTGGACCTGCCGTTCTACGGGAATGATCAGGAGATGAACCCACCGCCGATCGCTGACCTGCGCGCCCCGCACGAACGCGGCGACAGAGCCCTCGCCGACAGCGCCCCCGGTGACCGGGGCTTTCGTGACAGCGGCTCCGGTCACCGGAGCTTCGGTGACCCAGCCCACGGTGCGCAGCGGCATCTGACCGACACGGACGAACGGTAGGAACATCATGACCTCCCCCGTGCTCGTCACCGGCGCCTCCGGATTCGTCGGATCCCGGTTGGTTCCCGCCCTGCTCGACAAGGGCGTCCAGGTCCGGGCGATGACCCGCCATCCGGATACCTACGAAGGCGGCGGCGAGGCGGTGTACGGCGATGTCGCCGACCAGGAAAGCCTGCGCGCGGCGCTCCGTGGGACCCGTGCCGCGTACTACCTTGTCCACTCGCTGGACTCCGAGGATTTCGAGCAGCGCGACGCGGAGGCGGCCACGGAGTTCGGCCACGCCGCGGCCGACGCCGGCGTCGGACAGATCATCTATCTCGGCGGCCTGGGCGATCTCGACGACAACCTGTCAGCGCACCTGCGCTCCCGCCGCGACGTCGAACAGTTACTGGCCCTTGGCGGGGTGCCGGTCACCGTGCTGCGGGCGGCGGTCGTCGTCGGCCACGGCGGTATCTCCTGGGAGATCACCCGGCAACTCGTCGATCACCTGCCGGCCATGATCACCCCGCGGTGGGTGAACACCCGGACCCAGCCCATCGCAGCGCCCGACATCGTCCGCTATCTGGTTGGTGTGCTGGATCTGCCGGAGGCTCTCGGAAAGGTGTTCGAGGTCGGCGGACCCGAGGTCCTGCGGTACGTCGACATGATGCGGCGGGCGGCGGTGATCCAGAATCACCGGACCCCTCCGATCGTCCCGATTCCGCTGCTCACGCCGCGGTTGTCGTCCATGTGGCTGGCTCTGGTCACCGACGTCGACCAGGCAACGGCACGCAATCTGGTGGACTCGATGAACAACGAGGTGATCGTCCAGGACGACACCATCACCCGGCTGTTGCCCGGCGAGTTGATGGGCTACGACGACGCGGTTCGACTGGCCCTCGACGAACGGGCAGCGGAAGAACGGGAGAACCAGAAGGAGGACCGGCCCAACGAAGAAGCGGGGAATTCGGGCCAGGTCGCCGACTCTTCCGGAGAGCCCATCGCGAGCGGGCGAACGGGCGAACAATCAATTCATCCTGATCAGGATTCTGCCGCGCGCTGACGCCCGGCCCTTGCGCAACGGAGTTCTCGATGAAGACCTGGCCCGGACGCCTGGGAAATGCGCTGCGGCCTGCGCTGATCGACAAGGTCGAGCGTGATCACCGGCAGAGCGACCGCGAGTTCCTGCGCCGCAGGATCGTCGTCGGCATCACCCTGGCGATCGGGGCCACGCTGCTCGGCATCTCGTTGAACGTTCCACCGGACAGCGCGATCTTCTACCCGCTGACCATCGGGCTGGCGGCGACCTGGGTGATCGGCGGCTTCGCCTCCGGCCCGCTGCATCTGGGCCGGATCAACTTCCGCGGCGAGCTGCGCAGACCGATCATCACCCCGATCCTGCTCGGTCTCGCGCTGGCCGCCGTCTTCATCCTGGGCGCGGTCGTGGTGCGGAACATCGAGCCGCTGCGGAACATCACCGAGAACATCCTTGCCTTCGCCCGCTACGGGTCGCTCCCGCTGGTCGCGATCATCACGTTGATGAACGGCATCGCCGAGGAGATCTTCTTCCGCGGTGCGCTGTTCGCAGCCATCGGGACCTGGCATCCGGTGGCGATCTCCACCGTGATCTACACACTGACCACGGTGGCCACCGGCAACGTCATGCTGGTCTTCTCGGCGGCGCTCCTCGGTGTGCTGCTCGGCCTGCAGCGCCGGGCCAGTGGCGGCATTCTC
>Ga0164306_10000577_pt1 | contig 15164 bp, 15 predicted proteins | sample Whisoiple_242_MG_FD_110213 | JGI IMG/M metagenome (GOLD analysis project Ga0164306, IMG submission 110213) | Soil microbial communities amended with fresh organic matter from upstate New York, USA - Whitman soil sample_242_MG | ecosystem: Environmental > Terrestrial > Soil > Unclassified >... | reverse complement strand
GGCAAGCTCGACCCCGTCATCGGCCGCGAGAAGGAAATCGAGCGGGTGATGCAGGTGCTGAGCAGGCGCACCAAGAACAACCCGGTGCTGATCGGTGAGCCCGGCGTCGGCAAGACCGCCGTCGTCGAGGGGCTCGCGCAGGCCATCGTGCACGGTGAGGTGCCGGAGACGCTGAAGGACAAGCAGCTCTACACCCTCGACCTCGGGTCGCTGGTCGCAGGCAGCCGCTACCGCGGTGACTTCGAGGAGCGCCTGAAGAAGGTGCTCAAGGAGATCAACACCCGCGGCGACATCATCTTGTTCATCGATGAGCTGCACACGCTCGTCGGTGCGGGTGCCGCCGAGGGCGCCATCGACGCCGCTTCGATCCTGAAGCCGAAGCTGGCCCGCGGCGAGCTGCAGACCATCGGCGCCACCACGCTCGACGAGTACCGCAAGTACATCGAGAAGGACGCCGCCCTGGAACGCCGCTTCCAGCCAGTGCAGGTGGGTGAGCCCACCGTCGAGCACACCATCGAGATCCTCAAGGGTCTGCGCGACCGCTACGAGGCGCACCACCGCGTCTCGATCACCGACGGCGCGATGGTGGCCGCGGCCACACTGGCCGACCGATACATCAACGACCGGTTCCTGCCTGACAAGGCGATCGACCTGATCGACGAGGCTGGCGCAAGGATGCGGATCCGACGGATGACCGCTCCGCCGGACCTGCGCGAGTTCGACGAGAAGATCGCCGACGCGCGCAGGGAGAAGGAGTCCGCGATCGACGCGCAGGACTTCGAGAAGGCCGCCAGCCTGCGGGATCGCGAGAAGCAACTCGTCGCGCAGCGCACCGAGCGTGAGAAGCAATGGCGCTCAGGCGATCTCGACGTCGTCGCCGAAGTCGACGACAACGAGATTGCTGAGGTGCTCGGCAATTGGACCGGTATCCCGGTGTTCAAGCTGACCGAGGAGGAGACCACTCGGCTGCTCCGCATGGAGGACGAGATCCACAAGCGGATCATCGGCCAGGAGGACGCCGTCAAGGCGGTGTCCAAGGCGATTCGCCGCACGCGCGCAGGCCTCAAGGACCCCAAGCGTCCGTCCGGTTCGTTCATCTTCGCCGGCCCGTCTGGCGTGGGTAAGACCGAGCTGTCCAAGGCGCTGGCCAACTTCCTGTTCGGTGACGACGACGCGCTCATCCAGATCGACATGGGCGAGTTCCACGACCGCTTCACCGCTTCGCGTCTGTTCGGTGCGCCTCCCGGCTATGTCGGCTACGAGGAGGGCGGCCAGCTGACCGAGAAGGTCAGAAGGAAGCCGTTCTCGGTTGTTCTCTTCGATGAGATCGAGAAGGCGCACCAGGAGATCTACAACAGCCTGTTGCAGGTCCTCGAGGACGGCAGGCTCACCGATGGCCAGGGCCGCACGGTCGACTTCAAGAACACCGTGCTGATCTTCACGTCCAACCTGGGCACGTCGGACATCTCCAAGGCCGTCGGGCTCGGCTTCACCCAGGGTGGTGGCGACAACAACTACGAGCGGATGAAGCAGAAGGTCAACGACGAGCTCAAGAAGCACTTCCGGCCCGAGTTCCTCAACCGCATCGACGACATCATCGTCTTCCACCAGTTGACTCGCGAAGAGATCATCCAGATGGTCGACCTGATGATCGGCCGGGTGGAAAAGCAGCTCAAGGGCAAGGACATGGCCATGGAGCTGACCGACAAGGCCAAGTCGCTGCTGGCCAAGCGTGGCTTCGATCCGGTGCTCGGCGCGCGGCCGTTGCGGCGCACCATCCAGCGCGAGATCGAAGACCAGCTCTCCGAGAAGATCCTCTTCGACGAGGTCGGTCCCGGCCAGTTGGTCACCGTCGACGTCGACAACTGGGACGGCGAGGGTGCAGGCGAGGATGCGGTGTTCACCTTCACCGGATCCAAGAAGCCGGCCAAGCCGGTCGAGGAAGCCGACCTGGCGGGTGCGGGCGCCGCAGGCACGCCCACCGCGGCGACGGCAACCGAGTAGTCAACGGCTGTTCAAGCAGAAGCCCCCGAATCAAAAGATTCGGGGGCTTTTGCTATGCCCCGGCCCGATTGCTGGACGGTTTGTTTAGGATGCTGATGTAATCAGGCGGGCGAAGGAATCTGGTGAGACTCCAGAACGGTCGCGCCACTGTGACAGTCAGACCCGACGACCGCCGACAACCTTGAAAACTGGGACGCGAAATCCCGGAGAGGAATCCTTCAAATGACGTCTTCTCAGGCTCGTAAGAGCCCCGCGCCTGTACTGGTCCTGTCGGCCACCAAGGCAGCGGTGTGGCTTTCCGTCACAGCGTTTCTCGCCCTGCTGGTGCTCTACTTCGTCGGGATGGACCAGGGCGCGACGTCGGTCTTCGGCAACAACACCTACGTGCATGAGTTCGTCCACGATGCACGCCACCTGCTCGGCTTCCCCTGCCACTGATTCGCCGAAGCCGCCTACACGTGGAAAAACGAATAATCGCGCGCGGGCTGCTGTCCGGCGCCATCGCAAGCGTGGCGGCGTTCGTGTTCGCCCGTACATTCGTCGAACCGGTTATCGGCCAAGCCATCGCCTACGAGGAATCCCAAGAGGCCGGCCACGAGCACGGGGTCGAACTGTTCACCCGAGGTGTGCAGGCCAACATCGGCATGGGGTTCGGCGTACTGGCGTTCGGGGTCGCGATGGGGGCATTGTTCGCCGTCGCATACTGCGTTGCCTACGGCCGCGTGGGGAACCTGTCACCGCGACTGTTGTCCGCGTTGCTGGCGGGTGGAATGTTTCTCTCGCTCTACGTGATCCCGTTCCTGAAGTACCCCGCCAGTCCGCCTGCGGTCGGCCTAGAAGAAACGATCCGGCAGCGCACCCTGCTCTACTTGATGATGGTGGTGCTCTCGGTGGTGCTGTTCGTCGCCGCGGTGTGGTTGGGCCGCAGCCTGACAGAGCGGTACGGCGCGTGGAGCGCAACACTGATCGCGGCAGCCGCCTACATCGTCGCCGTTGCGGTCGTGATGGTGCTGTTGCCCACGATCGACGAGACGCCGGACGATTTTCCGGCAGACGTGCTCTACGAGTTCCGGCTTTATTCGGTTGGCACGCAGTTCGTACTGTGGGCGATCATCGCGGTGGTGTTCGGCTCGATGATCTCGCGACTACTCGGAGAACCGCAGCGGCAGGCGGAGGCCCTCGCTGCATGACTCTCGAAGGCGAGCGCGAGGCGTGACTGAGGTCGTCCGGCTGACACTGGTGTCGCACGCCATGACCGACGCGATGTCGGCCGGACGGTTTCCCACCGACGAGCCGCTGAACTCGGTGGGATACCGCCAGGCCGACGCCTCGATCGAGCTCGGAGTCACCGACAGCGCCTACTGCGGGCCGGAGAAACGCACCAGACAGACCGCCGAACTCCTCGGCCTGCAGGCGAGCATCGAGCACCGGCTGGCCGACCTGGACTGCGGCCGGTGGCGCGGCGATGTGCTCGGCGGCGTGCGGTCCGCGGACCTCGCCATCTGGCTCACCGACCCGACCAGGGCGCCGCACGGCGGTGAATCCGTCGTCGAGCTCATCGAGCGCGTACGTGACTGGATGAACACGTTGACGGCGCGTCGCAGCAGGCTGGTCGCCGTCACGCACCCTGCGGTGGTACGCGCCGCGATCCTGATAGCCCTCGACGCCCCACCGAAGTCGTTCTGGCGCATCGACATTGCACCGGTGAGCCGTACGGTCATGCATTTCCGCGGGCACGCGTGGACGCTGCGCACCGCGAAGTAACTCAGCCGACGGGCACCAGATCGAAGGTCTGGTGCACGATGGACAGCAGCCAGGCCGCCGCCGTCTGACTCCGAAATTTCGGCCAATTCAATTGGAAGCTCACCACATACGGTTGCCCGGTGCGGTCGACGGCATACCAGCTGAACGTCAGGTCGCCGGGCAGGTTGCCGCCCTTGGCGCCGATGTACGGCCATTTGGCGCGATCCAAGTCGATCCCGGGAATCGCCGACAGGATCTGCTTGACCGGCGCGGCCGCACCGACCGCTGAAGCCTGAAGCGCCGCGTGCACGCGACAGATATCGGCTGCAGAGCCGTACCATTCCGCGCCGATGTCCGAGGCGGGCGTGTGGGTTCGCGCCGGATCCGGGTCGTAGGGGCGCGTATTGGTCTGCTCGAACAGTTGCGCGCGCCCCGTCGACGAAGCCGACACCTTCTGCCACTGGTCGCGCAGATTCGGCTTGCCCCAACCGACCGAGAACAACTCGTGTGTCGTCGGGAACGGCGTCATGCTGGCCGGGTCGTGGTGCCCGGCGGCGACCAGTGCGCGCTCGACGGCACCGTGACCGACCCGCTGGATCAACAGGTCGGTGGCCATGTTGTCGCTTGCGGAGATCATCTGCTGCGCGGCCGTCCGTACCGAGACCGTGCTGCCGTTCGGCACTTCGTCGAGACCGGCGGCGCCGACGAGTTTTCCTTCCTTCGTCACGGTCAGCTGGTCGTCCCAGCTGACCGTGCCTGCCTTGATCGACTCTGAAACGGCAAGCAGCACATAAAGTTTGAAGATGGACGCCAGAGGAAGTGACAGATCGGTGTTGGTGCCGGCAACCAGGTCACATTTTCCGTCGTCGACCTTCGACACCTGGTAGGAATACTTCGCACCGGTCTTCGAGATCTCTGCGTCGATGTCCTTCCACGATTTGATGACCGGTTCCACCAGCGACACCTTGAACCGGTCGACCAGGCCTTCGTCGTTGGTTCGCAGCTCGATGGTCTGGCCTACCTGGTAGGAGGTCAGCACGTGCAGCGTGGCGTGGCCGGCGCCGACATCCAGACCCGTCACCGTGAACGGACGGTCCCACCAGATCTTGTCCATCGTCACACCGACGTCGTCCGCGATCTTCGGCGCTGCCAGGGTGCGGATTCCGGTGGGTCCGATCGGCCAGTCGGAGTTCAGCATGTCCATGACCTGCCTGGCGCGCAGACCCTGCGGCGTGTTGGTGTCGATGTGGATGGTCTGCGCGGCCCCTGCTGGGCCGGTGGGCCCGGCGTCGGCGCACCCGCAAGCAAGGGCGGCCAGCGTGACGACGACCGACATCGAGGTCGCCAGGCGGCGCGCCCTGCTCGCGTCAGGCCTTCGCGTCGGTCCCCGCAACGTCCAGCACAACCTCGAACTCCAGAAGTGACGCGCCGGTGGCGACGGGATTGGCGCGTTGGCCGGCGTGCGCCTCGATGGCCGGACCGCTCGCCCAAGCCTGAAACGCTTCCTCGGAGTCCCACTGCGTGACGACGAAATAGCGGTCCTCACCCTTGACCGGCCGCAGCAGCTGAAAGCCGAGAAAGCCGGGCTGATTGTCGACGGCGTGCGCACGGTGTGCGAACCGCTTCTCCAGTTCCGGACCGGCGTCCGGCGGTACCTCGATTGCGTTGATCTTCACCACGGCCATGCGGCCTAGGCTACCGCCCGCGCGAAGACCGTCCGACGCACCTAGGGTTCCAGTCATGAGCCGGGGCCGCCTCGACGAATTCTTCGAGCTGTCCGCACGCGGATCGACGCTGGGCGCCGAGATACGTGGCGGTGTGGTCACCTTCATCGCGATGGCCTACATCGTCGTGTTGAACCCGATCATCCTGTCCGAGGCGGCCGACGTAGACGGCAACCGGCTGGACTTCGCGCAGGTCTCCGCGGCGACATCGCTGGCCGCGGGTGCGATGACCATCCTCTTCGGGCTGATCGCCCGGCTACCGTTCGCTTTCGCCGCCGGGTTGGGCATCAACTCGTTCCTTGCGACCACCGTCGTCGGCTCCGTCACCTGGCCGGAGGCGATGGGTCTGGTGGTCATCAACGGCGTCATCATCGTCGTGCTGGCGGCGACGGGGCTGCGCACGTTGATCTTCGACGCCGTTCCAATGCAGCTGAAGCTCGCGATCACGGCGGGCATCGGCGCGTTCATCCTGTTCATCGGGCTGGTCGATGCCGGCTTCATCGGCTCGACCGGTCTGCCGTCACCGCCGGTGGGCCTCGGGACCGGTGGCACCGGTTCCATCAGCACGGTCCCGACGCTCGTGTTCGTCTTCACTCTGCTGGTCACCTGCATTCTGCTGGTCAGGCAGGTGCGGGGCGGCATCTTCGTCGGCCTTGTCGCGGGCTCCGTGGTCGCAGTCGTCATCGAGGCGGTCTGGCATCTCGGGTCGGCGGTGGATCATCCCGGCGGTTGGAGCCTGTCGGTGCCGACGCTGTCGGGCTCACCGTTCGCCCTGCCCGACCTGTCGCTGGTCGGTGCGTTCAGCCTGGACAGCTTCGGTCGCATCGGAGTCCTGGCCGCCGTCATGCTTGTCTTCACGCTGGTATTCGCGAACTTCTTCGACGCGATGGGGACCTTCACCGGCCTGTCGCGCGAGGTGGACGTCGCCGACGAACGCGGCACCTTCCCGCGCCTGCGCTCAGCGCTGATCGTCGAGGGAGCGGGCGCGGTCGTCGGTGGGGCGACGTCGTCCTCGTCGAACACCGTGTTCCTCGAGTCGGCGGCCGGCATTCAGGAGGGCGCGCGCACGGGCGTGGCGAACCTGGTCACCGGTGTGCTGTTCTTCGCGGCGATGTTCGTGACGCCGTTGGCGTCGATCGTGCCGACGGAGGTCGCCGCGGCGGCGCTCGTCGTCGTCGGCGTGATGATGTTCTCGCACCTTCGCGACGTCGACCTCTCCGAGTTCTCGGTGGCGGTGCCGGTCGTATTGACCGTTGCCATCATGCCGCTGTCCTTCTCGATCGCGAACGGTATCGGCATCGGCTTCATCGCATGGGTCATCGTGCGCTCGGCAGCAGGCAAGGCGCGCGAGATCAGTCCGCTGCTCTGGGTCGCCGCCGCCGGTTTCCTGGTGTACTTCGCGCGCGGTTGGATCGAAACGTTGATCGGTATGTGACCACGTGGCCGACGAATTCCTCACTCGCCGAGGCGGTCACGGGGCGCCGCTCGTTCTCGTGCACGGGCTGATGGGCCGCGGAACCACATGGACGCGGCAGCTGCCGTGGCTGACCCGGCACGGCGAGGTGTACACCTACGACGCGCCGTGGCATCGCGGTCGCGATGTCGCAGACCCGTATCCGATCAGCACGGAGCGATTCGTCGACGACCTCGGGGCCGCGGTGGCGACGCTGGACGGGCCCGCCACCCTCATCGGCCACTCGATGGGCGGCCTGCACTCCTGGTGCCTGGCGACATCGAAGCCCGAGCTGGTGACGGGCCTCGTCGTGGAGGACATGGCACCGGACTTCCGTGGCCGCACCACCGGCGCGTGGGAGCCGTGGTTGCATGCCCTTCCGGTCGAATTCGCTTCGGAACAACAGGTTTACGACGAGTTCGGTGCGGTGGCCGGCCAGTACTTCCTGGAGGCTTTCGACCGGGTGCCTACAGGTTGGCGCCTGCACGGGCACACCAAGATCTGGATCGACATCGCCGCGCAGTGGGGTACGCGGGACTACTGGGCGCAGTGGCGTGAGGTTCGAGTGCCTACTCTGCTCATCGAGGCGGGTAACTCCGTGACGCCGCCGGGACAGATGCGCGAAATGAACGAAACCGGCTACCGGACAACGTATTTGCATGTGCCCGGTGCCGGTCACCTGGTGCACGACGAGGCACCGCAGAACTATCGTAACGCCGTGGAAGCGTTCCTAGCGACGCTCACCGATGGCGCCTGAAGCGGGCCAGACCGGCTGCTTCTCGAACCGGGTGCGGATCGCGTCGACGTCGTGCGCGACGCGGAACCCGTCTCGGTCGTCCTCGAAGAGCCTGCCGACCAGCGGAGCGGACCAGCGGAACTGGTCGAACCGGATTCGAAGCGAGTCGGAACGGTGCGCGGCCCAACTGAGTGCGGCGGCCACCACGAAGGGGGCAATCAGGATCAGGAATATCAGTGCGGTACTCATGGCAGTAATGCTTCACTGGTATATATACCGCCAACAGTGGCAGCAGTGACAGCGTGCGATAAGATACTGCCATGGCAATTGAGAAGGTATCGGCGCTGGTGCTGGACCGGCTGGCCGTCTTCGAGTTCGGCGTGATCTGCGAGGTCTTCGGCATCGACCGCTCTGCCGAGGGGGTGCCCAACTTCGACTTCAAGGTGTGCGGGCCCGAGCCCGGCAAGCCGATCCGCACCTCGGTGGGCGCATCGCTGACCCCTGATTACGGGCTCGACAGCCTCGTCGGGGCAGATCTTGTCGCGATCCCGGCGATCGCCGGGTCGGAATACCTGCCCGAAGCGCTGGAGGCGGTCAGGGCCGCAGCCGACGCCGGCGCGATCATCCTCACCGTGTGCTCGGGGGCATTCGTCGCAGGAGAGGCCGGGCTGTTGGACGGCCGGCCCTGCACCACCCACTGGATGCACGCCGACGACCTGGCCCGCCGATTCCCGACCGCCAAGGTGGACCGCAACGTGCTGTTCGTCGACGACGGCAACCTGATCACCAGCGCGGGCACCGCCGCAGGAATCGACGCATGTCTGCACCTGGTCCGTCGCGAGCTCGGTAGCGAGGTGACCAACAAGATCGCCCGCCGAATGGTGGTTCCGCCTCAGCGTGACGGGGGCCAGCGGCAGTACATCGATCAGCCGATCCCGGTCCGGTGCTCGGAAGGCTTCGCGCCGCATCTTGACTGGATACTGGCCAATCTCCAAACGCCGCACACCGTTTCAGCGCTGGCGCGTCGCGCGAACATGTCGGCGCGCACGTTCGCGCGACGGTTCGTCGACGAGACCGGCACCACGCCGATGCAGTGGGTGACCGACCAACGCGTGCTCTACGCCAGGCGGCTGCTCGAGGAGAGCGACCTGGACATCGACCAGATCGCCGACCGGTCGGGTTTCGGCACCGCCACGCTGCTACGGCACCACTTCCGTCGCATCATCGGGGTGACACCGTCGGACTACCGGCGCAGCTTCGCCTGCAACGTCGACCCGGAATGCGCCAAGACCGCGTAGAGAATCGCGGCCCGTCCGTCAATCGCCTTCCCCGGCAAGCGCGAAGCGGCCGTCGGCCGTCTGCTCGACCAGCCCGTCGACAAGCAGGGAGTCCAGCGCTCGGTCACGCTGGGCCGTGTCGGCAAGCCACGCGACGTCGAGCTCCGCACGGGTCACCGGAAAATCGTTGCCGCGAAGGACATCCAGCAGGCGTCCGCGCACCTGCCGATCGGTGCCCGCGTAGCGTTGCGCCCGGCGTGCCTGTGACGTCGCAGCCGGATAGCCCGCCGACCGCCACGCGCATACACTCAACGGGCAGATACCACATCGTGGCGAACGCGCAGTGCACACCGTCGCTCCCAGCTCCATCAGAGCAACTGAAAAGCGCGGTGCGTCATCGCCGTTGGGCAGAAGCGCTGCGACGTCATCGAGGTCACGCGGCAAGGTCGAAGCCCCCGCGTCGGCCCTTCCGTGTACGGCCCTTGCGACCACGCGGCGCACGTTCGTGTCGACGACCGGCACCCGCTGGCCGTACGCGAAGCACGCGATGGCCCGCGCCGTGTATGCGCCGACTCCCGGCAGCGACAGAAGGGTCTCGACGTCCGACGGCACGACATCGCCGTGCTCACCCGCGATTGCGAGCGCGCACTCATGCAGACGTTTCGCACGCCTCGGATAGCCGAGCTTTCCCCATACACGCAACACGTCGGCCGCGCTTGCCGATGCGGTGGCCGACGGGGTCGGCCAGCGCGCGACCCAGGCCAGCCAGATCGGTTCCACCCGGGCCACCGGGGTCTGCTGCAGCATGAACTCGCTGACCAGTACCTGCCACGGCGAGACCCCCGGCCTGCGCCACGGCAGGTCGCGCTGCTCGCGCTCGTACCAACCGAGAAGCTCGGTCGAATCGATCGTCAAATCGCGCTCCGGCACAATGTCGGCCATGCCCAATACAAATCCCGTGACTGCATGGAAAGCACTCAAGGAGGGTAACGAGCGCTTCGTCGCGGGAAAGCCCGAACATCCCAGCCAGAGCATCGAGTATCGGGCGGCACTCGCCGAGGGCCAGAAGCCGACGGCGGTGCTGTTCGGGTGCGCGGACAGCCGGGTGGCCGCCGAGATCATCTTCGACCAGGGCCTCGGCGACATGTTCGTCGTCCGCACCGCGGGTCACGTCATCGACTCCGCGGTACTGGGCTCGATCGAGTTTGCGGTCACCGTGTTGAACGTTCCGCTCATCGTCGTGCTCGGCCACGACAGCTGCGGCGCGGTCAAGGCGACGATGTCGGCCCTCGACGACGGTGTGGTCCCAGGAGGTTACGTGCGCGACGTGGTGGAGCGGGTCACCCCGTCCATCCTCGTCGGCCGCCGCGAAGGCCTCACCAGACCTGACGAATTCGAGGCCAGACACGTCACCGAGACCGCGGCACAGCTGCGTGCCCGGTCGACGGCGATCGCCGAACGCCTCGACGCGGGGACGTTGGCCATCGCCTGTCTGACCTATCGCCTCGCCGATGGACAAGCTGTTTTGCGGGACTATCTGGGCGACATCGGCGAAGGCTGACCGGCCGACACGCCGGGTCACCTCGAACGATTGTGCGTGACCTGGCCTTACCGTGAGTCTGTGCTGGATCTAGAGCCGCATGGCCCGCTACCCACCCAGATCTACTGGCGCCGCAGGGCACTTGCGATCGGTATCGCGGTCCTTGTCATCGGGGTCATCGCCGCAGTGGTGGTGGTGGTGATGATGAACACCGGCACCGACGCGAAGAACGCCGACAAACCGTCACCCTCGCCCGCCGCCGCGCCCACGCCGCTGCCCGGGGAGAACCCCCAGGTCAAGACGCCGGTCGTGCCGCCCGCCGCGAGCGCACCGGCCCCAACGGCGACACCGACCGCTGCCGTCGCCCCGCCGCCGGTTCTGCAGGAGGGCGACGACTGCCCGGACTCCACGCTGGCGGTCAAGGGCATCACCAGCCAGCCGGAATACGTGGTCGGTGACCAACCGAAGTTCACCATGGTCGTCACGAACATCGGCCTGGTGGCCTGCAAGCGTGACGTCGGCGCCGCCGTGCTGGCCGCCTACGTTTACGGCCTCGACAACACCCGGCTCTGGTCGAACCTGGACTGCGCGCCGTCGAACGAGACCCTGGTGAAGACGTTCAACCCGGGCGAACAGGTGACGACAGAGGTGACCTGGACGGGGATGGGCTCGGCGCCGGGCTGTCCGCTGCCTCGCCAGCCGATCGGGCCCGGCACGTACAACCTGATTGTGCAACTGGGCAATCTGCGGTCCGCGACGATGCCCTTCATCCTCGCCCAGCCCGCACCGCAGGCCGAGGCCCCGGCACCCGCCGAGGGCGCGCCTGCCCCCGAGCAGGCGCCCGCGCCGGCCGGCTAGGCCAACCGGTCGGCGATCGTCGACTCCGCCAGCTGCGACAAACCCTCACGGATGTGGCGCGCCCACATCGACCCGATGCCCTCGACGGACTGCAAATCGTTCGCGCTGGCGGCCAGCAGCCCCTGCAGCGACCCGAACGACCGGACCAGCAGGTCGACGTGCGCGAACTGCAGGCGGGGGATGCCTGCCATCGCCCGGTACCCGCGCGAGCTCATTGCGGAATCCTGCGCCTCCGCCGTTGACGGGTAACCGAAAACCCTTGCCAGCGTGGTGAAGTCGAGCAGTTCCGTGTCGGAGAGCCCGTCGAGTTCCTCGAGCGTCGCAGTCACCTGCGCCGCGGTTGGCGGGTCGGGGTTGGCGTGGTAGTCGCGCACGATCAGCTCGCGGGCGTTGTCGTTGTCGCCGACCAACTCCTCGAGCTGGAGTTTCAGCTGCCGGCCGTCCGTGCCGAGTTCGACGACGTCGGAGTCGATTTCGAGGCTGATCCGGCGGACCATCTCCAGCCGCTGCGCGACCGTCATCACGTCGCGCAGCGTGACGAAGTCCTCGATCTCGGCCGTCGACAGCTGCCTACTCACCTCGTCGAGGCGCGATTTGTACCGTTCCAAGGTGTCGATGGTCTGGTTGGCGCGCGACAGGATGGTCGCCGAGTCGGGCACCACGTGTCGTTCGCCGGCCACATAGACGGTCACGATGCTCATCGAATGGCTCACCGACACAACGGGATATCCGGTCTGGACCGCTGTGCGTTCGGCGGACCTATGCCGGGTGCCCGACTCGTCGGTGGGAATCGACGGGTCGGGAACCAGTTGAACGTTGGCCCGTAGGATGCGGTTCCCGTCGCTGGACAGCACCACGGCGCCGTCCATCTTGGACAGCTCGCGCAGCCGGGTCGGCGCGTATGCGACGTCGAGCGAGAAGCCGCCGTCGCAGATGGACTCGACGCTGTCGTCGTAGCCGAGAACGATCAGCGCGCCGGTCCGGCCACGCAGGATCCGCTCGAGGCCGTCGCGCAACGCGGTCCCCGGAGCGAGCCGACCGATGGTTTCCCGCAAGGTGGGACGGACCAGCTGCACCACGTTTCGGCGGGTGGACTTCACGGCCATGGCCCCTCCTCGGAGCGGCCGGCTTTCACCGATATCTCCGTCAGCACCTTCATGGCAGCGGTGATGTTGTCGGCCGCTATCGCCCGTAAGCCTATCGGCACCGTTTTCACTCCGGGCGGAACTACCGCACACGTGAACCCGAGCCGGGCCGCCTCCGCCAGCCTGCGCTCCATGCCGCTCACCCGGCGCAGGTCGCCAGCCAGTCCGACTTCGCCAATGGCGATGGCCGTGGTCGGAAGGGGAAGGTCGGCGTAGGCCGACGCGATGGCCAGCGCAACGGCAAGGTCCGACGACGGGTCGGTGAGCCGCATCCCGCCGACCGTGGAGAGATAGATGTCGCACTGCGCGACCTTCAGATGGGCGCGCTTCTCCAGCACTGCCGCGATCATCGCGGCGCGCGCCGAGTCGATGCCGCTGACCGCACGGCGGGGCGACGACGTGGTCGGCGCCGCGATCAGGGCCTGCACCTCTCCGATGAGCGGGCGCTTGCCGTCGAGCGACACCGTGACCGCGGTGCCGGAAACGGGTGCGGGGCGCTGATCGAGGAAGAGCCCGGACGGATCGGCAACACATTCGATTCCGTTGTCGTGCAACATGAAACAGCCCACCTCGTCGGCCGCGCCGAAGCGGTTCTTGACACCTCGCACCATGCGAAGCGCCGACGTCTTGTCGCCTTCGAAGTGCAGTACGACGTCGACGAGGTGTTCCAGCGAGCGCGGCCCGGCGATCGCACCGTCCTTGGTGACGTGGCCGACGAGGATGATCGCGATGCCGGTGGTCTTCGCGGTCATCGTCAGCGCCGTCGTGACGGCACGTACCTGGGTGACGCCGCCGGTGACACCGTCGGCCTCGGTCGTCGACATGGTCTGCACCGAATCGACCACCACCAAGGTCGGCTTGACCTCGTCGATGTGTCCGAGCGCGGTCTGTAGATCGGATTCCGCGGCCAGGTACACGTCGTCGTGATCGCAGCCCATGCGTTCGGCCCGCATCCGGATCTGGCCCGCGGACTCCTCGCCCGACAGATACAGTGCCCGCCGCCCGCTTTCTGCCCAGCGGTGGGTGACCTCGAGCAGGAGGGTCGACTTGCCGACGCCCGGATCGCCGGCCAGAAGTATCACCGAGCCGGGCACGATGCCGCCGCCGAGGACGCGGTCGAGCTCGCTGACGCCGGTGTGATGGTGCCGGGTGGCGCCGGGATCGATGGAGTTGATCGGCACGGCGGGCGTGGTCGGCACCACCGCTCGTCTGGTCGCCGATCCGTTGACGGCGGCGAGCACAGCTACTTCGTCGACGGTCCCCCAGGTGCCGCAGTCCGGGCAGCGTCCGACCCATTTCGCGGTGACGTGGTGGCACTCCGAACAGCGGTACTGCGAACGCGCCTTGGCCACGGTGTGACGGTATCCGCCGGGGCCGACAGTTCCTTAGTGATGACCGCCCGTGTCGCCACCCTCTTCGTGGGACGCGTCGGCTGCCGCTTCGCGACGAGGTGCCTCACCCGCCGAGGACGGAACCGGGACGGTGATGTCGCCTGCCTTCTCGAATGTGAAGGTGAAGTTGTAGGTCAGGCCGTTGGTGATGGGCTTGCTGATGTCGACCTTGGCCGTCGCGGCATCGGCGGTCTCGGCCTTCTCGAGTGCCTTGGTCTGCCCGTCGGGCTCGCCGACCACCAGAACATCCGCGGCGGGCAGGGACGTGTCGCCGGTCAACGTCACCGTGCCGGAATCGGATGTGATGGAGGTCAGCTTGTCGGGAGTGTCGGGCGATTCGTTGGCCGCCACGAACAGCAGCTCCACGTCGCTGCCCGGCTTCACGTAGTCGGACGTCTGCGCGACGCGCAGGTGGACGTTGCGGAGCGTGATGTTGCCTGCGGTGGCTGCGGTGCCGTTCACCGCCGCCTGCTGGGTCGCGGTCTGCGAGACCTGTCCGGCGCTGCAGCCGGCCAGGGTGGCGGCGACGGCCAGCCCGCACGCCCCGAGGGCCACGGTGACGGCGGAACTGCGGGATTTGAAGCGGTTCACCCAGAAGCCTCCTGCTCGGCCGACCTGTTCCACTATGCACAGTAGTAGGTGGTGGTTGGCGGCGGTAGCGGAGGTGCCGGGGTCACCCGAAGGGGTTTGCCGCGAATCATCCACAGGCACGTGAGCGGGGGCGCGGCATGGTCGCTGACCAGCCGTTGCCATGCACGTATTCGTCATCGTGTCAACCCCTACTCTTCACCTGCGGGGCCCCTGACCTGCACCGTTGTGCGGCACGTGTCTGCGCGCCGTGTTAGCATGGAGTATCGAAAGGGGCTCGAAACAGATGATTTTTAAGGTCGGAGACACCGTTGTCTATCCACATCACGGTGCTGCATTGATCGAGGCGATCGAAACCCGGACCATCAAAGGCGAGCAGAAAGAATATCTCGTCTTGAAGGTCGCCCAGGGAGACCTCACAGTGCGAGTCCCAGCCGATAACGCCGAGTATGTGGGCGTGCGCGATGTGGTCGGGCAGGAGGGCCTCGACAAGGTGTTCCAGGTGCTTCGCGCCCCGCACACCGAAGAGCCGACCAACTGGTCGCGCCGCTACAAGGCCAACCTCGAGAAGCTGGCCTCCGGCGACGTGAACAAGGTCGCCGAGGTCGTTCGCGACCTGTGGCGCCGCGATCAGGAGCGCGGCCTGTCCGCAGGCGAGAAGCGGATGCTGGCCAAGGCCCGGCAGATCCTCGTCGGCGAGCTGGC
>Ga0164306_10000576_pt1 | contig 15176 bp, 13 predicted proteins | sample Whisoiple_242_MG_FD_110213 | JGI IMG/M metagenome (GOLD analysis project Ga0164306, IMG submission 110213) | Soil microbial communities amended with fresh organic matter from upstate New York, USA - Whitman soil sample_242_MG | ecosystem: Environmental > Terrestrial > Soil > Unclassified >... | reverse complement strand
TGCGCGCCGCGGGCCTGCCCGAGCTCGTCTGCGCGTCGCCGAGCGAGCTGGTGGAGCGAGCGGTACGCTTCGGCTTGGAGCGAGCGTCGCTCGAGCCGCTGCAGGCCCGGCTCCGTGAAGGGCGTGAGGCGTGCGTGCTGTTCGATACGCCGCTGTTGGTGCAAAGTCTCGAGGCGCTCTATGACTCCATGTGGGCCGACTACGCCGCGGGCCGTCTGCCTCGCCCACGGCTCGAGAACCTCGAGGGCTACTTGGAGGTCGGGTGCTCGCTCGATCCCGACTCGCTCGATATGCAAGAGCTGGCCGATTACGACGGATTTTGGCTGGAGAGGCTCGCCGCGCGTCACCGCTACCGGCCGCTTGGCGCCGACGGGCGAATGGTGACCGACGACCTGGCGCTCCGCTAGGCGCATTCCCCCGGTCGGAGTCGCCTACGGAACGTTGATGTCGACGCTCTGCAGGGGCGTGCCGTTCGTCGTGTACTCGAAGACGAGCGCGTTGGTACTCAGGTCGCGCAGCCGCCACGGATTTTGAGACTCGGTGCTCGCGGTGAACGACTGGCCGGGGTCGAGCAAGCGTACGGGCTGCTCGACGCACGAGTAGTCGACCCACAGCAACCGAAGTTGACGTGCGGAGCGGTTGTTCAGCGTCAACGTCACCGGCGCGCCCGAGCGCTGCGAGCAAGTGTTGCCGGGCGCGATCGCCACCGGCCCGCTACCACCCGTCGTCGTGGTTTGGTCGTAGGGGTTGGGGTCGCCCTCGAGGCAGCCCTGCGTCGAAATTAGCAGTAAAAGCGCCGCCCTTTTCACAGGTGGGCCCCGATGGCGAAGGTGTAAGCGGTGGTCACTTGGCGGCCTACCTCGACTCGATCCTCGGCGCTCGTATTGCCGATCGAAGTGGGCAGCTTGTACTGCTCGGCCTGCAAGCGCAGGAACGTGTCTCCGAGCGAGAGATCGGCGCGCCCACCGAGCGACGGATGGTTGCCCAAGATTTGGCCGTACCAACCGGACAACGTAAACAAGTCTTCGTCGCCGGTCTGGACCTCGAGCGATCCGAAGAAAGGGAAGAGCAAGCCGAGCGAGCGCGCGTCGCCGACGGTCGCGCCCCGCAAGCCGGGCCGCACACCGGCGAGCAAACCGAAAGGATGCCCGCGATAGCCGAGCGCGGCTTCGTAGCCGACGTAGTACGCCAGCGCGAAAGCGTTGCCTTCGGTGTCGCCGCTCGAATACTGCGCGTCGTCGCTGGTGCGGTAGCCCAGCTCGAGGTCGAAGAGCGCGGCGTCGTGGAAGCCGAGGCCAGTCTCGCCCTTCTTTTCGCCGCTAAATACCTCGGTCTCGACGCCGAAACCGAGCGTCCACGCCGAGCGATCGGGTTGGTTTAGCAGGTTACTCAGCGAGAGCCGGCGCAAGAAGAACATGGCTCGCATGCCATCTGACGTCAGGATCGAACGCGGCCCGCTCGATTGATTCGCGCTCGCGTCGCTGCGGCCGCTGCTCGCCGAGCTGCCGCCCGCGGGAGTGACGACGAAGTCCATCTTCATCCAGTTGCCGGACGGAATGAACGCGGCCCAAAAGTATGGATGGGAGTAGTCTTTGCTGGCGAGCATCTTCAGCTGGACTTGGCGCAAGCTCTCACCGCGCCCATGACCTTCGCGGAGCTCGTCGTAGAAGCCGATCATCAGGTCACGCGTGGCGTTGTCGTCGACCTTCCACAGTGACATGACCTGCGTCTGCGATCCGGCGACGAGCAGGGCGCGGCGCAGACCATAAACACCGTCGCCCATCTCGACTTGGCCGAGGCCGGTTTCGCAGGCCGACAGCACCACCAAGCGTGTGCCATCGAGATCGATGTTCGAGGCCTCGAGCGCCGTCAATATGCCGTTTACGCTGTTTTTGTCGTTGGCCCCGCTCAGCGCGATGCCCGAGCGAATCAGCGGATTTTCCGGGGTTGGCGGCTTTTCCGGCAAGTCGCTGTCGCCCAGGTCGAGCTCCAAGCCACGCGAATTATTCGAGCTCGCGTGCTGCGCGTCCAGAAAGAACCCGTGCGTTGCTACATGCAAGACCAGCGGCGCTTGCAGGCCTTGCAGCACTGACTTGCTGGCGCCGCCGCCCGTGAAGAGCCGCGAGTCGCTGAGCAGCTTTTGGATCGCGCGTATCTCTTGTTCGGTGCCGGGCAGCGGCGAGAAGCGAGCGCGCGCCAAGTCGCCGGAGCGTTGCCCCGCGGCGGCGGGCGCGGCCGAAGCGTTGGCGCCGGCCTCGAAGTCCGGATTGCCGAGAACGACCGGTCCCGAGCGAGCGTTTTGCAGCGCCGCCAAGTGCAGCAAGTCGCGGCCGCTCGTCAGGTAGTCGACCTCGTACTGCTCGAGCAAGTACTTGCCGCGCTGGTCTTTCAGGGCCGCAAATGGCACCAAATTCAGATCGTCATCGGGTGAGACCAAGAGGCGCACGGCGCTGCCGAGCTGCGCGCGTAACGGCTGCAGCACCAGCTTGTCGAGCACTTGCGCCGCCGCCGTCGCGTCGCGCCGCTCTCGGATCGCGCTGCGGAGGGCGTCCGCTGCCTTCGCGATCGGCGCGGCGTCGCCCAGATCGAAGGCGCGCGGCTCGCCGTCGTGGCGAAGCACGTAGGCGTAGTAGCGCTTGTCGAGCGGCCGCGATAGGTTCTTCGGGTCGCGCCGAATGAACGAGGCGTACTCGATCAGAGCGGTGTCGCCGGGCAGCTGCTGCTGCACGCTGGCGATCGTGACCGGCTGCGTCAACGCGCGGTACTGCTCGCTCGACTGGACCAGCTGCTTGGTGACTTCTTCTTCTTCGGCTTCGAGCTTTTTTACGGCCTCCGCAGCCGCGACCGCGTCGAGATCTTTATTGCCCCGCAACACCAAGCCCGCCATCAGACCTCGGAGTCGTTGCTGCCGTTCGAGAAGCTGGCGTTGCTCGGGCGTCTTCAGGTAGCGAAACGCGCGTGCCGTATCGGCTGAAGCATCGAGCGCACGACCTTTGCGTCGCAGCAACGTGGTGAGCGCCAACCGCACGGCTTGCGGGCCCCCCGTGCCGTCACCGCCCATCGACAAGACGTCGTTCATGCCGGTGCGGTACGTCTCGAAGGTGGCGCGCTTCTGGGCGTCGCCGCCGGTCGCCAGCTCGCGGCTCAGGTGCTTTTCATTCGCCTCTTCGACCTCGCTCGCGAGCGTGATCGCCGCGTCGCGCTGGCCTCGCGCGTAGCGCGCCAGCGCCAGGTTATGGGCGAGCGGCGCCCACATGATCGAGCGCGGGGTGCCGTACTTCGCCTCGGCCGCCGCGAGAGATTGCTCGAGCAGGGTGCTGGCGGTGGCGAAGTCGCTTCGGCCCCAAGCCGCCTCGATGCAGCCCGAACGCCCGCCCTCGATTAGCGCGGGATCGCCCGAGCTTTGCGAGATCTCGCAGGCCCGGATCTTGAGTTGGAGCGCTCCGGCGGCGTCACCCGCCATCTCGCTGGCGCGCGCCAGCGAGTCAGAGAGAGCGAGCATGCGCAGCTGATCGATCGGGCTGCGATTCTTCACGATCGTCATCGCTTCGCCGAGCTCGTTCAAACCGCTCGGGTCGTCGGCTACGACTTTCAAATCACCCAGGCTGCGCAGCGCGTCGGCCAACTCGAGCGACCCTGGGAGATTCTTACGGTTGAGCGCCACCGAGCGCGTAGCGTAGGGGATCGCTCGCTCCGGCTCGCTGCGTCGCATGTAGTGCGTCACCAGCGACTCGACGAAAGGCGCCACCTCGCCCGAATCGGCACCTTTCAGCCGTTCGACGTCGGCCAGCGCTTGCTTGTGCAGCTGCTCCGCCTTGTCGTAGTGAGTGGCGTAGTCGTTGAGGCTCGCGTGAATCGACGTGAAATTGACGAGCGCCATGCCGTCTTTCACCACGCGCTGCACCTCGGGCCCGGCCTCCTCGAAGAGGGTGAGGGCGGTGTCGAAGTCGTGAGACTGGAAGGCGGCCATGGCGCGGACCAGCTTCTGCATCGTCGCCTGCGTCTCTGGCGAGGCTTGGCCTGGCGGCTGGTACGCGCTGCGGGCGCTAGCGGCGCGCGCTTCGGCGGCAGACGCCAGATCGGCGCGACCGGCTTTTTTGTAAAGCGCCAAGAGCAGCTCTCGGTTCACGCGCGCCAAATCCGAATCGGGGCCCAGCGTCTTCTCGAGCACGCCGATCGCTTCGTCGAGCTTGGGCAGGCCCGCGTCGGCGCGCCCGGCTTTGATCAGCTCGCGCGCCTCCTTCGAGCGCGCCAGCGCGGCCTTCGTGCGCTCCATGTCCTCCGGCTTCACGAAGGTCTTGTTGCCGTTGCTCGCCGCGGGCGCGGGCGACGGCGCGCTGGCGGCGCCCATCTGCTGCGCCACCGACAATAGTTGCTGATTCGTCTGCGAGACTTTGTGGCTCGCCCCGAGCTGCTGATTGAGCTTCGTTTGCTGAGCCGCGAGCAAGCTGGCCGCTTCGCTGAACTTGCCGGAACCGAGCAGCGCCTTGGCCTGCTGCCAGACGTTCATCGTCTCGCTTTCGAGCGCGCTGTCATCGCTTTGCGCCCGCGCCGGGTGCGAGCTCGTGAGCGCGCCGGTCAACGCCAGCACGGTGAGCGCACGAGCGCCTAGACGCCGAAAATGGCGGTTTCTCATCAGTTACTTCGTGTGCTCGAAGGTGAAGACTTGAAACAGCACCCCGTCGGCCGCTTCGGTGCGAGCGCGCAGGGAAGCGCTCTCGCTCGCCGGCTCCGGGTCCAGCTCGAGCCCGCGTGGGCGAACGCAACCGGCAGGCGCGCTGTCGTCGAGCTCGAGGCCGCGCTGGTTGCAATTCGGGTCCGCCTTGTTCGACGGGACTTGCGTGGCCTTGGCGAGCGCGCCTTGCGGTTGGCCACCGCTCGCGATTTGCGAGGCCGCTTGCGCGAGGTTCGGCAGCGGCTCGAGCGACGCCACGACGTAGACTCGCTCGGTGCCGATGTCTTTGTCGTTCAAACGAAAGGCGCCGTTGCCGGGTGGAATGCGCAGCTCGGTGCCGGCCGGGATCGGATTTTGCGCGGCGATGCGCGCGTCCGGAAACAGCACGCTCAGCTTGCCGTCCGGCGCCTTCTGAAAGAGGTAGATGTGCGCGGCGTGCGTGACTCGTAGCGAGAAGGCGACGCGCGTCTCTGTCGGCAAGCTGCTGCCCGGCGCGATGGCGCCGAAACCCGCGTCGGTGGGCTTTTTGGCCTGCAGCGCCAGCGACAACGTCAGCTCGCGCCGCTGCTCATCGGGCACCAGCTCGCGATAGGCGTCGGCTAGCGCCTTACGTCGTTGCTCCGGATCCGTGCCGGCGGCCTTCAAACCGTCGTACAGCTCGGGTGCCTTCGACATTCGGCGCCGCAGATTCTCGCTGCGCGTCGCGTACGTGTCCTTGTCGACGATGCACGCGTTGTATTCCTCGCACAGCCGCTTGGCCTGGGCTGCGTATTGCTCGGTCTGCTGGTCGATTTGACGCAGCGCCGTCTCGTCCGTCTTCGCGCTGGCGCTCCCGAAACCGAGCGCTGAAAATCCACCTTCGATGCGCCGGCCGTCGTACTTGAACTCGCTCTCGCAGCTCAGCTGCACGCGGTCTTCGGCTCCGCACTTGACGGGCGCTCTCGCGTCACCGCCGGCCCCGCCGCCGCACGCGACCAGCAGCCCGCCAGTTGCACTGAGCACGCTCGCGATTCGGAATAGACTTCTCATAGAACCGCGCAGAGTACGGCGGTTGGTAAGCGCCTGTTAAGCCTGTTTTCCGTGACTCCACGCCGGCCAGACAACCAAACGCGCCCGGCGCGACCAGGGTGGCTCTTTCTCCGAATCGTTGGCGCGTACCCGCACTTGATAGTGAGCCGGCCTTCAAATGCGTCTCGCCCGAACCACGTGCGCCTGCTGCGACATTGCTTCCCTCTCGGCACCGTCTCGTGTCGAGCGCTCGCGCCGCGTGTCGCGGTCCGTCGCTCCGACCCCTCCGCCCGTCCCTAGGTTCTGGGGGCGAGCCACCAAACGACGTTGACGACGGGGCGCGGTGAACCCCGGCTGGCCCCCCCCAAAAAAATAGGTCGGGAACAAAAGTTCTTAAGCACGCATGGTTGCTCGCGGCGCGCCGAGCCTGCGAGTTTTCCTCCCCCGTGGCCCACGGCTGGCAAGCGCTTCTATCCGCAGCCGATTCAGGTGGGGAGTGCTACGCGATGGTAATAAGTTGCGGCCTAGGCCTCGTCTTATTTAGTCGAGGCCTTGTTTACCGGGGGACCAGTAGGCGCGGGTTCGGATTTTGCCCGTGAGTCCTCGCGAGCGTAGTTGCTTGTTCAGGCGCTGAATCGAAGAGGCTTTGCCCGTCAACGCGCAGCTCGTGATCGAGCGGGCTTGCACATGCTCGATCGCGATTCGTTCGACCTCGTCCAAATGCGAATCGTCGGCGGTTCGCTCGACGAGGTCGAAATCGGTGATGCCGAGCTGAGCGAGGACGCCCTGTGCGGCCTTCTTCGAAGCCACTTCGTACACCAGCCGCACCTTGCTGCTCCCAGCAGATGTGGAGCGTAGCGCGTGTGACACCGCGAACGAGGTTTCATCTCCGAACAACAAGACAGGGCGCTCGAGCGAGTCGAGATCGACAGAGCTGCGCGGGCCGAACAGCGCGCATGAATCACCGACCTGCAAGGCCTTGCCCCAAGCCGCGCCGGGGCCTTCGCCGTGCAAAAAGACGAGCAATTGCGTATGGCCGACCGCCGAATCCCAAAACAGAGGCGTGTAGGTCCGATACGCCCAGCCACCGACGGCGACTTGAACCTTGTCGCCCGGCGACCAGCGAACGCCGCGCAGCGCGTCACCGCTCAGCGTTACCAAATGAAATCGCTCGCCGAGCCAACGCGATTGACTCACGACGGCGCTCTTGGTGAACAAGCGCGTGACTGCTCCCTCCATGCGGCCGAGCGTGGGCGATGCATCCGTTCGCTTTAGCGCCGTCACCCTGCACCCGCGGCCGCTGAGCATTTGGCAATCTTCATGGCTGACCTGCAAGACCATATAGAGCCCGGCGCGATGTGCGACGAGCCTCAATACTGTTAAGAATCGTGCGAGATCTTGCTTCACCCGCGCGATGAGGCCAGCGCGACATTCGGCATGAGGCGCAAAGGTGCGGTGACAGCCGAGCGTGACGTTCGTCGCCCGGGGCGCGCGCGGTTAACCAACTAGGAGCCGGCGCTGCTGCGCAGGGCGATGAGCTGCTGGAAGCGGCGGGGCTAAGTGGGTAAGGTGCGTCGATGATGCAGCGCGTGCTCGTGATCGGGGGGCTTTGGTTGTCGGCTTGTGGACCTCAGACAGGTCCCGCCCCGACGACGCCGGACAGCAGCGCGAGCGCCGCGAACGACGCCGCGAAGCCGGTCGCACCGCCCGCTGCCGAGGCCTCGCCCCTCGCGGAGGCCGCGCCGACCGAGACCGCGAGCGCGGCGGAGAGCAAGCCGGCCGCGGAAGCGCAGCCGGCGGCGCCCTCGATTCACGACGTGTGCTTCGCGATGTGCGACACGCTGAAGCCGAAGTGCCCGAAGAGCTCGTTCGAAGCCTGTCAGGTCAATTGCGGCAAGTACGATCCGCCGGCGCCGGGCTGCGAAGAGATCGTGCGCGCCGCGCTGTCGTGCGCGCGTGACGCGAACGACTTGGTTTGCGCCCACGTCGCGCCCGAGAGCTGTGCGAAGTCATTCCGGCGCATCGCGGCTTGCGCAGCCGGGCAGAGCACGACCGAAACGGCGGCGGCGCCGACCGGCCTGCCCCCTGGCTTCGCGCTGTACGAAGACGCGCGTGAAGGCGTTCATGCGCCGATGCCGGAAGGCGTCGCCGCCGGCACGGGCGACACGCTCGCGACCGTGAAGACGGCGGACGGCGCCGTTTACTCGATTCGCAAGCTGCCGCGACCCGAAGGCAAGCTGAACGAGAAAGTCTTCTTGAAGATCGGCATGAACCTTTTCGGTCGCTGCAGCGACAAGATGAAGATGCAGGGCAGGGTCGACAAGCCTGGCCGCAACTCGATCAACTTCACCACCAAGTGCCCTGATGGCAGCGAAGAGCAAGGGCTGTTTTGGGCTACCGACAGGGCGCTCTTCGTCGCGAGCGCCAAAGGGCCCGCGGGCAAGCTCGGCCCGACCGAAGCCTTCCTCTACGGCTTCGAGGCGAAGTAGCAGACCGGCAGGCGGTCGCCGGGGTGGCACACCTCGGAGTGCCGATGCTAGCTTTGCGCGCGTTTTGGATGACTTGGTCGTGAGCGGAGCCGTGACGGTGCCTCAGCGAGAGCTGATTTGGGTCGCCGTGCGCTCGTCGGGCCCCGGCGGACAGAACGTCAACAAGGTGTCGAGCAAAGTCGAGCTTCGCTTCGACTTCGAAGAATCGGAGGCGTTGAGCGCCAGCGTGAAGCTCCGGCTGCGCAAGCTGGCCGAGCACCGGCTCGACGCCGATGGGCGCATCTTGATCGTGAGCCAGGTCACGCGCGCTCAGCCGAAAAATTTGGAGCACGCGCGCCAGCACCTCGCGGAGCTGATCGCGAAGGCTCTCGTCGTGCCCAAGGTCAGGCGCCCGACGCGACCTTCCAAGGCCGTCAAGCGCCGCCGTGTTGCCGACAAGCGCGTGCAATCTGCGAAGAAGCAAAGCCGTACCCGAAGAGCCCACGATGACTGAACGCCTCCGAGTTTTCGCCCTGTTCGCCCTCCTCTCCTCGGTTTGCGGCTGCGGTGCGCTCGACAACTGTCCCGATAGCGAGAAGCCAAAAGAGATCACGCACGGTTTGAGCAACAAAGACACGCTCACCTACGAATCGGCACCGTGGGACGCGCTCGATCGATTTCCGCCGAAGAGTCAGCTCTGGTTCAAGCACGACTTGGGAGTGGTGCCGCTCGAGCCGAAGGCGTTCTTGTCGTTCTCGGAGCACGGCACGAACAACGCGCTGGGAGGGAGCGTGACCGAAACTGCCGGCAATCAGACTCTGTTCGATTGCGTCGACGCTCACTACATCGTGGTTCGGAACGACACTTGCGAGCCCAGCTTCTACATCAAGATCGTTTCGATCGGCGCCTCGTTGAACGACGACGAAGACCGGCTCGACGCCTGCGGCGAGATGCCGCGGTAGCTCACGCCGCCATCACTTCGAAGCTCGTGCGCGCCAGCTCCACGCCGCTCTCGCTCCACAGCACCGCTTCCCAAACCCCGGCCGCGCGAATGAAGCGCGTGAACGCCCAGGTACGGTGCCGCGACACGTTGCCCGGCACCGCCAACGTCACGTCGCCGACCCGCTCCGTGCCGCCCTTACGCTCGAAGGTAACGCGCACGTTCTCGCTGCCACCCTGCAGGTTCGAAAGCTCCGCGAAGGCGTAGATCGCCGAGCCATCGCTCGCGAGCGGCTCGGTTCCGAGCAACGGCTCGCGATCTTTCACCCCGCTGCCGACCACGAAGCGCTTCACCGTCAACGACTCTTGCGCCTGCTTCGTGCTCTGAGTCGCGTGCGCCGGCTTCGGTTCGACGCGCTCCGGCGTCGGGCGCGTGTTGCAGCCCGTGCACATGCCAACCGTCAGCAGCAAACCCATTCCCCAGACCTGGACCCGCGAACTGTTCATGCTCTCCCCCAGAGCAACGGGCGCGCCAGCGACGCACCACGTCGTTTTCCCGCAATATCTCGGGTTGGGGGGCCTCGGCGCGTGGTCAAAGCTCGGCCGCGCGTGTCCGCCCACCCACGTTTGCCTACCGCAACGTGAACGGCGCCTTGGCGGCTGCCCACTTCACCAGCTGCGTCAGGTTCACGCAGCCGGGCAACACGCCCTCGTAGCTGCACTCGTCGAGCGGCGCTTGGGGCGTCGGGCAGTCTCGCTCGAGCTCCCGCGCGATCGCGTCGCTCTTCACGCCCCACGCCACCGCGCACGCGAGCCGCCGCCGCAGCTCGTCATTGTCGACGCCGCCGGCCGTGGGCGGCACGATGCGAGCCGGCAATCTCGGACAAGTCCGCAAAACCTCCGCGCGCGATACGTCGTCGAATCCAAATCCGCCGCCGCTCTGCGCATGCATCGGCCAGCTCGGCCCGAACTCGATTTCGGTGCCATCGGCGCCGCAGCCGTTGATCACGCCTCGAAATGGCGTCGCCACGAGTAGATCCGGCAAACCGTCGTGGTCCACGTCGGCGAATCTCGTGAACGCGATCTTCTCGGCTGGCGCGTAGGGCTCGAGGCGCTCGCCCGCGACGTGCCAAAGCTGCGCGTCGTAGTCGCCGTTGCCCTCGAACTCCCAGTCGCTCACGTCGAGCAACAGCTCGTCGGTGCCGTCGCCATCGTAGTCGGCTAGGCCGTGCAGCTCGTAGCTAGTCGCGTACGTGGCCGTCCTCGACGCGCTCAGCCCATGGCTCCGCGCCACGCGCCCCATCTCGTCAGCGTGTAGCAGCACCAACTCAGCGACGTAGCCCGGACCATAACCATCGGTTGCATCTTCCGTGTACCGGATCGCGTACGAATACGCGCCGCCCTCACCCGTAAGGCACGGCGCGAGCTCCGGCGCCGGCTGCTCCTTCGGAAAGCTCCGCCGCGCCGCTTCGGCGAGCTCCCGCAGCACCAAGCAAGGCTCGCGAGCAACCGCCCCGCGCGGCATCGCTGCGGGCTTCGCCGCCGCGCCCGACACCGCCGCGCCCGCCACCGCTGCGCCCGTCGCCGCTGGGCCCGAAACCGCCACTCCGAACGACGCAGGCACGCTTGCCGACGGCGCCGCTGTGGACGCAGCCACCGTCGGCGCCGGCCTCGGGACCGCCATCTTCGCGCCGCCGCATGCCGCAAGCCCTACCGCCAACAGCGCCCGAAAACCGCCCATTTCGCGGCCGAAAGTATCAGCTATTGCCCGACGCTTCCGAAAATCGTGCTACCAAGCCAGCACTCCACGGAGGAGTGGCCGAGCGGCTGAAGGCACCGGTTTTGAAAACCGGCGTACTCGCAAGGGTACCGTGGGTTCGAATCCCTCCTCCTCCGCCGGGCCCTAGCGGGCCCGTCTGGACGACGAGGGATCTCCGGGCTGCCTGCAGCTCGCTGCGCTCGCTTGCGGGCACGAATCCCTCCTCCTCCGCCAGAGTGCCAAGCGCGCCGCCAATGATCCTTGACCAATTCGATAGACAGTACGCGCGCGTCTCGTCGACGGCCATTCGCTGCTTATGAAAACGCTGAACCCTCGCGCGCGCCATTGCCTGCAATGCAAGCCGCCCTGGTGCGGCTAAGCAACTCGAAAGGCGACCCTCAGCAAAACGAGCTTGGTTCGGCACGCCACATCGATCTACCGTCCGCCGTTTACACGTGCGCCTGGCAACAAAAACTACCATGACGACCGCGGCGGGGACGAAGCGCCTGCGCGCTCTCGCACGGATGGTCACCGGCTGATGCCGCTTCGCGACGAGCTACAGGCCGAGATCGCGCGAGGACGAGTCGTAGTGATTGCGGGTGCAGGCGTGTCCGTCGGAGCCACGAATAGCGCACCCGCCGCCTCTTGGACGGGGCTGCTCCACACCGCAATCGATAGGTGTCGTGACCTCAGCCACATCAAGGCGGCCAAGGAGACTGCCCTCCGCCAAGACGTTGATTCCGGAGAACTCGACCAGCTGTTGAGCGCAGCCGAATTCTTGTCCAAGAAATTGAACGCTCCGACGGGAGGCGACTTCTCCGAATGGCTGCGGCTCACCGTCGGCTCCCTCCGACTTGCAAACGCAGACGTGCTGGGTGCCCTACAGGGGTTGAGATGTCCGTTCGCGACGACCAACTATGACAACCTGATCGAAGAGGCCACTGGTCTCTCGCCGGTAACCTGGCTTGAGCGCGACCAAATGGAACGCGTCTTCAAGCGAGAGCTGGCTGCTGTTGCGCATTTGCATGGGCACTACGCGCGTCCTGACTCGGTGGTCCTTGGCATTCGTTCGTACGATGAAATTGTCCGTGACCCACACGCTCAGGCCATCCTGCGGACCCTCGTCGTTAGGGATACCGTGCTATTCGTGGGGTTTGGCGCCGGCCTCGGCGATCCAAACTTCGGGAAACTGCTCGAGTGGATGGGCACGGTGCTCTCGGCCTCGACCGGCAGACATTACCGTCTCGTTCTGGAGCGCGACGCGCCGGAGTGCCGCAAGGAGCACCCTCCCGATCAGCGAATCTCGGTGCTGCCGTTCGGATCGGCACACGCCGACTTGGCGCCATTTCTTCGTTCGTTGGCTCCTGGCACGCCCGCATCTCCCTCGACGCCCCGGCCCGTCCCATCGACGCCCTCGCCGAGTCCCTCGCCCACACCGAGTCCCTCGCCCACACCGAGTCCCTCGCCCACATCGCCCAGTGCCCTAGGCAATGCTGTCCCTCCCGTCACTGCCAACGATCTCGCGACATTGCTTGAGGCTGTTCGCGACAAGCGCCGACGGGAATTGACCAACCCAGCCTGGGCGTTGCTCGTCCTGGTTCCCTTTTCGATCTACGTGGGCACGGTGTCGGTACTCGCCGGCCTGCTCGTTTTTTCCATCGGAAGCATCTCCTTAATGCGACGATTCGTTTCGATCTTGAACGACATCGGACTGTGCAAAACCTACCTCAACTGGTTGACCAGGCTGCTTCCGCACCAGATCCATGACATACCGGACTCTTCGGTGCGTCAGGCCATCATCTCTTTCGTCGAAGGAAGCAGCTAAGCCATGCGCGACGCGAACACGACCGCAAGCTCGACCGAGAGCATTAACCAGCAAGCTCGGCGAGCGCAGCGACGTTTATTCCTAGCTAGCTGGCTGCCCGTACTGGCGGCCGTCTTCCTCGGCACCATCGCAACGCTCCAAGTATCCGCCGAACAGAAGAAGCTTGTCGGGTTGAAAGCTGATCTGTCTGCGACACAGGAACGCGCTCGTGAAGCTGAGCAGGCTCGTCGCGATGCCGAAACCCGTAAGGAGGAACTTTCTGTCGACGTCACGTCGCTTCAACAAAAGGTCGACGAGCTGCAGTCTCGCGAGTCGCGTCTTCGTCAAGCCGTCGACCTAAGCGATCCACAGGTTGCGATTGCGAAGGTCCGAACCGAACTCGGTGGACGAACACCTCCGGAGCGAGCCGATTCCTACTGGCGGCGAGGGCAGGACGCCCTCACGCAAAAACAACTCGACCTAGCAGACAAGCTCTTTCTGGAGGCGATCCGAGAAGACCCCAAGTTCGCACCGGCGATCAATGGGCAAGGCCTTGTGGCAGCAGAGCGTGGGCAGCTCAACGTCGCAGAAAAATTCTACCTTCGCGCTGTGGATGCTGACCCGAAGTACAAGCATGGCCTGTACAACCTGGCGCACCTCTATTTCCTGAAGAAGAAGTACGGCAAGGCCACCGAATACGCCAACCGCACCCTCGAGATAGATCCGAACTATGGCGATGCGAGTGAGCTGCTGGCCAAGCTAAAGAAGCTAGCTCAGTAGACCGCGACTGCCATCGCCGCGAGCCAAATGGCCGCGCTCTTCGGGAATAAGAACCATGAAGCGCAAAGAGCGCTGACCTCAAGGAGTTCTTCATGGTTCAAAAGCTCACCGGTTTCTTTTCTCGCGTTGCCAAGAACGAGTCGTTTCGCAAGGGCGTTGCCGCCGCGGGCGCTGGCGCGCTCATGGCGATGATCAGCACGTTGATTTGGGAGGACAGCTGATCGCGGAGGCGATTGCGGACGCTTTTCTCGATGCAATTGAACAATGCCGATGGCGTCCGCTGCAGCGGGCGCAGATGGCGTTTCGCTGGCTCGAGGATGCGGCGCGATCTCCACCAGGGCTTGAGCTGTTGAGCGAGGACGGTTGCCGCTTCAGCGGCGTCTTCGTCATTGTACAGAACCGCCCGATCTATCAATTCGCGGTGCGCCACAGCCCTCGCGAACGTTCGGCACAACACTACCCTCGGCGTCGCGCGGATCTCTTTCATGAGTATTCCGACTTGGACTCTCGGGGGCCGTACGACCGCTAGAGCAGCTCGGCATGACCCGGGCCCGTCGGCAACTTTGACCGTAGCTAGATGAGGTACGCGTGAAAATTAGAGGCAGAAAGATTTGGGCAAGTTCGCTGGCCGAGCGGCGCATCTTGATGGCGCTGGGCGGCGTTCCGCTTCGCGTTCCCCGGGGCCGTCAGCCCGTTCATGGTGGCGAGGCGCATCGCGCGCGCAGCCGCCGCCGAACACCCAGATGTGGTGTTTGTTCGGCAGGTTCTCGGCCGGCGAACGAAGCGACCCGACCAGCTTGGGACAACGTCTGAGCGAGCCGCCGCGGCGAGCGCGGAGACGGCGATTGCGCCGGACTCAGTCTTCGCCGCGTGATCTTGTTGCGACGTTGATTGCCGTCACCGAGTGCGATGACGACCAGGAGTTTGAACAGCTCCTGGTCGCGCACTCTGTGCAACTTGTCGAGGCGCTGCGCACCACCGTCTCGCGCGTGGAAGCGTTACGGCGTATCGCTCCGGTAGCGCGGCCTGCGCGCGTCCGCGAGCTCCTTCGTGCGGCGAAAGCGCAGCACCACGCGGCGCACGCAGCCGCAATGCAGAACCTCGCGTTGGCGTCGGCGTCCATGCTGGCCAAGCTGGCGCGCTGGGAAGGCGACCGCGTCCTTCTGGACGCGCGGATCGTGCTGGGTCGCAGCCTACTGGCTGACCGCGACCGTCGATACGTTCGGTTTGATGCCGAAGGCTACGGCGCCGTGGTTGTGCGACGCGACAAGCTCGCGGATGCTGGGAAGTCGCTCAAGTTCGCAGACCTCGACTGTGCCCTTGAACGACGAGGGCTACGGTTCACCTGGCGCGGCGGTGTGGGGCAATTGCTCTTAACGTCGCAAGTCATCGAGTCTCGCCACCGCGATTCGGTCTTGCCAGTGGTCCTCGAGCGACCACGGCCCGTCGTACAGGCACGCGCGGCACCGCCAGCTCGCGAGCGTATCTCTAGCTGGCTGCCCGACGTGTTCGGCGAGCTCAGCGTGTTTTGACCAAGGTCTCCGGCGCGCGCGCCGTGGCCTACCTCTACTTCAGAAAGCCTGCTCATGAACGAACGAATTTCAACAATGCTGGGGCTTGCCGCTCCTCTGGCCCCGGCGCCGGACATGGCCACCGTTTGGGAGGATCTAGACGTCGGGTTCGACACCGCCGCAGAACGCTTTGTACGGCGGCACCAGGCGGACGGCGCCGCGCGCGAGCAGC
>Ga0164306_10000575_pt1 | contig 15181 bp, 16 predicted proteins | sample Whisoiple_242_MG_FD_110213 | JGI IMG/M metagenome (GOLD analysis project Ga0164306, IMG submission 110213) | Soil microbial communities amended with fresh organic matter from upstate New York, USA - Whitman soil sample_242_MG | ecosystem: Environmental > Terrestrial > Soil > Unclassified >... | reverse complement strand
GCCATCAGCGTCTGCCACATGCTGAACGACGTGATTCAGTCGCTGATCATGGCGATCTATCCCATGCTCAAGGCCGCGCTCACGCTCGACTTCAGCCAGATCGGACTGATCACATTCACCTTTCAAGGCACCGCGTCGCTGTTGCAGCCAGTGGTCGGCTACTACACCGACCGCTATCCCACGCCCTATTCGCTCGTACTCGGCATGACGTCCTCACTCACCGGACTGCTGCTGATGGCGTTTGCCTCCAACTATCTCATGGTGCTCACCGCGGCGGCGCTGATCGGCATGGGCTCCTCGGTGTTCCATCCTGAATCATCGCGCGTGGCGCGACTTGCCTCTGGCGGGCGCCATGGGCTCGCGCAGTCTGTGTTCCAGGTCGGCGGCAATTTTGGCACGGCCATCGGGCCGCTCCTCGCGGCCTTTATCGTGCTGCCTTGCGGCCAGAGAAGCATCGCCTGGTTCTCTGTCGTGGCACTGCTCGCCATGGCGCTGCTCACGGGCATCGGCGCCTGGTACGGCAAGACCATCAAACTCGACAATGGCAACGACACATCGGTTGATGAGATGCGTGCCATTTCGAGCCTCGGACAAAGCAAGGTCAGGCGTTCGATCGCCATCCTGCTCGCGCTCACCTTCTCCAAGCAGTTTTATCTCGTGAGCATCACCAGCTTCTACACGTTCTACCTGATCCACACCTTCAATCTCACGGTCCAGAACGCGCAGGTCTATCTCTTCGTCTTTCTCGGCGCCGTCGCGGCCGGCACCGTGATCGGCGGACCGATCGGCGATAAGATAGGCACGCGTCGCGTGATTTGGTGGTCGATCTTGGGCGTTCTGCCCTTCACATTGCTCCTGCCTTACGTCGATCTGTTCTGGACTGCGGTGCTCAGCATCATCATCGGCGTCATCCTCGCCTCGGCGTTTCCGGCGATTATCGTCTACGCGCAAACCCTGATTCCCGGCCGCGTCGGCATGGTGGCAGGACTGTTCTTCGGCATGGCCTTCGGCTTCGCCGGCATTGGCGCTGCCCTGCTTGGCTGGCTTGCCGACCAGACCTCGATCGTGTTCGTCTATCATGTGTGCGCGTTCTTGCCGGCGATCGGCCTGCTCGCGGCCCTCCTGCCGGAGACGGCAAAGGCGAAGGCGCGACGGCCTCTTAACGGTGCGAAAGAACCTTAAAAATCAGCTCGATGCACTGTTGCTGAAGCGTCATCATGCACAGGAAGTTGCGTCCGGCTCTTCCTTCGGGGCCGCGGCTTGTCCACAGTGGGGCGAGCGGGGGCCTGAGCCAGGCCTTGCGGACTTTGGCGCGGCAAATGCGGGGTGAGGGGGCCATGCGTGATATCAGGATTGATTTGCAGGAACGAGCAAGACTGATCGAGGACCAGATCAGCGCTTCTTACGCTCAGTTCGAGAAAATGATCGAACAGCTGCAAAACGAGCGCGAGAACAGAGTGTTGGAGCTGAAATCTGAGCTCGCAGCGCTTAGCAAGCTCATGGACGTCGAGCATCGGCGCATGGCGAACGTGCTGCCGCTTGCTACGCAGGCGCCCGCGCCGCCGTCGGCGCCGGCGCCACAGCAGTCGCCGGGGCAGAAGCTGTCGCTCTCCGACTTCATCATGCACAGCCTGAACGAGGCCGGCGCAATGTCGAAGGACGATATTCTGAACTTGGCATTGAACGATGGGTATTTCGCCGATGCCGAGAGCGCGGATCGCGGCGTGCAAGCGAGCCTCATAATACTTCACCGCAACGAGCATATCCGCCAGCTGCAGGACGGAACCTTCGCGCCAGCCACGCTGTCGCAAACCATCAGGTTCAGACGGGCGATGTAAGCTTCTGGCCGGATTGGCGGGCCGGCCGACCGCGCAACAACTCGGCCACATCGCTACTGATCTTGCCTTCCGCGTAGCGGGCGAGTTCCTTGCGGTCGGCGAAGTCGTCGAGGGGGACCGGCGGCCCGATGCGGATCTGTGCGTCGAGCGGTCCTAGGCCCAATAGACGCCAGGCGTGGCTCGCCAGATCCATGTCGCCATACCAAGCGACGACGGGGCGTCCGCGCCGGCAGAGCGGAAGGCCGTGCAGCTTGGTGTAGGTCAGCGCCAAGGTTTGCGCGCAGAGGTCTGCTCCAAGTGGCTCGCCCCGCGTCGGCTTGACTGCAGCGAACAGCGGAGTCTTGAACGGCACCACGCCGTTCCCGTCACTCGATGTGCCTTCGGCGAACAGAACGACATGATCGCCGTCTTCGAGCCTCTCGAGGATTTCGTTCGCCTTGTCGGTCACCTCGCTGCGGCGCGTGCGATCGACGAAGACCGAGCGCTGCAATTTGGCGAGCCACTTCACGAACGGCCAGGAGGCCACCTCGTGCTTCGCCACGAAGGAGACGGGCGCCACCGCCGAAAGCACGGTAATGTCGAGCCACGATACGTGATTGGAGATGAGGAGCACGCCCCGCTCCCGCGCCACGACGCCATTGATGTGCAAGCGAATGCCGACGATGCGGCACACCTGCCGGTGATACCAATTGGGAAAGGTGCGGGCATAGCGCGAGCCGGTCCACAGGAACAGGAGCTGGAGCGGCATCAGCGGAAAGGTGAAGGCAAAGAACGCCGCCAACACGAGCCAGGCCCGGAATCCCCGCATGATGCGCCGCGCTAGCTCTTGCCGCTCTTTAGGGGACCTGGTTTCAGCGGCGTACCGAACAGCTCGAGCCGGTGGCCGATGAGGTGAAACCCGAGCTCGCGCGCTACCGCCTCCTGCAAGCGCTCGATCTGCTCATTCTTGAACTCGATCACCTCGCCGGTGCTCACATTGATGAGGTGATCGTGATGACCGTGGCCAGCGGGCTCGTAGCGGGCGCGGCGGCCGTCGCCGAATTCGTGGCGTTCCAAGATACCCTCACTCTCGAACAGGCGTACGGTGCGGTACACCGTTGAGAGCGAGATGCGCGGATCGCGGGCGGCGGTCCGGCGATGTAGCTCCTCCACGTCTGGATGGTCGTCGGCCTCCGACAAAACCTTGGCGATCACCCGGCGCTGGCCGGTCATGCGCATGCCGCGCTCGGCGCACAGGCGCTCGATCCGGCTTTCCCGTGAGGCTGTCTTGTCCATGGGCGCGCTCTCTTCCGGACCTCGGTCATCATCTTCAGTGGAGCCTCAAAGGGCAAGACTGAAGATGTCCGCATCGGCGCCGTGCTCATAATAGCGCTTCCGGCGCCCGACGACGACAGCTCCGAGTGACTGATACAGGCCGCGAGCCGATGTATTTGTTTCGTCCACCTCGAGAAAAATCTGTCTCGCTCCCGCCGCACGCAAACGAGCCGTGGCGTGAAGAAGGAGCGTACGGGCCAGCCCAACGCCGCGGTGGTCTGGATGGACTGCGAGCGTCAGCAACTCGGCTTCGTCGCCCGCGCTTCGCACTATGAGAAAGCCGTGCGCCGGGAGATCCCCCGCCGTGGAGGCAATGAGCGCAAGGCAACCGGGAACGGCGATGAACTGTACGATCGCATCAGCATTCCAGCTCTTTGTGAAACATTCTGCGTGAATCTCTGCCATGGCGGGCGCGTCGGCCGGAACGGCAAGACGCACGGCGGCCAAACTCATCAACGCCTCGCCGCCGCAGCTTTTTGCGGCTTGGCATCGGGAGGGCGGAGATAAAGCGGGCGCAAGGTGAGCAAAGTTTCGTTCGACTCCAATGCGAGCTGGGCGAGCACCGCCGCGCTCGGCTGCAAATCTGAAAGCGCCACCTCCATTCGGCGCCCGCGCCGCGATGCTGCCAGTGCCAAATGCTCGGCGCCGTTCCCAACGAGAATGGCAAGATCATCGGGAAGCACGAGGGCAGCCGCCTCGGCGCCGATCAGCAGCGGGCCTTCGAGCTTGGCACCATCCCCGTCATAGAGGCCGAAATACAAGCTCTCGCCCCGTGCATCGACGACAACCGCGAACGGCTTACCGCTTACAACTGCCCCGCTCGTCAAAGCTCCGCGAGCCATGACGGTGAGCGAGTCGGTGCCCCAGAGTTTGGCGCCGGTCGCGAGCGCAAAGCCGCGTGCCGCAGCAACGGCGATGCGCACGCCGGTGAAGCTTCCGGGCCCCAATGTCGCGGCGACCAGGTCGAGCTCGGCGAAGTCGACTTCGGCTTCCTTCATCGCCTCCGCCACCATGGGTATCAGCGTCGCCTCGGCATGCCCGCGCGCCATCCTCTCCTCGCGAAGAACGATGCGGCGCGGGGCGCCGTGAGTAAGAAGCACCGCGGCGCCACAAGCGCCCATGCTGGTGTCAAGCGCGAGGATGTTCATGCGTCGTCAGATGATGCGCGGGCGGCTTCAGTCTCTCCTTCGCCACGCGCGGCATGTCCGCTTCTCGCGACGCAGCCTCGTCACACCGGGCGGACCTCCTGGACCTCCGGGATGAAGTGGCGGAGCAGGTTCTCGATGCCGTGGCGCAGCGTTGCCGTCGAGCTCGGGCAGCCCGAGCAGGCGCCGCGCATGTGCAGGAACACGACGCCGTCGCGATAGCCCTGGAAGGTGATGTCGCCGCCGTCTTGGGCGACCGCCGGGCGCACGCGTGTCTCAAGCAGCTCCTTGATGGTGTTGACGGTCTCGGCGTCCTCCGGCGCGAAGAACTCGTCGCCACCCAGGCTCTCCTCGGTCTGCGCACCGGCGGCCACCGGATCGCCAGACTGATAGTGCTCCATGATGACGCCGAGGATCGCGGGCTTGAGATGCTGCCACTCGCCCTCGCCCTTCGACACGCTGATGAAATCCGAGCCCAAGAAGACGCCAGTGACGCCGTCGATCTCGAACAGGCGGGCGGCGAGCGGCGAATCCTTGGTCGCGGCCGGCTCCAGGAACTCCAGGGTCCCCTGGGCAAGCACGGGGCGCCCGGGAATAAATTTCAGCGTGGCAGGATTCGGCGTGGCTTCGGTCTGAATGAACATGGCTTAGCCTCTAAGGTCTTCTAACGCGCAAGTTCCTGAAAAGTCTCGCGCGCTAGCTTAGAATTATTCTAGACCATAGTTGGGCCCGGCGTCCCCAAAGTCAAGGTTGGTTCCTGCCTGCGAACTCTTGCGAGCTCTTTGTTCGTCGCCGTGGCAATTGCCGGTCGAGCCCCAATTTAACGAAGGCTAATGTTGCAGGTTCCTATTAGCTGTTCGGCAATGCCGAACGTTCACTTCTCTGATTATCTCCTGGCCCTCGTCATCTTTGCCGGCGCGGTCGCCGCTCGTTTACTGCTCGACTGGGTTGTGCCGGACCGCTTGCCGTGCATCACCTTCTTTCCGGCAGTTTTTCTTGCCGCCTACTATTTGTGCCGTGGACCTACAATTGTGGTCCTTGTGTTGTCCGAGTTTGCCGGCAACACATGGGTGGATCCAACCGGCCGCAGCGCGTTCACGCTTTACGCTGTAAGCTCGATATTATTTCTCGGCGTTGCCTCAATCATCGTCATCTTCGTGGATCAGCTGAGGACCGCGCAAGAGCGTTACCTTGGCGCCTCCCGTGCGCGAGGGATTGGGTCCTTCCCTGATCAAGAACAGTCTGCCCAGAGCACGTGTCGGAGGGGTAGCCGCCGCGGAAGACCCCTACGGCGGGTCAAGTGCAGCCATTGTTCTTTGAGCTACGCCTCCCCACTTCGGGAGGCTAAGTTAGAGGAAGGGTTCCCACCGGCAATGATGAGTCAACCCCGTTGCCAGTCTTCGTAGCCTTTGCCGCCTTCATGCTCCTCATTTACGGCCACCGCCTCGGCCTGCCGGTGCCGCCATGGCCGGGCTTTGAGGGCCTCTTCCGAGCGCCGCGAAAATCTGCCGGCCAAAAATCCGGCGTGCGCACCGAGACCCTCGAGATGGTGCTCGACCATGACAGCGGCCGCATGGAGGGCCGGTGTCTCAAGGGCCGGTTCGCGGGGTGGGCCCTGTCCTCACTGCGGGACGCGGAGGTCCTTGAGCTGCTCGAGGACATCAGCGGCACCGACCAGCAAGGCGCGCGACTGCTCGAGGCCTATCTCGATCGGCGCAGCCAAGGGTGGCGCAACCGCCGTCCGGAAGGCGGCTCAAGAGGGGAAGCGAAGCAGCCGGGCGATCAAGCAGGCCGGATGAGCCGCAAGGAAGCCTATGACGTGCTCGATCTCAAGCCCGGCGCAACCGATGCAGAGATTCGAGCGGCGCATCGAAGACTGATGATGAAACTCCACCCCGATCAGGGTGGATCCACCTATCTTGCCTCTCGCATCAACCAGGCAAAGGACGTTCTGCTGGGGCGCAAGTGAATACGGCGCCAAGCAGCGGGACTCACATCGATACGCTTGATGCGGACAAGAACGCGCGAGCAGGCCTCCCGATCCGACTCGCAGGCGCAGAGTTGCCGCCGGGCTCTCTCTCAAGCAAGAGCCAGGATCTCTTCAAGCCCGAGGCAGCCGGGAACGACGGTGATGGGCACCGGAAACGTGCCGGCGAGCCTGCCGACCGCGAGCGTGGTGACGAGGGGGCCAGGGCCGGAAGGGTCCTTCGACGCGCCGAGCACGAGCACGCCAATATCCTGGTCCTCCTCGATGAGCTTGGTGATCTCCTCCGCCTTGGATCCTTCGCGCACGATCTCCTCCGGCGCCAATTGCTTGAAGCCCATGGCCTTGAGCTTGCGGCCGAACAGGCGGAACACCGCGCGCGCCTTGTTGTGCCCCTCCTCGCGAGCGATCTCCTCCACGCCGAGCCAATGAGAAAACTCCGCGCCAGGCTCAATGACATAGAGCAGCGCGAGCTGGCCATGCGTGCGCATCGCGCGGCTCGCGGCGAAGGCAAGCGCGCTTTCGCATTCCGGCGTCTCGTCGACGACGACGAGGAACTTGCGCTTATGCCCTTCGGCGTGGACCTGCCGCTTCTTGCGCGGCTTCGGCGCCTCGGCAGCCTGTCGGTCGCTGTCCTCGCGGGTGTCCTGCTTCTTTTTCGCCATTGGCTCATGCTGCCATCAGTCGGTCGCGGCAACAACCGCTTCGCGCCCGGCGCTTATGTCGGGAGCAAGAGCACGTAGGCGGCGAAGCGGGCTGCTTCCGCCGAGAGATAGTCGACAATCCAATATCGAACCTTGTCGGCCTCCACCGCCAGCGGATCGTAGAACAAGGGCCGCGGCCGCACAGTCTCGGCGGCGCGGAATCGAGGGACCAGGAAGGCGGTGTCCGAGACGTTCTGAATGGCTTGCGTCATAAGGACGTTGGCCCCCGCTGGCGGATGAAGCCGACGATGTCCTTGGTCTCGGCGAGGATCGGATCGGCGATGGCGTGGGCGCGGTGAGCACCATCGGCGAGAATGCGATCGATTTCGGCGGGATCGGCGAGCAACTTGCGCATCTCGGTGCCGATAGGCACGAGCCGGTTAGTGGCAAGCTCGGCGAGCGCCTCCTTGAACTTGGAGAAGGGCGCATTGCCGAAATCGCGCAGCACCTGCGCCTTGTCGGTCTCGGCGAGAGCCGCATAGATGCCGACTAGGTTGTCGGCCTCAGGCCGCGTCGCGAGCCCCTTCGTCTCGAAAGGAAGCGGCTCTGGATCGGTCTTAGCTTTCCTGATCTTCTTGGCGATCGAATCTGCATCGTCGGTGAGATTGATCCGGGTCATGTCGGACTCGTCAGACTTGGACATTTTCTTGGTGCCGTCGCGGAGGCTCATCACCCGCGTCGCAGGGCCGGTGATCAGCGGCTCCGGCAGCGGGAAGAAGCCATCCGTGTGTCCGGCGCGGGCGATGGTCTTGGCGAAATCGTTGTTGAACTTTTGCGCGATGTCGCGGGCAAGCTCCAGATGCTGCTTCTGGTCCTCGCCGACCGGAACATGGGTCGCGTGATAGACGAGAATGTCGGCGGCCATCAGGTTCGGATAGACGTAAAGCCCGACCGTGGCATTCTCGCGATCCTTGCCTGCCTTCTCCTTGAACTGGGTCATGCGATTGAGCCAACCGACGCGCGCAACGCAATTGAAGATCCAGGCGAGCTCGGCATGACCGGATACCTGGCTCTGATTGAACACGATGTGGCGCGTGGGATCGATGCCCGAGGCGATGAACGCTGCGGTCACCTCGCGGGTGTTGCGGGTAAGCTCGTCCGGGTCCTGGAACACCGTGATGGCGTGCAGATCGACCACGCAATAGAGGCAATCGTGCTCGGCCTGCAGCGCCACGAATCTGGTGATGGCGCCGAGATAATTGCCGAGATGCAGATTGCCCGTCGGCTGGACGCCAGAGAACACGCGGGTCTTTTTGGGGGCCATGCTGTCGCGCCTTTGAGAAGCCCGCGGGTTATGGCTTGGGCCCGGCCTTAGCGCAAGCACCCCTGCATCAGGCGCAGGCCCCTTCCATATTGCGGATCTGCTCGGCGATAGCGACGGTGCGTTGGGCCATGCCGAAATGCAGCCGCTCGATCATGCGGCCCTCGACTACAATCACTCACGATGTCTCCGGCATGGGACGACCTTCGGCACGAGGATCGCGTCTGGCTCAGCATCGGAGGCGGCGAGAATGTCCGCGGTGCCCCAAGGGGTTTCCAGCACGTTGACGCGGATGACGACCTCCCGTCCGCCATAGCCGCCGCCCTTCACCGCGGCGCAGACTTGATCGCGTGCGCGCAGCTTTTCGTCCGGGTCACCGCGTCCTCGAGGTCGAGGATCAGCGCGTCGGCGGCAAGCAACTTGGCCTTCTCCAACGCGCGCTCGTTGCAGCCCGGCATATAGAGCACGCTCCGGCGCGGCGGCCTTGCATCACGATTGATCCCCGGTTTTGTGCAACGCAGCGTAAACCGGCGCCGAGGAGCGGACAACCCTTTCTGGCCCAAAGGGGCTTAGTCTGCGCCGAGCCTTTGCAATAGCGACTTGGCGTCGAAGGCCCCGAGCAAAGCGGCAGCGGCGGCGTAGACTGAAAGACCGGTGCCGACCAATAGGATGAGCGAGGCGATTTGCACCATCGCCCCGCTCTCCGGCTCGAACCACGCGGCGAGGCCATGCGAGAGCGCCCACACCACCGCGCCCATGATCAGGCTCGCGATGCAAATCGCGGGGAAGCGGCGATTGAAGGTCTGGTCGAGCACAAATTGCTTGCGCTCCCGCAAGGTCCCGGCGAGCAGCGCCACTTGGAGCCAGCCGGCGATGGTGGTGGCAATCGCAATGCCGACGGCGCCGAGCACCACGAACAGGAGAAGCGCGAGCATGACATTGGCGCCCATGCCGATGCCCGCATAGATCATCGGCATCTTGGTGTCTTCGCGGGCAAAGAAGCCGGGATGAAACACCTTGATCAGCACGAAGGCGGGGAGCCCCGGTGCGAGCCCCGCAAGCATGGCGGCGGTCGAATGTGCATCGATGGCCGTGAAGGCGCCGCGCTCGAACAGCACCCGCACGATGGGATGCGCCGCGACGAACAGCGCGACCGCGGCCGGCAAGGTCAGCAGCAGCGCGGTTTCGAGCGATCGATTCTCGGTTTCGATCGCCGCTGCGTGATTGCCGGACCGAACCCTGCGGCTGAGCTCAGGCAGCAGCACAACCCCGACCGCGACGCCGATCACCCCAAGGGGAAGCTGGAACAGACGGTCGGCGTAGTAGAGCCACGACACTACCCGATCCTGCAGCGAGGCGATGATGGTGTTGAGCATGACGGTAATCTGGTTCATGCCGCCGGCAATCACGCCCGGGGCGGCGAGCGCGAGCAGTCGGCGCATGTCCGGATCGAAGCTCGGCAGACGGAAGGAGAGGCGCATCTTCGATCGCGCCGCAGCGGCCGCGACGGCGATCACCTGCAACACGCCGGAGGCGGCGATGCCCCAGGCGAGAGCCACCGCCGCCCTGCTCTGGTCGACGTCGCCGCTGGCGATGAGCACGAGCAGCACGAGGATCAGCACCACGTTGAGCAGGCTCGGGGCAAAGGCGGCCACGGCAAACCGGCCGAGTGCGTTCAACACGCCGGAATAGAGCGCGACCAGCGACATGCACAGCAAGAAGGGAAGGGCGATACGGGCGAGCAGGACGGCAAGCTCGAACTTTGGAGGGTCTTTGGCGAAGCCGGGCGCCAGCAGCAGCATGAGCCATGGCATGATAAACTCGCCGAGCAGCGTGAACACGACGAGGGCCAGCGTCAGCCCGGCGAGCGCCTGCTCGGCAAAGGCGCGCGCTCCAGCCTCGCCGCCCTCATCATGAAATCGCTTGGCGAAGAGCGGGATGAAGGCGGCATCGAAGGCGCCTTCGGCAAACAGGCGGCGAAACAGATTGGGCACCCGGAAGGCGACGAAAAAGGCGTCGGCTATCGGCCCGGCACCAAGCACCACTGCGATCAGCACGTCGCGAATGAAGCCGAGCACGCGACTCCAGATGGTCATCGCCCCGACGGTGGCGAATGCGCGGTAAAGGGTCATCTGCCTGAGGGGTGCGTTCGGCTGGTCACGCCGGAACGAGCGCCGTGCTCGCGGCGCGCGCCTGAAGCGCTTTGGTCAGGCGATCGCGGATGATGTCCTCGCGGCTCGTGCTCGTGATCTTCTTTCCCGTCAGGTCGGTCACGTAGAACACGTCCACCGCCTTCTCGCCGAACGTCGCGATATGGGCCGAGGCGATGTCGAGATTCATGTCGGAAATCTCGCGCGTCACGTCATAAAGTAGGCCGGGACGGTCCAGCCCGTTGATCTCGATCACGGTGAGCGCGTCGGAGAGCGTGTTGTCGATCACCACCTGCGGCTCAACGGTGAAGGCGGAGAGCCTGGCCCTGGGGCGCCTTTTGCCGGCGAGCACATCGACGAGCCGTGCTTCGCCTTTCAGCAGCTTCTCTATGATGCCGGCAATCTTCCTCGCGCGCCGCTCCTCGTCCTCGCCATGGTCGAATTCGCGCTCGAGGTGAATGGTATCGAGCGCCATGCCGTCACGCGTGGTGGAGATCTGCGCATCGACGATGTTGGCGCCGGCGCCGGCGCACGCACCGGCCACCATGGCAAGCAGACGCGAATGGTTCGGCGCGAGCAGGGTGATCTCGGTCACGCCGCGAAAGGCGTCGGTGGCGATGTGGGTGACGAGTGACCTCCGGTGCGCCTCAGCGTCACGGATGAGCTTGGCGTGCTCTGCGATCACGTCGAGATCGGTCCTAAGCCAATAGGCCGGATAATGGCGGTCGATGAAGCGCTCCAGATCGTCCTTCGGCCAATCCGCCAGCCGCTCTCGCAGCGCATCTTGGGCGCGCGACACGCGCTCGGTGCGGGTGAGCGTGGTATGGCCGCCACCGAGCAACGGCTCGGTCTCGAAATAAAGCGTGCGCAACAACTGCCCCTTCCAGCCGGTCCACACCCCTGGCCCCACGGCGCGGAGATCGGCCACGGTAAGCACGAGCAGTAGCTTCAGCCGCTCGCGGCTCTGCACCAGATCGGCGAAGTCGCGGATGGTCTTGGGGTCGTTCAGGTCGCGGCTCTGGGCGAACGTGCTCATCGCCAGATGATGCTCGACGAGCCAGGTTGCGGTCTCGGCCTCAGAGGGCGTGAGGCCAAACCGCGGCCCAAGCTCGCGCGCGATGCGGGCGCCTACTTGCGAGTGATCCTCGTCGCGGCCCTTGGCGATGTCGTGCAGGAATGCAGCGACGTACAGCGCGCGGCGATTGTCGATGGTGCGGATGATCTCGGAGGAGACCGGGTGCTCGGCGGCGTAGCGGCCACGCTCGATATCGGAGAGGAAGCCGATGGCGCGGATCAAGTGCTCATCGACCGTGAAGTGATGATACATGTTGAACTGCATCATCGAGACCACCCGCCCGAACTCGGGGATGAAGTGACCGAGCGCGCCAGCCTCGTTCATGCTGCGCAATACACCTTCCGGATCGCGAGCATCTGTCAACAGGCGCAGGAACAGGCGGTTGGCGATGGGATTGAGGCGCAAGCTGTCGTCGATCAGCCGCAAATTCGCCCGCACCTGACGCAGGACCTCAGGCGAAAAGGTCGCCTGCTGCTCGTCGGCAAAGGCGAACAGGCGGATGAAGTTCACCGGGTCCTTGGCAAAAGCGTCATTGTGAATGGCGCTGATGCGGCCGTTCTCGATGCGGAAGTCGGAGGTGCGGCGAAGGTGCGCGCGGCGTTTCCAGCCGAAGGGCGAGAGAAGCGTGCCGAGGCTCGGCAGAGACTTGAGCTGCTTCATCTCAAGCGCCGAGCAGACTATGCGGGTGAGCTCGCCGACTTCCTTGGCAACGAGGAAGTAGTGCTTCATGAAGCGCTCGACGGCGCGCAAGCCGGCGTGACCGCGATAGCCGAGCCGCTCCGCCATCAGCGGCTGCAAATCGAAGCTCAAGCGCTCCTCTGGACGGTCGGTGAGGAAATGCAGCTCGCAGCGCACCGACCAGAGGAAGCTCTCACAGCGGCGGAAGCTGCGATATTCGCCCGGGGTGAACACTCCGGCCTCGATGAATTGCTCTTCCGCCGTATCGGGATAGAGGTGCTTGGCGAGCCAATGCAGAGTGTGCAAGTCGCGCAAGCCGCCTTTGCCGTCCTTGATGTTCGGCTCGACCAAATAGCGCGAGGCGCCGGCGCGGGCGTGGCGGGCGTTTTGCTCTTCGAGCTTGGCGTCGACAAAGGCTCTTGCATGGCCCTTGAGCACGTCCTCGCGGAAGCGGCGTTGGAACTCGGCGAACAGCACCTCATCGCCGAGAATCAGCCGTGCGTCGAGCAGCGCCGTGCGGATGGTCATGTCCGAGCGTGACAGACGCACGCACTGATCGATGGTGCGGGTGGCGTGCCCGACCTTGAAGCCGAGATCCCAGAGCAGATAGAGCATGTATTCGGCGACGCTCTCGCCCCAGGCGGTCTGTTTATAGGGAAGCAGGAACAGGAGATCGATGTCGGAGCCAGGGGCAAGCATGCCGCGCCCGTAGCCGCCTTGCGCCACGACGGCCATGTGCTCGGCGGCCGACGGGTTCTTGGCGCTATAGACATGGTTGGTGGTGAAGTCGTAGGCGAGCCTGATCAGCGCATCCTGGAAGGCCGATAGCCCCTCGGCGCAAGCCTTCCCGTCGCCGTCCCGTTCGAGCTGGCGCCGCGCTTCCGCCCGCGCATCATCGACGAGGCGCCGCAGGCGCTCGACCAGGGCAGCCCGCAGCGATGAATCCTGCCCGGAATAGGAGCGGGCAAGTTCCGAAGTCTCCTCACGGAGCGCGTCGAGATTGAAATAAGGCGCGGTCTTGGTGATCGCTTGGTCCATGGGCGGCGTCGAGTCTAGCACATCAGGACTTAAGGCTCGGTACTGCGCTCCAGCAAGCCTTTGAGCCTGTAGATGGCCTCTAAAGCCTCGCGGGGGGTCATGGCGTCTGGCCTGAGCGCTCCCACCGTGGCCTCCAGCGCCGATTGCCGAGGTGGTGGGGGCGACGCGCCTTTGGCGGCGCTGAAGAGGGGCAGATCTGAGGCCAAATCAGAGGGCTTTGGCCTGCCGTTGGCCTTCTCCAGTTCGGTCAACACCTCGTTGGCCCTTGCGAGCACGGCGCCAGGCAGACCGGCAAGCTTCGCCACATGGATGCCATAGGAGCGGTCGACGGCGCCAGGCACCACCCGATAGAGGAACACGATCTCGTCGCGCCACTCCTTCACCTCAACAGTAGCATTGGCGGCACGGGCCAGGCGGTCGGCGAGCGCCGTCAGCTCGTGATAGTGGGTAGCGAACAGGACGCGACAGCGATTCACCTCATGCAGATATTCGAGCGTCGCCCATGCGATGGAGAGGCCATCGAAGGTGGCAGTGCCGCGGCCAATCTCGTCGAGGACGACGAACGACCGCACGCTTGCCTGATTGAGGATGGCTGCGGTCTCCACCATCTCGACCATGAAGGTCGAGCGGCCGCGCGCCAGATCGTCGGCTGCGCCGACGCGGCTGAACAGCCGATCGACGATGCCGACATGCGCGGCCTTCGCCGGAACGAAGGAGCCCAATTGAGCGAGCACCACGATCAGCGCGTTCTGGCGAAGGAAGGTCGACTTGCCGGCCATGTTGGGGCCGGTCACCACCAGGATGCGCGTCCCGGTGTCGTTGCCTTGGCTCCCGAGCCGGCAGTCATTGCCGACGAAGCTTGCACCGTCGCCCCGCACCAGAGTCTGCTCAACCATGGGATGGCGGCCCTCGACCACCGCGAAGGCAAGGCTCTCGTCAACTTCCGGCCGCACATAAGATTGCTCGACCGCGAGTTCGGCCAACGCAGCATGGTGATCGAGCTCGGCAAGACCGGCGCTTGCCGCAGCAAGCGAGGCCTGCTCGGCGAGAACGCGCTCGGTGAGTTTCGCGAAGATGTCAAGCTCGAGTGCGAGCGCGCGGTCGGCGGCGGTGGTGATGCGCGCTTCAAGCTCGCCGAGCTCGAGCGTTGAGAAGCGCATGACATTGGCGAGCGTCTGGCGGTGAACGAACATTTCAATAAGCGGAGGCTTGGTCAGCGCCCCTGCATTGGTGGCGGTGACCTCGACGAAATAGCCGAGCACATTGTTGTGGCGCACCTTGAGTGACTTGATGCCGGTCGTCTCAGCGTAGCGCGTCTGCAGACCGGCGATCACCTGCCGGCTCCCATCCCTATGCTTGCGATGCTTATCGAGACCGGCATCGAAGCCATCGCGAATGAAGCCACCGTCGCGCTTGTTCAGCGGCAGCTCGTCGGCGAGCGCAGAGTCGAGGGCTCGCTCGATCGCGTCGGGCACCGCCTTCAGGCTCGTCGTGATCGCGTCGAGAACATGAGGCAATCCGAGATCAGACGCGCGGGTAAGCTGCGCGGCAAGCGCCCGTGCCGATGCGATCGCGTCGCGAACCGCGCCAAGATCGCGCGGACCGCCGCGGTTCAGCGCTAAGCGCGCCAGAGCGCGGGCAAGGTCCGGCGTACTTTTCAGCTCCTCGCGGAGCGCCTGGCGCAAGCGCGGCTCGCGGGCGAGATAGCCAACGGCGTCGAGGCGCGCATTGATGATGGTCGCATCGGTGAGCGGACTGCCGAGGCGGCTCGCCAGCTCGCGCGCTCCGGCGCCGGTCACGGTGCGGTCAACGGCCGAGAGCAGGCTTGCCGTGCGGGCGCCCTGGTTTCCACGCATCAGCTCCAGATTGGCTCTGGTCGCAGCATCGATGAGGAGCAGACTTCCCGGCGCCTCTTTGCGCGGCGGGCGCATCAACGGCGCGCGCCCGACTTGGGTGATCTCCACATACGTGAAGAGACCGGCAAGTGCGGCGAG
>Ga0164306_10000574_pt1 | contig 15189 bp, 8 predicted proteins | sample Whisoiple_242_MG_FD_110213 | JGI IMG/M metagenome (GOLD analysis project Ga0164306, IMG submission 110213) | Soil microbial communities amended with fresh organic matter from upstate New York, USA - Whitman soil sample_242_MG | ecosystem: Environmental > Terrestrial > Soil > Unclassified >... | reverse complement strand
GCCAGGGAGTCGGAGGCGCACACCACGGCGGTGGGCGCGGCGTCCGCGAGCACCCGCTCGATCGCCTGCGCGCCGGCCGCGACGCCGTCGGGGACGCGGGCGTGCAGCCGGCGCAGGAGGCCGCCGTCGTGCCCGGCGTCGACCATCGCGGCCGCCCAGCCGGCGGCGCGGTCCTCGCCGACGTCGGAGCCGTCGGGCCAGCCGAGGTAGGCGATCCGCTCGTGGCCGAGCCGGCGCAGGTGCGCCACGGCGGCGCGGGTCCCGGCGGAGCCGTCGACGTCGACCCACGGGTGCGCGGCGGCGTCCTCGGGTCGCGCGCCCCACGGCCGGCCGAAGGTCACGAACGGCACGTCGCGCTCGGCGAGCCAGGCGGCCCGCTCGTCCTCGCGGTGCGTGCTGGTCAGGACGAACGCGTCCAGGTCGGCGGTGTCGAGCAGCTCGCTGTACTGGGCGATCTCGCCCGCGTCGTCGTGCGCGGTGAACAGCATGACCCGGTAGCCCCGCGCCTGGGCGCTCTCGGTCAGCGCGTGCAGGAACCGGTCCAGCACCGCGCCGTTGATCCCGTCGTGCACCGGCTCGAGCCGCAGCCCCAGGACGCGGGACCGGCCGGTGCGCAGCTGGCGGGCCGCGGAGGAGGGGCGGTAGCCCAGCGCGTCGATCGCGGCGCGGACCCGGTCGGTGGTGTCGGCGCGCACCAGGTGCGGCGCGTTGAGCACGTTCGACACGGTCTGGCGGGACACCCCGGCGCGCTGGGCGACGCTCTCGAGCGTCGGCCTCGTCGTGGCGTCCATGGGTGCTCCCTCGCGTCGGTTCCTGTGCATATGATCGTTCCAAGTTGCGATTGGAACGCTCAAACCGTCGCCCCTAGAGTTGCCAGCGCCCCCGGGCCTGTCAAGCCGGACGGGGCCGCCCCGGGTCACGATCCGGTCTCGGCGGACCCGCCACCCGACCACCGCACACCCCTGCAGAACGACGAGGTACCCATGGAGCTCCAGCCCCTGCTGCACGACCTGCTGGTCGCGGTCCACGCACCCACGCAGGCGTGGTCGGCCGCGGACGGCCAGATCGGCCTGGCGGACGGCCGCGGCGCCCAGGGCGTCTACCACGGCGACGTGCGGGTGCTGTCCGGCGCACGGCTGACCGTCGGCGGCGTCGCGCCCGAGGCGGTCGCGTCGGGGGCGGACGGCCCCGGGCGCGCCCGGACGGTGCTGCTCGCCCGCTCGGTCGACGGCCCCGGCGCGGACCCGACCGCCCGCCTGGAGCGGCTGCGGGAGGTCGTGCCGGGGCGCGTCACGGAGACGCTGACGCTGTCCTGCTCGACCGCGGAGCAGGTGGCCGCGCGACTCGAGGTGGCGCTGCGCCCGGACGGCACGCCGATGGACTGGATCAAGTCGGGGTCGCCGGTGCAGGGCGCCCCGGAGCCGCAGCGCACCGCGGGCGGCGCGCGCTGGCAGGCTGACGCCGACGTCGCCGCGGTGCTCGCCGCCCCCGGCGCGGACGTCGCGGTCGACGCCGACGGCACGGTGCGGCTGGCGTGGGACGTGACGGCCGCGAGCGGCGAGCCGGTGCAGGTCGCCTGGACCCTCGACGTCACCGACGCCGCCGGCCCGGTCACCGCCCCGCGCCGCGCGGAGCCGGAGTGGCAGCCGCTGGAGGTCGAGGCGGCGGACCGCCGGCTGCCCGCGCTGCTCGACCAGGCCCTGGCCGACCTCGGCACGCTGCGGCTGAGCGCCCGGTTCGCGCCGGACGACGTGTTCCTCGCCGCGGGCGCCCCGTGGTTCTTCACCCTGTTCGGCCGGGACTCGATCTGGGCGGCCCGGATGCTGCTGCCGCTCGGGACCGAGCTCGCCGCGGGGACGCTGCGCACGCTCGCGGCGCTGCAGGGGACGATGACCGACCCCGCGACCGCCGAGCAGCCCGGCAAGATCCTGCACGAGGTCCGCCGCGCCGAGCTGTCGATGCCCGGCGAGGGCACGGTGCTGCCGCCGGTCTACTACGGCACAGTCGACGCCACGCCGCTGTGGGTCTGCCTGCTGCACGACGCGTGGCGCTGGGGCATGCCGGCCGAGGAGGTCGAGGCGCTGCTCCCGGCCATGGAGCGCGCGCTGGCCTGGATGTCCGACCACGGCGACTCCGACGGCGACGGGTTCCTCGAGTACGTCGACGAGACTGGCTCCGGCCTGGCGAACCAGGGCTGGAAGGACTCCGGCGACTCGGTGCAGTGGAAGGCCGGCGGGCTCGCGACCGGCCCGATCGCGCTCGCCGAGGTGCAGGGCTACGCCCACGAGGCCGCCGTCGCCGGCGCGGCGCTGCTGGACGCGTTCGGCCGCGAGGGCGGCGACCGGTGGCGCGCGTGGGCGGCGGCGCTGGCCGAGCGGTTCCGGGCGGCGTTCTGGACGTCGGACGACCGCGGGGCCTACCCGGGCATCGCGCTGGACGCGGACAAGCGCGTGGTCGACACGGTGACGTCGAACATCGGCCACCTGCTCGGCACCGGCCTCCTGTCCGCCGAGGAGGAGGCGACGGTCGCCGCCCGGCTGGTCGGCGACGACATGGACTCCGGCTACGGCCTGCGCACGATGTCGACGGAGTCGGCCGGCTACTGGCCGCTGCGCTACCACGGCGGTGCGGTGTGGCCGCACGACACGGCGATCGTCGTGCAGGGCCTGGCCCGCGCCGGGCACGCCCGCGAGGCGGCGGCGCTGGCGGAGGGGCTGCTCGCGGCGGCGCAGGACTTCGACCAGCGGCTGCCCGAGCTCTACGGCGGCGACGCCCGGGGCACCGTGCCGCGCGCCGTGCCGTACCCGGCGGCCTGCCGCCCGCAGGCCTGGTCCGCCGCGGCGTCGGTGTCCGTGCTGGGCGCGGCGCTCGGGCTCGCCCCCGACGTGCCGGGCGGCCGGCTGACCGTCGCCCCGCCGGTGCCGTCGCCGCTGGGCGCGGTCGCCGTGCGCGGGCTGCGCCTGGGCGGCGCGCCGCTCGCGGTGCGGGTCGGCGCGGACGGCTCGGTGCAGGTCGAGGCCGAGGCCGACGTGGCGGTGCACCTGCGGTCCTGACGCGCGCCGCGCGGCGGTCGCACGGGAGCCGCGCGGCGGCCGCCCGGGCCGCCGCGCGGGGGTCGCCGCCGGTCGCGGGCACGTCGCCCGCGACCGGGGCGACCCCGCCCCGTAGGGTGGGGTCCTCTCGTGCGCGGGCCGCGCGGACGACGGCGACGGGCGGTGGGACATGGGGCTGCTGGACCGGATCGGGTCCCCGGCCGACCTGCGCGCGCTCAGCGCCGGCCAGGTCCGCGCGCTGGCCGCCGAGATCCGCGGCTACCTGGTGGACCAGGTCTCCCGCACCGGCGGCCACCTCGGGCCGAACCTGGGCGTCGTCGAGCTGACGATCGCGCTGCACCGGGTGTTCGAGTCGCCGCGGGACACGCTGGTCTTCGACACCGGCCACCAGGCGTACGTGCACAAGCTGCTGACCGGGCGGCAGGACTTCGCCCGGCTGCGCCGCCGCGGGGGGCTCTCGGGCTACCCGAGCCGCGCCGAGTCCGAGCACGACGTGGTCGAGAACTCGCACGCGTCGACGGCCCTGTCCTGGGCGGACGGCATCGCGCGGGCGAACGCGCTGGCCGGGCGCGCGGACCGGCACGTGGTGGCCGTGGTCGGCGACGGCGCCCTCACCGGCGGCATGGCCTGGGAGGCGCTGAACAACATCGCGGACGGCTCGGACCGCCGCCTGGTGGTCGTCGTGAACGACAACGGCCGGTCCTACGCGCCGACGATCGGCGGGCTCGCGCTGCACCTCGACGCGCTGCGCACCACCCGCGGGTACGAGACGGTGCTGTCGTGGGGCAAGAGCGCGCTCAAGCGGTCCGGCCCGCCGGGGCGGATGGCGTACGACGCGCTGCACGGCCTGAAGAAGGGCATCAAGGACGTCGTCGCCCCGCAGGGGATGTTCGAGGACCTCGGCCTCAAGTACGTCGGCCCCGTCGACGGCCACGACGAGGCGGCCGTGGAGTTCGCGCTCCGCCGGGCGCGGTCGTTCGGCGGGCCGGTCATCGTGCACGTCATCACCGAGAAGGGCCGCGGCTACACGCCGGCCGAGCAGGACGTCGCGGACCGGTTCCACGCGGTCGGGCAGATCCACCCGGAGACCGGCCTGCCGGTCGCGCCGTCGCGGTTCGGCTGGACCGGGGTGTTCGCGGACGAGATCGTCCGGATCGGCCGCCGCCGCCCCGACGTCGTCGCGATCACCGCCGCGATGCTGCAGCCGGTGGGCCTCGCGCCGTTCGCCGAGGCGTTCCCGGGGCGCACGTTCGACGTCGGGATCGCCGAGCAGCACGCGGTGACGACGGCCGCCGGGATGGCGTTCGCCGGGCTGCACCCCGTGGTGGCCGTGTACGCGACCTTCCTCAACCGCGCGTTCGACCAGGTGCTGATGGACGTGGGCCTGCACCGCGCGGGCGTGACGTTCGTGCTGGACCGCGCCGGGCTCACCGGCGACGACGGCGCCTCGCACAACGGGATGTGGGACATGGCGCTGCTCGGCGTCGTCCCGGGCCTGCGGCTGGCGGCCCCGCGGGACGAGGACACGCTGCGGGCGGCGCTGCGCGCCGCGGTGGACGTCGACGACGCCCCGACCGTCGTGCGGTACCCCAAGGGCGCGCTGACCGAGGCGCTGCCGGCGGTCGACGAGGTGGACGGCGTGGACGTGCTGGCGCGGCACGGGGGCGGGGCGGCCGGCGGCGCCGTGCCCGACGCGGGCGCGCGGTCCGTGCTGGTGTGCGGGGTCGGCGCGATGGCGCGCACGGCGCTCGCGCTGGGCGAGCTGCTGGCGCAGCACGGCCTGCGGGTGACGGTCGTCGACCCCCGGTGGGTGCTGCCCGTGCCGGCGGCGCTCGTGAAGCTCGTGGGGGAGCACGACCACGCGGTGACGATCGAGGACGGCGTGCGCGAGGGCGGCGTCGGGTCGGCGCTCGGGCTGCGCGCGCGGGACGCGGGCATCCCGACGCCCGTGCAGGCGTTCGGGGTGCCGCGGCGGTACCTCGAGCACGCCAGCCGGGACGAGCTGCTGACCGGGCTGCGGCTGACCGCCCCGGACCTCGCGCGCGACGTGCTCGCGGCGCTCGGCGCGACCGCCTGACGGGACCTCGGTCCGCGACGTGAGCACCGTCACGCGGCCGTCCCGCGCCCCTGACGAGGGCGGGGGACCTCGGTCCCAAGACATCCCATGACCTCGTGAATAGCGTCGCAAGTACGACGCACTCAGCGAGGGAGCTTCAGATGTCCACCACCGCAGTACCCACGACCGGGTCCGACGCCACCGCGCCGGCCTGGGACGGTTTCGTCACCGGACCCTGGTGTGACGGGATCGACGTCCGCGACTTCATCCAGCGCAACTACACGCCGTACACCGGCGAGGCCGACTTCCTCGCCGGCCCCACGGACCGGACCACCGGCATCTGGGCGAAGCTCAGCGCGATGTTCCCGGCCGAGCGGGACAAGGGCGTCTACGACATCGACAACCACACCCCGTCGACGATCGTCTCGCACCCGGCCGGCTACATCGACCAGGAGAACGAGCTGATCGTCGGCCTGCAGACCGACGCCCCGCTCAAGCGCGCCATGATCCCCAACGGCGGGTGGCGCATGGTCGAGAAGAGCCTCGAGACCTACGGCTACGACGTCGACCCCGAGGTCGCCAAGATCTTCACCACGTACCGCAAGACGCACAACGACGGCGTCTTCGACGTGTACCCGCCCAACGTCCGGGCCGCGCGCTCGTCGCACATCATCACCGGCCTGCCGGACGCCTACGGCCGCGGCCGCATCATCGGCGACTACCGCCGCGTCGCCCTCTACGGCGTGGACGCGCTGATCGAGGCCAAGCGCCTCGAGCGGCACGAGATGGACATGGAGCCGTCGGTCGAGGACGTCATCCGCGACCGCGAGGAGAACGCGGAGCAGATCCGCGCGCTCGTCGAGCTCAAGCAGATGGCCGCGTCCTACGGCTACGACATCTCCAAGCCGGCGACCACCGCCCGCGAGGCCGTGCAGTGGCTGTACTTCGCGTACCTCGGCGCCGTGAAGGAGCAGAACGGCGCGGCGATGTCGCTCGGCCGCACCTCGACCTTCCTCGACGTGTACCTGCAGCGCGACCTCGCGTCGGGCGCGATCACCGAGGAGTTCGCGCAGGAGCTGATCGACGACTTCGTCATCAAGCTGCGCATCGTCCGGTTCCTGCGGACCCCGGAGTACGACCAGCTGTTCTCCGGCGACCCGACCTGGGTCACCGAGTCGATCGGCGGCATCGGCGAGGACGGGCGCCCGCTCGTCACCAAGTCGTCGTTCCGGTTCCTGCAGACGCTGTACAACGTCGGCCCGGCCCCGGAGCCGAACCTGACCGTGCTGTGGAGCAACCGGCTGCCCGAGGGCTTCAAGAAGTTCTGCGCGCAGGTCTCGATCGACACCTCGGCGATCCAGTACGAGTCCGACGACCTGATCCGCACCTCCTGGGGCGACGACGCGGCGATCGCCTGCTGCGTGTCCCCGATGCGGGTCGGCAAGCAGATGCAGTTCTTCGGCGCCCGCGTCAACATCGCCAAGGCCCTGCTGTACGCGATCAACGGCGGCCGCGACGAGGTGTCCGGCAAGCAGGTCGCGCCGGTGTCCGCGCCGGTCGAGGGCGACGTCCTGGACTACGAGGACGTGGCGGCGAAGTACGACAAGCTGCTCGACTGGCTGGCCGAGACCTACGTCGACGCGCTGAACTGCGTGCACTACATGCACGACAAGTACGCGTACGAGCGGCTCGAGATGGCGCTGCACGACCGGCAGATCCTCCGGACCATGGCCTGCGGCATCGCCGGCCTGTCGGTCGTGGCGGACTCGCTGTCGGCCATCAAGTACGCCAAGGTCACGCCGGTGCGCGACGAGGACGGCCTGGTCACGGACTACGTGATCGAGGGCGACTTCCCGAAGTACGGCAACGACGACGACCGGGCCGACGACATCGCCGTGGGCATCACCAAGGCGTTCATGGAGAAGATCCGGCAGCACAAGACCTACCGGAACGCGCTGCACACGCAGTCGGTGCTGACCATCACGTCGAACGTCGTCTACGGCAAGGCCACGGGCAACACCCCCGACGGCCGCCGCGCCGGCGAGCCGTTCGCCCCGGGCGCCAACCCGATGAACGGGCGCGACTCGCACGGCATGCTCGCCTCCGCGATGTCGGTCGCGAAGCTGCCGTACTCCGAGGCGATGGACGGCATCTCGCTCACCTCGACGGTCGTGCCCTCGGGCCTCGGCCGCACCAAGGAGGAGCAGGTGGCGAACCTGGTGGGCCTCATGGACGCGTACAACGTGTCCTCCGGCTACCACCTCAACGTCAACGTGCTGAACCGGGACACCCTCGAGGACGCCATGGAGCACCCCGAGAACTACCCGCAGCTCACCATCCGGGTGTCGGGCTACGCCGTGAACTTCGTGCGGCTGACCCGCGAGCAGCAGCTCGACGTGCTGTCCCGGACGTTCCACGGCGGCATCTGACGCCGGTGGGCACCGCCCGGCCCGGGGGAGCAGCCCCGGGCCGGGCGGCCCGCCACCCGCACGACCCGCAGGACCCGTACCACCCAGCAGGACCCCGCGAGGAGGTCGCGACCATGAGCAGCAGTCAGTCCGTCGTCGGCGAGGGCGGCGCCCCCGTCATCGAGCTCGGCCTGCCCGTCACGGGCGGCTCGCACGAGCGGTCGACGGCCGGCACGGCGGGCCTCGCGGTCAGCGACGCGGAGCGCAGCGCCAAGTTCGCGCAGATGCGCGCCGGCGAGCTCGGGTCGCTGCACTCGTGGGAGCTCGTCACCGCGGTCGACGGCCCCGGGACCCGGCTCACGACCTTCCTGGCGGGCTGCCCGCTGCGCTGCCTGTACTGCCACAACCCGGACACGATGGAGATGCGCCGGGGCGAGCCGGTGCTCGCCGAGGAGCTGCTGCGCCGCATCAGGCGCTACGTCCCCGTGTTCGCGGTGACCGGCGGCGGGCTCACCATCTCCGGCGGCGAGCCGCTCATGCAGCCCGCGTTCGTCGCGCGGCTGCTGCGCGGGGCGAAGGAGCTCGGCGTGCACACCGCGATCGACACCTCCGGGTACCTGGGCGCGCACTGCTCGGACGCGATGCTCGCCGACATCGACCTGGTGCTGCTCGACGTGAAGTCGGGCATCCCCGAGACGTACAAGCGGACCACCGGCCGCGACCTGCAGCCGACGCTCGACTTCGGCCGGCGGGTCGCCGCCAGCGGCACCGAGATCTGGGTCCGGTTCGTGCTGGTGCCCGGGCTGACCGACGCGCCGGGGAACGTCGACGCGGTCGCCGACTACGTCGCCTCGCTGTCGACCGTCAGCCGCGTCGAGGTGCTGCCGTTCCACCAGATGGGGCGGGACAAGTGGCAGAGCCTCGGCATGGCGTACGAGCTGGAGGACACGCAGCCGCCGAGCCCGGAGCTCGTGGCGCGGGTGCGGCAGCAGTTCCGGGACCGCGGGCTGACGGTGTTCTGAGCCGCCGCGCGGCCGTCAGGCGGCCGTCGCGCTCGCGTCGGCGACGCCCGGCGGCAGCAGCCGGCGGCCGAGCACGCGCTCGGACCAGCCGGTGCGGTCCAGCCAGGGGCAGATCCCGCCGAGGTGCGCGGGCCAGCCGGCGCCGAGCAGCATCGCCAGGTCGACCTGGTCGGCGGACGGGACGACGCCCTCGTCGAGCAGCGCGCCGATCTCCTCGGCCAGCCCCCGCGCGACCCGGTCGAGCACCGCGGCCTCCTGCTCCGCGCGCGTCCCGCCGGCCGCCGGCGCGCCGAACGCGTCCTGGATCGCCGGGTCGACGACGGGCAGGCCCGCGGGCCCGGGGGCCGCGACGGTGCGGCCCTGCTCGACGAGCGCGTCCAGGCCGGGCGACCGCGGGTAGCGGTCGCCGAGCTCGTCGTGCAGCGTCACGAGCACGTGCCGGGCGACCGGCAGGCCGACGAGCTGCAGCAGGGCGAACGGGCTCATCGGCAGGCCGAGCGGGCGCAGCGCGGCGTCGGCGGCCTCGACCGGCGTGCCGTCCTCCACCGCGCCGAGCACGTCGGCCAGCATCCGCAGCAGCACCCGGTTGACGACGAAGCCCGGGCGGTCGGTGGTGCGCACGACGGTCTTGCCCGCGCCCCGGGCGACGTCGACCGCGGTGGCGAGCGCCGCGGCGTCCGACGACGAGGTCGCGACGACCTCGACCAGCGGCATCTGGGCCACCGGGTTGAAGAAGTGCAGCCCGACGACGCGCTCCGGGTGCGCGAGGCCCTCGGACATCGCGGTGACGGACAGGGCGGAGGTGTTGGTGGCGAGCACGCAGTCCGGGCGGACCAGGGTCTCGACCTCGGCGAACACCGCGCGCTTCACGTCGAGCACCTCGGTGACGGCCTCGATGACCAGGTCGGCGTCGGCGAGGTCGGCCAGGTCGGTGCCGACCCGGACGCCGTCGAGCAGGGCACGCCCCGCGTCCTCGGCCAGCCGGCCGCGGGACACGGCGGACTCCACGAGGTCGCGCACGCGCTCGCGGCCCGCGGCGGCGCGCTCCTCGTCCACCTCGCGCATCGCGACCGGGACGCCGAGCCGCGAGCCGAGCAGGACGGCGAGCTGCGCGGCCATCAGCCCGGCGCCGACGATGCCGACCCGGCGGACCTCGCGCGGCGCGGCGTCGTCCGCCTCGGCGCGGGCGGCGCGCCGCGCGCCCCGGCCGGTGAGCTCGGCGGCGTAGAGGGCCGCGTGGGCCTCGTCGGAGGCCAGCAGCCGGGACAGGGCCTCGTCCTCCGCGCGGAACCCCGCGTCCCGGTCGCGGTCGCCCGCGCGTGCCAGCAGGTCGAGCACGTGGGCGTAGGCCGGGGCGGCGCCGTGCAGCCGGGCGTCCAGGGCGGTGGCGGCGCGGGCGAGCGGGTCCGGGTCGCCCTCCGGCACCGGCGGCACGGTGGCGGCGCGGCGGTCGGGGGATCCGGCGCGCAGCACGCCCGCGGTCCAGGCGAGCGCGGACTGCTCGAAGCCCTCGACGGGCAGCACGGTGTCGACCAGGCCGAGCTCGAGCGCCTGCTCGGCCGTGGTGAGCCGGTTGGTGGCGAGCGGGCGGAGCACGGCCAGGTCGACGGCCGCCGGCAGCCCGACCAGCCGGGGGAGCAGCCAGCAGCCGCCCCAGCCCGGCACGATCCCGAGCGACGCCTCGGGCAGCCCGATGCTCCGGACGCCCGCCGCCGCGACGCGGTGGTCGCAGTGCAGCGCGAGCTCCAGCCCGCCGCCGAGCGCGTGCCCGGTCAGCCAGGCGAACGTGGGGACCGGCAGCTCGCCGAGCGGGCGCAGCGCGGCGTGCCCGGCCTCGGCGAGCGCGCGGGTCTGCGCCAGGCCGTCGAGGCGCCGGGCGACGGACAGGTCGGCGCCCGCGACGAAGCAGCCCGGGCGGCCGGTGACGGCCACGGCGGCGATCTCGCCGGCCTCGGCGCGGGTGCGCACGGCGGCCAGGGCCTCGCGGAGCACGGTGAGGCCGCGGGGGCCGAGGGTGGTGGGGCGGCGCTCGTCGGTCGCGGTGAGCGTGAGCAGGGCCAGCACGCCGGCGCCGTCCGGCAGGTCGACGTCCCGGGCGGTGACGCGCAGGACGTGGTCGTCGGCCTCGGCGGGCAGGGCGCGGTCGGCGGGTACGGCCGCGGGCGTGCCGGCGGGGGTGTGCGCACCCGCGGGCGCGGGGTCGCGCGGGGCGGACGACGGGGACGGCTCGGTGGCGGCGTGGCGCATGCAGCACTCCCTGGGGACGACGGTGTCCGGTCGGAACACCCGCGACCCTAACGCCGGCGGTGCGCGCTGTCGCGGTGCGTGGCCGACGGCGCGCCGCGCCCCCGCAGGTCAGCGCCCGCGCGGGGCCTCGCGCCGCGCGGGCGGCACGCGCTCGTCAGCCGCGCCGACGCGCGGCCCGGCACACCGCCTCTCCCTGCGACGCCCGCACGCCGACGCCTACGCGACGCCGAGGGGACAGGAAACGTGTCGAGTGCCTATCCCGTGGATAGGCACTCGACACGTTTGGTGTGCACTCGACGAGCGGGCGGGGGCGCCGCGCGCCAGCGGCGCGCGGGGGCCGTCAGGCCGGGGTCGCCACCGCGGCGAACGCCTCCGCCAGGCGCGGGGCCAGCAGCCCGACCTGCCACGGCCGCGCGCCGCCGGCGGCCAGCCGCTCGGCGAGGTGCGGCTCGTCGGCCGGGGTCGGCGGGGCCCAGCACACCCGGCGCAGCAGGTCCGGCTGCAGCAGGTTCTCGGCCGGCACGGTGTGCGCCTCGGACAGCTCGGCCACCACGGCGCGCGCCGCGGTCAGCCGGGCCGCGGCGGCCGGGTCCCGGTCCGCCCACGCGCGGGGCGGCGGCGGGGCGTCGGTGCGCGGGCCGCGGCTGCTGGGCAGCTGGTCGTCCGGGAGCTGCAGGCCGGTGTCGATCGCCCGCTGCCACAGCGCGGCGCGCCGGCGGGTGCCCTTGCCCGAGAACTGCGGCAGGGCGACGAGCTGCGGCACGGACCGGGGGAGCGCCTGCGCGGCGGCCACGATCGCGGCGTCGGGCAGCACCCGGCCCGGGGAGATGTCGCGCTGGCGGGCGTTCTCGTCGCGGGTCTCCCACAGCGAGCGGACGACCGCGAGCCGCCGCGGGTCGCGGATGGCGTGCACCCCGGACACCCGGCGCCACGGCTCGACGCGCGGCGCGGGCGGCGGGGCGAGGCGCACGGCCTCGAACTCCTCCGCGGCCCACTGCGCCTTGCCCGCGACGGCCAGCCGCTCGGCCAGCACCTCGCGCAGCTCGACGAGCACCTCGACGTCGAGCGCGGCGTACCGGAGCCACTGCTCGGGCAGCGGGCGGGTGGACCAGTCGACGGCGGAGTGCTCCTTGGCGAGCCCGAGGCCGAGCAGCTCGGCGACGACGGCGGCCAGACCGACCCGCTCCAGCCCGAGCAGCCGGGCGCCGAGCTCGGTGTCGAAGACGCGCGACGGGCGCATGCCCTGCTCGGCGAGCGCGCCGAGGTCCTGGGACGCGGCGTGCAGCACCCACTCGACGCCGACCAGGGCGTCGGACAGCGGCGACAGGTCGGGCAGCGCGACCGGGTCGATGAGCGCGGTGCCCGCGCCCTCGCGGCGCACCTGCACCAGGTAGTTGTGCTGGCCGTAGCGGTAGCCGGACGCGCGCTCGGCGTCGACGGCGACGGGGCCGGTGCCCGCGCCGAACGCCTCGACCACGCGGGCGAAGGCCTCAGGGGTGTCGACGACGGCGGGCACGCCCTCGGCGGGCTCGGTCAGCGGGACGACGGCGGGGGCCTCGGCGGGCTCGGGGAGACCCGCCGGCGCGGTCGCGTCCGCGGGGACGTCGGGGTCGGCGCCGGCCGGGGCGCTGGTCTCCTCGGCCGGGGTACCGGCCGGGTGCGGGACTGACTGCATGGGACAACCGTAGGCCGTCGGGGCGCCGCTCCCGGTCCGGCGCGCAGGGGCGGCGCCCGGTGCGACGTCCGGCACAGTTGCCGCCGTCAGGCGAGCAGGCCGGTGCGGATGGAGATGGCGACGAGCGCGGCGCGGTCGCCGGTGCCGAGCTTGCGGGAGATGCGCGCGAGGTGGCTCTTCACGGTGAGCGCGGACAGGCCGAGCTCGTCGCCGATGGCGCGGTTGCTGAACCCGTCGGCGACGAGGCGCAGCACGCTGAGCTCGCGCGAGGTGAGGTCGGGGCGGGTGCGCGCGAACGGCGACGGGACCGCGCCCGGGGCGGCGCCGGGCTGGCCCACCGTGGCGTTGGGCTCGGTCGCGACCGCGCCGCGCAGGCCGCCGGTCAGCAGGCCGACCAGGTCGCGGCGGCCGGCGCGGCGGGCGAGCAGGATGACCCGGCCGGAGCCGCGGCGGCGCAGGTTGCGCACGAGGGTCTGGCCGTCGCCCTCGGCGAGCTCGGTGACGACCACGCACATCTGGCCGAGCGGCCGCCGGCGCGGGTCCGTGCCGGTGCCGGCGCCCTGCGAGCCGGGGCGGCGCGCCTGCGTGGCGACCGCGCCCGCGCGGGCGCCCGGGACGCCCGGCGCCAGGCCGGTGCCTCGTCGAATCGGCTCGATGCTCACTGCGGTGCCCCCTTGACGGTCCAACACTTGCCCCCTCTATCGGCCCGCCGCCCCGGTGTCTTGAGCAGATCGGGTGACATCGTGACCCGCCCGTGACCCGGTTGTCACGGGTGCCTGCGCCCCGGGACCCCCGCGGGCGGCCGCGAGGTCAGTGCCGTGGTCCCAGCGCGACGACGCCCTCGGGCAGCGGCGGCAGCCCGGCGACCGTGCACAGCAGGGTGCCCCACGCGCGCAGGTGCGGGGCCAGGTCCTCGTCACGCGCCGTCCAGGAGGCGCGCAGCTCGAGCTCGCAGAGCTCCGGGCGCTCGTCCAGGGCGCCGAACGACTGGGACAGCACGCGGGTCACGGTGCCGCCGGCCGCGCGGGCGTCGACGCCGGCGGACGCGAGCGCGTCGGAGAACCAGCTCCACGCGACCTCCGCCAGCAGCGGGTCCTGGCCCACCTCGGGCTCGAGCGTCGCGCGCACCAGGGTCACGAGCCGGAACGCCCCGTCCCAGGCCTCCTGGCCGGCGGGGTCGTGCAGGACGACGAACCGGCCGGAGGCGAGCTCCTCGGCGTCGGGGTCGCGGCGGCCGCTGCGGACGTCCGCGACGAGGGCCGCGGTGTACGGGGCGATCCGCGCGGGCCCGGGCGCCTCCTCGAGGGACACCTCGGGCCGCAGGGTGACGCCCCGCAGCGACCGCAGGGCGCGCAGGAACTCCGGTGGCGCGTCGCGGGGGCCGGTGCTCACAGCGCCGAGCGTAGGGCGGACGCTCTCGACCTGCGGTCGCGGCACGCCGGGCGGCGACGCCCCGGACTAGGGTGAACCTGCCCTGGCACCCCCTCGAAGGAGCACCCGCGCATGTCTGCACCCGCCGCACAGATCGGCGTCACCGGCCTCGCCGTCATGGGCCGCAACCTCGCCCGCAACCTGGCCCGGCACGGCTACACGGTCGCGGTGCACAACCGCTCGCAGGCGAAGACCGACTCGCTGATCGCCGACCACGGCGACGAGGGCACGTTCGTGCCGTCGGTGACCACCGAGGAGTTCGTGGCGTCGCTGGAGCGGCCGCGCAAGGTGATCATCATGGTGAAGGCCGGCGGCCCGACCGACGCCGTGATCGACGAGCTGGTGCCGCTGCTGGACGAGGGCGACATCGTCATCGACGCGGGCAACGCGCACTTCCCGGACACCCGCCGCCGCGAGGCCGCGCTCCGCGAGAAGGGCCTGCACTTCGTCGGCACCGGCGTGTCCGGCGGCGAGGAGGGAGCCCTGAACGGCCCGTCGATCATGCCGGGCGGCTCCCGCGAGTCGTACGCGGTGCTGGGCCCGATCCTCGAGGACATCTCGGCCAAGGTCGACGGCACCCCCTGCTGCACCTACGTCGGCCCCGACGGCGCCGGGCACTTCGTCAAGATGGTGCACAACGGCATCGAGTACGCCGACATGCAGCTGATCGCCGAGGCGTACGACCTGCTCAAGCAGGGCCTGGGTGCCTCCGCCGCGGAGATCGCCGACATCTTCCGCACCTGGAACGAGGGCGACCTGGAGTCGTTCCTCATCGAGATCACGGCCGAGGTGCTGACGCAGGTCGACGCCGAGACCGGGTCCGCGTTCGTGGACGTCGTCCTCGACCAGGCCGAGCAGAAGGGCACCGGCCGCTGGACGGTGCAGAACGGCCTGGACCTGGGCGTGCCGATCACCGGCATCGCGGAGGCCACGTTCGCCCGCGCGCTGTCCGGCTCGGTCCCGCAGCGCACCGCCGCCCGCGGCACGCTGCCGGCGCACGCCGGCACGTTCGAGGTGACCGACCGCGACGCGTTCATCGAGGACGTCCGCCTCGCGCTGTACGCGTCGAAGGTCGTCGCGTACTCGCAGGGCTTCGACCAGATCGCCGCGGCGTCCGCCGAGAACGGCTGGGACATCGACCGCGGCGCGATGGCCCGCATCTGGCGCGGCGGCTGCATCATCCGCGCCCGGTTCCTCAACCGGATCACCGAGGCGTACGAGCGGGACGCGGACCTGCCGCTGCTGCTCGCCGACGAGTACTTCACCGGCGCGGTCGGCAACGGCGTCGCCGCGTGGC
>Ga0164306_10000573_pt1 | contig 15190 bp, 9 predicted proteins | sample Whisoiple_242_MG_FD_110213 | JGI IMG/M metagenome (GOLD analysis project Ga0164306, IMG submission 110213) | Soil microbial communities amended with fresh organic matter from upstate New York, USA - Whitman soil sample_242_MG | ecosystem: Environmental > Terrestrial > Soil > Unclassified >... | reverse complement strand
GGCGCTGGCCGCGGTCGCGCTGCCGGACACCGGCTGGTCCCGCGGGGTGTTCGCGCTGATCGCCGTCGCCTACCTGGCGACCGCGCTGGTCTACCGCACCCGCGCGACCGAGCCGTCCGAGGTGCCGGTCAGCGCCTGACCGGTCCCGGTCAGCCCTGGCGGGCCGCCCACCAGGACTCGAGCTCCGCGCGGGCGCGCTCCTCGCCCAGCGGGCCGTGCTCCATGCGCAGCTCCAGCAGGTGCTGGTAGGCCTGGCCGACCTCGCGGCCGGGCGGGATGCCCAGGACGGCCATGATCTGCGTGCCGTCGAGGTCGGGCCGGATCGCCGCCAGCTCCTCCTCCTCGGCGAGCCGCGCGATCCGCTCCTCCAGGTCGTCGTAGGCCTGGGACAGCCGGCGCGCCTTGCGCACGTTGCGCGTGGTGCAGTCGGACCGGGTCAGCCGGTGCAGCCGCTCCAGCAGCGGGCCGGCGTCCGTCACGTACCGCCGCACGGCGGAGTCCGTCCACGCGCCCTCGCCGTAGCCGTGGAACCGCAGGTGCAGCTCCGTCAGCTTCGCCACGGCCTGGACGGTCGCCTTGTCGAAGTGCAGCGCGCGCAGCCGCTTGGCCACCAGCTTCGCCCCGACGACCTCGTGGTGGTGGAACGAGACGCCGCCGCCCGACTCGAACCGGCGCGTGGCCGGCTTGCCGATGTCGTGCAGCAGCGCGGCCAGGCGGAGCACCAGGTCGGGGCCCGGCACCGCGCCGTCCGGCCCGGTCTCCAGCGCGATCGCCTTGTCGAGCACGGTGAGCGAGTGCTCGTAGACGTCCTTGTGCCGGTGGTGCTCGTCGATCTCGAGCCGCAGGGCGGGCAGCTCCGGCAGCACGTGCTGCGCGAGCCCCGTGTCCACCAGCACGCGCAGGCCGGGCCGCGGCTGGCGGGACATCAGCAGCTTGACCAGCTCGTCGCGCACCCGCTCCGCGGACACGATCGAGATCCGGTCCGCCATGTCCGTCGCGGCCGCGAGCGTCGCCGGTTCCACGTGGAACCCGAGCTGGGCGGCGAACCGGGCGGCCCGCATCATGCGCAGCGGGTCGTCGTCGAACGACTGCCGGGGGTCCACCGGGGTGCGCAGCACGCCGCGCGCCAGGTCGCGCAGGCCGTCGAACGGGTCGACGAAGGCGAGGTCCGGCAGCCGGATCGCCATCGCGTTCACGGTGAAGTCGCGGCGGGACAGGTCGCCGTCGAGGGAGTCGCCGAACACCACCTCCGGCTTCCGGGACGCCGGGTCGTACGCGTCGGTGCGGTAGGTGGTGACCTCGACCACCACGTCCTCCGCGCCGCGGCGGCCGTGCCGGCGCGCGCCGATGGTGCCGAAGGCGCGGCCGATGTCCCAGTGCGCGTCGCCCCACGCGGCCAGGATCTGCTCGGTCTCGTCCGGGGTGGCGGACGTCGTGAAGTCGAGGTCGGCGCTCGGCCGGCCCAGGAACGCGTCGCGCACCGGCCCGCCGACCAGCGCCAGCTCGTGCCCGGCCGCGCGGAACAGGTCGCCGAGCTCCAGCGCCGCCGGGGCGAGGCCCGCGATCACGCCGAGCGCGCGCTTCTGCAGCGCGAGCAGGGCGTCGGCGTCGACGGCGGCGCCCGCACCCGCGGGGGCCTCCGCGGCCGGGGGCTGATCGGGCGCGGTGCGGGGGGTCAGGTCGTCGGACGGCACGACGCCCAAGCCTGCCAGATCCGGACCGCGGCGCGCCGACCCGGTGGTCACCGGCCCGGCGGCGCGGCGGCTCCGGGCGCCCGACCGGCCGCTCCCCCGCCGGTCGGCGCGCACAGGTCCTCCACCCGGACTCCGTCCGGGGGCCGCGGCGGAGTCGTTACAGTGGCTTGCATGCCCGAGCCCGCGCGCGCCCTGCCCCCGCAGGGCGTCCCCGCGCCGCCGGGCGGTCACGCCCTGCGGATCGACCCCCGGTCGACCCGCACCCGGCACCCGCACCTGCCCGTCGTCGAGGAGACCTCCGCGGGCGGCCTCGTGGTGCGGCTGGACGGCGGGCTGCACGTGGCCGCGGTGATCGCGCGGCGCAACCGCGCGGGCCGCCTCGAGTGGTGCCTGCCGAAGGGGCACCTCGAGGGCGAGGAGACGCCGGAGCAGGCCGCGGTCCGGGAGATCGCCGAGGAGACCGGCATCGTCGGCCGCATCGTGCGCCGGCTCGGCGTCATCGACTACTGGTTCACGGGGGACGACCGCCGGGTGCACAAGATGGTGCACCACTATCTCCTCGGGGCGGTCGGCGGCGAGCTGACCGTCGAGGACGACCCGGACGGCGAGGCGGAGGACGTGGCGTGGGTACCGGTGGTGGACCTGCCCGGGCGCCTGGCCTACCCCAACGAGCGACGACTGGCCGAGGCCGCGCACGTGGTCCTCGTCGGCGAGGCATGAGGCTGCGCGGCACGGCGGGGCGCGCACGAGCGGTCACGGCGGCGGTCCTGGCCGCCTGCGTGGTCGCGCTGTCCGGCGCACCCGCGCTCGCCTCGACGGCCGGCACGGGGGTCGTCGCCACCGGCGTCACCACCCCGGCGGCCCCGTCGACCGACGACCTGCCGGTGTCCGTCGCGATCACCGCGGTCGCCCCCCAGGTGCTCGTCCCGGGCGAGGACCTGACGGTCACCGCCACGCTGCGCAACGACGGCGACGAGGTGGTCGAGCAGCCGCGCGCCTCGGTCCGGATCTACCGCTACCGGATGTCGACGCGCGAGCAGGTCGCCGCCTGGGCCGACGCGGGCGACTCCAGCCCGGTCGGTGACGTCGCCGCGGCGGTCACGCTCGACACCCCGCTCGCGCCCGGGGCCACGACGACCGTCGCGGTGACCGTGCCCGCCGCGGACATCGGCCTGCTCCGCACCCAGGACGGCTGGGGCCCGCGCGGGATCACCCTCGACGTCGGGGACGGCCGGACGCGCGTCGGGCTGGACCGCAGCTACCTGCTCTGGAACTCCGCCGACGAGGTGCCGACGGCGCAGGTCAGCGTGCTGTCCGCGGTCGTGGGCCCGGCGACCGACCCGTCGCTCGCCGGCGCTCCCGACGACCAGGGCGACGACCCCGACGCCGCGGCCCCCGCCCCGTCCCCGTCCGCGAGCGACGCGGACGCGGCCGACGACGGCGACGCCGCGGGCACCGACGACCGGCTCACCGCGCTCACCGCCGCCGGCGGCCGGCTCAGCAAGCTCCTGCAGGCCACGGCGGACCACCCGTCCGTGTCCTGGGCGATCGACCCGGCGCTCGTGGACAGCGCGGCGGCGGGCACCCGGGCGGACCAGGCCTGGCTGACCTCGCTCACCGCGGCGGCCGAGGACCGCGAGGTCCTGCGGCTGCCGTGGGCCGACCCCGATCTCGCGGCGGTGGCGCACGCCGGCGGCGCCGAGACCGCCGACCTGCTCGCGCTCGCCCGCGGCGTGGTCTCGCAGTCCGGGGCGGACCTCTGGGCGGACGCCGATCCGGTCCTGTGGACGGCCGACGACGTCCCGGACCGGGTCACCGCCGCCCGCGCCGCGAGCTCCGACCCCGGCACGCCCCTGGTGGTCGGGCCCGACGCGATGCCCGCCCGGGACTCGGAGTCGCCGAGCTCCCCCAGCACGGTCGACACCACGGGCGGGCCGGTGACCGCCCTGGTGCCGGACCCGACCCTCTCCGACCTGCTGTCCGACCCCGCGACGTCGCAGCCGGGCGTGACCCCCGCGACCGCCGCCCAGCGGGTGCTCGCCGAGACCGCCGTGCTCGCCCGGTCCGAGGACGCCCGCGACACGTACGTCCTCGCGACCACGCCGCGCGACTGGCAGCCCTCGACCGCGATCACCCAGGCGCAGCTCACCGCGCTGGAGGCGGCGCCCTGGGTCGAGGCGACCACCGTGGGCGAGATGCTCACCGCGCACGCGGCCGGCCGGGCGGACGGGGACGGCGCCGACCGCGCCGCGCTCCCCGAGTCGCAGCGCACGGACACCGAGCTCACCCCGGCGTGGGTCAACGCGCTGGCGGCCCAGTGGCGCTCGGCCGGCGAGTTCGCCGCGGTCGTGCCCGACCCCGCCGCCCTGCTGGCGGGCCTGGACGCCGACCTGGTGGCGCCGCTCGCCGTGGCCTGGCGCGACGACCCCGACGGCCGCGCCGCCGCGATCAACGACGCCATCGCCGAGTCGCAGCAGCGGCAGTCCGGCCTCGAGGTCCTGCTCAACGAGCAGTTCACGGTCATCTCGAGCTCGGCGCAGATCAGCGTGGCCGTGAGCAACGAGCTCGACCAGCCGGCGCGCGTCCGGGTCGAGCTCCGCCCGCAGAAGGCCTGTCTCGACACCGCGCGCTCGCCGGTCACCGAGGTCGCGCCGAACGCGGACACCACGGTGACGCTGACCCTGCGGGCGAGCGCCAACTGCGACGTGACCGTCGACGTCTCCCTGCTGTCCGAGACCGGGCGCCAGCTCGCGACGCCGCAGCAGTTCTCCGCCCGGGTCGCGCCGACCATCGAGAGCGTCGGCGGCATCGTCGTCGGGGTCCTGCTGGCCCTGGCGCTCGCCTTCGGCATCTGGCGGACCGTGCGCCGCGGCCAGACCGCGCGCCGCGGCGCCCGCGTGGTGCGCGACGCGCCCGCCGCGCCCGGGGCCGCGCCACCGCCGGACGGACCGGCGACCCCGCCCGCCCCCCAGCACACGCCCGCCGACCGCCCCGCCGGCGCGCCCCCCGAAGGACAGGACCAGCCATGACCTCCCCCGCCACCGACGGCGTCGGCGCCGACCCGGACGGGACCGCCGCGGGCGCGACGGCCGGCGGCGGCACCGACGCCGCGGCGGGCGCCCCGGCCGGCACCACCGTCCGCCTCGGCCGGTCGTCGCTGATCATGGCGTCCGGCACCGCGGCCTCCCGCGTGCTCGGCGTCGTGAACACGGCGCTGCTCGGCTGGGCGATCGGCGTCACCGGGCACATCGCGAACGCGTTCTCGGTCGCGAACAAGCTGCCGAACACGCTCTACCTGCTGATCGCGGGCGGCGTGCTCAACGCGGTGCTGGTGCCCCAGGTGGTCCGCGCGTACCAGCGCGCCGACGGGCAGCAGTACGTCGACCGGCTGCTCACCGTCGGCATCGTGCTGCTCGGCGGGCTCACCGTCGTGCTCACCGCGGCCGCCCCGCTGTTCGTCGCCTTCTACTCCTCGTTCCCGGACCCCGAGGTCACCCGGGTCGCGACCGCGCTGGCGTTCTGGTGCATCCCGCAGGTGTTCTTCTACGGGCTGTACTCGCTGCTGGGCCAGGTGCTCAACGCCCGCGGCTCGTTCGGCCCGTACATGTGGGCGCCCGTGGTGAACAACGTCGTGTTCATCGCCGGGCTCCTCGTGCTCGCGCAGGTGTTCGGTCGGAACAGCGACGGCGCCGACGTCGGGTCCTGGACCGCGGGCCAGACCGCGCTGCTCGGCGGCGCGGCCACGCTCGGCATCGTCGTGCAGGCGCTCGTGCTGCTGGTGCCGCTGTACCGCAGCGGGTTCCGCTACCGGCCGCGGTGGGGGCTGCGCGGGTCCGGGCTGGGCAGCGCGGGCCGGGTGGCGACGTGGACGTTCCTCGGGCTGCTGATCGGGCAGGTCGGCGTCTGGCGGATCAGCGTGGTCGCGAGCTCCGTCGCCACCGATGGCGCCGCGGGGAACGCGGTGTACGACCGGGCGTTCCTCATCTTCATGCTGCCGCACTCGCTCGTGACCGTGTCGCCGGCGACGGCGCTGTTCACCCGGCTGTCCGGGAAGGCCGCCGCCGGCGACACCGCCGCGGTGCGGTCCGACCTCTCGCTCGGGCTGCGGACGGTCGGCGTGTTCACGGTGCTCGCCACCACGGGGATCGCCGTCCTGGCGTTCCCGCTCGGCCGGGCCCTGTTCCCGAGGTCGCCGGACGGCGAGGTGCACGCGCTCGCCACGACGGTGGTCGCCCTGGTGCTCGGCCTGGTCGCGTTCGGCGTCTGGTCGCTGTGCCAGCGCGTGTACTACGCCTACGAGGACGCCCGGTCGATGGTGCCGGTCCAGGTGGTCATGGCGGTCGTGGTCGTCGGCGGCACGGAGCTCGGCCGGGCCACGCTGGACGACCGGTACTGGGTCGCGGCCGCCTGCCTCTCGATGGCGGTGTCCTACGCGGTCGGCGCGGCGGTCGCCCTCGTGTCCGTGCGCCGCCGGCTGGGCGGGATCGACGGGCGGCGCGTGCTGGCGCTGCACCTCAAGGCCGGGGTCGGCGCGGTGCTCGCCGCCGGCGCCGGTCTCGGCCTGCTCGCCCTGCTCGGTCCCGTCGACACCTGGGGCCGCGCGGTGCTGGCCTGCGTGCTCGGCGCCGCGGTCATGTCGGCCGTGTACGTCGGCGTGCTGCACCTGCTCCGGGTGCGCGAGCTGCGGACGCTCACCGCCCCGCTGCTGCGGCGGCTCGGGCGGGCGTGACCGACCCCGCGGACACCCACCGGGCCGCCGCGGGGCGGCCCCGCGTCGGACGCGGGACCCGCCTCCCCGTCTAGCATGACGGGGAGCCTCGGCCCCGGCGGCCGGGCTCCACGCACACCGACGACCGGACGGAGGACGAGTGGTGCAGGCCCGCCCCGGTGACCCCGGACGCCCCGACGCCCCCGCGCTCGGCCGGCTCGGCGGCACCGTCGCCGGCCGGTACCGGCTCGACGAGCGCCGCCCCACCGACCTGCCGTCCGCCGAGCGCTGGACCGCCACCGACCAGATCCTGGCCCGGCCCGTGGTCGTGACGCTGGTGTCCGGCGCGCGGACCGCCGCCGTGCTCGACGCGGCCCGGCGCGCCGCGCTGGTCGTCGAGCCCCGGCTCGCCCGCATCCTCGACGTCGGCCAGGCCGACGGCACCGGCTACGTCGTCACCGCCGCCGTCGAGGGCCGCAGCCTCGCGTCGCTCGCGGGCCGCGCCCCGCTGCCCGCGGACCAGGCGCGCGCCGTCGTCGGCGAGGCCGCCGCCGCCCTCGAGGCCGCGCGGCGCCGCGGCGTGCACCACCTGGCGCTGCGCCCCGAGGCGCTCGTCCTCACCGCCGCGGGCCGCGTGGTGCTCGAGGGCCTCGCGGTCGACGGCGAGCTCGTCGGCGCGGCCGGCGGCACCGCGCACGCCATGAGCCGTGCCGACGCGGTCGGCCTGGTCCGCGTGCTGTACGCCGCCCTGACCGGCCGATGGCCGTCCGTGTCCGCCTCGGGCCCGGGTGCGCTGCCGAGCTTCGCCGAGTGGTCCGCGGGCGGGACGGTGCCGGCCCGCCCGGCCGTCGAGCTCGACGCCGGCCTGCCGCTCGCGCCCGAGCACGACGGGGCGCCGCTCCCGCCGGTCGACCTGGTGCCGGGCGTCCCCGCCGACCTCGACACGCTCTGCGCCGTGACGCTCGGCCCGCACGACGACGGGCCGCACAGCCCCGGCGAGCTGGTCCGGGAGCTCGAGCCCTGGCGCGCCGTCCGCGCCGACGAGATCTTCCGTGCCGCCGACGCCGGGCGCTGGCCCGCTCTGCCGGGCCAGGCGCCCGCGGGCGCCGCCGCTACGGCCGGCACCGGGCCCGGCCCCGGGCCTGTCCCCGGCACGACCACCGCACCTCCGACGGGAAGCAGCCCGATGACCGACGACCAGAAGCGCGCAGCGGACGACACGACGACCCCGGCTCGGGGCGGGTCGGCTGCGGCGGCCGGCGCGGGCGCTGCGGGCGCGGGCGCTGCCGGGTCCGCTGCCGGCGGGGGCGCCGCCGGGCAGGCGGCCGCGGGCGCCGGTGCGGCCGCGGGCGCCGGTGCGGCCACGGGCGCCGGTGCGGCGGCAGGCGGCGCTGCTGCGGCGGGTGCCGCCGGTGCCGCCGGCGGCGCGGTCGCCCGGCAGTCGGTGCGCTCGGCGTTCGGCTCGGGCACCCCGAGCGCGGGCGCCCGCCGGCCCGGCACCCCGCCCCCGGCGATCCCGCCGGCGAGCCAGCCCGCGGCCATCCCGCCGGCGGGCCGCGGCCCGGTCCGCACGTCGACGCGGGGCACCGCGGCCGTCCCGGCCGCGCGCGCCGCCGAGGGCGCGCCCGCCGACGCGGGGCGCACCGCGACGCCTGCCTCGCCCGGGTCGACGCCCGCCGCGCCGACCTCCCCGGCCCCGAGCGCCCCCGGGGCGACCGGTCCCGCCGCGTCGGGCCCGGCCGCGTCCGGCGCGACCACCTCCGGCTCGACCACGGCGGCCGCCGCGGCCACGCCGTCCACCTCGCCGACCCCGGCGGCCACGACCCCCACCCCGGCGAGCCCCGCGGCCCCGCCCGCCGTGCCGCCGGCCCGCTCCGCCTCGCCCGCGGAGCCCGCCCCCGCCGCCGAGCCCGCCACGCGGGCCGCGGACCCGGCTGCGGAGAGCGAGCCCGGCACCGCCCGCGAGGGCGCCCCGCGCGAGCCCGACGCCGCGGACCTCGCCGTCGCCGGCATCACGGGCGTCGGCGCCGACGCGGAGCCCACCACCGCGGCCACCGCCGCCACGCCCGCCCCGGACCGCGAGGACCCGGCCCCCGCCTCGACCCCCGCCGCTGCGCCCGTGCGGCGCACCAGCTCGGTGTTCGGCCGTTCGACGGGGCGCGGCGCGGCCGCGGGCACGGCGGCAGCCGCCGCGGCCGCCGCCAGCACGCCGGCCACCGGCACCCCGGACTCGGCCGCGGCCGCCCCGTCGGCTGCCCCGGCGCCCGGCGCCGGCTGGCGACCGTCCGCCCCCGAGACCGCCGAGCCGCCGGTCTTCCCGTTCGGCGCCGAGGCGACCCCGGCGGACGCTCCCGCGGACGCGCCCGCCGACCGGCCGGGCTGGGACCTGCCCTTCCCCGCCGAGGAGCGTGCCGTGCCCGTGTCCCAGCGCCGGATCGACCCGACCCGGTGGGTGCTCGGCGGTGTCGCCCTGGCCGTGATCATCGGTGTCGTCATCGCGATCGGCAACGTGCTGTCCCCGTTCCGCTCCCCGGGCGACGCGGGCACCGAGGCGGCACCCGCCCCGGCCACGTCGGCCCCGGCCGCCGAGGCCCCGGCCGAGGGCGGCGAGGCGCCGGCCGAGGAGCAGCCCGCCGCGGCCGTCCCGCCCGTGATCGCCGCGGTCAACAGCATCGACCCCTCCGACGGCGACGGCGAGCACGAGGAGCTGGTCGGCCGCCTGACCGACGGCGACCCGGCGACCTCCTGGTACACCCACACGTACAACCGGCCCGACTACGCCGGGTTCAAGGACGCGGTGGGCCTCGTCATCACGCTGCAGGCGCCCGCGACGGTCACGGCGATCACGCTCGACGTCAACGGCTCGGGCGGCGCCGTCGAGGTGCGGTCCACCGACGCCGCGAACCCCACCGCGGGCGACGTCCTGGCCTCCGGCGCCCTGGCGCCGCAGACGGTCCTGACCCTGGCGCAGCCGACCGAGACGCAGAGCATCGTGCTCTGGTTCCCCTCGCTCGCGCAGACCCCCGACGGCCAGAACCGCATCGAGATCTCCAACCTCGCGGTGTCCTGACCCCGCCCCGCCGAGCAGCCCGGCGGTGCGGAACAGACGGCGCCTAGGATCTGTTCTCCGCTGCATCAGCTCGTTCCCCGACCTCGAGGAAGCACCGTGACCGAGACCCCCGTCCGCGACATCGTCATCGTCGGCTCCGGCCCCGCCGGGTACACCGCCGCGATCTACGCGGCGCGCGCGGGCCTGGCCCCCTACGTGGTGGCCGGGTCGGTGACCGCCGGCGGCGCGCTCATGAACACCACGGACGTCGAGAACTTCCCCGGGTTCCCGGACGGCATCCTGGGCCCGGACCTCATGGACAACCTGCAGAAGCAGGCCGAGCGGTTCGGCGCCGAGGTGCTGTGGGACGACGCCGTCGAGCTCGACCTGGCCGGCCCGGTCAAGACGATCGTCACCGGCGGCGGCGAGACGATCCGCGCCCGCGCGGTGATCCTGTCGACGGGCTCCGCGTACCGCGAGCTCGGGCTCGACGACGAGAAGCGGCTCTCCGGCCGCGGCGTGTCCTGGTGCGCCACCTGCGACGGGTTCTTCTTCCGCGACCAGGACATCATCGTGGTCGGCGGCGGCGACTCCGCGGTCGAGGAGGCCACCTTCCTCACCCGGTTCGGCAAGTCCGTGACGATCGTGCACCGCCGCGACGAGCTGCGGGCCTCGAAGATCATGGCCGACCGTGCCAAGAACGACCCGAAGATCCGGTTCGCGTGGAACTCCGAGGTCGTCGGCATCCACGGCGACGAGAAGGTCACCGGCGTGACGCTGCGCGACACCGTCACGGGCGAGACCCGGGAGCACGGCGCGACGGGCGTGTTCGTCGCGATCGGCCACGTGCCGCGCACCGAGCTGCTCGCGGGCCAGGTCGACCTGGACGAGAACGGCTACATCGTCGTCGAGGGCCGGTCCACCCGGACCAACCTCCCCGGCGTGTTCGCCGCGGGCGACGCGGTGGACCACACCTACCGCCAGGCGATCACGGCCGCCGGCTCCGGCTGCTCGGCCGCGCTCGACGCCCAGCACTACCTGGCCGCGCTCGGCGACGTGGACCCGGCCTCGCCGGCCGAGATCCCCGCCGCGGTCGAGCGCGCCGACGTCGACGCCGCGGACGCGGTGGACGCGCAGGGCGCCGACACCGCCTCGGCCGCGGCCGCCGCCGGGCACTGACCCGGGCGTGGCCGCCGCCCTCGCGGTGACCGCGGGCACCTTCGAGCAGGAGGTGCTCCGGTCGGACCTCCCCGTCGTCGTCGACTTCTGGGCGGACTGGTGCGTGCCGTGCCGCATGGTGACCCCGGTGCTTGAGGAGCTCGCGGTCACCTACGCGGGACGGCTCCGGTTCGTGGCCGTCGACACGGAGGCGGAGCAGGACCTCGCGGCCCGGTACCGCGTCGTCTCGATCCCGACGCTGTACGTGTTCCACCAGGGCGAGCTCGTCCGGACCCTCGTCGGGGCGCGCGAGAAGCGCGCCTACGCCGCGGAGCTCGACGCCGCGCTGGCGGAGATCGCCACCTGGTGACGGCGGCCCGAGCCGCCCGCCGACCCGCGCACCCTCCCCGTCCGTCCCGACGGGGAGGGTTCGTGCACGTGCGGCGCGCCCGCGGTGGACGGGCCCCCGGGTGCCGGGAGTGGCGTGGCACACTCGGGAGATGACCGCTCTCGAGCGGCCCGACGGCATGGCGTCGGGCCCCCACCCGACCCCGGCCGCCGGCACGCGGCTCGACCGCTGGCTCGGCTCCTACGCCGAGCGCACGCACGGCATGCGCGCCTCGGAGATCCGCGCGCTGTTCGCCGTCGCGAACCGTCCCGAGGTGGTGTCGCTCGCGGGCGGCATGCCGTACCTCGAGGGCCTGCCTCTCGACGTCATCGGCGACCTCGCCCAGCGGGTCGTCGCCACCCGCGGCACCACCGCCCTGCAGTACGGCTCCGGCCAGGGCGACGAGACCCTGCGCGAGCAGATCCTCGAGGTGATGCGGCTCGAGGGCATCGAGGCGCACCCCGACGACGTGGTCGTCACGACCGGCTCGCAGCAGGCGCTCGACCTCGTGACCCGGCTGTTCGTCGACCCGGGCGACGTGGTCGTCGCGGAGGCCCCGTCCTACGTCGGCGCGCTCGGCGTGTTCCGCGCGTACCAGGCCGACGTGGTGCACGTGCCGCTCGACGCGGAGGGGCTGATCCCCGAGGCGCTCGAGACCACGCTCGCCGACCTCGCGCGCGAGGGCCGCCGGGTCAAGTTCCTGTACACCGTGCCGAACTTCCACAACCCCGCCGGCGTCACGCTCTCCGCCGAGCGGCGACCGCGGATCCTCGAGATCGCCGCGCGCTACGGCGTACTCGTGCTCGAGGACAACCCCTACGGCCTGCTCGGCTTCGACCGCGAGCCGCTGCCGGCCATGCGGTCGACGAGCGACGAGGGCGTCATCTACCTCGGCTCGTTCTCCAAGACCTTCGCGCCCGGCTACCGGGTCGGCTGGGCCGTCGCGCCGCACGCCGTCCGGGAGAAGCTGGTGCTCGCCTCCGAGTCGGCGATCCTGTCGCCCTCGAACGCCTCCCAGCTGGCGATCAGCGCCTACCTCGCGACGTGCGACTGGAAGGGCCAGGTCAAGGCCTTCCGCGAGCTGTACCGCGAGCGGCGGGACGCCATGATCGGCGCGCTGGCCGAGCACCTGCCCGACGCGACGTGGACGGTCCCGGACGGCGGCTTCTACACCTGGGTCCGGCTGCCCGAGGGCCTGGACGCGAAGGCCATGCTGCCCCGCGCCGTCACCGCCCGGGTCGCGTACGTGCCCGGGACGGCGTTCTACTTCGACGGGCAGGGCACCGACCACATGCGGCTGTCCTTCTGCTTCCCGACGCCGGAGCGCATCCGGGAGGGCGTCCGCCGGCTGGCGGGCGTCGTCTCGGCCGAGAGCGAGCTCGTGTCGCTGTTCGGCACCGGCGGCGGCGCGTCGCGCGGCGACGTGCAGTCGCCCGGCCCCGACCTGGCCTGACGCGGACGCGGCCGGGCGGCGCACGCCCCCGGCCGCGTGACGCGACCCGGTACGGTCGGGGCGGCGCCCGCTGCCCGCGCACCGGCACCACCCGCTCGTCGACGACCGGCCGCCCGCGGCCGCACCAGGAGGACCCGAACCGTGCCGCACGACCCCGTCCCCGCCAGCCCGCGCGTCGTCGTCCTGGCCGGCGGCCTGTCGCACGAGCGGGACGTCTCCCTCCGCTCGGGCCGGCGCGTGGCGGAGGCGCTGCGCTCGGCCGGGGTCGACGTCTCCGTGCACGACGTGGACGCCGACCTCGTGCCCGCCCTCGTCGAGACCCGGCCCGACCTCGTGTGGCCCCTGCTGCACGGTGCGAGCGGCGAGGACGGCTCCGTGCGCGACGTCCTGGAGCTCCTCGACGTGCCCAGCCTCGGCACCGGGCCGCGCGCGAGCCGCGTCGCCTGGAGCAAGCCGATCGCCAAGACGACCGTCACCCGGGCCGGCCTCGCGACCCCCGAGTTCGTCACGCTGCCGCAGAGCCTGTTCCGGGAGCTCGGCGCCGGGCGGGTCATGGACGCGGTCGTCGCCAAGCTGGGCCTGCCGCTCGTCGTGAAGCCGTCCCGGGGCGGCTCCGCGCTCGGCGTGACGCTGGTGCGCACCGCCGAGGAGCTGCCGGGCGCGATGGTCGCCTGCTTCGCGTACGGCGACACGGCGCTGATCGAGCGCGCCGTCGAGGGCGTGGAGGTCGCCGTCGGCGTCGTCGACCTCGACGGCTCACCCGTCGCGCTCCCGGCCGTCGAGGTGGTCACCGACGGCCCCTACGACTACGACGCGCGGTACAACCCCGGCCGCACCGAGTACTTCGCCCCCGCCCGGCTGCCCGACGACCTCGCGGCGCGCGCCGCCGAGACCGCGGTGGCCGCGCACCAGGTGCTGGGCCTGCGGCACCTGTCCCGGACGGACCTCATCATCGACGCGGACGGGCAGCCCTGGTTCCTCGAGGTGAACGTGGCGCCCGGCATGACGGAGACGTCCCTGTTCCCGCAGGGGGCCGAGGCCGGGGGTCACCACCTCCCGACGCTGTACCGGCGCCTGGTCGAGGCGGGCCTCTCCGGCCGCTGACGCCGCCTCGGACGCACGCGACGAGGCGCCGGCACCCTGACCGGGGTGCCGGCGCCTCGTGGCGTCGGGCGCTGAGCGGGCACGCGCGGCTCGGCGCGCGTGCCACCTCAAGAACGCAGGATGCCTGGGTCCTCGGGGGCGAGGCTCGCCAGGATGCGGTTGAGGTCCTGCACCGATGCGAACTCCACCGTGAGCTTGCCGCGCTGCTTGCCGAGGTCGACCTTGACGCGGGTCTCGAACCGGTCGGAGAGCCGGCTCGCGAGGTCGTCGAGCGCCTCGTTCCGCACGCCCGCGCGGGGTCGGCGCTGCTTCGGGGTGCCGTCCTCCGCGCCGAGCGCGACGATCTCCTCGACCGCGCGCACCGACAGGCCCTCCGCCACGATGCGCTGGGCCAGCCGCTCGATCGCCGCGCCGTCGCTCAGGCCCAGCAGGGCGCGGGCGTGGCCGGCGGACAGCACGCCCGCGGCGACCCGGCGCTGCACGAGCGGCGGCAGCCGGAGCAGGCGGAGCGTGTTCGAGATCTGCGGGCGGGACCGGTGGATCCGCTGGGCCAGCTCGTCGTGCGTGCAGCCGAAGTCGTCCAGCAGCTGCTGGTACGCCGCCGCCTCCTCGAGCGGGTTGAGCTGCGAGCGGTGCAGGTTCTCCAGCAGCGCGTCGCGCAGCAGGTAGCCGTCCTCGGTCTGCCGGACGATCGCCGGGCTCGTCTCCAGGCCCGCCGCCTGGGTCGCGCGCCAGCGCCGCTCCCCCATGATCAGCTCGTAGCCGTCGTCCACCGGGCGCACCACCACCGGCTGCAGCACGCCGATCTCGCGGATCGAGCCCACGAGCTCGTCCAGCGCGTCCTCGTCGAACACGGAGCGAGGCTGGCGGCGGTTGGGCCGGATCGACGTCACCGGGAGGTCCGCGAACGCGGCCCCGGGCACGGGGACGAGGTCGTCGACCTCGGCCGTGGGGGGCATCGGCGGGACCTCGGCCTCCGCGGCCGGGTCCGCTGCCGGCTCGGCGGCCGCCTGGGTCCGGGCGCGGGACGGCTGGCGCACCGTGAGCGAGGGGACGCCCTTGCGCCCGTTCGACCGCGGCGCCGGGGTGGCCGGGGCGGGCGCCGAGGGCTCGGCGGCGGGGGGTGCGTCGGCCGTTGCGCGGCCGTTTCCGCTGGTCAGGGCCTCGGGACGGGATTCACGGGCGTCCCGGTCGCCCGGCGCCGTCCGGTCCGGGAAGAAGACGTCGACGGGCCGGTCCCCCTCGCGGGGCTCCGCCCCGGTGGGGATGAGCGCGCCCAGGCCGCGCCCGAGCCCTCGCCGCTTCTCGCTCACGCGTCCTCCTTCTTCCGGTCGGCCGTGGTGCCGCGCTCGGCGAGCTCGCGCGCCGCCTCCAGGTAGGCCAGCGCACCGCTCGAGCCGGGATCGTACGTCAGGACCGTCTGCCCGTAGGAGGGCGCCTCCGACACGCGCACCGACCGGGGCACTGTCGTCCGGAGGGTCTTGTCGGGGAAGTGCTCCCGGACCTCCTGCGCGACCTGCTGGGCCAGATTGGTCCGGCCGTCGTACATGGTGAGCAGGATCGTCGACACGTGCAGGCCGCGGTTGAGGTGCGCCTGGATCAGCTCGATCGACTTGAGCAGCTGGCTCAGGCCCTC
>Ga0164306_10000570_pt1 | contig 15223 bp, 17 predicted proteins | sample Whisoiple_242_MG_FD_110213 | JGI IMG/M metagenome (GOLD analysis project Ga0164306, IMG submission 110213) | Soil microbial communities amended with fresh organic matter from upstate New York, USA - Whitman soil sample_242_MG | ecosystem: Environmental > Terrestrial > Soil > Unclassified >... | reverse complement strand
CGCATCCGGACCCGGGAGAGCCCGAACTTCCGCAGATGCCCTCGGGGCCGCCCGTCCACTGCATCCCTGTTGCGGACGCGCGTGGCACTGGCGTCGCGCGGCTGGCGCCGCAACTCCTCGGCGGCCGACCGCCGTTCCCGCTCCTCCGTGCGCGGGTTGCGCATGATCTCCTTCAGCTCCGCGCGCCGCGCCGCGTACCGCGCGACCGTCACCCTGCGCTTCTCGTTCTGCGCGATCTTGCTCTTCTTCGCCATCAGACCTTCACCCCTCGCGCCCTGATGCGCGCCACCGCCGCCTCGATGCCGATGGCGTCGATCGTCCTGACGGCCCTGGCGCTGAGTGTCAGCCGCACATACCTGCCCTCACCGGGCAGCCAGTAGCGCTTGCGCTGCACGTTCGGGTCGAACCGGCGCGGGGTGCGCCGGTGGGAGTGGGAGATCTTGTTGCCGAATCCCGGCCGGGAGCCGGTCAGTTGGCAATGGGCGGACATGGAAGTACCTGCCTCTCGTCGACTTCTGGCCCCCGTATTGAAAATGGAAACCATTGCCATATAGTAGCGGCATGGCCCGCAACGAAGTACGCCCGATCATCAAGCTCCGCTCCACCGCGGGAACGGGCTACACCTACGTCACCCGCAAGAACCGGCGGAACGATCCCGACCGCCTGGTACTGCGCAAGTTCGATCCGCTCGTACGTCGCCACGTCGACTTCCGCGAGGAGCGCTGACCCCCGCTCCGTCCGCACCGCCCCGATCCAGGAGGAACGCACCATGAAGCCAGGAATCCACCCCGCGTACGGACCCGTCGTGTTCCGCGACAAGGCCGCCGGCCACGCCTTCCTCACGCGCTCCACGCTCCGCGGTGAGCGCACCGTCGAGTGGGAGGACGGCTGCACCTACCCGGTGGTGGACGTCGAGATCTCGTCCGCGAGCCACCCCTTCTACACTGGCACCGCACGCGTCCTGGACACGGCAGGACGCGTGGAACGGTTCGAACGCCGCTACGGCCGTCGCGAGGAACGGTGATGGAGCACACCCGCACGCTGCCCGTGGTCCTCGTCGGCGGGCTTCACTCCGACGCCCGCCGCGAGGTGGTCGAAGGGCTGCTCCGCCAGGTGCCCCGAAGCGTCGCGCTGCACCACGACCTGAGCACCGCGGGCGGCGGCATCGTCCTGCGGACGGTCCGCGACGCCTCCGGCGAACTGGCGCGGGGCGAGACACCCCTCGTGAACGACTGCGCGTGCTGCGCCCTGAGGGAGGATCTGCTCCCCGAACTCGAACGGCTCGCGGCCGGAGGCCTCACCGGGCTCGCCGTCGTCGAACTCTGGGACTCCGTCGAGCCGAGGTCGATGGCCGAGGTCATCGCCGCTCACGGCCACGGGTGGGCGGAGGTGACCGGCGTGATCGCCGCCGTCGACCCCGCACTCGTCCTGCCCTGCCTGAGCAACGGCGACGACCTGGCGGAGGCGGGGCTGGCGGCGGCGCCGACCGATCAGCGCACGGTCGGCGACACCTGGGCCCGCCAGCTGGAGTACGCCTCCGTCGTCGCCCTCGTCGACAGCCCGGACGCCGACGACCAGGACCGGGCGCTCGTACGGCAGTTGCACCCGACCGCGCCCCGGGTCCCGGCCGGTTCGGAGGCCCTCGCCGAACTCGCCCTGGCCGGCTTCGACGTGGAGGCGGCCGGCGCCGCCCAGCACCCCTCCTGCGCCCTCCTTCCCCAGGAGGCGGAGGAGGCCGGTGTCAGCACCCTGGTATGGCGGGCTCACCGCCCCTTCCACCCCGGGCGCCTCTTCGACGCGCTGGAGGACCTGAGCTGCGCCGCCGCCCGCAGCCGCGGCCGCTTCTGGCTCGCCGACCGGCCTGACACCCTGTTGTCCTGGGATGCCGCGGGCGGGGCACTCTGCGTCGAGGGCACCGGCCCCTGGCTCGCGTCACTGCCGGACGCCGCCTGGGACATGGTCCCGCCGTTCCGCCGCGCCGCCGCCGCACTCGACTGGCACCCCGAGGTCGGGGACCGCTGCCAGCACCTGGTGTTCGTCTCCCCCGCCCTCGACCGGCGAGGCCTCACCGCACTGCTCGATTCCTGCCTGCTCACCGACGCCGAGTACCGGGCCGGAAGCGAGGCGTGGAAGAGGCTGCCGACCGCCTTCGGCCCCCTGCTCGACCCGATCCACTGACCACCGACCCACCTCCTCCGAGGAGAGCACCGATGCCACGCCGCCAGGAGAGCCCGCCCAAGGCCCGCCCCAACCCTCTGGACACCGCCGGAATCACCTACGTCGACTACAAGGACACCGATCTGCTGCGGAAGTTCGTCTCGGACCGCGGGAAGATCCGCAGCCGCAGGGTCACCCGGATCACCGCGCGGCAGCAGCGCCAGGTCGCCACCGCCGTCAAGAACGCCCGGGAGATGGCGCTGCTGCCGTACTCCGCCCGCACGTGACCGGCCCCGGACGGGGTCGCGCCGCCGTCCCGTCCGGGGGTCCGCGGACCGACGGCACTCCCCGGCCCGAGCGAAGGGCACGAACGGGCGACTGCGGGAACTGACGGAGGGACACCTCGAACATCCGTCGGGCGGGGTGCCGCACTACCCCGAACCCTCCTAATGGGTTAGGTTAGGCATACCTAAGTAACGGTAATGAGGTCTCCCCGCCCGCTCCTCTGGAGAAATTGGATGCGCCTTCCCCACTCCCGCGTCACCCAGCCCACCCCCGCCGAACGCGTGCTGGCGATCCTGACCGCGGCCCACTCGATGACGGTGGTGAGCGACGGGCTCGAACCCGTCGAGGTACACCGGCTCGACGGGACGGCCGCGATCGGCCACATCCATCTGCACGAACCGTCCGAGCCCGGCGCCGCCCCGTCGGGCGAACGCATCCCCGTCCGGCTGGAGTTCACGGACATCGCGCCGACCCCCGTGCGCGAGCGCACGCGCGCCCGCGTCACGGTCACGGGCCTGCTGTCGGCCCCGTACAGCACGGAAGCCACAGAGAGCACGTGCATGGAGTTCGGCCAGGCGGTCTTCGAGGACCACAGGGGTCGCGCCTTCGTCACGCTGGAGACGCTCCAGGAGACGGCGCCCGACCCGATCGCCACCAGCGAGGCGGCGATGCTGACCCATCTCGTGGACGAACACGGCGAACTCGTCCCCCTGCTGCTGCGCCTGGCGCAACCTCAGCCGGACAAGGGCGTGACGCGCGTCCTCCCGCTGGCGATGGACCGTTACGGCGTGACCCTGCGGCTGGAGTACCCCGGCACGCACCGCGATGTGCGGCTGCCGTTCGCGAAGCCCGTGGCCCGTCTCGACCAGGCGGGACCGCAGATCCACGCCCTGCTCGCGGCCGCCCGCCGCGCGTCCCACCGCAATCAGCTGCTGGCCTGACCAGGGCGGCATCGGGCGGGATGCGAGGGATGCGCAGTGTTCGTGGTCCCGGTTCCGGACCGGCGCCGCCTCGCTCCACGATCCAGCCCCTTGTCACCGGCCTCCGGGAACGCGTCCGGGGGGCGGCTCACGCCACCCCCCGGGACACACCGGCACGTTCTCAGCTCTGAGGACGGCTGCCGTGGTTCGCGCCGTTCTTGCGGCGGGCCTTCTTCTTACGACGTCGCTTCGAGGACATCGAACCTCCTGATTCGGCAGTTTCTGCAGACTATGCACCGGATTGTCGAGTCCGGCGATCACTGGGCCCCTTACCCACCGGCGCGGCGGCAAACACCCGGCATGCATACAGCCGGGTGGCGTACGTCACGGCAGGCGACGGTCCCTTCACCGCGTGCGTCAGCGCCTCCGCACCGGGTCCGGTTCGCGCTCCGGTACCCATGGACAGCCGCCGACCTGCTGTGATGTGATCCCTGCGGCGGAGCAGCCCTGTCCGGCGCCGCTCATCGGGCAATCCCCGGGTGCGCCGCGGGAGGACGACCCACCTCCTCGTCCTGCCCCCCGCCACTTCGATCACCCGTGGGTCCACGCGTCGCCACGGCGAGCGCCCGGGTCCGTCCCCCCATGCTCGAAAGTTCGGAACACATGCAGAAGACCAAAGCCGCGCTCTGGGAATTCCTCCAGGGACTCGGCAAGACGTTCATGCTCCCGGTGGCCCTGCTCGCGTTCTGCGGCATCATGCTGGGCATCGGCTCCTCGCTCTCCAGCGAGGCCGTCACCGACGGCCTGCCCTTCCTGAAGGCCGAGGGCTTCCACCTCGTATTCACCTGGATGGCCAACACGGGACTGGTCGCCTTCACGTTCCTGCCCGTCCTCTTCGCGATGGCGATTCCGCTCGGCCTCGCCCGGGAGGACAAGGGGGTGGCCGCGTTCTCGGGTTTCGTCGGCTTCGCCGCCATGAACCTCGCGGTGAACTTCTACCTCACCGCCCGGGGTGTCGACCTCGAGGACGAGAAAGCGATCGAGCACTACGGCATAGCCGACGTGCTCGGTGTCCAGTCCATCGATACGGGACTCCTCGGAGCCGTGGCCGTTGGCATCGTTGTCAGCCTTCTCCACCAGCGCTTTCGTACGCAGCGCATGCCTGACGCCCTGGCCTTCTTCGGGGGGCTGCGCTTCGTCCCGATCATCTCCGCCCTCGTCCTCAGCGTGCTCGGTCTGCTCATTCCGCTGGTGTGGCCGGCCTTCAACGGCTGGATCACGGCCGTGGGCCGGGGCATCGGGCACACCGGTGTCTTCGGGCCGTTCTTCTTCGGCATGGGGGAGGTACTGCTGCGGCCGATCGGGCTGCACCACATCCTCGTGGCCATGTTCCGCTTCACCGACGTCGGTGGTTCGGGCGCCGTCTGCGGGGACAACGTCTCCGGCGCCCTGAACATGTTCTACGCGCACCTCGACTGCGCGGGCGCGCCGAACGCCGCCGTGACCGACGCGACGCACTTCCTCTCCCAGGGCAAGATGGCGGCCTACCTGGGCGGCCTCCCCGGGGCGGCGCTCGCGATGTACCACTGCGCGAACAGGAGGATGCGCCCGGAGATCAAGGCTCTGCTCGTCTCGGGTGTGGTGGCCTGCGTGGTCGGCGGCATCACGGAACCGCTGGAGTTCCTGTTCCTGTTCGTCGCGCCGTGGCTGTACGCCGTCCACGCGGTGCTGGTGGGGCTCGGCTTCCTCACGGCGGCCGTGCTCGGCGTCTTCATCGGGAACACCGACGGCAACGTGATCGACTGGCTGGTCTTCGGCGTTCTCCAGGGTTCGTCGACCAAGTGGTACCTGGTGCCGGTGATCGCCGCCGTGTGGTTCGCCGTGTACTACTTCCTTTTCCGCTGGGCGATCAGGCGATTCGACCTCAGAACTCCCGGCCGTGACCAGGAGCCCGAGCAGGACGCCGGGGACGAGGAGGGCCCCGCCCCGGACGCGGAGAAGGCACCTGCCCGCGAGCTGGTCGCCGGGAAGTACGACGCCGTGGCCATCCTCGACGCGATCGGGGGCGCCGCCAACATCAGGTCCCTGGACAACTGCATCACGCGTCTGCGCATGACCGTCGAGGACGCGGAACTGGTGGACGGGGCACGGCTGAAGAAGCTGGGAGCGGTGGGCGTGATCAAGCTCGACGGCCACACCGTGCAGGTCGTCATCGGACCTCAGGTCCAGTCGGTGAAGGACGCCATCGCCACCATGATCCCGGTGGGCTGACCATGTCCTCCCCCCTTCCCGCCGGTACCGCTCCGGCCGACCCCTACGGCTTCGGTGTCCCCGTGGACCGTCGCGGCACCTGGTGCACGCAGTGGGACTACGTCGAGGACCGCTTCGGAGTACCGGACCTGCTGCCGTTCACCATCTCCGACATGGACTTCGAGACCGCCCCGGAGGTCATGGCCGCGCTCCGGGGCCGCCTGGACCACGGCGTGCTGGGCTACTCGCGGTGGCGCCAGGACGACTTCCTCTCGGCGATCGTCCACTGGTACGCGACACGGCACGCGACGGCCGTAGACCCCGGGTCGGTCGTCTACGCGCCCTCCGTCGTCTACCAGCTGTCGCAGCTGCTCCGGCTGTGGTCGGAGCCCGGCGACGGTGTGGTGGCCCACACCCCCATGTACGACGCGTTCCCCACGACCGTGGCGGCCCACGGACGCCGGCTCCGGTCGTGCCCGCTCGACGACTGGGCGGAGCTGGAGCGGCTGCTGGCGCTTCCCGACACGGCGGTACTGCTGCTGTGTTCTCCCCACAATCCGACGGGCAGGGTCTGGTCCGCGGACGAGCTGGACCGGATGGCGCGGCTGTGCGCACGGTACGACGTCGCCGTCATCAGCGACGAGATCCACGCGGATCTGGCGCACGCCCCGCACGTCCATCGCCCCTGGGCCCTGCACGGGGACGGAGGCCGGTGGGCAGTCATCACGTCGGCGTCCAAGTCGTTCAACATCCCCGCACTGACCGGTAGTTACGGAATCATCGGCGATCCGGCATCACGCGACGCCTTTCTGAGGCAGCTCAAGGAGGCGGACGGGCTCTCCTCCCCCGCCGTGCTGTCCCTGGTCGGGCACATCGCCGCGTACCGGGAGGGGGCGCCCTGGCTGGACGCCTTGCGCGCGTACCTCGCCGGCAACCTCCAGGCCGTCGCCGACCGCCTGGAGCGGGCGTTCCCGCAGCTCGGCTGGGAACCTCCCCAGGCGGGGTACCTCGCCTGGATCGATCTGCGGCCGCTCGGCGTCGAGGACGACGCGTTGCAGCGTGAGCTCGTCGAGGTGGAGAAGGTGGCCGTCATGCCGGGATCTGCCTACGGCTCGCCCGGTCGGGTCCGGCTCAATGTCGGGTGCCCACGGTCCAAGGCGGAGCGGGGGGTCGACGCGCTGGTGCGTGCGCTGTCCCGACTCCGCTGAGAGGCGGCGGCCCCGGCCGGGGCGGTGTCCGCCTCGGCCGGCCGTGCCCGGCAGGCGGCTCCCGGCCCGGTCCGATCGCCGGTGCCCGGTTCCCCGTCAGTGTCCGGCGGCCGCCTTCACCAGCGCGACGGCGACGCCGATCACCGCGTCGGCCAGACCGGCGAGCACCGCAAGGAGCACGCCTCCTCCCATGCGCAGCCCTCCCGCGCAGCCCCACGCGAAGAGCGAGGCGATGCCCACACCGGCCGCCGTCGTCAGCGCGGCGGACAGGGAGAGGACGTCCAGGGCGGCCAGGGTGATCATCACAGCCGGGCCCGCCGCGCAGGAGAGCAGTGGGCTGCTGACGTAGAGCATGCGGCGCAGGTCGTGGCCCGTGGCGAAGTGGCGGTGGACCGTGCGGTGCGCCTGCTGATCGGCTACGAACGCGGCGAGCCACAGCCCCAGAGCGGTCGTCAGGACCGTGGCCAGGGCGCCCGTGGTTCCCACCTCGCCCAGGGACAGGCCGACCACGACGGCGATCATCGTGATGGTCGCGTAGATGCGCTCCTTGAGCCGGTCCACCAGCGCGCCCTCGGCCCGCTCGGGCGGCGGCCCCGTCACCCGGTCGTCGGCCATCCGGTCTCCCTCGCTCGTCACGGGACGACGGACGTCCCGCGTTCCGTCCGGCACCGCGGCAGGCCCACGCAGCGAGCACCGAGGACACGGCCACCAGCATGCCTTGCGGCCCCCCGAAATTCCGGAACCCCTGCGCGCGGACCGCGTCGCAGCGGTCGGCGGGGCCTGCCGCCCGGGGCACGGCCGGGCCGGGCGGCGGTGCGCCGGACACCGGAGCGAGGCGCTGAATTTCCGTCCGTCGTCGGCCGGTCTGAAAGGGGTGAAGGCGGGTAGACGGGCCGATGGACCAGCTGCGTGGTGCGGCTGATGTGACGGGGGATGATGTGTCATGGGACTGCTGACGACGACGCACGGGACCGAACAGGACACGCCGGGTTCCGGCACGGCTGTCGTGGCGGACAGCGCCGCGTACGACATGGACTCGGAGCAGATCTCCCGTGCCCGTGACTTCGTCAGGGGATTCCTGTCCGACGCGCGTGCGCGGCACGGTGTGGACGTACCGGCGCGGTCCATGGACATCGCGCAGCTGGTGGTGAGCGAGCTGGCCACGAACGTCTGCAAGTACGCGCCGGGACCGTGCCTGCTGGATCTCGAGGTGGACGGCGGTCTGCTGGGCATCACGATGTGGGACTCGGGCGCCGTGCTCCCCTCCGCGCTGGGGGCCGACCCCAGCCGTGCGGGCCAGCACGGCCTGGAGATCGTCCTCGCGGTGTGCCAGAGCTTCCAGGTCCGCCGCGAGCCCGTGGGCAAGCGCGTCCGCGTGCAGATCTCGCTGCTCGAAGGACGGGACGCCGGACCGGCCGGCCCTACGCCCTGGTGACGTCCGGACTCCTCTCCTCCCGTCCGTTCGGCGGGTGGCACCTCAGAACCGGTCGCCCGGGCGGGGAACCGTGGAACCTGTGAAGTCGCCCGAAATCCCCCCGACCGGTCTTCCGAGAGGGACAACCGCCGACACGCTGCTGCGGGGGGCTCAGCCTCCGGTCACGGTCCTCGTGCCGGTGGCCGCCCGGCCCGTCACGGTCTCCGCGTCGGCGCCGGCCTTGTCGAGGAGCTCCGTCATGGCGGCGTGCGCCCGGTCCGGGTCGGCGTCCCGGACGGCGTCCAGGACCGCCCGGTGGCTGGGCACGGGATCGTCGTCCTGCCGGTGTGTGTGCACGAGAAGGTCCCGCTCGCGGAGCCCGGGCTCCAGCAGGAGGTCGAACCGGGCCAGCAGATCGTTCCCCGTCGCCCTGAAGAGCGCGCGGTGGAAGGCCGTGTCCGCCCCGGCCGCCGCCTCGGCGTCCCCCTCGGTACGGCCCATGGCCTCCAGGGCCTCCTCCAGGGCGACGAGGTCCCGCTCGCTCCTGCGCGCGGCGGCGTGCCTGGCCACGGCCGGCTCGATGATGGCGCGCACCTCGGCGAGGTCACCGAGCAGCTTCGCACCGTGGCCGCCCGCCACCCGCCAGCGGATCACGTCGGCGTCGAGGAAGTTCCACTCGCGCTCGGACTGGACGAAGGTGCCGCGCTTCTGGCGGGAGTCGATGAGCCCTTTGCCGGCGAGAACCTTCAGGGACTCCCGCATCACGGTGAGGCTGATGTCCATCTCCTCGGCGACGGACCGCACGTCGATGGTGTCGCCCTGCGCGATCCGCCCCGAGACGATCCGGTAGCCCAGCGCCTCCACGACCTGACCGTGGATGCCCCTGCCGGCGTAGGCCGCCATGGCCCGCCTCCTCGTCCTGGTGAAGCCGTGCGGGCGTTGCACACGGCGGCGTCATGGGGACCCACCACGCCCTGCCGGGAAGCGGACCCGGGTGTCCGGCTCCCCGGGCGCCGGGGAGCGCGGTGCGAAGCCACACCATTCAAGCACCAGGACAGGGGACGACCGGTGTCCGCACGGTCATTCCGGTTGCCCGGGCCGGCTCCCGGCTCATCGGATCGCGGTGCCGGGCGCGGCTGCCAGCAGACCGAGTTCGTCACGGCGCGGCAGTCCCTCCCAGTCGCCGTCCGAGGCGACGGCGAACGCGCCGAGCGTGTTCGCGCGGGCGAGCCGTTCCGCGGGCGGGAGCCCGTCGAGCAGGCCGGACAGATATCCGGCGCAGAAGGCGTCCCCCGCTCCCACCGTGTCGCGTACGGGGACGCGCAGGGCGGCTACGGCGTGCCGGGCGCCCCGGCGGTCGCGGAACGCGGCGCCCTCTCCCCCTCGTTTGACGACCACCTCGCGCACCCCGGCCTCCAGGAGCGCGTCCACGGCGCGTTCCTCGGCGTCGGCGGACTCGGTGAACGCGTCGCTGACCACCGGGAGTTCGTCGTCCGAAGCGATCAGGACGGTGACGTACGGCAGCAGCGGCCGAAGCGCGCTGCCCGCCTCGTCGGCCGTCCAGAGCCGCTGCCGGTGGTTGACGTCGAGCGCGACGGTCCATCCGTGCGCGTGGGCGTGGGCGGCTGCCGCGCTCACCGCCTCCAGCGGGCCGGGGCCGAGCGCACCGGTGATGCCGGTCAGGTGGAGCACCCGGGCACCGTCGCCCAGGGCGGGCTCGATGTCGGCGGGGGTGAGCAGCGAGGCCGCCGACCCGTCGCGCCAGTAGTGCACCCGTACGAGGTCCGCGACGCGCTGTTCACGGAGCATCGCTCCGGTGGGGGCGGTGGCCCGGACGGCGGCCCGGGTGATGTCGACGCCTTCCGCGCGGAGGGTGCGCAGGACGAGGCGGCCGGGTTCGTCGTCCCCGACGAGACCGGCCCAGGCGGCGCGGTGCCCCAGCCGGGCGAGGCCGATGGCGACGTTCGACTCGGCGCCGGCGACGGTGGTGCGGGCCTGTGCGCCGACCGCCAGGGAGCCGGGCAGCTGGGCGGCGAGCATGGTCTCGCCGAACGTCAGCACGTCGACGGGGACGGGCGTCCGCCCGGGGGCGGTGCTCACACGTCCTCCCGGGTGCCTGCCGAGCACAGGGCGACGAAGCCGCGGGCGCGTTGGCGGAGGGCGGCGAGGTCCCCGCCGTGCGCGGCGTCTCCGACGAGCGGCGATCCGACACCCACCGCGACGGCCCCGTGGGCGAGGTACCGCTCGGCCCCGGCGAGGTCGACTCCGCCCACGGGGACGATCGGCATGTCGGGGAAGGGGTCGCGCAGGGCCTTGAGGTAGGCGGGCCCGCCGAGCGAGGCGGGGAACAGCTTGACGGCGTCAGCGCCGGCGCGGCGGGCGGCGACGGCCTCCGTCGGGGTGAGCGCGCCGGCCAGTACGGGCAGCCCCGCCCGGACCGAGGCGGCCACGGACTCGGTGAGCGCGGGGGTGACCATCCAGCCGGCCCCGGCTTCGTGGGCGCGTGCGACGTCCTCCTCGGTCAGTACGGTGCCGGCGCCGACGAGGGTTCCGGGGCCCACCTCGGCGGCGGCGCGCCGTATGACCCCGAGGGCGTCGGTGGTGTTGAGGGAGACCTCCACGAGGGCCACGCCCTCCTCGGCGAGGGTCAGGACGGTGCGCAGCGCGGCATCGGGGTCCTGGCCACGCACGATGGCGGCCAGACGGGTGCGCCGGAGCACGTCGGCGAAGGTGTCGCTGTCCGGAGGGGACAGAGGGTGCATGTGATTCACGTCCCATGGGAGTTGCTCTGCGGGTCGGGCCGGGTCACCGTGTGGTGGCCGGGCCGGGTTCACCATTCGGCGAAGGATCCGTCGGCGTGACGCCAGATCGGGTTGTGCCAGTCCTCGACGGTGTCGTCGGCGGCGCGGACCGCGCGTTCGTCCACGTCGATTCCGAGGCCGGACGCCGTGCTCCGCAGGAAGTGCCCTTCGTGGAAGTCCAGCGGCGTCGGGTCGGCGAGGTAGTCCAGCGGTCCGGCACCGACGTTGTAGTGGATGCCGATGCTCTGTTCCTGGATCAGGAAGTTCGGGGTGCTGAAGGCGACCTGGAGGCTGGCCGCGAGCGAGACCGGCCCCAGCGGGCAGTGCGGCGCGAGGAGCACGTCGAAGGTCTCGGCGAGCGAGGCGATCCGGCGGACCTCGGAGATCCCTCCCGCGTGGGACAGGTCGGGCTGGATGACCGCCACTCCGGCCGTGAGCGCGGGCAGCACGTCGGTGCGCGAGAAGAGCCGCTCCCCCGTGGCCAGCGGCACGGGCGATCCCGCGACCAGGTCGCGCAGCCGGTGGGTGTACTCGGGCAGCACGGGTTCCTCGACGAACAGCGGGTTGTACGGGGCGAGACGCGGCAGGATCTTGGCGGCGTTGGCCGCCGTGAAGCGGCCGTGGAAGTCGACGGCGAAGTCCCGGTCGTCGCCGAGCGCCTCCCGCGCGGCGGCGGCACGGGAGACGACCTCAGCGATGTCGCGGGTGGTGGCCAGCCGGTTCATCCGCCCGGAGGCGTTCATCTTCACCGCGGTGAATCCGGCCTCGACCTGCTCCCGCACCGCCTCGGCGATCTGGGTGGGCTCGTCGCCGCCGACCCAGGTGTAGGCCCGCACCCGGTCGCGCACCGGTCCGCCGAGCAACTGGTGCACGGGGGCTCCGTACACCTTGCCCGCGATGTCCCAGAGCGCCTGGTCGAGTCCGGACACCGCGCTGGAGAGGACCGGACCGCCGCGGTAGAACGAGCCTTTGGTCATGGTCTGCCAGTGGTCCTCGATCCGCAGCGGATCCTGCCCGACGAGGAGTTCGGAGAGTTCGTGCACGGCGGTACGGACCGTGGCGGCGCGTCCCTCGACCACCGGCTCACCCCAGCCGACGACACCGTCGTCCGTCTCGACGCGGCACAACAGCCAGCGGGGTGGCACCGCGAAGGTCTCGATGCGGCTGATCTTCATGTGACTCTCCGGCGACGGTGACGAAGGAGGGCGGCCGGACGACGGCCGGCGGGCACCCTGGGGCACTCACCCACGTTATTAAATATGAATTATTACCGTGCGCCAAGGGGTCCGGGTCCCGCCCCGCGGAACGCCGGACCGCGGCCGCACGCGAAAAGGCGCGGTCCCACCCCTGGCAGGGGTGGGACCGCGCCGTGTGCTGCCGGTGCTCAGTAGGCGGAGTCGACGTTGTCGATGGAGCCGTACTTGTCGGCGGCGTAGTTGGCCGCCGCAGTGATGTTGGCGACCGGGTCGGTGAGGCTCTTGGCGGTACCGTCCACGTGGTACGCGTCGAAGGTCGGCTGGATCACCTGGAGCAGCCCCTTGGAGGGTGTGCCCTTCTGGGCGTTGACGTCCCAGCCGTTGGACGCGTGGGGGTCGCCGCCGGACTCACGCATGATGTTGCGGTGCAGCCCCTCATAGGTGCCGGGGATCCCCTCGGCCTTCATGATCTTGAGGGACTTCCGGATCCAGCGGTCCAGGTCGCCCGAGTCGGTGCTGCTGCCCGCCTTGTGCGCCTTCTCCGCCATGGCGTGCGCCTGCGCGGAGAGCCCGGCCGCGGACGCGGCCGCACCGTGCGAGGCCGGCTCGGCGGCGTGCGCGGGGGACGGGGCGAGGGTCAGGGCCGCTGCTGCGGCTCCGGCGGCACACAGTCCGGATACGGAGAACCTGCGGATCCGGGCGGTGCGGGCGGCGGGCGTCAGGAACTGGGCGGACGTACGGATGGAAGCACTCCTTGCGAAGGGGTCAGGGACGCCACGGAGCTGCGGGGACCGGACGTGCGCGGCGAGATCCGTGTGTACGGATCGTGCGGCGCGCCGGCCGCCCCGGAACGGCTGCTCCCGTGGACTCGATCCATGGTTAGCGGCACGCCGCGGCAAGGGCAACGGCCGGCATTACTACACCTCCCCGTAGACCGGGCCGTACGGATCCGTCGGGGCGGTCAGGCACGGCCGGGCACGGCCCGGCGCCCTACTACCGCACCTCGTGTGTGACCTGCGCCCTATGGGTGGGCTCACAGCCACGGGCCGGTTCCGGGCGGACGGAGGATGGACGCGGGGCCGCCCGGGACCTCGGCCGGGCCCCACCGGCGGGCCGCCGGGGCTTCTCCGGCGCCCTGCCCTCGACGGACCGGACGCCGGAAGGTCAGACCGGCAGCCGCGGCACGCTCTCGATCAGACGGCGCGTGTAGGGGTGCCCGGGTTCGCCGAGCACCTGGGAGGTGGCTCCCTGCTCGACGACCCTGCCGCGTTCGAGCACGGCGGTCCGCTCGCACAGCGAGGCCACGACCGACAGGTCGTGGGAGACCATGACCAGCGTCAGACCACGCTCCTGCTTCAGCTCGGCCAGCAGGTCGACGACCTTCACCCGGGTGGTGACGTCGAGTGCGCTGACCGGTTCGTCGGCCAGGAGGACGCGGGGGTCGCAGACCGTCGCGCGGGCGATGGCGATGCGCTGGCGCTGCCCTCCGGAGAACTCGTGCGGGTAGCGGTCGACGGCGTCGGCCTGGAGACCGACGCGTTCCAGCGCGGCGGCCACCTTGGGCGCGGCCGTGGAGCGGCTGTCGAGACCGAGGGAGCGCAGGGGTTCCGCGACGATCGCGCCGACCCGGCGGCTGGGGTCGAGCGAGGAGTACGGGTCCTGGAAGACGCACTGCACGCTGCGCCGGAAGCGGCGCATCTGTTCACGGTCGCGCGGGTTCAGGCCGGCCCCGTCGAAGCGGACGGCACCGGCGGTGGGGCGGGCCAGGCCCAGCAGCAGCCGCAGCAGCGTCGTCTTGCCCGCGCCGGACTCACCGACCAGTGCGAGGCTCTCCCCCGCCTCGACGGCCAGCGACACGTCCGCGACCACGTCGGCCGCGGTCCCCCGGTAACGCACGGCGGCGTCCTTCAGCTCCAGCACGGGCGTCATGGCGCGCTCCTCAGGTCCAGGGCGGACTCCAGTTTCCGGGCGCTGGCGACCAGGGCCCGGGTGTACGTCTCACGTGGGGCGCGCACGATGTCGTGGACCACGCCCTGCTCCACGGCCCGGCCGTCCTTCATGACCAGCACCCGGTCGGTGACCCGGGACACGACGGCAAGGTCGTGGCTGACGAACAGCACGGCCATCTCCCGCTCCCTGACCAGGCCGTCGATCAGCTCCAGCATCTCGGCCTGCACCGACACGTCGAGTGCGGTGGTGGGCTCGTCGGCGATGAGCAGCCTCGGCTCGCAGGCCAGCGCCATCGCGAGCGCGACCCGCTGGCGCTGTCCGCCGGAGACCTCGTGGGCGAAGGCCCGGGCGATGCGGTCGGGCTCGGGCAGCCGTACCTGTTCGAGGGCCTGGTGGACGGCCCCGCGAAGGTGCTTGCCCGTGAGGCCCGTGCGGCGGGCGAGGGGCTCGGCGATCTGCCGGCCGAGCCGCATCAGCGGGTCCAGCGCGGTCAGCGGCTCCTGGAAGACGACCGCCGCGTCCCGTCCGCGGACACCGGTCAGGCTCCTCTCGGCGGCTCCCACCATCTGGGTACCGGCGAGTTCGACGCTGCCGGACGAGGTCATGCCGTCGGGCAGCAGTCCGAGGACCGCGAGGGTCGTCAGGGACTTGCCGGAGCCGGACTCGCCGATGAGGCCGAGCCGTTCACCGCCGGCGACCGTGAAGGACAGGTCGTCGACCAGGATCCGCCCGTCGTCGGTCCTTACGGTCAGTCCGCGTACGTCGAGGAGAGTCACGCGCGCCTCCGCCGGGTGGCCGGGTCGAGGGTGTCACGCAGGCCGTCGGCGATGAGGTTCACGCCGATGACGAGCAGTACGAGCAGGATGCCGGGCGCCAGCGCACCGGCCGGCGCCGTGGTGAAGGTCGCCTGGGCCTCCTGGAGCATGCGGCCCCAGGAGGCGTTGGGCGGCGGTGCGCCGAGGCCGAGGTAGGACAGCCCGGCCTCGGCGAGCACGGCGAGGCCGAACTGCAGCGCGAGGTTGACCACCAGCGTGGGCCAGAT
>Ga0164306_10000568_pt1 | contig 15230 bp, 8 predicted proteins | sample Whisoiple_242_MG_FD_110213 | JGI IMG/M metagenome (GOLD analysis project Ga0164306, IMG submission 110213) | Soil microbial communities amended with fresh organic matter from upstate New York, USA - Whitman soil sample_242_MG | ecosystem: Environmental > Terrestrial > Soil > Unclassified >... | reverse complement strand
GTCGGACCGCCGGCCCAGGCGATGCTCGGGGCGCCGGTAGCCACCACAACAAGGACGGCCGCGCCACCAAGAATCCGCGCGATATTCATGTGTCCCCCAATGTCGCCGTCCGATGCCGGTGAGCTGTTATAGGAGTATCGCCTTCCTGTCGCGGCGATATGAGCTATTGAGGAAACCTCACGCAGACGCGGAAAGCCTGCCGCCGCTGAGACGCCGCTTAAGCCTTACCCAATTGATCCAACGCGACGCGCAGCGAAGTGCTGGGAATTTTGACCAGCCCACCATAAGGCTGATCCATTTCGAGCATCATGAAGATCGGGCCGGCAAGTGCAAGCGCAGCAACGAGCAACGCTGCCACCACGCTGGCATTGCGAGGTGCGTAAAGCCCGAAACTGGCGAAGATAACCGTCAGCCAGGCCACGACTACAACGAAGAATGCCCAAGGAAACCTGCTGCCAATCTGTTCGATGGTCGTCCAACGAGACTCCGCTATCGTGCTGGTGATCTGCAACGCATTGTTTCGGAGCCACCGCTGTTGTTCCGTCTGCGGCGACAGTGCAAAGAGATCCCGCTGAACCAAAACGATGCCGGCCCCGCTGCTGAGTGCCGTGAGCGACACCGCACCGTCTTCCTCCGGCCAGATCTGGCTTATTCTTTCTGCAAGCAATTGCTTGGCTAGAGTCCGGATTTGTGCGGTCTCCGGCCCATACTCGGCCAAGGTTCGATCGAGCATGATGAATTGCACTCCCGCACTGCGCAGTTCACCTTCCCTCTCACCGAGCGAGCTGATGGAGGAGCCGGTGAGGAGGCCGAGCACCACAGCCGATAGCGTTGCCAGCATGGCCATTACGATCCTGATGGCGTCGCGAGATTCGGTGCCCACGTGCTGATCAGGAAGGATCTTCCCGAGGAGCATCCCAACCATTGCGCCGCCGAATATGATCGCGAAGACAGCGACGCCGATCCAAATATCCTTCATCCGCTTCTCCGCTTGCCGGCGGCCGTCCCGACTGGCCCGCCCGTGGTGTCGATCGGTCGAATGCTACATCGGACACACATTCTCATTCGCTGAATGAACGTGCGAAGGGTAACGATCGGCGGCCGGGATTACCCATGGTGTCTGTTCCGGTTTGCGTTCGGAACGCATCGGCGCTTTTCCTCTGCAGCAACATATGATCGGTTACGCTCGCCCTATGGCGTTGCTCCGCAGTGGCCCGCGCGGGAACAGCCGCACGTACGTGCACGAGTCCCGATGACATTTCTACGGTCGTTTCGACGCTTCATCGCTGACTTCCGATGGGCTTTGCTGGGCTTAGCCGCCGTGATCGCGTTCACGCTTGGCTGGCTGGGATATACGGAATACCTGAACGAGTTGTACGCCGAGGGGGCGATAAAGCATCCCCCTCAGCCGACCGACATCGCCTACAGCACCTTCAAGTTGTTTCTGATGGGATCACCCGGCACGACCGGGCTGCCAGTCAAGATCGAGATCGCTCGGATCCTCGCGCCGGTTGTGTCCGGATGGGCCGCGCTGAGCGGGCTAGCCTTGTTGTTTCACGATCGGTTTCAAGAGCTCCGTATCCCGCTGATGCGCGGTCACGTCGTAATCTGCGGCCTGGGCTATGTCGGCAGTCTGTTCGGGGAGCACCTTCGACAGGCCGGCCACCAGGTGGTCGTCGTCGAATTGGACTCCGCGAATCCGCTGTTAGAAGTGCGTCGGAAATGGCGCAGCCCGGTCGTCGTGGGCGACGCACGGCTGGAAAGCACGCTGCGGGCGGCCGGGGTGCAGCGTGCGGCCCAACTTCTCGCGGTGTGCCCGACCGATGCGGTGAACACCGAGATCGTCGCCGTCGCGCGGCAACTTCCGACCGGCCGTCGAAGTCGTCCGCTGCGATGTCTGGCTCGAATCGGTAACGCGGAGCTGTGCCGGTTGCTGCGGGTCCAGGAGGCCAACTCCTCAGACGGCGCACTGTCGTCACTGGACTTCTTCAACATTGACGAGATCAGTGCGCAGTTGTGCCTCGACGAGTTCTCCATCGATGCCGAGAACGGCAGGCCGCACGTCCTCGTCAGTCGCCTTGATGCGCTGGGAACATGGTTGGTGAAACACGCGGCGTGGAGCTGGTTTACAGACCGAACCGACGAAACCCCCCTCTGGGTCACGGTTGTCGACGACAAAGCCGACGAACGCGTTCGCGGGCTCCTCGACCAGTACCCGGCCCTCGAGTCGGTGTGTCGGTTCACAGAATTGTCGATGTCGGTCCGTGATCTGCACCGACTCGACGCGGTGCAGGCCGACGTGAAAGCGCCCCCTATCACGTGCGCCTACGTGAGCGCATATCGCGACGAAGACGCGATCGAGGGCGCGCTGACGTTGCGCCATTACCTTGATTCGGCCGTCCCGATGGTGGTCGTGTTGTCACGCACGGATGGGGTGGCCCGGCTCATCACCGACGCCACTGCCAGTGGCGAGCTGACGAACGTCAACGTGTTCCCGGCGCTGGAGCGCGCTTGCACGGCCGAGCTGGCAGCGGGCGGGTCATTCGAGAGGATCGCGGTCGCCATCCACCGCCGTTGGCGCGCAGGACAACTCGCCGTCGGCAAGGACGCGCCGCCCTGGTCCGAGCTGGACGAGTCGCGCAAGGAGTCCAATCGAGCTCAAGCCCGCGACATGCCGGTCAAGCTGCGCAGCATCGGGTGCACCATCGCGCCGCTACACGACATACGCGCGCCGGCGTTCGAATTCACCGACGAGGAGTTCGAGATGCTTGCGATCGCCGAGCACAAACGTTGGGTGACCGAACGGCTGGCATCCGGGTGGCGGCAGGGACCCAAAGACGTCGGGCAGAAGACCACGCCTTATCTGGTTCCGTTCGACGAGCTGCCGCAAGACATCGCCGACCTCGATCGCGACGCGGTGCGTCAGATCCCTGACGCGCTCGCCTTGGTCGACCTCAAAGCCATCCGATCCGCCACGAGCTCAAGCCATGTCGGATATCCGGCCCTTATCGGTGATGATCGGTAGGCGAGTCACTGAGCCGCGTCTCACCGGATCCACGTCGGCGGTGCGAGCTTCAAATCGTCGACGAGCAGCGCTTCTACGGTTTGAAAGGCTCCCTCGACCCAGCCTTGATCGGTCGACCACGCTTCACCCACGATGTGCAAAGCTATGCCCGGTAACGGCGTCCGCACCGCGGGCATGACTTCCCAGCTCTTCACGCCCTGCTTCCACGTGTGCCAGCCGGACACATACGGCTCGCTACCCCAGTCGATGAAACCGGCAGACAAGATCGCCGGCGTCTCCTTCAGGTCGTGCACAGTGACAATTTGGCGGGCCAGCTCAGTTGCCATCGGCCCTTTCGGATCGAGCATGGTCAAGCCGGTGGCGTTTGATTGCTCCATGTTGCGCAAACCAGACCAGAAGTCGACCGCCGGCTCGTCGAAGTAGGCCATCGTCGCGGCTCCAGACGATCCGGCCGCGCGGCCCGGCTCCGTGCCGAAATAATAAAGCTGCCGCGCAGGCAGATCGGTCACTGCGCGGCCGCTTGACAACCCGAGTGTGCGCCACCATGGCTCGGGGTGAGCGACGAAAGCTTTTGCCAGCGGTCTAGCCGTAACAGTCGCCAACACGCTCGCCATAGCGGGCGCCTTCAGCGCGGGGCAGTGGGGGATACGTTCGATCGCTTGCTGCGGCATCGCGAGGATCACGCGCCGAGCTTTCACGCTGCGGTTCCCGTCCGCGGTTGCGAAGACGAGCTCGTGCAAGTCACCAGGTTCGCGCGCGACGTGGAGTGACTCGAGACGATGCCCTCGGTTCACTGCGGTGCCATTGCGTTGCAACGCGGCGGCAAGCTGTTCGGGAAGTGTTGCCATTCCATTGACGAGAGTCTTGTACTCGGGGTCGTTCGCGAAGTCGGCGAGAAGCCACGGCAACGCCTCTGCCGCATTCCATTCGCGCGGGATCGAGCAGTAACCGCCGCCATCGTCGACCAGCATCACCGCCTCGTACGACAGATAGCGGTTCAAGAATTCCAAGAAGCCCCAGTCACTGAGGGGTAATCCGTCGAGCGTCAGTTGTCGCTTGACGGTTTTCCACTGTTCAGCGTCGAGCTTCTCTGCGTCGGGAACGAGATCGCGAATCGCTCTGACCATCAGCCCGGTGGGATCGTCACCGGCCTCGTTGTTGTTCAGCGCGTAGGGAATTGCGCCCGGGCGCGCATAGTCGGCGTTGGTAAAGTGCTTGCCTCGAAGGAAGGCGAGATTTTCCGGGCCACCCATCGGAAACGGTCGAACGTCGAACCCGAGATGTTGCACCAGCGAGGAGATGATCCGTTGGCTCGTAAGGAAGCGCATGCCACCGAACTCCGCCACGAGACCGTTTGTGCCGGGCATGCTTACACTCATGAGCCGGCCCCCGATTCGATCGGTCGCCTCGAAAACTGCGATCTGATCAGGCGGATCCCCGCCGTCGGCGAGGCGCCAAGCCGCGTAGAGTCCCGCGATGCCACCGCCGATCACCGCGGTGCCAAGCGTTCCATCATCGGAACTGTTGAACGCGCACGCGGTGGGGGCCACGGCCAGCAGTGCGACGCTTGAGGCGGCCGCGCCGATAAAACGCCTGCGCGTGAGGCCTTGACCGGTGTCGCCGGCCTGCAATTCGGCCATGGCTGCTTTCCTCGCTAATCCGGAGACATTGGCAGATCGGGGCAGACCTTGATGTAGTCGATGTCGGGCGACACCCACTCGTTCCACTGCTTGTGACTCATATTTGCAGTCAACTTGTCGCACAACTCTTTTGGACCCGCAACGGCGGGCCAGACCCGGACCGTACCGTCCGTGCTGCCCGAAACAATGCGCTGCCCATCGGGGCTGTACACAACACTGTTCACGTCGTCGGTGTGGCCCATCAACGCATCAGCTGCCTGCTGGCCGGACTCGACGTCCCACACCCGGATGGTTTCGTCGAGACTGGCGGACGCGATTGTGCGGCTGTCCGGGCTGTACGCCAACGCAACGACCGTGTCCTCATGGGCTTGCAGTGGCTCGCCGACTTTGTCGAGAGTGCTCGCATCCAACCGCTGAATGACGCCGTCGGCACCCGCGGCCGCGATGATGCGCCCGTCGGGGCGGTAGGACACTGCGAATACGACGACATCCGCGCCGCCGATGGGGACTGCCCGTATCAATTGGCCTGTGTTGGCGTCCCACAATCTCACCGTGCCGTTATAGCCGCTCTCCATGCCGCCGGACACGATGTGTTTGCCGTCAGGGCTGAACGCAACACTGTGTACCATTTCGCCGTGTTTCCACGGCTCGCCGATGGGACGGCCCATTTCGACATCCCACAACCGGACGGTGCCGTCGTGGTCGCTCGATACCGCAATCGACGTGTCTCCACCGCCAATGGCCAAACGGCGTCCATCGGGACTGAACGCCACGCTCGTCAGTGGCCCCTGCTTTGGATTGATCGGGGCGCCAACGAGCGTGCCGGTGTTCGCGTCCCACATCCGAACCGTGCCATCGGCGCCGGCGGTGGCGAGACGCCGTCCGTCCGGGCTGAACGCGACGCTGGACAGCGGCTTGTCGCTGGCCACGAGCGGCTTGCCGATCGGGCGGCCGTTGTCGGCGTCCCACATCCGCACCGTGCCATCGGCACCCGCCGACGCGATGCGCTTCCCGTCTGGGCTCACCGCGACACTGGACACTGCTCCGATGTGGCCGATGAGCGGCCGACGTATGCCGACATCCCACAATCGGATCGTCCCGTCCTGCGATCCCGAGAGGAGGTGGGTTCCGTCGGGATTGAACGACAAAGTAAACACCGCGCTCTTGTGGCCCAGCATGGGGGCACCGAGCAACTGCCGGGTGTCGACGTCCCACAGTCGCACCGCACCGTCATTACCTCCGTCGGCAAGCCGGTGGCCGTCGGGACTGAACGCCACGCTCATCACCTGGGTCCCGTGACCGGTCAAGGGCTCGCCGATCGCCTCACCGGTTTGCCCGTCCCATATCTGCACGTCTCCGTCGGCGCTCGCCGAAGCGAGTCTGCGGCCGTCGGGGCTGAACGCCACGTCCATGATGATTTCCGTCGTGTCATCCTCGTGGACTCTGTGTGGAGGACCGATCTGCTGCCCGGTGCTAACGTCCCAAATCCGTACAGCCCCGTCGTAACCGCCAGTGACGACGCGCCGTCCGTCGGGGCTGAATTCCACGCAGACAATCTCGGCTGGATGGTCAATTGGTTGGCCGATGGGTTGGCCGGTTTTCGCATTCCACAGCCGCAAGTCGGTGTCGACGCTGCCGGTGGCGATCATGAGCCCGTCGGGGCTGAACGCTACCCCCCACACCTCGTCTTGATGGCCCTTCATTGGCGGACCGATCGGTTCCCCGGTGTCCGCGTTCCATAGCCGTACGGTGCGATCGTCGCTCGTGGTCGCGAGCCGGTGACCGTCGGGACTGAACACAGAGTCGTTAACCCATTCGGTGTGTCCGGTAAAGTCTTTGCCTACCTGTTGGCCGGTCTGAGTGTCCCACATGCGCAATGTTCCGTGATCGCCTGCAGTCACGAACCGGTCACCGCGAGGGCTGAAGGCGGCACCAGGGCTGAGGGCACCGCCGAAGGATCCCGCCGAGGTGTCGATGAGCTTGAGGGTGCTGAAGGTCTCGACCGCCGCTGAGTACAGCTGTTGCTCAAATGTGTTTGGAGAGAGCGCGTTCGCGGCAAGCAGCTCTTGTATGGCCCTGGCATCACTGCCCGGCCTGTTGCCATTCAATATGCCGTCCGCATCGGAGGCCAGCCGAACACTGGTCGCTTGGCGGAATCGGTCTTGGGCCTGATGGCGGGCGCTGACGGCGTAGACGAGTCCGACGACGGCAACCACGGCGACCGCCGCGGTAATCGCCACGACGGCACGCAGGATCCGCGAGCGCTTGCGCAAGTCGGTCGCGTGCTTGCGTAAGTCGGTCGCGTGCGCTTCGGCTTGTGCTTGCCGTTCTTGCGCATTACGTAACTCGGCGTGCCGGCGTTCCTCCTCCGCGGCGACCCGATCGTTCTCGCTTTGTCGAGAAGCGTCGAGGTATTCGCGAACGGGATTCATCCGTTGTGTGAAAGTGGGAGAGCTCACCACTTTCTCGGCGTCGGCAAGACGAGAACCGGCGAGCAGCCACGCCGAATCCTTGTTGTTGCTTTTCCACGCGGTGTCGGCACGTTCGACGTCATCGGCGACCTGAAGTTCGTGGCGTTGCTCGCGAAGCCAGTCCGCCAACTCATCCCATTGGCGCAGCAGGCTTTCCAGGGCGACCTCGACAACGACCTGGCCGTCGCGCTGGTCCTTGACCAACAGCCGCTTGGCGACCAGTGCGTCGATCAGTGGTCTGCTTTCCTGCGGCAGGTCCTCGTAGCGGGCCATCCGACGCAACGGCTGATCATTATGGGGGTTCACGGTGGCCAGCCACGGAATGAAAGCCGCCCGCAGACAATCGAGTTGGTGGCGGCGTTGATCGGGATCGGCGGCGAGGATCTCATTGATCTCCGTCTCCACGACACGGCGCATCCCGCCCATCGCCTCGTACTGCTCGACGGTTAACTCACCCGTGGAGCCGTAGTCGGCATACAGTCGCGCCAACGTCAGCGACAACATCGGCAGTGTGTCGGCGCCCTCGGCGGCATCAACAAGTAGTCTCTCCACCAAATCTGGTGAAATCGCCAGACGCCGGCCGCCCTCGCTGGCACGAGCCGCCGGGCCAATAATCACCTCCTTGAACTGGGTCGGCGGCATGGGCTTGAGGTCATCGAAAACCCTCGACTCCACGCCGGCCAGTTCGGGATGGGTCTGCATGACCTCATACCGGTCGGTCCGAATGGTGGCCACCACGATCAGGCTCAGCGGTTGCAGATCCGTTCGCACCGTCAGCCGCCGAATCAACGACATCAGCTCCGCGCCTTGAGCTCCGGCGTCTGCGGAGAACAACTCCTCGGCTTGGTCCAACGGCAGAATCAACGTCGGAGGGGCGGGCCTTTCATCGCCGCTTGCCGGATCCGGTAACCGATCGGTCGCCTTCTGCTGGACCTCGATCAGCAACTCGCGGACTCGCTCGACGTCATCGCTGCACGCGGACTTGATTTCGCCGAGGCTTGGTGCCGATAAGCCCAGCTTGTCTCGAGCATGCCAAATAGCCGCAGCCAGGCCGGTATCCCCGGTCAGTGCGTTGCGACCGGGCCGCACGACGCCCAACAGCGCGAAACGACGGTCCTCTCGGGCCAAGCGCGGCAGTAAACCCGCGCGAAGAAACGACGACTTACCTGTTCCCGACGGACCCAACACCACGAACAGCGACTTCGTCTCGGCCGCCCTCATGCCGCGGAGCTCATCGAGCCCGTGCACGATTGGCGCATCCCGGCCGAAGAACACCGCGGCATCGACCTGTTCGAAGGGCTCCCACCCGCGATACGGAGCCCGATCCACGTCGTCGGGCGGCGGCCATACGAACGAATGCGCGCCGATGCCAGTCCCGCGGATCGCGTCTCGTAACCGGTACAAACCGGTGGTGGCGAACATCACCGGTGGTCCGCCGCCCACATCGATCGAGGTCATGTCACTCTCACCGAACACGTCGCACCGCTGCCACTCCGAGGTCAAGTCATCACCGGCCGACGGCTCGAGGCGGGCACACAAAATCTGCTTATTCAGATTCTCCGCGACCCGGTATTCGGTCTTGCACTCATGCGACGCTTCCCAATTGCGTGAAAGCAGGCAGACCACCGCTTCACATTTCGCGCTCGCCTGCTGCAGCCGGTCTTTCCATCGCTCTCCCGGCCGCAGGCCCACCTCGGGATCGATGTCAAGGAAAATGTCGGTCGCCAGCGGAGGATCCTGATCCACCAGCCAGCGCTTCAAGGCCAACGCCTCACGCGCATCGAGACTCGAATGACTCAAGAAGATTCGCGACATTTCTAGTCCGGAGGCATTGGCAGATCGGGGCAGAGCTCGATGTAGTCGATGTCGGGCGACACCCATTCGTCCCACTGATGGTGGCTCATATTCGCAGTGAGCTTGTCGCACAGATCTTTTGAACTTGCGGTGGTCGGCCAGACCCGCACAGTACCGTCGGTGCTGCCGGAAACGATGCGCTGCCCGTCGGGACTGAACACCACGCTGTCCACGTTGTCGGTGTGCGCGGTCAAGGCGTCACCTACCTGCTGGCCGGACTCGACGTCCCACAAACGGACAGTTTCGTCGCGGCTCGCAGAAGCGATTGTGCGGCCGTCCGGGCTGTACGCCAAGGAAACGACCCTGTCCTCATGGCCTTTCATCGGCTGACCGATGATGTCGAGCCCGTCGGCATCCATCACTTGGATGAAGCCGTCGACACCGGCGGCCGCCACGCGACGCCCGTCCGGGCTGAACGTCACGGCCCATACAATCCTCTGCGCCTCGCCGATCGTGGTTGCCGAAACCAGTCGACCCGTGTTGGCATCCCACAACCTCACGGAGCCGGTATTGTCGCCCTCGTTGCCGCCGGAGACGATGCGATTACCGTCAGGACTGAACGCAACACTGTTTACGCGTTCGCCGTGTTCCCATGGCTGTCCGACGGGACGGAACGCTTTGACATCCCACAACCGGACGGTGCCATCATGGTCATTCGCCACGCCGATCGACGTGTCTCCACCGCCGATGGCCAAACGGCGGCCATCGGGACTGAACGCCAGGCTCGTCAGTGGCCCCTGCCCGGGATTGATCGGATCACCAACAAGCGTGCCCGCGTTTGCATCCCACATCCGCACCATGCCGTCGGCGCCGGCGACGGCGAGACGCTTTCCATCCGGGCTGAACACGGCGCTGGACAACGGCTTGTCGCTGTCGACAAGCGGCTTGCCGATCGGGCGGCCGTTGTCGGCGTCCCACATCCGCACCGTGCCGTCGGCACCCGCCGACGCGATGCGCTTTCCGTCGGGGCTCACCGCCACACTGGACACGCCCCCGATATGGCCGATGAGCGGCCGACGTATGCCGACATCCCACAACCGGATCGTCCCGTCCTGCGATCCCGACAGCAGGCGGGTTCCATCGGGGCTGAACGATAGGGTCCACACTCCGCCCTTCTGGCCCTTCATCGGCGCACCAAGCAACTGTCGAGTGTCGGGGTCCCACAGCCGCACCGCACCGTCACCACTGCCGGAGGCAAGCCGGTGACCGTCGGGGCTGAATGCCACGCTGAGCACGCGGCTCCCGCGGGCGGTAAGGGGCTCGCCGATCGGCAGCCCGGTTTCGGCGTCCCACAAACGCACATCCCCGTCGCCGCCCGCGGACGCGATCCTGCGGCCGTCTGGGCTGAACGCGACATCGATCACTTCGCCGGTGTGGCCAATTAGCGAAGGCCCGGACTGCTGCCCGGTCCTGACGTCCCATAACCTCAGCGTTCCGTCGGCATTCCCCGTGACGATGTGTCGCCCGTCGGGACTGAACTCCACGCTGATGACCCTGTCTGGGTGTCTAAGCGGCTGGCCGATGGGCATGGCGGTGTCGGCGTTCCACAGCCGCACGGTATGGTCCACGCTGCCGGAAGCGAGCATGTGCCCGTCCGGGCTGAACGATACCGCCCACACCTGGTCTTGATGGCCCATCATCGGTTGGCCGATGGGTTGGCCCGTATCGGCGTTCCACAGCCGCACGGTGAAATCGTCACTGACGGAAGCGATTTTGTGACCGTCGGGGCTGAAGGTGGCACCGTCGATCCACTTGGTGTGTCCGACCAAGTCCGGACCCAGCTGAAGGCCGGTCTGAGCGTCATACAAGCGCAACGTTCCGTTATCGCCTCCTGTCACAAAGCGGCGACCATCAGGGCTGAAGATGGCACCAAAGACCCCGATCCCTGGGTCGATCAGCTTGAGGGTGTTGAATGTATCGACACCGACGGAGTATATGTTCTGGTCAAATGTGTTCGGGGAGAGCGCGTTCGCGGCAAGTAGCTCCAGCAAGGCCCGTGCATCACTGCCCGGCCTGCTGCCGTTCAACATGCTGTCGGCGTCGGAGGCCAGCCGCACACTAGTCGCCTGGCGAAATCGGTCTTGCGCCTGGTGGCGGGCGCTCACGGCATAGACGAGCCCAATGACGGCAACCACGGCGACTGCCGCGGTAATCGCAACAACGGCACGCAAGATCCGCGACCGCTTGCGAAGATCGATCGCGTGCGCTTCGGCCTGTGCTTGCCGTTCCTGCGCATTGCGCAATTCGGCATGCCGGCGTTCTTCCTCCGCGGCGACCCGATCGTTTTCGCTTTGTCGAGAAGCGTCGAGGTATTCACGGACGGGATTCATCCGCTGCGTGAAAGTAGCTGAACTGACCACATTTTCGGCATCCGCCAAACGTGACCCTGCGAGAAGCCACGCCGGATCCTTGCCGTTGCTTCGCCACGCCGTGTCGGCTCGTTCGACGTCATCGGCGACCTGCAGCTCCTGGCGTTGCTCGCGAAGCCAGCCTGCCAACTCATCCCACTGGCGCAGCAGGCTTTCCAGGGCGACCTCGACCACGACTTGGCCGTCGCGCTGGTCCTTCAGTAACAGCCGCTTGGCCACCAGAGCGTCGATCAGTGGCCTGCTTTCCTCGGGCAGGTCTTCATAGCGAGCCACCCGACGCATCGGCTGATCATTGTGTGGATTGACCGTGGCGAGCCACGGAATGAAAGCCGCGCGCAGGCAATCGAGTTGGCGGCCGCGTTGGTCGGAATCAGTGGCGAGGACCTCGTTGATCTCGGTCTCGACGACGCGGCGCATCCCACCCATCGCGTCGTACTGCTGAACCGTCAACTCCCCGGTCGAGCCGTAGTCGGCGTACAGCCGCGCCAACGTCAGCGACAGCATTGGCAGTGTGTCGGCGCCCTCGGCGGCGTCAACGAGAAGTCTCTCCACCAAGTCAGGGGAGACGGCGAGGCGACGACCCCCTTCGCTTGCACGAGCAGCCGGGCCGGTGATCACCTCCTTGAACTGGGTCGGCGGCATGGGCTTGAGGTCGTCGAACACTCTCGACTCGACGCCGACCAGTTCCGGGTGGGTCTGCATGACCTCATATCGGTCGGTTCGAATGGTCGCCACCACGATGAGGCTCAGCGGTTGCAGATCCGTTCGCACCGTCAATCGTCGAATCAGCGACATCAGCTGCGCGCCTTGAGCTCCGGCGTCTGCGGAGAACAGTTCCTCGGCTTGGTCCAGCGGCAGAATCAACGTCGGGGGGATCGGTTTCTCATCGCCGTGAACCGGATCCGGTAGCCGGTCCGCCGCCGCCTTCTGTACCTCGATCAGCAACTCGCGAAGTCGCTCGATGTCGCCCGTGCACGCGGACTTGATTTCACCGAGGCTTGGTGCCGATATACCCAGCTTGTCGCGAGCATGCCAAATGGCCGCAGCCAGGCCGGCATCTCCTGTGAGCGCGTTGCGGCCCGGCCGCACGACACCCAATAGCGTGAAACGACGATCTTCGCGTGCCAACCGCGGCAGTAAACCCGCGCGAAGAAACGACGACTTACCTGTTCCCGACGGACCCAACACCACGAACAGCGACTTCGTCTCGGCCAGCCTCATGCCGCGGAGTTCGTCCAGGCCGTGCACGATCGGCGCGTCCCGGCCGAAAAATACCGCGGCGTCCACTTGTTCGAACGGCTCCCAACCGCGATATGGTGCCCGACCGACGTCGTCAGGGGGTGGCCATACGAACGAATGCGCGCTGATGCCGGTCCCGCGAATCGCGTCTCGTAACCGGTACAGCCCACCCGTGGCGAACATGACCGGTGGTCCGGCGCCGACATCGATCGAGGTCATGTCGCTCTCGCCGAAGAGGTCGCACCGCTGCCACTCCGATGTCAGGTCGTCACCGGCCGAGGGCTCGAGGCGGGCACACAATATCTGCTTGTTCAGGTTTTCGGCGACGCGGTATTCGGTCCTGCACTCGTGGGACGCCTCCCAATTTCTCGACAGAAGGCAGACCACGGCTTCACACTTGGCGCTCGCCTGCTGCAGTCTGTCTTTCCATCGCTCTCCCGGTCGCAGGCCCACATCAGGATCGATGTCGAGGAAGATGTCGGTCGCCAGCGGCGGCTCTTGTCCCACGAGCCAGCGTTTGAGCGCCAACGCCTCGCGGGAGTCGAGACTTGAATGGCTTAGGAATATTCGCGACATATCATCTTCATAGGCGTTAGCTCTGAGGGTAAACCGCCTTGTCGAATCGGAAAGTCGCTTTGCGGGAAATCATCGCCAGCGTCAGCGGTCGGACTAACCTCAAACCATGACAGCAACACCGGGACCGGGGGCGCCCAACACCTCGAACGCGCAGCCACACCACGGCTCTGTTGCCAACAAACTCAACTGGCTGCGCGCGGCAGTCCTGGGCGCCAACGACGGGATCGTGTCAACGGCTGGCATTGTCATCGGTGTCGCCGCGGCCACCGTCGAACGGGGCCCGGTGCTCACCGCCGGCATCGCGGGCCTGGCGGCTGGCGCGCTGTCGATGGCGGTCGGCGAATATGTGTCCGTCAGCACGCAGCGCGATACCGAACGGGCACTGCTCGAGACAGAAACCCAAGAACTCAAGCTGCAGCCCGACGCTGAATTAGACGAGCTCGCGGCGCTTTACGAGGCGAGAGGTCTCTCCGCGGAGACCGCGCGCCAAGCCGCCACGGAACTGACCGCTCACAATCCGCTCGCCGCCCATGCGGAACTCGAACTGCGTCTCGATCCGGAGCAATTGACCAATCCGTGGCTGGCCGCCGTCTCGTCGGCCGTGTCGTTCACGATCGGCGCACTGCTGCCACTGATCGCGATTCTTCTTCCGCCCGCGTCGACGCGCATCGCGGTCACCGTCGCCGCGGTGCTGCTCGCGCTGGCGATCACCGGCTGGGTCGCTGCTCGGCTCGGTGGCGCTAAACCCCTACGCCCGATCCTGCGCGTGACCGTGGGCGGTGCGCTGGCCATGGCGATCACGTTCGGTATAGGCCACCTCGTCGGCGCGACGATCGGATGACGCCATTCGGGTGGCAAACACCGGCCCCGACGACGACAGCACGATCGGGACCGAACAGCACTGGTTAGGACTACATTCGCAATCATGACAGTCGAACTGGCGCAAGAGGTTTCCCGCAGGCTTGAATCGGATCGCTACGTGTGGTTGACCACCGTGGCTAAATCCGGCCAGCCTGTACCCCGGCTCGTGTGGTTCTTCTTCGACGGCAAGGAGGTGACCGTGTATTCGATGCCGAAAGCCGCAAAGATCGCGCATATCAACGCCCGCCCGCAGGTCAGCCTGAATCTGGATTCCGATGGCAACGGTAGAGGCACCGTCGTGGTCGCCGGTACGGCCAGGGTCGACGCGGTCGGGGCCGATTCGCTCGCGGACGAGCAATATCAGGCCAAGTACCACGACTACGCCGTAAGCATCGGGATGGGCGACGAGTATCTCGCCGCGTTCAGCACGCGGTTGAAGATCAGTGTCGACAAGGTGTGGTCGACGCCGTCAGCTGGGTAGCGACTGCCCGCTTCGCAGGGGCGGTTAGCGCGGCAATATCATTGCGTCGACGAGACCCCGCAATCCCGGCATGTTCTGGTCAATTGCTGCTCCGCGCATAATCCTGAGCATTCGTGAGAGCCCTTGCGCAACTGCGACTCAGTCTCCGGCCCCTCAGGGAGGACGCGGTTAAACACGACTGCGCGTGGTGTGAGAGGAGTGGCGGCGGATGCGCGTCGAGGATGTCGCCGAGCTTCAGTTCACCTTTCCCGCCTTCACCGAGGGAGTCAGTCAAGCTGCCCAGACGGCGGTCAATCAGCTCGGCGTCCGTCCGATGTCCCAACTCTGGAGCAGCCTGATCACCACGCCGTCAGTCCTGGAATGACAGGTGGCGGCGGGTTGCGAACTCGGCGCGACCATCGGATGACGCGAATCGTGTGGCAAACACACATAATTGTCGGTCTCGACAGTTACGCTGCACGTAGAGGCTGGTGAAAGCGCCGACAGCAAGGTTCGCAACCGGGCGGTGCTCACAACGATCAGTCGATGGGGGAGGCGCAGATGCCAAGCATCGGCGCAGGTCAGATGCCGGAAAACCTGGCGTTCGGCGCCGCCCTGAGCTCCCTGTCGTTCTTCTGCACCGCGGTGATGAGCGCTCTGGTGAAAGCAACCGAGGAACTCACGTCGACAGCGGTCGTGCTGCTGTTCCAGAATTTGATCTGCCTTCTGATCTTC
>Ga0164306_10000567_pt1 | contig 15231 bp, 16 predicted proteins | sample Whisoiple_242_MG_FD_110213 | JGI IMG/M metagenome (GOLD analysis project Ga0164306, IMG submission 110213) | Soil microbial communities amended with fresh organic matter from upstate New York, USA - Whitman soil sample_242_MG | ecosystem: Environmental > Terrestrial > Soil > Unclassified >... | reverse complement strand
GCGGCAACGTTGTGTGGTCACACAGCAGCGGGCGCGCAGGCATCTGCTTTGATCGATCAGATTGCCCGGAAATGAAACGACTCCATGAAAAACTGAATGCCCGGCTTCCTCGCGAACTGGGAATCGTGGCGCGAGTAGCGGGCTGAAGCCCGGCAATTAGCAACTGGCAATTGGCAATTGGCAATTAGCAAAACCAATTTATCAACCGGATTTGCGCTGATAGTCATTCGACCCAAAAGAGTCAGCCGCGAACCTTTCCGCGGTGACACAGGTCGTTTGTCGTCGGTTCGTTGATTTAGAAGCAGGTCTAAACAGGTTTGGCCAATTGCCAGCTGCCAATTGCCAGTTGCTAATTGCCAATTGCTAGTTGCTAGTTGCCAGCTGCTTGCTACACCCCTACCGGCTGCTTGGATCGGTCTTTCACCGGGACGGGCGTGAACCAGTTGTGGCGATCGGGCGCCGCGCCGTTCACGATGCCAAAGAATTCACGTTGTAATGCCAGCGTGACCGGTCCGGTAACGCCATTGTTGATATTGATCTTGTCAATGGCGCGTATAGGAGTGATTTCTGAAGCGGTGCCGCAGAAAAAGACTTCATCGGCCAGGTAGAGCATTTCGCGGGGAATCATCTGTTCCACCACGGTCAGGCCAATGTTCTCACCCAGGGTAATCACGCACTCACGCGTGATGCCCGGCAGAACGGAGTTGCCCAGCGGCGGCGTCAGCAGCTTGCCCTTGCGCACAATAAAGATGTTGGCGCCGGAGGCCTCGCTGACATAGCCATTCACGTCCAGCGCGATGCCCTCCACGTAACCGTTCACGATGGCTTCCATCTTGATGAGCTGGGAATTCATGTAATTGGCGCCGGCCTTCGACATCGCGGGCATGGTGTTGGGCGCAATGCGCGACCACGACGAGACGCAGGCATCCACGCCGTCGCTGACGTTGCCGTGTCCCAGATACTTGCCCCACGGATAATTGGTCATATAGACCTCGGTGGGTGAGTTGAAGGGGTTCACGCCGGCTTCGCCATAGCCCCGCATCACGATGGGACGCAGGTAGCACGGCCATATGCCGTTGGTCGAGACCAGTTCCAGCGCGGCGGCGCAGAGCTGGTCCAGGTTGTAGTCGATTTCTATGCGGTAGATTTTGGCCGAATCGATCAGCCGCTGCATGTGGTCGCGGAGCCGGAAAATGGCCGGCCTGCCGGCCGGAGCGTAGCAACGGATTCCTTCAAAGACGGAGGAACCGTAATTCACCACGTGAGCCATCACGTGGATCTGGGCGTCCTTCCAGGGAATCAGTTTCCCGTTGTGCCAGATCTTTTCCGTCGCTTGAATCGCCATTAGGGGGCTCCTCCAGATTAATATGCAGTTGCCTGAACGCTATTCGCACGTCTGCCCGGACTCCATAACGGTCCCAAACGCACTCTAACACTATTTAGATAATAAATTCGGGCGAACTACACATTATATCTGACGGAAATTTCCCCGGCTAACATTAGATACGGCTAAATTCTTAGCGCATCGATTACAAATGTTTGCCGGGGAAGCGATTCTACGGTCTGGAGTGCGTTGCAGCCTGCGATGGCGCGGCCTTTTCCGGCATTGGCGTACCCGGAGTGCTCTCTGCCACAGCCGTCGGCGGCGTATACAGGTATGTCTTCGGATTCGCCATCATGGTGGGCATGGCGGCGAACGGCTTGGAGTAATCATTGGCCGCATTCCAGAAGAGGAACCCGTCGCCGTGGTGCCCTTTGGAAGTGCTCACCTGTTTCAGGATGTACTCCGGCGAATAAGTCTTGGTCCGCCAGCGGAAGGCCTGGAGCCAGGGGCGCAACACCACTCCGGTGCCGGCGGTGACTTTTTCAAACCGGTCCATGGAAACGCTGATGAAATGCTCCGGAGCGTCGCCTGGGGACGCGTAGCCATCCATCCCAAAGAAGTGCGAGGGATAAATCATGGGTGAAATCACGTCACAGTGCTTGGCCATCTTGGTGATGTCCTGCCCGGTATGGCTCAGGTCCACCTGGCGCTGCCAGGCCATGATGCCGAACACGTCGAGCGATACCAGCACGCCCATGGGGTGCAATTCCGTATAAGCGCGATCGAGAAAATTCGCGATCACGTCATCCCGATGCATTTTGGGGTCTTTCTGGAAGGCGAATTGCGCGTCGGCCTGGTTGCCTTCGGCAGGGAAGCGGACGTAGTCAAACTGGATTTCGTCCACACCCGACGTGGCAACGTATTTGGCCAGGGCTATGTTGTAATCCTGGACTTCCTTATTGGAGCTGTCAGACCAGACCAGCTTGCCGTTCTCGCGCCACGGCTGGTGCAGGCTTCTGGACTGGACAGCCAGCGCACTATGGTTCTGGGCGATATTATCGTCCCGGAAGAGCGCCTGCCGCGCGATTACGTGCATATCCAGCGAATGCAGGAAGCGCACATATTTGGGCAGGTTGGTGATCGGATGGTTCTTGATTTTTCGCGCCAGGGGATGCTCAAAGGGAACGTTGATGGTGCCGTCGCTGTCTTTAATATCAAACACCACGGCATTTCCGCCCGCCTGCTTCCAGCGGCGGACCAAATCGATTCCATGCGCGCTGCCCGCGGTCCCGCCCGTCATATAAATAGCGCGGACCTCAGTCTCTTTGGGGAAGGGACGCGTTTTTTCCACGATCGGCTGCGGCTCGATGCCCGGAACCAGGATGACATCGCCCTTCTTGAAGGTCGTCTTGCCATTGTTCGCCTTGCCGATGGCGTCCACATATTCGGCCACCGTCATGTAAGAAGATTCTGAGAGATGGCCGCGGGCCAGAAACTGCGCGGTGGTTACGGCCTTTGCCGTAACTGAGATTGTTCCCGGAGGCAGTTCTGTGGGTTGTACGGCTGCGGCCGGCGGGTTTTGCGCGGCCGGCGCCGGTTTTTCAGAAGCGGCGGCCTGAATCTGCCCATGCCGCGCGAACATTACGGTTGCTACTGCCAGCCCAAGCACAATCAGGGCCGCGGAGGAGATGAAACGATATTTCTTGGGTAACATTGGGGCTCTTTCCCGGGGTCTTGCAGGCATATTACCATGCAACCCGGTACTCTGATCAAAATGGCTGGAGTGCCTGACCTTTTGTCACACACTCTGCATCTAACCTGTTGGATGCATGTAGATGAATGTTGACGGATTAGTAATGACAACTCTGCAGCTTACATTTCCATCTCACATTCACACCTCCGAAAGTGGGAGGAGTCCTCGGCAAAAAGAGGCGGGGAATTTATGAGGACCGGCTTTAATACTGCACTTGATCCCACACGGCGCAGCTCGGATGCGCAGGACTTTGAGACCGCTTTGCGGCGCAAGATCGTCGGCCAGGACCCGGCCGTAGAAAAAGTGGTGGAGATCTACCAGATGTTTCTCGCGGGATTGAACGCTCCCGGGCGTCCCGTGGGAAACCTTCTTTTTCTAGGGCCCACCGGCTCAGGCAAGACCCGCGTGGTGGAAGCCATGGCGGAATCGCTCTTTGGCGATCCGCGTGCAATCATCAAAATTGACTGCGCCGAGTTCCAGCACAGCCATGAAATTGCCAAGCTGATTGGCTCGCCCCCCGGCTACCTGGGACATCGCGAGACCCATCCCCTGCTGACGCAGGAAGCGCTCAACCAGTGGCATACGGAAAAGCTCAAGCTCACGCTGCTGCTTTTCGACGAGATTGAGAAAGCCAGCGACGCCCTGTGGCAGCTCCTGCTCGGCATACTGGACAAGGCAACGCTCACCCTGGGCGACAATCGCCGCGTCGATCTCTCACAGTGCCTGATCGTGATGACCTCAAACCTGGGCGCGCACGAGATGGACGATCTCATGACCGGCGGCCTCGGCTTCGGCAATACCAGAAAAGCCGGGCACATGGATGCCGCGCTCGACGACAAGATTACCCGTACCGCGCAGGACGCGGCCCGGCGCAAATTCTCCCCGGAATTCATGAACCGGATCGACAAGATCGTGGTCTTCAAGACGCTGAAGGCGGAACATCTGGAACAGATTCTGGAGATCGAATTGGGCATGGTGCAGCAGCGCATCCTGCAGGCCACGGGCAACAGCCAGTTCGTATTTTCCTGCACCTCGCCGGTGAAAGGCTTCCTGTTGCAGGAAGGGACCGACCCCAAGTACGGCGCCCGGCACCTGAAGCGGGCCATTGAGAAAAACGTTGTCTTTCCGCTGGCCAATCTGGTGGCCACTGGACAGATCAAGCTGGGCGATTTCATCCGGATCGATCGAAAAGACAGCGGATTGATGACATTTACCAAGGAAGCGGAAGGCGCGCTGGTACCGGTTCTCCTGGAAAAATATGGAGAATTGAATCCCGGTTCGCCCCTGGCAGCCAAGGCAGGCCGGGGCACCGGCAAATCTCCGCGCGACTTTGGCGGGATCGCGCCATTGCTTGATCACAAGTGAGCACTCAGCAATTAGCACTCAGCCAAACCTGCTCGGCCGCAGATAAACGCAGATAAAAGAAGAATCAGCCGCGAATCAACGCGAAAAACGCGAATCAAAATTAAGAAAATGATTCGTGTATTTCTTCTCCCGAAGTGATTGTTACGTGTACGGAGTATCCGGTCAGCGCCAGGCGTGCGAATGAGTATCGGCACAAAAGCGCGCAGTCGCGCGGCTTTGCTTTTAAATTACTCAATTACCCGATTACAAATTACCCGATTACAAATTACCCGATTACAAATTACCCGATTACAAATTACTCTATTACCAAATTACCCATTTACCAAATCTTGTTTGATTCGTGTTTATTCGCGAAATTCGCGGCTGCATTGTTTTGATCTGCGCTCATCAGCGGAAATCTGCGGCGAAGGGGGTTTGGCTGACTGCTGACGCGAAAAACGCGAATCAAAATTAAGAAAATGATTCATGTATTTTCGTTGTATTCGCGGTTTTTGGTTTTTAAATTACTCAATTATCAAATTACTCATTTACCAAATCTTGTTTGATTCGTGTTTATTCGCGAAATTCGCGGCTGCATTGTTTTGATCTGCGCTCATCAGCGGAAATCTGCGGCGAAGGGGTTTGGCTGACTGCTACGGTTCCAGCGACTTGAACGGTGCGTCCGTCGAGACCTGGGCTATGTTCGGAGCCTCCTCTTTCTGGTGAGATCGCTGATATTCGGCCATCGAGGGAAACCGCCCCTGGCGCTCCTCCAGCATCTCCACCTCAGCCCGCGCAAAACCGGCGTGGTCTGGGGACCCCAGAGTCTGGCTGGCGTCTTGCGGCGCGGTAAGAAATGCGCAAAATTTTTCGAGTAGCTGGGCTTGCGGGCAAAAGTCGTCGAGCCACAGGAACTGGCCCTGCTCGTTGATCTCCAGGAACCACCATTCTCCGTTGCGGTCCACGGCAAAATCCAGCGAGCCAGTGCAGACGCCGGCTGCGGCGGTGAACCTGAGTATGCCGCTCTCCACCGCGGCAGGCGTGGCGATGCGCTCCACCGCAACCTTTCTCAGGGCTGCGTCATGGCGCCAATCGAGGGAATTGGCGGGGGTGCGCACGGCGAACGAATAGACGCGCTCTCCCATCAGCACCGCGCGGACGTCGAATTGCTTCTTCACCTTCTCCTGGTAGATGGCGGGAGAATAAGTGAAGACCTCGTCGTCCGCGGGCAGGTCCCCGCGGTTCAGGGAAAAAGTCTCCGTGACCATCAAATCTTCCGACCCTTGCTGCTGCCAGACGTGCGAAGCGAACGCCTTGCAAATGGCGTTGTCAGGATATTGATCAAAAAAGTGCCGCACGGCCGCCGGCGAATTCGACATGAGCGTTGCAGGAGTCTTCAAGCCGGAAGCACCCGCCATTCGTAACTGCACTGCCTTGTTCCGGACCAGCCGCACGGCTGAATATGGATTCACGCAGCGCACCGGCAGGCTTTCAAACATATGGGCCAGTTCGTCAAAAAAAGATGGAGACAACGGGCCGCCCTTTTCCGGTTCCGCGGTCTTACGGTCGAAAGCCTGATGGTCTAAAGCCTGATAGTCTGCTTGGCGCAGCCACAGAACGTCACCCTGCTCCAGCCGATGCGTTCCCAGGTGAACGTTAGGAAATTCATCCACGAGCAGCGAGGCCTGCTCCGGTTCGGTCCAGGAAACGCCGCTCCAGCATGAAGCCTGGTAACCGGCCTGCTCCAGGGCCCATTGCACAGGGGCCGCATGGTCATCTTTCGGGTGCGCCAGAACAATGATCTGCATGGCTTATATCGCGTAGGGACGGAAGCGCCGGCCTGCGAACCCGCGCTTCCGCAGTTTGCACTTCCTTGGTTTAGAAAACGGCCTCGCAGCTATTGGTCGAACATCGTATCTGGATGGCTGATAGGGCTGGTTGGAAGAGCGGTGGCAACCGTATTCGCCGCCGCCGTGATCTGTTCGGTCTCGGTCTGGGTTAACTGGCGAGCATATTTCCGGATGAGCACCCGGTTATTCTCGTTCGACATCGGTTTCTCCTTTCAATTGCTTGCGCCGGCTATGAATCCAGCCTCTGGTCTGCATTGCCGTTCGTATTGGTCACAATGACGCTGAGGAGCGTGGCGCCTCCTCCCGCGGTCTGTTCCATTTCATCGTGGGAAAGTTGGCGAGCACCCCTGCGGGTGAGCACCCGGTTGCTATCGTTCGACATGTCGTCTCCTTTTCAGCCTTCTCCAAGCCTGGGGAAATCAACCTGTTGAAACGCACAGTGACAAAAGCTATGTATCAAAGCTCTGGTCGGGATGGCTGGACGGCCCCGTTACCAGTACGCTCAGACGCGTTGGAATCAGGCCGCCTGACACTCCGTCCAGTTCCTCTTGAGAGAGTTTGCGGGCGCCCATGCGGGTGAGTACCCGGTTGTTGTCCTTGTTCGGCATACATTTCTCCTTTCCGTTTCCGGTCCCTTCCCCCGATACCCAGGCCCTGGTGGACCAGGCGTATCCAGGCCGCTATTCGTCGGTGGTGAAGTCCGAGCCGCTGGCACTGTGCGTTCGGATCACGCTTAGAATCGAGGGCAGGCTGGCTCCCGTGACCCCGTCGATCTCGTTCTGGGTGAGTGGACGCGCCCCCTTGCGGATGAGCACACGGTTATCGTTGTTCGACATGAGCTTTCTCCTTTTCAGTTTGGCCTTCTCCCAATCAGGCCGGGCACAACCAGCTGAAAAGCGTTTGGATGGCAGGTCAGCTGGGGAGCTACGAGTCCATGTCGGTATCGGGGTTGTGCATCGTGTTGGTCCCGGTCAAGCTGGCGCGGGTGAACGGGCCTCCGGCTGCGGTGATCTGCTCCAGTTCGTCCGATTTAAGTTGCCGGGCGCCGGTCCGGCTGAGTACCCGGTTATCGTTATTATTCGACATAAATTTCTCCTTCCATTCTTGGCTTTCTTCCCCAAACATCCTGGGCGAATTAAATCTGTGGAAATATGCCCGGATCACAAGCCGCGGTACGGGGCTATTGATCGAAGGAATCGTCAGGGTTGTTGACTGTGCCGGTTATAAGAGCGGTGGCAAAGGTCAGCTTTCCACCGGCAACTTTCTCTACTTCGTTCTGCGTGAGTTGACGAGCGCCCATGCGGCTGAGTACCCGCTTTTCGTTGTTGTTCGACATAGATTTTCTCCTTTCAAGTGTTTTCGATTTCCTTCTCCAAACACCCCGGGGAAATCCATGGTCGAAACAGAACATGGATCAACAAAGACTACAGAACAAACCGGGCCTATTCAACACTGCCTTACGAATTTCCGGTCGAAACAAAAATCGCCATGCTCACTGCCTTTTCAGGATTATTATCAGCGGCCCATTCGAGGATTTACGGCTGTAGCGCAATGTCTCAGTTTGCCGAAAAATGTTTCCCTGGTTTGGAGTCCAAAAGAAACGGGCCGCGAATTTCGAGAAACGGGCCGCGAATTTCGCGAATAAACACGAATCAAACAAGATTTGGTAATCGGGTGATTTGTAATTGGGTAATTTGTAATTGGGTAATTTAAAAGCAAAGCCGCGCGACTGCGCGCTTTTGTGCCGATACTCATTCGCACGCCTGGCGCTGACCGGATACTCCGTACACGTAACAATCACTTCGGGAGAAGAAACACACGAATCATTTCTTAATCTTGATTCGCGTTTTTCGCGTTGATTCGCGGCTAATTTTTTCCTGGGTTTATGGTGGAAATCTGCGGCCGAGCTGTTCCGGCTAATTGCTATTTGCCAGTTGCTAATTGCTTGGCTCAGCCCTTCTTCAACTCAATCAGCACCAGCCGGGCGACCTCTTTCAGCGTCTCAAAAACGCCTTTGCCCTGGTTTGCGATTGCTTCGAACACAGGTTCTTCTTTCTTGCTGAGTTCGCGCTTCAGGTCGTCCACCGCCATGGCGCTGGGCAGGTCGCGCTTATTGAGTTGCAGGACGTAGGGGATCTTCTTGAAGTCGTAGCCGTGTTCCTTCAGGTTCTCCTGCAGGTTTTCCAGCGCTTCAACGTTGGCGTCCAGGCGCTCTTCCTGCGAATCAGCCACAAAGACCACGCCGTCCACGCCGCGCAGGATCAGTTTTCTGCTGGCATCGTAAAACACCTGGCCGGGGACGGTATAAAGGTGGAAGCGGGTACGGAAGCCCCGGACTGTGCCAAGATCGAGGGGAAGAAAGTCAAAAAAGAGCGTGCGGTCCGTTTCCGTGGCCAGGGAGATCATCTTGCTCTTTTGTTTGTCGACCGTCTTATCGAAAATGTGCTGCAGGTTCGTGGTCTTACCGCCCAGGCCGGCGCCGTAATACACGATCTTGCAGTTAATTTCGCGAGCGGCAAAGTTAATAAAACTCAAGACTCTCCTAGCACTCGGCGCGCAAAAAGGCACGCTTGGGGTTCCAGACTCGCCATCCAGTTGAAAGACTTTTTTATATCATAACGAACGGAAGCAGGGGTGGCCTCTAATTGTACCCTCTTCACCGGAGTACCAAGCCACTTAACCTCCGCCATTACCCCCAAAGGTAACATTCTTTACGGTTTGGGGGCTTGCTGGGTCTGGGGCGGCAGCGGGTAATACCCCTGCTTGGCAAAGACACTTAGATTGGGACGGAGCACGCGCACATCGAGGGTGCGGAAAGAGCTGGATTTCGTGGCCTGCGCGTTATATCCCAGGGTGTACTGGTTGCGCGCCGCGTCCGAGATTTTGGCATAAGCCTGCTCAATGCCCTGGCGATCGAATTCCGCCATCATATCGCCCGCGGTTTCGGAAACATACCGGGGCAGGAGATTGCCGGTCCCGAATCCCGGAATGCGAATGCGGTTGGCCGTGTCATAAATGGGAATGGCGGCGGTATCCACGCCAACGCCATAAACGCTGATGTTATTGGAGAGCAGGATCCTTTTTACTTCGTCGTAGCTGGCACTGCTGCCCAGTTCGCGCCCATCACTGATGACAAAGATGATGCGGCGGCGGGTCTTGTCGCGTTTACTCAGGTCCTGGGCCGCTTTTAGAATCGCATCATTCAGGACGTAAAACTCGCGCGGCGGCGTTTGCACGTCGCCGGCCTTGCCGCCATTGGCGTTGGGATCATTTACAGGATGGCCGTTGATGGTGGGACCGCCCCCAAAAGGCCCCCCGGTCATCGGCGGGCCGCCCTGGCGGCCGGTGCGCTTGATGCGATTGATACTGGCGGTGGAGACACTTGTGGCGCCGGTAAAGCCGGAAACCTGCTGCACCGTGTGGCCATAGCGATAGAGCGCCACTTCGTCAAACTCACTGAAAGCCGCGATCAGCGCCGGAAGCGTTTCATTGACTTTCTTCATGGTGGTGGCGGGCAAATCTGTGGCCACCACCACGGCGGCCGATAGCGGAAAAGCATCGGCGGTAAAAAACCTAAGCGGCTGCGCTACGCCATCTTCATAGACCCTGAAATCGTTGGAGGTGAGCCCAGAAACGAGCTTGCCGGAACGGTCCTTGACTCTTACCGGAATCTGCACGAAATTCACTGAAACGCTCATTTTGTACAGCTCTTCACGTCCGCCGCCCACCCCGTTCTGCCCTGCAGCAGCGGGACGCTGCGGTGGGGGCGTGGGAGTGGCTGTGGCTTCTGGCTGTTCAGGATGAGCATTGATCGGGGCAGGAGGGGCATTCCCCGGAAATTGGCCCTGCTGTTGCGGTTTGGGCTGGGGAGCATCCGGGACGCTCTGCTGGGGCTGCTGGTCTTTTGGCTTGGGGCCTTCAGGAAGGTTTTGTTGGCTCACCACGGGCAAACCTGCCAGCAATAGAGCGAAGATCAGCACCTTCATGCCAGGGGTCAACCTAAGCATCAGCTCCTCCTACCACTTAGAACGTTTCCAGATCGGGAATGTTGCGCCCATTTGCCGGATCGCCTGCTCCACTAATTGTAATGCTTTCGGGCACGTTGCCAGGCAACTCTCCTGCATCTAATACAATAGATCAAACACATCACACAAGAAAGGCTGTGCTTCAGGGCCTTTATGCGGACTTTATTTCTAGCACTTGCGCTCGCATTTCTTCCGCTGCCTGCCATTTTAGGGCAGTCGCCGGAATCTGCCCCGCCCGCGGGCCAGCAGGGCTCGCCCCAGAATCAAACCAAAGATAGTAAAGATAAAGACCAGGAACCTGTAACCGACCAGGGAAAAGTCCCGACCTTCCGCAAAAACGTCACCGTCGTCAACGTTCAGCTTACCGTCAAGGACAAACATGGCGCCCTTGTCCCCAACCTGACGAAAGACCATTTTGACCTGCTGGAAGAAGGGAAGCCGCAGCTGATCAAGTACTTCTCGGCGCAGTCTGACCTGCCCATAACGCTGGGGCTGCTTATCGATAGCAGCAAGAGCATGGAGCGCACTCTTCCTGAGGAAAAGGTCGTGGCTGGGGGATTTCTGCAAAAGGTCATCACCAGCAAGGACCTGGCTTTTGTCATCAGCTTTGATATCAGCGTGGACCTGCTGCAGGACCTTACCAACAACATGCGTTCGCTGCGGAGCGGCCTGGACAAAGCCCGCATCAACACCAATACAGCGGGCCTTGCCCCGATGGGGAATCCCGGTCCCGTGCCCACTGCCGGAGGCGGAAACAAGGGCACGCTGCTGTTTGACGCTGTTTACCTGGCTGCGGACGAAGTTTTAAGCCGCCAGGTGGGCCGCAAGGCCATGGTGGTTCTTACCGATGGCGAGGATGTTGGGAGCAAATTGAGATTGAAAGACGCCATTGAGGCCGCTCAAAAGGCCGACGTTGTGGCTTACGTGCTTCTGATTACTGATCCCATGTATTCATCGAACTATGGCGACATGAGCAAGCTGGTGGAGCAGACGGGTGGCCGCATTATCACCGTGAGAGGTCCGGACAAGCTGGATAAGGCTTTTGCTGAGATTGCCGCCGAGTTGCGCAGCCAGTACTCCCTTGGCTTCACTTCCACCAACCCGGTGAATGACGGCAAATTCCGCCGCCTTGAGGTCAAATCCAAAGACGGATACAAGATCCAGGCGCGCAAAGGGTACTATCCGCCCAATGAAACGGCGGCTAGCCGGTAAGAATCGGGATAGGGGAGCGAGAACTCAAAACGTGACGCCGGCGGCGAGCCCGACTTGCGCGGCGAGCCGTCCGCGACAGGAGCACGAGAGATTTTAAGAAAGCGAGGCACGCCGGCGGTTGGGAGCGAAGCGACAGAATTACTGCTTTGGCGCGAAATAGCCTCTTTTGGCCCGCACTTTGAACTTCTTGTTGTCGGCCACTATCTGGATAGGCCGGAACTGCCCATTAACCACAAACTGGTCCGGGCGATAAGAGATCATGTACTGGCTGCGCAATTCGTCCTGAATATCGGCGAACGCCGCGACCACGTCATCCAGCTTGACGGGAAAGAAAGCGCGCCCTCCGGTGGCCTCAGCCAGCGCCTTCAGATTGTCGTCGCCCTTGGTGTGGTTGTTCATCAGCGACGTGCTGATGGTAAAAATAATCACCTCGGCGCGTTGCGCCATCTCCACGGCTTCCTGGCGATATACCCGGCTCTCATTGTCGTCGCCGTCTGAAACCAGAATAATGGCCCGGCGCACGGCGCTGCTGGCCGGCTCTTTCATCAATTTGTCGCGGCAGGAATAATAAACCGCGTCCCAGAGCGCGGTCCCGCCGCCCGCCTTGATCGCCTGGATCCCGCTCCGCAATTTGTCCAGATCGCCGGTAAAATCCTGGGTCACGTCCACGACCTCATCGAATGCCAGCACAAAAGCGCGGTCTGTTTTGGGCCGTATGATCTCGTAAAGAAACTCTGACGCCGCATCCTGCTCAAACTTGAAGCGATCACGGATGGAATTGCTGGCATCGATGAGCAGACCAACGTGCAGCGGCAGGTCCGTCTGCGCCGCAAAATTCATCACCTGCCGGGGCGGAAGCTTGTTGTCCAACACCCTGAACTGGTCCTGCTTCAGGTCGCGCACGAACCTGCCGTCTTTGTCCACGACGGTGAAAACCACGTTGACTTCGTCCGTCCTTACGCGCACGGTAGGAATTTTTTCGATCTTGACATCACCGGCCTGCTGCTGGCCGGCAGCCGATGGCGAAGGCGTTGAGGCGGGTTGCTGTGCTGCGGCCACACCGCAGGCAAAAGCAAAGACCAATGCACTCGAAAGAACCAGACGCTGTTTGAGGGTCATAAAAAGCTTGATGGACTCATTATAGTTGGAAATTCAGCAGCAGATGGGCTCCGCCAGGAGGTAAGGTCCCAGGGCCGTTACAGGCTCCATCCGGGCAAAAATAAAAAGGCCCGGTCCGCGCCGGGCCTGGTGAATCGATGCAAGTGATCTACTGGCGAGGAACGTAGTAACCCTTTTTCGCGCGCACCCTGAACTTTTTGTTTTCCGCGGCAATCTGAATGGCGCGGAATTGCCCGTTGGCCTCAAATCCTTCCGGCTTATAGAAGACGGAATATTGGCTGCGCAGCTCTTCGTGAATATCGTGGAACGCGTTGGCCACGTCCTGAAGCTTAAAGGGGAAGAAGGCCTGCCCACCGGTGGTTTCCGCCAGCATCTTCAGGCTGCGGTCGCCTTCGTCGGGGTTGTTGCTCAGGTTGGTGCTGATGGTATACACGATCACGCCGGCGCGCTGTGCCATCTCAATGGCCTCCTGGCGCAGAACGCGGCTTTGATTGTCATCGCCGTCAGAAACAAGAATGATGGCTTTGCGGACCGGACCGGTCTCGCGCTCTTTCATCAGTTTGTCACGGCAGGCATAAAACACCGCATCCCACAATGCCGTGCCGCCGCCGGGGCGGATCACCTTGATGCCCTTGGTCAGCTTGTCCAGATCGCCGGTAAAATCCTGCGTCAGGTCCCAGACTTCGTCAAAGGCCAGCACAAAGGCTTTATCGGTCTTGGGACGGATGATCTGGTGCAGGAATTCGATGGCCGCGTCCTGCTCAAACAGGAAGCGGTCGCGGATGGAATTGCTGGCGTCAATCAGCAGGCCGACGCGCAATGGCAGGTCGGTCTCCGCTGAGAAGTTCATGATCTGCTTGGGCGGCTTGTTGTTGTCAAGGAACTTGAACTGGTTCTCTTTCAGGTCCTTGATGAACTTGTTGTGCTTGTCCGTCACCGTAAAAATCACGTTCACTTCGTCTGACCGGGTGCGAAAAGTCTGCACCGGCAAGTTGTCATCAGCGGGAGTTGCCGAGCCCGGCGCAACTGCATTGGCTGTGGGCGCGGGGGCCGCTGGCTGCGCGGTTTGCGCCACAGAACTGCAGTAAACCAGCGTGAACGCAAACAACAACGCGAATACCTTTTTGAGATGCTGCATGTCAGGAACTCTCTCGCACATTATAGTCTGGGAAACCAATCCTCAATCCCCGATCTTCCGGAGAAAATTACTCAGCTCAGCCGGTAAAGGCTGCTGGAACGAAAGCGGCCTGTTACTGATTGGATGCTGGAATTGTATCGCGGAAGCATGAAGAAAGTTCCTCTCCAGAGATGCAACCTCTGGCGCTGTACCTCCGTAACTTTTTGGCCGGGGCGCGCCATAGAGCGTGTCACCCACCACTGGGTGGCCGATCGACGACAAGTGCACTCTGATCTGGTGCGTTCTCCCCGTTTCGATCTTCACCTCGAGCAGAGAGAACTTGCCGTAAGCGCCTTCAATTTGCCTGGTTACCTGCCAGTGCGTGATGGCATCGCGGCCCGGCTTGCTCCTGGAGCCTTGTCGCGTAGTCATGCGCGCGCGCCGGACAGGATCGCGGCCGATGGCCGCTCGAATGGTCCCTTTTGTCATCCTCGGCCAGCCATGTACCAGCGCGATGTATGTCTTCTTGACCTCGCGACGGGCGAATTGTTCCGCCAGCTTTCTGTGAGCGAGATCAGACTTGGCCACCAGCACAAGGCCGCTGGTCTCTTTGTCCAGGCGATGCACAATCCCCGGCCTTAGCTCTCCGCCGATCTCTGAAAGCTGGTTAAAGCGATGCAACAACGCATTGACCATGGTGCCGCGATTGCCGGCCTCGCCCTTGCCGGAACCGGCGTGAACGCTCATTCCCGCCGCCTTGTTGACGACCGCGATACTCTCGTCTTCATACACCACGTCGAGTGGAATGTCTTCAGCAAACGCCCGCAGCGGCGGCAGCTCCACGGCGCCAGTGATGACGATTTCCTCGCCCCCGCGCAGCTTCATGGAAGGCTTGGGCTCCTTACCGTTGATCAGGATCTTTTTCTGCTCGATCAACTGCTGTACCCGCACGCGGCTGACGTCGGGAAGCTGAGAGACGAGGAATTGGTCCAGACGGCGGCCTTTGTCTTCGAGCGGCACAGCCAGCGTTTGGATTTGTGCGGAATCGGTCACTGAACGGATTGTAAGGAAGCATTCAGCGCTCAGCAATCAGCATTCAGCCAAAGGGTATTCAATTCGAGAGCAGAGATGCATTGTGCGTTAAGCGATGGAAGTCTCGGGGCTGAATGCTGACGGCTGATGGCTTATTGGAGCGAAGCGACAAAATGCGGGAACTTTGCGCTGAGGCCGACTTGCGTGCCGAAGCGCGAGCATCAGGAGCAGAAAGATCTCAAGCGGTCGCTACCCCATAGCGGTGTGGAGCGAAGCGACAAGGAAAACCGACCCACTTGGCCGTGCGACCGGGCCGTTCTGAACCCGTCCTAAGACGGTGGGAACCCGCCGCGGCTCTTTAGGCATTTCCGTACTGGCGGAACCTCGCACACCGAGCCGTTATTATACGAGTCAGGCCCCCTGTTCATTGAATGTTGGTTCATGAACGGTTACCG
>Ga0164306_10000566_pt1 | contig 15232 bp, 26 predicted proteins | sample Whisoiple_242_MG_FD_110213 | JGI IMG/M metagenome (GOLD analysis project Ga0164306, IMG submission 110213) | Soil microbial communities amended with fresh organic matter from upstate New York, USA - Whitman soil sample_242_MG | ecosystem: Environmental > Terrestrial > Soil > Unclassified >... | reverse complement strand
CTCTCTTTCAGGAGAGGGCGCATGAGAAACAAGTTCGAAGACTGGACGGCCTATTACTATTGGAACGAGGAAAGGCAGACGCCATTCATCCTCGCTGAAGTGAACAAGAGGGGCATGGGCACGATCACCATCAGCGAAATCACCCGCTTCCTGCATGGGATTTCATCAAAAAAAGGCGGCATCCAGACCGGATCGCGGACGGCAGCAGCGAACCACCTCTGCATTCGTGACCCGCATAGCTATTCGTTCGATCCAGAGTTCAATACAATCGCAGAGAAATTAGAGAGGGCGTTCGATGATCTTCGGGGTAATGTTCGATATCGCAGGGACCACAATTTGCTTGAAGAAGTCCGTCCACTACAACGAGGTACAGCATACGTTTACGCTGCTCGAAAGGCACGCAAGTATTCTATGGAAGTTCTGCGGACCTACGCTGAAACAAAAGAAGGAAGGTCAGTCATCCGTTCATGGTACACTCCGCATCTCACAAGACGAACGGGAGATCGCGACCGTCCCATTGTCGTCTATAAGGAAGAACGTCCTTGACGCATGCCGGGAGCGGGAACTAAGCCCGCCGAAGGAACACATCATCGAGGGCGAATACACACGCCTTTAGCTCTTCCTTGTCGCCGGTCCACGGCACATCCTGAAGCACGAGATTGATCAGTTTCTTCCGACGATGGGGACCGATCTTCTCGTGCTTATCCATTTTATCGATCAGATGCACCGCGCCCCTCAGCGCTTGCGCCTTCTTGTCCGACACGATGGACGGATCAGAGAAGATAGGGGAGGAGTAGTCGGGCGAGCGCAGCGCCGAGAAGCCGCACGCCAAGAGCTTGGACGCCAGACTGTTAAGCGTGCCATGCTCTGCCGGATTGATCACGTCCTTTAACAGAAGCTCATCGATTTCAGAGCCATCCAGCACCTTCATGCTCGTGGTTGTCGGGGAGGAGAGCTTGGGAACAATGGTGAAGTGCCGCGCCATCTGAGGCGAACCGGCGTCCATGCCTTCCGTGATCGTCTTCTTACGCTTCATTCGTCACCCTCATAAGGCAGGTTGTTGACCCAGTCATCGGACGTGTAGACGTGGCGCATATTGTCGTACAGAACTTTCGCTTCGCCAATCTTGCCAAGGAAGTCATACCGCGTTTTCCAGTTCACGATCTTCACTTCACCCGGAGAGTTGGGAACTCTGTGGACAGAAAGTCCGAAGTCAGGCTTCGAGAACCAAGCGGCAGAACCGGAGATAGAATAGCCCTTCGGCACTTGGTGATTGCCTTCGCTGTCCATCGGCATCTTGGTGGGGTGTGCCACGAAGAAGATGTGCAGCCCGTAAAGCTGAGCGGTCAGGCGAAGCTCTGTCAGGATATCATCGATGAACTGGGTCTCACTGTCTGCCTTCGGTGGACGGGCGATGTAGTTGTACGGATCGACCACCACGATCTGGCAGCCCCAGCGGAAGACAGCCGTCTTGATGCGCTCGATGATCGAGGCAATGTCAGACTTCTTGCCGTCCTCCTGTTGCAAGAACTTGAAGTGCCGATGAATGAACGGCAGCACCGCTTGCAATTCCTTCGCGCTCATCAGTTCGCCGGGGACTTCGCTGTTCTTGAAGAAGTGTTTCTGGATCAGGCATTGGGCAAGCTTGCCGATGTGGATGTGCGGCGGGTTTTCGAACGAACAGATGGCCGAGACATAGCCATTGCTTCGGGCCAGATTGACCATAAGCTGATCGACAAAGGTTGACTTGCCGTTGCCGGGAATACCGGTGACCACGGTCAGGAGGCCGGGGCCGACCGAGAAAATCTCATCGACTGCCGCAAGCCCTGTCTTGATCTTGTCTCCGAACCCGTTCTCGAAAAGTTCCAGCACCTCAGGGAAGTAACGCTCTGCCTCATAAAGGCCATCGATAGGCCACGGCTCGACGTTCTCGATGCAATGCTTCAGCGCATCCTTGCCGAACTTCATCAAGACATCGTTGGCATCCTTGCACCCCTCAGGGTAGCTCACCCGCCAGCAACGGTGCCGACCGATACGCCGTGCCAGTTCTTCCGCCAGCTTCTCGCCGGGGGCGTCGGCATCGGTGGAGATGATCACCCGCCGCGCACTCTCGATGAATGGCTTGGCATCCCAGAGAAAGCCGAGTTGTTCTCGCTCCGTTCCGTCTTCGTTGGTGCGCTGGAACGAAGAGGAACCGTTGGGAACGGAGGTGGCATTCAGCACCTCACCTTCGTAATAGCTCAGCGCATCAAGTTCACCTTCGCAGATGATGAAGTCGTCGCTCTCCTTCATATCCACCAACTGGATCATGAACAGGGAGGACAACGCCTTGTCGCAGACGTGCGCTTTCTCTTCCAAGGCACGGAACTTGCGACCGTCAGGCTTGCCGCTCACGAAGTAGGGGAACGCCACTGCCTCATCCTGTCGGGAGAGGTCAGGGAAGTAGGCACGCGCGCCCACAAGGGAGGTCACCTGCGCGGTTTTCAGGGAGATGTGGCGGGAGGCAAGGAAATTCAGCGCCGCCTCTGTGAGGCCAACGTCGAGGCGTTTCACTGCCTTTCCTGAAGGCTTCGGCGGGGGCGGTGGCATGAAGGGTTTTTGCAAGTCACTCAGCACCAGCTTCGCCGCTCCATTCGCTTCACAGTGATGGCAACTCATTACCATGTGTTCAGAATAGATGGTAATCGAAAGGCACTGGGCCTTGGCATTGCGGCGACCGGGGGAGCAATCGGGGCAGGTGCGGCGGTAATGACCGGGGCCGCGCGTGGCAGCGAACCTGCGAAGTTCTGCTTTAGCTTCTGGGGAGAAGTCTTTCATTTAACACACTGTTCGCTAGATGAGAGGCGGGGACGCAGAACAAAAACCCGCTCACTCAATCTAGCAAATCAGGTGCCATAACTCAAAGCTACGAGCGAAGCTCCTCGTACATTTTTTTGAACTCATCGACCTTGGCGTCGAAGCCTTCGATCAATGTCTTGATGTGCTTGTCTTCGATCTCAAGCGACTTCACCAGTTCTTCGAAGCGGTCAACCTGCGCTTGGATACCATTGAAGGCACCGCTCACCTTGCCGTCGAGAGACTGAAGCTGTTCAAGCTTCTTGTCGATCAGGATGATCTGGTGATCGATCTTCTGGGAGAGGTCGTGCAGTTCCTTGGTCTTGTCCGCTGACGCCTGCAACAGGGACTTGGCATTGACGTTCTCGCCGAAGTCGGCGGCGCGTACCTGCTCGACCCAATCGATGGGAACGCCAAGGTCTTTGGCAACCATCTCGTCGGACCAGTCGTCACGATACATCTTGTCATCGTAGACTTCGTCAAGCTTGGCAAAGATCGCTCGCTTGTCGAGACGGTCCATCTGCCTGATACCATCCTTGATCATGATGGCGGGGAGACCGGCGACCGGTTCCGGGGGAGTGCTAAGCTGGACTGTCACTGGCGCTTCCTTCTCTTCGGGTTTCTCTTCAGGCTTGCGGATGTTCGCCCTGAGGAGTGCGATGCACTCAGGGCAGCGGTCCTGTCGGGCATTGTTGCCGACGAACCATCCCTTGCGGGTGAACTCTTTGGGAAGGTGTTCGGTAGACACGCTACCTTGGTAGTTGAAATACTCGTCGGTCTTGCCGCACTTGCCGCACTTGATGATCGCCCCCTTGAGCATCTTGTGTTCATGCGGCTTCTTCACTTCGGTGAATTCACGTAGTCGGGGCAAGTCGGGCTCCTCTCTTTTCACAGGCTTGCGCTCAAGCCGCCGAGCTTCTTCGACTTGCTTCGGAGTACGAGCGTCAGGATTTGGGACGAATGAATAGCCACCCTTTTTGATCAGGCTGTCGTAATAGCCGATGGGCTGGCGGTTCTTGTCGTTGAAGAGAGCAAGGTATGCTTGCCATTTACCGGAGACGATTGCTCCCATGGTGCCAACGCTGGCCCCAAATATATCGGCTACCTGCTCTGTCGTTTTGCCCGACGCCCGGAGGCGGCGAGCTTCATCATGCCATGATGGGTATGAGATCGTTTTGGTAAACATCTGGACACTCTGTCCGCTAGCTATCATCAGCCCTCTCCAAAAGGAATTCGAATGGGTCCATCGGGTGGCCGATCTTCTTTGATGCAAGCATCAGAGAGGCAACCATGTCAGCCGGGATGTTCCCGCGCTCACGCTGTTTTTGCAGCGTCTTTACCTTAACAGCCGTGCCGATCAGGTTCAGTGCAGCGGCAGCGTCAGCTGCACCACCGAAGTGATCGATCATGCGTTTGCTGTCGAACTTAACAGCATAAATACTATGCACAGGAACTCCTTAACTGACCCCGGCATAATTATAGGCGACGGCCTGTCGTTATGCAAGAGGGGCGAGTTTCCCCGCCCCTTCTTTTGTTCACTCTTCAGCCTTGCTGAAGGACTTGACGATCCAGACGCCAGCTTTCGTACCCCTTACCCAGAAGCCGAGAGCCAGTGCCAGCCAGAAGACGAGGCCGGTGATCATCAGAAGTCGAACGCGAAGTCCGAGGCGTTGACGCCAAGGATTTGGGACAGAACGTCGAGCGCCTTCTGCTCACGTTCGCCGATAGAACCATCCGCCGAGGCAACGTCCTTCGCCATCAGGTAAACCTGCTTGGCATATTCGCCGCCCTTCTCGTGGTTCTTCAGGTCCTTCAGTTCATTGACAAGCTCGTTCTTGCCAGCGCTGTCGCTGGCCTTGTCGATGTAGGAAGAGACCATCGCTTCAATCTGCTGCTGATTGAAGATCGCGCCGAGGTTCTTGTTCTTGGTGATAACGGAGACCGCCTTGTTGCGCTCCGCACTGTCGGCGTTGCCATCGACGGTGGCGACGAGCGCCACGCCGGAAGCTGCGGCTTCCAGAAAATCGACGTTCTCCTGCTGAGCCGCATTCATTTCCTTGAATGCTGCCGAAGCCGCCGCGCCGATGACGGACTTCTTCTTGCCAAAACCAAACATGTTCCTTCCTTTCCCTTGGGCAACACGCCCTCACATCCCATCAGGTCCGCCGATGATGGGATGGAAGTGAGTGTTACTTTGACCGCCTAATCAGGCAGATAATGATCAGAGCCACACCGGCCATAATCAACGTGGCCGTCAGATTAGCGGCAAGATCACTCATCAGCGTTGATACGCTTCGTAGCGGAAGCTCTCCTGCCACAGGACAACGATGGTCTCGTCGTCGTTGAAGTAGGCGATGCGGAAGTCATCGCAGCATCCACGGTTGAGCGGGTGTTCCTGCCGCCAGTCAGGTTCAATATCGTCTCGGAGATCGAGAACGATGTGCGGGATACCGATCCCCTTCAGGCCGCTGTCGGCTCTGGGAGTGACGAGTTCGCCAATCCCGAAGGGGTTCTGCCGCTGGTAGTTGGTCAGCATCTCTTCCAAACGGGCGATCTGCCCTTCCTTGGAGATGGAGGGACCACGGTCAAATTGACCACTGCCGTCCATATCGACAACACGGACAGAACCAACCCCGTCAATGTTGCCGAGCATGCTGCTGATGGTACGGATCATGTCGTCTTTGCTGGGCATTACACTCTTTCCCTTTGATCCCCCTTATGGGTGAGATGCCAGCCGAGGTGGGGAGCCCCCGACTGGCACCGGCTGATGCAAGGAGTACGAGCCTTGCAACCCCGGAGTTTTAGTTGCCGGTCAGAACGTCGCTGTCGAACTTCTTGTCGATCAGAGCGTTGACGCGGGTATCGATCAGAGCGGCGAGGTTGTCATCGATGGTCGGGGCATGCTGCCCTTCCTTCGCATTCCGAAGAATGTTCAGGTGGTTTTCCATCGACAGTGCCGAGACGAGAAGGTCATCGGTGGTGATGACGCTGTCGTCACGGTCGATCATCGCCAGCTTGGCACGTTCGCAGACTTCCCGAATGGTGGCCGGGATGTTGCCCTTGATCTTGTCTGCCGCAGGCTGAATGTCGGCGTCCTTCGAAAGAAGGGGACCAACATAGTGCTGGATAAGGCGGGTCACCGCCTCTGCATCCGGCTCACGGAGAGAGATGACGGCGTCGAGACGACCGGGGCGAAGCATCGCCTTGTCGATCTTCTCGGCGAAGTTCGTGGTCAGAACGGTGATGATTTCATCGTTCTTGCCGACGATGCCATCGATCATGTTGATCAGATCGTTGGCGCCTTCGTTCCGGTTTTCCATCAGCCGGTCGATATCTTCAGCGAAGATAACGCAGGGCTGATAAATCTTGGCGAACTTCAGGGCATAGCCCAGAGCCAGCGAAGACTTGACGTTGAGGAACGTCCAACCGGCATTCGAAGCGACGCGGGCCGTCTGGCGGGCAGTCAGCGACTTACCGGTACCATAGGGACCTTCGAGCAGAATGCCGCGCTTCAGCGGAACGTTGTGCTTCCGGCAGGCTTCGGCGTTGGAGATCGGGGCGAGAAGCGTGGTCTGGATCAGCTTCTCGGTTTCGGTGTTGAAGATCGGCACTTCCGTACCGGCGAAGGGATCGAAGTATTCGAGCGGAGAATTCAGGTCGAGACCGCCGCTTTCGTCACGGTCGAGGGAGACAGAGCGACCCTTGTAGATCGAGTTCGCCTTGGCATGGGCAACGGTGTCGTTGACCAGTTCCATGACGATCTTCTTCTCCTTGGACTTCACCTCGCCGACGATGGTCAGCACCGGGATACCTTTGAGGAAACCGTACTTGGTCTCAATCACGCCTTCCACGTTCGGCAGCTTGAACTGACCGAAGGGAACCTGAACGAAGTCAGTCACCTTCGGGCCGACCTTGACATGGAGAAGACGCGGCGGGATCGGGCCGAACCACGACTGCTTCGGCGTGGTGCCGACGTAGCCGTACTTCTTCTTCATCACTTCATAGAGGGCAACGATGCCATCGAAGAAGTGAACCGGCACGCTTTCCGAGATAGCGTAGACCATGTTCTCGGCGTCGCGAGCCCGTTCGAGGATGGCGATACCGCTTTCGTAGGTCATGGCGACCGGATCGGTCGGCAGGACAATGCGGGAACCTTCACGGTGGATTTCCGTGTCGCGGGCAGCCCAGTCGTATTCAGCAAACGCTTCCTTGAGGGGAAGCTTCTTCGCACCAGATGCATCAGCCATATTTCTCTACCTTTGCGTGTGCCTCTTGTTATTAAAAAGCCGGTGACGTAGAGGCTCCGTTTACGCCACCGGCTCTCATGCAACCCCCTCGGGAAGGAAGGGGGATATGTTGGGGGAGGAGAGGAATGGTTGAACGAAGTTCCCTATTCCCTCAGTCGGTTCAACCGCTAACCCTCATCAATGCTCTGGTGGATGGCTAGCACATCCGAGTAAAGACGATTGAGCAGTCTCTAGACGACAAGGCCGAACGTATACTTGTGGCCCCGTATACCTCTCCTCATGTCCCCGCTCATCACGGGGTCCCCTCAACTGGGAGCGTTACGGCCATGCCGAATAGCTCCCAATCTGAAACTTGTTAGCCAGCGACACCAGCACCAAGGAGGGGTCTGTATTTGCAACCTACCGGTGCCGCTGACTGTTTCGAACCTAGCCGACCCGCCGTCGGCTGTCAAACGAGCCGGAAATTTTTTTCGGCCCTATAAAGACAACCGTTAGGCGGTCTGGATCATTGAGGGATCGACACCCATTTCCAATGCAAGTGCCGCCTTCTGGCGCTCCGCTTCTTCATAGGCAGACTGGGTGATCGCCTCGGCGTATTCCTCACGAGTGAGGATACCCTTACTGATCAACAGGGTAACGAGACCGGCCATGTCTGCCTTGGACATATCAATGCCGGTACGCATGTGCTTCGGTTCCATCGCCGTCTTGTTGGGGTTCATGGCGATTGCAGTTTGCACACGGTGCGCTTGCTTCAGGTACTCACTCATCGGAGTTCTCCCATTCCTTGGCCTGAGCCACCAACTCGCGGTGGATATCCATGCGGTTCTTGACGGTGCCATCAGGCTTTGTGTTGAACGGATTGAGTGTTTGGCTGAACGTCTTCTGACGACGCATCTTTTTGCCATCCACCATCACGTACTTGGTCGAGGTGTACTTCACCTCCTCGAATGTATACCTAACCCTCATCGAGTTTCTTCCTTGCTTGCATCAGGTTGTAGGTTTCAGTGATCGTCTTGGCGCTGAGGCGGAAGCCATAGCGGTCTACCACTTTCTGGTAGACCTTGTTGATATGGCCGCAGTCCATCTCTTCTTCGCCGACAACCTCATCGATCACCTCTTCAAGAGTGGTCTTCATCGTCTTCCTCACTAGGATCGATCTCGATGGCGCATTCATCCACGCTGATCCTGCCGTCATGGAAGATGCGGTCTGCCTGATCAGCGGCGATCACTCGCCGCTTGATGTCTTCGTAAGTGGAGCGTTTAACTCTCATTATCACCAGCGGCCAAGTCATCGTCATCCTCGATCACGTTAAAGAAGATCGCCACCTCCACCCATCTGGCGGCATTCAGGTGAACTTTTCTTCCATCACTGCATCGCCTGACTGATCAGCCTGTAGAGTGAGACGACAACATCAATAGCACCAATGGTAGTCAGCCCTGTCACCAGAAGAACGATGACCGAAGCGGGATACCCTTCAACCACCTTGTTCCCGAACTTGATCCGCCAACCATGCTTCATGCCTTCGTTGATCGCTTCCAAGAAGTCCTTCATCAGTGTGTCCAATCCTGTTTGTATTCACCGCACTGGCAAACCCAGCCGTCAGTGGTGGCGATGAGATTGCGATGCTTCTCGCAATCAGGCTTGTTTCCGGGGCAAGTGAACGGATGGAACTGACCAGCATTCTGGTACTGGTTCAGTTTGTCCACCGTCTCTTGCGGCCAAGGGGCTTTCAAGCGGGCCATCAGTCGAAGCTCCCCGACGAAGACGAGCCGCTGTCATAGCTCGAAGAGCTAGACGAACTGTCGCATGAAGACGAGGAGGAGCTATCCGACGAGTACGAAGAGGAAGAAGAGCTACTGTCCGAACTGGAACGGATGCTCTCGGCGAGATCAGGGAACACCTCACAGAAGGGCCGCGCTCCCTTCAGTTCCTTGTCGGTGGGGTAGTAGTCGTCAGTGGACGGTCTGTCCACAGGCTCCGAGTTGTTCAGCGCCTCGTAGAGCAGCATCTGTTTGAGGAGAAATTCATCCTCCCCCTCACGCGTGCTATTGATCTGCGCATGGGTGGCGCGGTAGCCGGTGTTGCGGGGACGGCCAAGAGGTACCACCTTGAGAGGATGTGGGGCATGCGGTCGGATACTGGGTGGCTCGACGGCTCGGGCCAATGCCGAACGGATGATGTTGTCTTCCGTCGCCTCCTTCATGATCTTCTCTTCAAGCTCGACCTGAGCCTGACGGCGGCGATAGAGCCACGTGGCCCAGACCCCGGCACAAGCACCGACACCGACACAAGCGATGATCGGCACGACAACGGATGTGAACATGCTCATTTACCTTCTCCCAAAGTTGCGGTCATCGAGGGCAATGTGGCGAATGACGTTCTCCACAATCCGCAGACGACGTTCGATATCCTGCATGTCAGTCTTAGGCTTGCGGGGGTAATTCTCCTGCATCACCTTACGGACGGCCCGCTCCAACAGGCCGACTATTTGGGCTTCGGTGATCGGCGCACCGGCGCTGTCTTCCCAGCCGATGCCTTCTCTGGCGAGGAAGTCCCAGATGGTTCTTGCGTTCCGTCTGACTTCTTCTTCGGTTCGTTCTCCGTTTGACATTGCTCTTCCTCTACTAAGCCTCGGACATCCAGTCCTGCATTCCGCCAGTCATTGGCGATATGCTCTTTCATTGTGGTGGTATGGATGAGATTGTTCGATCCCATCACTCCCCATGCCCAGACACGCTTCTTCATTGTGTCGTCGGTCTCTCGATGCCGAGAGCATCGCAGGCTTTGAAGCATCGATAGAACAGATCGTTCTCATCGTCGGTCGGCACATCGCCGAGTTCATGAAGCTTCGTCATGGTGACAATCAGCCCCACTAAGAGCAGGGCCAAGCATTCTTGATATTCACGCTCACTAGGTGTCCCGTTGTCCATTCGGGTCAAGCTCCCTCATCAGGTGTTCATACTTCTCCAAGAGGGTACCAGAGATGTAGGTATCCTCTTCCTTGTCATTCACCAGACGGAATGCATCGGTGACCGGTGATCGAGTGCCGACCAACATCCCGCGTGCTTCGATCCGCCGTCGAGCGATGTTGGCAAAGCTGCGAAGCATCGTCTTCTGGTAGTGGTTCAGCTTCTTCTTGGTGCTGATCTTGTGCTTCGGCAACGTCATCGTTCGCTCCTTACGTAAGAATAAGCACCACGAGAAAGATCGTGGCGCAGAAAAACCAGAACTTAGGCATGCGCTTTCTCCTCAATGTCTGGTGCCAGTGGTTTCAGTTGCGGCGAAGTTGGTCCGCTCAATGGCGTCCTTCTTCCGTTCGAAGATGTGCCTCAAGCACATGCACTCGCCGTTCTCATTGAGAACAATGCCATCGGCACGTGCCTTCTCGTTCTCTTCGGCGGCTTCAAGCAAAGCCTGTTCCGTTGCCATCACGCAGCGGTTCAGGCTCTTGACACAAGTCGAGCAAATCCGGGTTCCGGTATGAGGAGAACGCAGGATCGTATGGGCATAAGCTTCGTTGATGATGGTCTCGATATCCTTGCCGCAGATCGAGCAATCATTGTCTTTCATCAGAGCCTCCTTGGGTCATCCTGACCAGTATGCGACAGGCCGTCGTTGGAGGCAAGTCCGAGCTTCAGGACCATAACCGTCTACATATTCTTTCTTTTTATTGTTTGCTCATTGGTGAGATCGTTGTGACCACCATAGAACAAGAACCCGCATTTTCAGCAGGTTAAGCTCTATGGTGGGGGCTTTGCTCATCGGAGCCGACCGCCGCTTACACCATACCCCTGAGCGCATGGGTGCGCCGTAGGCTTGGACTTCTTTTTCGGACAACCATCCGTCGGCCTTGGCAAGTCCCCATCCATTCGCGGACGACAGAAACCAAGCGAGCTTTGCCGCATCCCACTCTAACTCGTCTGTCTCTATGGCCGAGCCGGTTTCCGAAAACCATAGAGCATGCCTTGGTGATGCTGCCGTTCGCCCATGGGGATAGCCACATAGCATCGTCACCGCGCGACCTTTCCGATTTCCATCGGGGTGTTTGCAGGTCGCCACCGCTGGCTCTACTCGATGTGGGGGAGGGGGCTTGCGAAACGGGCTAGATGTAGTATCTTATGCCCATTCGATGTTTCCGTCTTGCCGACATCATCGAGTTTCGGCCCTCACCAAGTTCCACTGGTGGGGGCCTTTCTGTTAGCGCCAATAGAAATCCTAATCGGCGCGTTCGTCAAGCTTTACATGTCACGAAAAATTAGTAATCTGGTTTTCGAGATTGGCATGCCAGCCATCTCTGCTCGTGGGACGCCGTTGCAACGTGTCCAACAGAGCCAAGCCCTCCGGTTTCCCTCACTAGGCCGGGGGGCTTTTCTTTGTGGACGATCTGTCCACTGTCTCAGGGGTCAGCCTTATGGATGCCGTGCATCACGTAGTTGCGCAGCATCTTTCCGTATTTCTTCGCGAGGGGAATGGGGAGACGGCAGAGCGCGGCGATCTGTTCCCGCATCTCCTCTGCCTCAACGTGCGCGTGATCGCACACGGTATCGAAATCATCTTCAGCAAGCCAGTGGATAACTTCATTCCGGTGGCACGGTTTCCCGGAGTAGATATCGCTGATGGCTTGAGCCAGCACGCTGCGCCACAACAGGCTGTCAGCGGGCATCGAGTTCACGTCTCCGTAGAGACCCGTCTTACGGGTAGGGGTATACTGTGATTGAAGCACGGGGGTTATCCTTGTCCACATATCCATTGATAATCTTCCGCCGTACTTGGCGGTCGTTGACGTAGATGCGCCCCTGCATGCCATCGAGGATGAGGCTTTCATCCAAGTCAGGTTTGCGAGACGAGTAGTAGATGTCCATCTCGACGGTCACATCACAGGTGAACATCGGGTTCAGGACAGGGCACTGTTTCAGGAAGTCTTCAAGGTAGGAACGGGCGGCATCGCTCTTGATGAACATGGGTTTACCCCTTGGCATCACGAGCTTGCGGCTGTTCGCTTTCGATTGCGGCGAGCCGAGAATGGTTCTCGACCATAGCGCCGTTCGTCCTTCTGGATTTTTCTTCTGAGGCGACAAGCTGACGTTTCCATTCGGTTTCGAATGGCTCTACAATCTACATTATTCGAGGGACTTTCACAGAGGTTTTATTCAATGCGGATTGAAAACCAACATGGTTTGCCGGAAACAATTATCCGCGCACTCCATAAACAGAACGACATGTATAATGCTGGCGAAGTCGATAGCTCAGTAACGCAGCTTATCCAGCCAGCCCGCATCTCTCTGCTCAGGAAGAAGTACTACAAGGACATGGTGAAAGACGTGTCCGAGGAGTTCTATGCGCTGCTCGGTTCTGGCATTCACCATCTCTTGGAACTTGGTGCCACCGACGACATGATCGTGGAAGAGCGCTTGTTCATGACCATCGATGGCTGGCGCATCTCCGGTGCCATCGACGTACAGGAGAAGGTCAACAAGCGGGAGGTGGACATCATCGACTACAAGGTGACAGCCACCTATTCCATCTCCAAGACCGGGGATGTGAAGCCGGAATGGGAGAACCAGCTGAACCTTCAGGCTCTCCTTGTCGAGGCCAACAAGGCGGTGCGCGTGCGCAAGCTTTCGATCTGCGCGATCCTGCGCGACTGGTCCAGCACCAAGGCACAGCTTGATCCCATGTATCCTCAGGCACCTATCGTCATGGTGCTGATCCCCATCTGGTCGAAGCACGCACAGCAGGCTTACGCGCGGGAGCGCATTGAAGAACACAGGCAGGCGCGCGTGGACGATGAGTTCGGCGACCCCATCAAGGAGTGCACCCCGGAAGATCGCTGGGTGAAGGGCGAAGCATGGATGGTCAAGAAGGAAGGCGGCAAGCGTGCCGTGAAAATTTTCGACAATCCGGTTGAGGCACACCAGTTGGCGGCAACCAAGGGGAAGGGATACATTGTTGAGTACCGCGAAGGTAAGTCTACCCGTTGCGGCTATTGCGGTGTTTCGCGCTGGTGCGATCAGTTTGCCGCAATGAACTCTAAGGACCACGACGATGAGCGATCTGATCCAATTCCCGAAGAAACAGAATGACATTCCCAAGGCTCGCAGCCCCATGCAGGCACTGTCTTATGTGTTGGATGCCTTCGACACCGAAGCCACCCGCGCAGACAAGATCGTGATTGTCTGGGGGCATGAGAGCGATGAAGGAAACGAGTACCGCTTTGTGACGGGCGGCTCGGACAGCGACATGTCCACCATCGGCATGCTTGAGATCGCGAAGGCCATGGTCATGGAGGAATAAAAAAGGGCCGGTCGGAACCGGCCCAGATCGCAAAGGGAAGAATAGGCGACATCTCTGTCATCAACGAACCTAGAGAGAAGAGTAGAGGAAGTCAATGAGCGACGAAGCAAGGTTTCAGAAAGCCATTCAACAGCTGAATGAAGTTCGTGAACAGAAGGGTGTGGACTACAACGGGAAGCTGTACTCCACTGTAAAGGATCGGGTCGAGGAGTTCCGCAAGCTGTTCGGTTCCGAGTTCGGCATCGACACTACGGTAGACTACAGGCAGGGGTTCGGTAACGGTTCCGTGGTGGTGGCTAATGCCAAGATCGTGGACAAGACAACGGGTACTATCCTTGCTTCCGGCCATGCTATGAACCACTTCGGTTCCGACAGCGTGAACACCACCTCCATTGTGGAAGTGACGGAGACGAACGCCATCGGGCGTGCGCTGGCTACCTTCGGTCTGCATGGCGGCGAGTTCGCCAGTGCCGGTGAGATGACCATTCTTCCGGCCAAGGAGGCAGCGGCCAAACAGTCCACTGCCGAGAAGAGGGGCAAGCATGATGACCTCCCGCCAAAGGAACGTGAGTTCCGCGAGGCGGTCGATGAAGCATTCCCGCCGAAGATCAACCAGTACGAATTCTATATTCCGATGGATAATTCTCAGGATGAGATGGACAAGGCTTTCGCCGAAATTGACCGCATCGAGAATGACAAAGAACTGTATGCGTATTATCATGCATTGCAGCGGGGATACTTCGATTTGCTGTCGAAGGGAGAGATCGAAGAGTTCACGCAATCGTTCAAGTCTCGTAAGAACCAACTGAAAGGATAGCAACCCATGGCCGAATACGAAAACAGCGGTACGCTTTTCGTTCGTCAGAAGAAGGGACCGAAGGCCCCTGATTACGGCGGTGACTTCACCATCGGCGGTGAAGTGCTGGACTACATTATGCGCAAGGCAGAACGCGGCGAACCGGTGAAGCTGGAAGTATCCGGCTGGAAGCGCATGGGTCGCAACAACACTACCTTCGTGTCGCTCTCGATCCAGACCCCGTATGCAGAACGCGGCGGCAATGAGGGTCAGCGTGCCACACCTTCTGGTCGTACTGGCTATCAGAACCAGAGCCGTGGCGGCGGTAACTCTCGCGAGCCGATCAACACCAGTCGCGGTCAGTACCAGCGTCAGGGTGACATGATCGATGACCCGCGTCAGCGTCAGGGTGGCTATGACAACCACCGTCAGGAAGGGCGTGGCGGTTATCAGGATCGCGGCCAGCAGGGACGTGGGAACTTCCAGAATGATATGGATGACGAAATCCCGTTCTGACCTGAAGGTTGGCGACAGGTTCATGAGGACGCGAGATACCGATGGTCTACCCAGTGACTATGGTCCGCGCCCTCATCACCTGAAAGGCTACGAAGGAACGGTCGCCAAGATCGGTCGGCTTCGTGTCTGGGATACCAAGGGCAAGAGCCATGGGTTTCTGAACATCGAGAAAGTGCCGATGCTTGATAAGGGTCCGTTCCGGTTTCGCAGCAATCGCTATCTGAGACATATCCGTCGCAAGCCATGTCTGGTTTGCGGCGGTCAAGCTGAAGCGCATCACCTCACGCACGCACAAGAACGGGCGAAAGGGGTGAAGAACGGGGACCAATGGTGCGTCCCCCTCTGCCACTACCATCACATGGAACTGCATGATTTTGCGGGAGGAGAAGCTACCTTCTGGGCAGTCAACGGCATCAGGCCGATTGTGTGGGCAGAGAACGAGTTCAAACAGTGGAGTGAAGAGAATGGCAACACTGACTAATAGCCCCCAGTACGTATGGGCGTCGCATTCGCATGGCCTGACGCTGCACAATCCCCCGCATT